>OJSA01002696.1_pt1 | contig 11536 bp, 9 predicted proteins | sample 1599341 | NCBI WGS metagenome assembly OJSA01 (sample SAMN04168657, study PRJEB22393) | human gut metagenome | biome: human gut microbiome; feature: stool | host: Homo sapiens | collected 2014-03-20 | reverse complement strand
GCGACCACCGAGATCTACACTCTTTCCCTACACGACGCTCTTCCGATCTCCATCAAATTGGTCTTGCCCTGGGCATTGTCGCCGTAGATTACATTGACGCCGGGGCAGGGGGAGAGTTCCATCTCCCCGATGTTGCGAAATCCAGTGAGGGTGAGGCGATCAATCCGCACGCCCGACAACCTCCAGCCGGTAATTCTCCACCTCTACGATGTCTCCGGGGCGGATCTTTTTGCCCCGCATGGTGCAGACTTCCCCATTGACCGAGACTAGGCCGGCCTGGACCACCTCTTTGGCCTGGCCCCCCGTCTCCAGCATGCCGGCAAATTTTAAAAAGGAATCCAGTTTGATGAACTCGGTGGAGATCTCAATGGTTTCCCGAATAATTTCCTTGTGTTCGCTCATGGCGCCCTCCTTGTATGGTCGATTATTCCGCCTTCAGCCGCACCGGTAACACCAGGAAGAGGAACTGATCCCCTTCGGGGGGAACTACCTTCATGGGGGAGAGGGGGCCGCTGATCTCCAGCTTGACCTCATCACAGCCGGAGGCCTTGAGGGCGTCTAGGATGTATTTGTTGTTAAAGCCCATCTCCACTTCCCCGCCGTCGATGGAGCAGGGGATTTCATCATAGGCTTTGCCGATGGTAGTGGAGCAGGAAACTTTGATCAGATCCTGGGTAAATTTGACCCGCAAGGGGCTCTTGAGCCGGTCGGAGATGAGCAGGCTGGTGCGCTCAATGGAGTCCATAAAGCTGCGGGTGGAGATTTTTACAGTAGTGGTGCTGTTTTGAGGGATGGCGGCGTGGTAATCCAAAAATTCCCCCTCCAACAAGCGGGAGATGACGCTATATCCGTTGATGTTGAACACAATGTGTTTGCGGGAGATAAACAGCTCGGTGGGGGTGTCCTCATCCCCCAGAAGCTTGGAGACCTCAGACAAAGTCTTGCCGGGGACGATGAACTTCATCGGCTGGCCGATTTTCACCTTTTCCCGGCGCAGGGCCAGGCGGTATCCATCCACCGAAACAAGGGTGATCCCCTCTTCGTCCACGTCGAACATAGAACCGGTGTGAACTGGTTTAGAATCGGTGGTTGCCACCGCAAACAAGGTTTGGTCGATCATCGACTTCAAGGTGGTCTGGGGCAGCTGGATGGCGGACCCTTCGGTCACCGAAGGAAGCTCCGGGTAGTCGGTGGCAGGCATGCCCAAAATGGTGTATTCGGTGACCCCGCTTTTCAGCTGGGTCAGCAGTTTGGCATCGCTTTCAATGGCCACCTGGTCACCGGGCATCCGGCGGATCATATCCAGCAGCAGCTTGGCGGAGAGGACGATCTCTCCTTCCTCCAAGACCTGGGCTTCCAGATGGGTGGAAATGCCCAGTTCTAGGTCGTAGCCAGTCAGCTGGACCTGGCCGCCCTTGGCCACCATCAAAATGCCCTCCAAGGCCGGGAGGGTTGTTTTGCCCGATACTGCGCGGGATACATTGGAGACAGCCTGTACTAGGAGGGCCTTATCACAGAGAATGTTCATGGATTCATTCACCTCAATTGCAATTTGTTTTGCCGGTTTTGCCCGGCTGGTTTTTCACAACGGTTCTTTCCCTCCCATAACAAGATCAGGATAGAACTCTATTTTTAGTCGTAGTAGTAGGGGCGGTTGGGATGTGGACAACCGCGCAAACCTGCTTTATCAAAGGAAAAAAGAGGCGTTCTCTTTCCAGTGGCTGCGGTGGTGAATTTGTGGAGAGGTGGAAACAGCCATCGCTTTTTCACTGGGTTGTGGAAAACTCTGTTTAAAGTGTGGAAAACAAGTAGAGAATTCCGTGGAGAACCACAACCTTCCCAAAAGGTGAAAATAGGGCCGTGGAAACGGGGAAAAGTGGAAAGTGAGAAACGCATAATCATACGCAAAAAAGAAAGGTTCGCGGCGCCGAAAATTCAATAGGGTTAAACAGGTTTTGCAACTTGCGATGGAAATCTTGCAAGAGATAGTAAAACCAATACAGACTGTATAATTCCGGGGGTGAAAAGGCTGCTTTGGCGGGAATAGAGTCCTCGTCTAAACCGAATCTGCACGCCTGTAGTGAAAGGAGGGATTGCTTTCCCCCAGTGAAACAGATTGATCTCTATTTCCGGTAAGGGGGGGTCTTTCTGCCTTCTCTTTCTTTGGGAAAAGAAAGAGAAGGTTAGGAGTCGCGGATGTTCTTGATGATGTCCTCCACTGTCTCCTTGTAGCGGGAATCCTGTTTCATGTTCTTTTCTACCTGCTGGATGGCGTAGACGATGGTGGAATGGTCCCGGCCGCCGAACTCCTCCCCGATAGAGGACATGGACATCTGGGTGATGTCCCGGACGATGTAAATGGAGATCTGCCGGGCCTGGGAGATCTGGGCCGACCGCTTGGTGGAGCGGATGTCTGCCGAGGATACCCCATAAGTGCGGCCCACCTCCGAGATGATCCGCTCCACGGTGACCGGCACCGGCTGGTTGTCATTTAAAATATCCCGGATGGCGTTTTGGGCAATGAGGATGGACGGCGGGGTGCCAGCCAGCAGTTTAAAGGCCTTGAGCTTTTTCACTGCGCCTTCCAGCTGGCGGATGTTGTTTTTCAGCCGGTTGGCAATGTACTCGGCCACCTCGTCGGGGATTTGGATGTCCATCAGTTCGGCCTTGCGGCGGATGATGGCGATGCGGGTTTCAAAATCCGGGGGCTGAATGTCGGCCAGCAGGCCCCATTCAAACCGGGTGCGCAGCCGGTCCTCTAGGGTTTTAATCTCCTTGGGAGGGCGGTCACTGGTCAGGACAATCTGTTTGCCTGCCTGGTGGAGGGCCTCAAAGGTGTGGAAGAACTCCTCCTGGGTGCTCTCCTTGCCGCCGATAAACTGGATGTCGTCCACCAACAAGACATCAGCCAGGCGGTATTTGTCATGGAATTCCCGGGTGGTCTCGGTGGTGATGGCGTAGATCAGCTCGTTGGTGAACTCCTCGCCCTTGGCGTAGATGATGTTGGTTTCCGGCTTGTTCTTTTTGATCTCTGCGCAGATGGCCAGCAGCAGATGGGTTTTGCCCAGCCCGGACCCGCCGTAGATGAACAGGGGGTTGTAGGCATTGGCAGGGTTTGCAGCCACCGCCAGGGATGCCGCGTGGGCAAATTTGTTGGAGGGGCCCACGATAAAGGTGGAGAAGGTGTATTCATAATCGCCGCCTTGGCTGCTCTTCTCCAGCTCTTCTTGGGAATATCCGGACAGCATGCCGGACTCGGGCGGCTCCTGTTTGGGGGCGGAGTCGCAGAGGATTTTGATGTTTACACTAAAGCCTAGGATATGCTCGAAGGCACGGGACAGGAGGGGGAGGTATTTCTCCTCGATGATCTCCTTTTTAAATTGGGAACTGACCCGCAGGTAGGCGGTGGAGTTCTCAAACTTGACCGGCTCGATATCCTTAATCCAAAGGGAATGGGCTACTTCGGTAACGCCATCGGGTCCTTTGCAGTAATCGCTGACCAGCGAAAACACTTCTTTAAAGGATTCCATGGTTTGATCGTCCTTCCGATTAAATTTCCGGGTCGGTGGAAAAGGGGTTGATCAACTGGGAAAGGTGTGTTGAAAAAACTTTTTCCACCGATCTTCAACAGAGTTATTGTAGCATAAGTGGAATGTTTATTTCAAGCTTTTCAACAGCCCTGTGTGAATATATTATATAATAGTATAAACAGCAAAAAATCCCGGTTGGGGAAGATGGAATGGAAAAGGGAAACCAAAGGATGGAAACAGGTGGAAATCCCTGGGTTTATCCAGGAGGGGGAAGCTGGAGGGCGGCGTGGCAAACAAAGGCGCCGGCAACCCAGCAAAAACAGAAGCAAGGGGAATTTTTCCGGCAAAAACGGCCGCCCTCAGGGGGAAGATGGAAAAAATCGCCTCCAAAACAGGGAAAAATGGCTTTGGAACCGGGAAAAAACCATTTTTTCTATTGACAATTTTGCCCCGTGTAGGCTATACTGTTATCTTGCAAGGTTTCGCCCCGAAAGGAGGGTATTTTGATGCTTAGAACCTATCAGCCTAAGAAGATCCACAGAAAGAAAGAGCATGGTTTCCGCAAGAGAATGAGCACGAAAAACGGAAGAAAAGTGCTTGCTCGCAGAAGAGCGAAAGGCAGAGCCCGTTTAACTCACTAATTGCCGGCCACAACCTTTTTGTGGTCTTTCTTTTTATGACCCGGCGCCCGCCGAAACCGGCGGGCTGTCTGCCGGATCATAAAAAGGAAAATCTGCAAAACCGGCATGAAAGGCACTTTCCATGCTTCATACAGTCACACTCAATCAAAACCGAGACTTTAAAAAGGTCTACCGCGCTGGGAAAAGCGCTGTGCACCCCCTTCTGGTCACCTATGCTGTCAAGAACCGAAAAGGCCGGGCCAGGGTGGGCATCACCGCCACCAAGAAAATTGGAAAAGCTTGTAAACGAAACCGTGCAAGGAGAATTATCCGGGAGGCATACCGCCAGATGGAGCCCACTGTGGTCAAAGGCTGGGATATCGTTTTTGTCGCCCGGGGACGCACCACCCAAGTGAAGATGCAGGAGGTGCAGCGCGTGATGGACAAACAGCTGCAGAAGCTGGGCTTGCTGCAGAAGCCAGAGCCATCCAAACCCCAGCAGACCGCTCCGGCGGAATAAAACGCTCCAAGCGGCAGTCGGCCGTCCTTTTGGGGCAATATGCAATATGAAAAAACTGTTTTTGGCAGTCATCCGTTTTTATCAAAAGGCGATTTCGCCCTATAGGCCTGCTTGCTGCAGGTTTTATCCAACCTGTTCCACATACGCGTACCAGGCCATATCCAAATATGGAGCGTATCGGGGCGGGCTACTTGCCGTTAAACGGATTCTGAGATGCCACCCCTTTTGCAAAGGCGGATATGACCCCGTGCCCGACCACTTGGAGTAAAGGGCGATATTTGGCAGACTCCATCCGCCTAGTACACCATCCGATCTGGAGGACCTATTGTTATGATGAGAACCATTTACGCCATCCTTGGTTACCCCTTGGGGTGGATCATGTTTCTGTGCTACCACCTGGTAAACAACTACGGCCTGGCGCTGATCCTGTTTACCATCCTCACCAAATTGGTGTTGGTGCCGTTTGCTGTGAAACAGCAGAAGTCCATGGTCAAAATGGCCGCTTTCCGGCCAAAAATGGAAGAGATCCAGAAAAAATATGCAAATAACAAGGAAAAGCTCAATGAGGAGCTTCTGAAGCTTTATGAGAAGGAAAATTACAACCCTATGAGCGGTTGCCTTCCTGTCCTCATCCAGTTTCCCATCCTCTTTGGCTTGATTGATGTCATTTATTACCCCTTGAAGCACATCCTGCGGCTGCCGGCCGACACCATCAATGCGGCGACCGAAATCGCCAAGCAGGTGCTGGGGGAAGGCGGCATGAATATGCACAGCGTGGAGATGAGCATCATCAATGCGGTGCATCAGAATGCGGGGGCTTTCTCTTCCCTGGGCGCCGATGTGGTGGATAAAATTTCGAATTTTGATTTCACCTTCTTCGGCATGGATCTGGGAGTTGTCCCCACAATGGCGGTCAATATTTACCTGTTGATTCCCATCCTGTCCGGCCTTTCCGCCCTGGGCATGAGCCTGATCAGCATGAAGCTCAGCAGCGCCACCACCGGCGAAGACGGCGCGGCGGCCAGCATGAACAAAAGCATGCTGCTGATGATGCCTTTGATGAGTGTATTTATCGCCTTCCAGGTGCCCGCCGGCGTCGGCGTGTACTGGCTGCTTTCCAACGTGTTCTCTGCGGCTCAGTCCTACATCCTCAACAAGATCTATGACCCGGTGGAGATGGTCAAAAAAGCGAAGGAAGAGGCCGCTGCCCGCAAGGAGCAGGAGCGCAAAGAGAAGATTGAAGCAAAGAAACGGATGAAGCAGGGGGATGCCGCGGCGGCGGAAAAAGCCCTGACTCAAAAGGAAATCAACCGGATGAAATTGGCTGCCGCCCGCAAGCGGGATGCGGAAAAATACGGTGAGGAATATGTGGAAGTCACCGACGACGACCTGAAATAACAGGACGCAACCTGAGGAGGTGCCCTTTTATGAAAGAATGTACCATGACAGCGAAAACCGTGGAAGAGGCTATTGAACTCGCCTGCGACCGGATTGGCCTGCCCCGGGAAGAAGTGGAAATTGAGATCATCGACCTGCCCAAAAAAGGCTTTTTCGGCATCGGCGCCCAGCCTGCCAAGGTTCGTGTCTACCAAGAATCCAGCGACAAGGCGGAGATCGCAGTTGCCTATATCAAAGACATTCTCACCGAGATCGGCTTGCCCCATGTGGAGGTAACCGCCAAGGTGGAGGAGAACAACAATGCGGTCATCACCCTCAGCGGCGAGGGGTTGGGCGTCATCATCGGCCGTCGCGGCGAGACTTTGGATGCCCTCCAGTATCTGACCGGCCTGGTGGCCAACCGGGCGGACGGCGATTATATGCGTGTGACCATCGACAGCGGCAACTACCGGGAAAAACGGGAAAAAACCTTGGAAACCTTGGCGAAGAAATTGGCCAACAATGCGGTCAAAACCGGCCGGAGCTCCACTTTGGAGCCTATGAACCCCTATGAGCGCCGGATAATCCACGCCGCTGTATCCCAGGTGGAAGGGGCGCTGTCCACTTCGGTGGGGGAAGAACCCAACCGCCGGGTAGTGATCAGCTCTGCCAATCCGAAGAAGCCCCGTACCGATGGACGAGGCAAAGGCAAAGGCGGCTCCCGCCGGGGCGGCAGGCCCTCTGGGGAAAGCCGCGGTGAGGGGAAGAGCAGCCGGGAGCGCAGACCCTACCGGGAGCGGGAGGAGTTGAAAGAGCCGGAGGCACCGAGAGCACCCATCTCCGAGGAGGAGCGGATTCTCCGTTCTGCCCCGCCTTCTGAGGCCGCCGACCTGCCCCTGTTCGGCAAAATCGAAATCGACGATTAGAGAAGATACAATGGCACTCTCAAAGGCCCGCAGAGGCCCGCGGGGGTGCCATTCTTATTGAAAGGATGGTATGTGATGAGCACCATTGCGGCGATCTCCACACCCTTGGCAGTGGGAGGGATCGGCATTGTTCGGGTCTCTGGCCCAGAGGCTCTGGCCATTGCCGCCCGGGTATTCCGCCCAGCTGGAGAACGGGATATTTCCTCCATGAAAGGGTTTACCAGCGCCTATGGCCGTGTTTTCGACCAGGATGGCCAGGTGGATGAAGCCATTCTGTCGGTCTACCGGGCCCCAAAGAGCTACACCGGCGAAGATGTGGCAGAACTTTCCTGCCACGGCGGGGTGTATGTGCTCCAGCGGGTGCTGCGGGCGGTCTTGGACCAAGGGGCGGTTTTAGCCGGCCCAGGGGAATTCACCAAGCGGGCTTTTTTAAACGGGAAGGTGAATCTGACCCAGGCGGAGGCGGTGATGGATCTGATCTCCTCCCAAAATAAGAATGCCACCAGAGCGGCCCTGTCGGCCCGGGATGGGGCTTTATCTCAAAGGGTACAGGGGATTGAGAAGATTCTTCTCGGCCTGGCTGGACACCTTGCAGCCTGGGTGGACTACCCAGAGGAGGACATCGAGGAAGTGGAGACGGGTTCCCTCCTTCATTCTCTGAGCGGCTGTCGGGATCAGTTGGAGCAGCTCCTCTCCACATATGACTTAGGGCGTATCCTGCGGGAAGGAGTGGATACCGCTATCATCGGCCGGCCCAACGTGGGCAAGTCCACCTTGATGAATTTGCTGGCCGGGGCCCAGCGCAGCATTGTCACCGACATTCCCGGCACCACTCGGGATGTGGTGGAGGATGTGATCCGGCTGGAGGATGTGGTGCTCAACCTGGCGGACACAGCGGGCATCCGGGCTACCGATGACCCGGTGGAATCGGTGGGGGTGGATTTGGCACGCCGCCGTATGGAGGACAGCGGGCTGGTGTTGGCGGTGTTTGACAGCTCCGATTCCTTGACCAGGGAGGACAGGGAGCTGTTGGAGGCGTTGCAAGGCCGTCCGGCAGTGGCGGTTCTCAACAAAACCGACCTTCCCCGCAAGATTCAGAGGGAGGAAATCGCCCAGTGGATTCCCCAGGTGGTGGAGGTCTCTGCGGCCAATGGGGAAGGGATGGATGCCCTTTCTGCCGCCATCCGGGAGGTGCTGTCCCTTCACCAGATCGATGGTTCCGCCCCCATCTTGGCCAATGAGCGCCAGAGAGGGTGCATCCTGCGGGCCAAATCCGCTTTGGATGACGCCATCGAAGCGGTTGGCTCCGCCCTCACCTTGGATGCTGCCACCGTGTGCATCGATGAAGGGCTGAACGCCCTTTTAGAGTTGACTGGTGAGCGGGCCACCGATGCAGTGGTGGGCCAGGTGTTCGCCCAGTTCTGTGTGGGAAAATAGCCACAGCGAAGCTGTGCCATTCGAAGAATTGCTTGCAGGGCGAAGCCCTTTGCGGCAGCAGCCGCTTTGCAATTCTTATGGTTTGTGCAGACTTTATGGTAAAATAGAAGGAAAACCGGGGCCGGGCTGTCCCCCTTCTCGTGGGGCAGCCGGTCCCTATTTTTTATCTGTCAGAGGGGAGGGCAGAAGAGGTTTTTCCCGGTGGAAAGGAAGAAATCCGCTGTGGAAAAAAGATGAGCCAAGAAGGAAAACTGGGGAGTCAAGGTTTTCCACGGAATTTTCCTCTGGTGGAAAAGCACTGAGTTTGTTATAATAGTGCAGAAGCAAACCAGCGTTTTCCCCCAGGGGAAAACGCTGTGGAAAATAGATTGGTTATAGTCTTTCCCCACACCGGGGAGAGGGGGAGTTATCCATGGAATATCAAGCACAACCCTTTGACATTGCAGTGATCGGCGCGGGACATGCTGGGGTGGAGGCCGCTTTGGCCGCCGCCCGGCTGGGGGCATCCACCGTGCTGTTTACCATGAGTTTGGACGCCATCTCCAACATGCCTTGCAATCCCTCCATCGGCGGGACGGCCAAGGGGCATTTGGTCCGGGAGATTGACGACTTGGGAGGGGAGATGGGCAAGGCCGCAGACGCCACCTTTATTCAGAGCAGGATGCTAAACCGGGGGAAGGGGCCAGCGGTCCACAGCCTGCGGGTCCAGGCGGACCGGGCTCAGTACCATATCTATATGAAGCGGGCGGTGGAGCGGCAGCAAAACCTCCATGTGAAACAGGCAGAGGTGGTGGAGATCCGCACCGATGAGGAGGGCCAGGTAGAGTCGGTGGTCACCCGGTTGGGGGCTGTCCATCCAGTAAAAGTTGCGATCATATGTTCTGGGACTTTCCTCAACGGGAAGATTTTTGTGGGGGATCAGGTTTTTTCCAGCGGCCCAGATGGGATGCACGCCGCCAAACGGCTCAGCGATTCCCTAGTGCAGATCGGCCTTCCCCTGCGTCGGTTTAAAACCGGGACCCCTGCCCGGGTGGAGCGAAGTTCCATTGACTTTTCTCAACTGGAGGAGCAGGAGGGGGATGACCCCATCACCCCGTTTTCCTTTTCGACCGAAGGGGAGCTGAAAAATCAGGCAATTTGCCACATCGCCTATACCAATGAGGAGACCCACCGGGTCATCCAGGAGAACATTGGCCGGTCTGCCATGTACGGCGGCCAGATTGAGGGGATCGGCCCTCGGTATTGCCCCAGTATTGAGGATAAAATTATGCGGTTTGCCGACAAGCCCCGCCATCAGGTGTTTGTGGAGCCGATGGGGATGGATACCGACGAAATCTATCTCCAGGGGCTCTCCACCAGCCTGCCGGAGGATGTCCAGTTGGCCTTTTACCGCACCATCAAGGGATTTGAGAATGTGCAGATCATGCGAAATGCCTATGCCATTGAATACGATTGTGTGGACCCTCTGGCCTTAAAGCCTTCCTTAGAGTTTAAAACAGTGCCTGGTTTGTATGGCGCGGGACAGTTCAATGGCACCTCCGGGTATGAGGAGGCGGCAGCCCAAGGGTTGATCGCTGGGATTAATGCAGTGCGGTCATTGCAGGGAAAAGACCCGCTGATTTTGGATCGGGCATCCTCTTATATCGGCACTTTGATTGATGACCTGGTGACCAAGGGATGTTCCGACCCCTACCGGATGATGACCTCCCGGTCGGAGTACCGGCTGATCTTGCGGCAGGACAATGCGGATGTCCGGCTTACCCCTATTGGCCATGAATTGGGGCTGATCGATGAGGAGAGGTGGCAGAAGTTTTTGGAGAAGCAAGCCCAGGTGGAAGGGGAGATCAAGCGTCTTCAAGGGTTGACCATCGTCCCTTCGGATGCATTGAACGCCATGTTGGTTTCACGTGAAACAGTCCCGCTCACCACAGGGATGAAGGCGGTGGAGCTGATCCGGCGGCCACAAATTGGGTATGAGGATCTAGCTCCCTTTGATCCCAAGCGGCCGGAGCTTCCCCGGGCGGTGGCGGAGGAGGTAGAAGTCTCTATCAAATACGAAGGGTATATCAAAAAACAATTGGCCCAAGTGGAAGAAATGCGCCGTTTGGAGGGAACCCCTCTGCCAGAGGACATGGTTTATTCCACCATTCAAGGTCTTCGGTTGGAAGCGCGGGAAAAGCTGGATTTGGTGCGGCCCATCAATTTGGGGCAGGCTTCCCGCATCTCTGGGGTGAGCCCAGCGGATATTTCGGTATTGATCATCTATTTAGAGCAGAAAAAACAGGAGGGAAAAGGCCATGACAATCTCGAATGAACAGTTGAAGACCTATGGGGAGGAGTATGGGTTTTCCCTGACGGACAGGATGGTAGAGCAGTTTGGCACCTATGCCGACACCTTGCTGGAGTGGAACCAGAAAATGAACTTGACTGCCATCACCCAGCCGGATGATATTGTCATCAAACATTTCCTCGACAGCTTGATGCTGCTCAAAAGTGTGCCTCTCCAGGAAGGTTCGTCTATGATCGATGTGGGCACTGGGGCAGGTTTCCCTTCGGTGCCGGTGAAGATTGCCCGGCCAGATGTAGACCTCACCCTTTTGGACAGCCTCAACAAGCGGGTGACTTTTTTACAGGCATTGTCTCAAGCTTTGGGACAGGAGAATACCGCCATCCATTTCCGAGCGGAGGAAGCGGGCCGCAAACCTGAGTATCGGGAGCGGTTTGATATTGCCACCGCCCGGGCAGTTGCAGATTTGGCTGTCCTGGCAGAGTACTGTCTCCCCTTTGTCAAGGTGGGAGGCTTGTTCATCGCCTTAAAAGGATACGACTGTGAAGAGGAAGTGGCCGGGGCGCAAAAAGCCATCCAGCTGCTGGGGGGCAAGCTGGAAAAGGTGGATCGTTATGTGCTGCCGAAGGAGAATAAGCGAAGTGTCGTTGTGATTCAAAAAATATCGCAAACTCCGGCAAAATATCCAAGGCCCTCTGCAAAAATAGCAAAATCCCCCTTGTAAGCAGGGGAAAGGCGTAAGAAAAGGTAAAATTCTGCGATGGAAAATTCTGGAATACCAAATTCCCTTATGCTACAATACTCGTAGAACGATTATTGGGGTACAACAAAGGCCAAAG
>OJSA01002678.1_pt1 | contig 11588 bp, 8 predicted proteins | sample 1599341 | NCBI WGS metagenome assembly OJSA01 (sample SAMN04168657, study PRJEB22393) | human gut metagenome | biome: human gut microbiome; feature: stool | host: Homo sapiens | collected 2014-03-20 | reverse complement strand
GTTTGAAGTACCATGTGATACCAAGCCCAGAGCATAAGATATTTCCTGAAAAGGGCCTGCATCAAACCAAGCGCAGCTGAGCGTGTCCGGGGGTGCGGGCCCTGTTTGGAAAGAAAGGATGGAACAGATGCCATTACTTGAGATGAAGCATATAACCAAATCCTTTGCAGGCGTGTATGCCAACGAGGATGTGGACCTGTCTGTGGAGCAGGGGGAGATACATGCGCTGTTAGGGGAAAATGGAGCTGGCAAGACCACGCTCATGAACATTTTGTTTGGCATTTACCAGGCGGATAAAGGGGAAATCTGTTTTAAAGGCGAACATGTGGAATTTAAGTCGCCGGGGGAGGCGATTGCCAGGGGAATCGGCATGGTGCACCAGCATTTCAAGCTGGTGGAGTGCTTCACGGTGCTCGACAACATCATCCTGGGTGTTGAGGACACAAAGCACGGCTTTTTGCAGAAGGATGAGGCCCGCAAAAAGGTCATGACCCTGAGCGAAAAGTACGGTCTGAAGGTCGACCCGGACGCGCTGGTCAGCGACATCTCCGTCGGCATGCAGCAGCGTGTCGAGATCCTGAAAATGCTCTACCGCGACAATGAGATTTTGATTTTCGACGAGCCTACGGCGGTTCTGACCCCGCAGGAAATCGACGAGCTCATGGACATCATGCGCGGCTTCAAGGCCGAGGGCAAGAGCATCCTGTTCATCACCCACAAGCTCAACGAGATCATGGCAGTGGCAGACCGCTGCACGGTTCTGCGCAAGGGCAAGTATATGGGCACTGTGGACATCAAGGACACCACAAAGGAAGAGCTTTCCCGCATGATGGTCGGCCGCGATGTTCAGCTGCAGGTGGACAAAAAGCCCGCCGCCCCCGGCGAGGTGGTGCTGGACGTGCAGAACGTTACCATGCACAACGCCCAGCACAAGAAGGATGCCGTCAAGAACGTCTCCTTCCAGGTGCGTGGCGGTGAGATCGTCTGTCTGGCGGGCATCGAGGGCAACGGCCAGACCGAGTTTGTCTACGGTCTGACTGGTCTGGAAAAGTTCAACAGCGGCAAGGTGCTGCTGGACGGCAAGGAGATCACCAACGAGAGCATCCGCCAGCGCTCCAAGGACGGCATGAGCCATATCCCTGAGGACCGCCACAAGCATGGTCTGGTGCTGGATTACAGCCTGGAAAACAATATGGTGCTCCAGCGCTACTGGCAGCCCGAGTTCCAGCACAACGGCTTTATCCGCAGTGAAAAGGTGCGGGAGTACTCCGATAAGCTGATCGCCCAGTATGACGTGCGCAGCGGCCAGGGCAGCGCCACCATCGTGCGCAGCATGTCCGGCGGCAACCAGCAGAAGGCGATCATTGCCCGTGAGATCGACAAAGACCCCAAGCTGCTGGTGGCAGTGCAGCCCACCCGCGGCCTAGATGTCGGTGCCATTGAGTATATCCACAAGCAGATCGTGGATGAGCGCGACAGGGGCAAGGCTGTGCTGCTGGTCAGCCTGGAGCTGGACGAGGTGATGAACCTCTCTGACCGGATCCTTGTGATGTACGAGGGTGAGATCGTGGGCGAGTTTGACCCCAAGACCACCACGGTCCAGGAGCTGGGCCTGTACATGGCCGGTGCCCGCAAGCAGGGAAAGGAGTAAGCAGAAATGAAAAACAAAAAACTTTCCCACAACGGGCTGCAGGGTTCTGTCACCAGCGTGATGGCTGCCCTGCTGTGTATCCTGATCGGTCTGTTTGTGGGCTTCCTCGTGCTGCTGGCCATCAACCCGGCCCACGCATGGGCAGACGGTTTTGTCCGCATCCTCAAGGGCGGCTTCCATGATGCCCCCTATGGTGTCGGCAAGGAGCTGGCCAACGCCGCGCCCCTGATCATGACCGGCCTTTCCGTGGGCTTTGCCTTCAAGACCGGCCTGTTCAACATCGGTGCCGCCGGTCAGTACACGCTGGGTGCTTACGGTGCCCTCTACTGTGCCATCATGCTCAAGCTGCCCTGGTTCGTCTGCCTGCTGGCTGCGGCCATTCTGGGCGGTCTGTGGGGTGCCATCCCCGGTTTCTTCAAGGCCTACTTCAACATCAACGAGGTCATTACCTCCATCATGTTCAACTGGATCGGCCTGTACCTTGTCAATGAGCTGGTCTACCAGAACGGCACCGGCCCCATGTACGATGTGCGCAACACCCGCACCCTGAACCTGGGCAAGAACGCAGATTTCGCCCAGTCCGTCATCCCGGACTTCGGCCTGAACAAGCTGTTCCAGACCAACAGCACCACCATTGCCATCTTCCTGGCCGCTGCGGTGGCCATCCTGATCTGGGTGGTGCTGAACAAGACCACCTTTGGCTATGAGCTGAAGGCGGTCGGCCTGAATAAGAGTGCTGCCCGCTACGCCGGTATCAACGAAAAGAAGAACATCATCCTCTCCATGGCCATTGCCGGTGCGCTGGCAGGCTTTGGCGCGGGTCTGTTCTACCTGTCCAACGTGGGCCAGTGGAACCCCCTGAACTCCACCAGCCTGCCCGCCATGGGCTTCAACGGCATCTCCGTTGCCCTGCTGGCAAGCTCCAACCCCATTGGCACCATCTTCTCGGCCCTGTTCATCTCCCACATCTCGGTGGGCGGCACCTTCCTTTCCACCAAGTATTATCCCACGGAGATCGCCGACCTGATCAGCGGCATCATCATCTACCTGTGTGCATTCTCCATGCTGTTCCGCGGCAAGATCCAGAAGCTGCTGTTCAAGAATGCGGACAAGACCAATGTGAACGCAGAGCCTGCCCCGGCGGAAAAGGCCAACGCGAAGAAGGAGGGCAAGTAAGATGCTGCTTTTGATCAAATATACCCTGCTGTATGGCATCGTCCTGATGCTGGTGGCACTGGGCGGTATGTTCAGTGAGCACTCCGGCATCATCAACATCGCGCTGGAAGGCATCATGGTCATCGGCGGTGTGGCCGGTGTTCTGACCCTGACCATGCTTCCGGCCGACATGTCGCCGTTCCTGGTGGTGCTGATCTCGGTCCTGGTGGCTGCGCTGGCCGGTATCGTGTACAGCCTGCTGCTGGCCTTTGCTTCCATCAACCTGAAAGCGGACCAGACCATCGGCGGCACGGCCCTGAACCTGCTGGCCACCGCCATAGCCGTGGTCATTGCAAAGTATTTCAGCGACAGCGGCAGCGCCAAGCTGAACTATTCCAACAAGCCGTTCCTGTTCAGCATCGGCGGCCTGGAGCTGAGCATCTTTGTGCCGTTGGGCATCGTGCTGCTCGTCATCAGCTATGTGGTGCTGTACAAGACCCGCTTTGGCCTGCGCCTGCGCGCCTGCGGCGAGCATCCGCAGGCAGCCGATTCTGTGGGCATCAACGTCTACAAGATGCGCTACGCGGGTGTGCTGCTTTCCGGTGCGCTGGGCGCTATCGGCGGTCTGGCATATATCGTGCCCCCGGTGCAGACCTGGAACTTTGAGGTCGGCGTGGCTGGCGCGGGCTTCCTTGCACTGGCTGTTATGATCTTTGGCCAGTGGAAGCCTTTCAACATCTGTGCCGCCGCCATGTTCTTTGCCGTGTTCAAGAGTCTGGCAAACATTGCGGACTCCACCTTCCTGGCGCAGCTCCACTGGTCCAGCAACATCTATAACATGATGCCGTTCATCGCATCCATGATCATTCTGGCCTTTACCTCCAAAAACAGCATGGCCCCCAAGGCTGAGGGTATCCCTTACGACAAGGGTTCCCGCTGAGCGAGGTTTGTTCCAAGGGCGCAGCTGCTTTTCCGGGCAGCTGCGCCCTTGGTGTTCAAAACCCGACAAAGGAGACGGAATGTGGATTGCCTTTGTCAAAAAGTCTGTTATAATGGAATTTACTGAAAGTCATACTGTCAGACAGGAGAATTGCGATGCGTATTTATGATCTGATCGCGAAAAAGCGCGATGGCGGTACCCACACCCGGGAAGAGCTGGAGGCCATTGTCAACGGCTTTGTCAGCGGGGAAGTGGCCGATTACCAGATGGCTGCATGGATGATGGCGGTCTACCTGCGCGGCATGACCAACCAAGAAACAGCCGAGCTGACGGACGTGATGGCCCACAGCGGCGTGATGGTCGATCTTTCCCCCATCCCCGGCATCAAGGTGGATAAGCACTCCACCGGCGGCGTAGGCGATAAGACCACCCTTGTGATCGCCCCTGTGGTGGCGGCCTGCGGTGTAAAGATCGCCAAGATGAGCGGCCGCGGTCTGGGCCATACCGGCGGCACCATTGACAAGATGGAGAGCGTGCCCGGCACCAGAACTGCCCTTTCGCAGGAGGAGTTCTTTGCCCAGGTGAACAAGATCGGGCTGTCGGTTATTGGCCAGAGCGAGGGCATTGCCGTGGCGGATAAGAAGATGTACGCCCTGCGGGATGTGACCGCCACGGTCAGCTGCATCCCGCTGATCGCCTCCTCCATCATGTCCAAGAAGCTGGCCTCCGGCTCAGATGCCATCCTGCTGGATGTGACCACCGGCACCGGTGCCTTTATGAAGACCGTGGACCAGAGCATTGAGCTGGCTGAGCTGATGGTCGCCATCGGCACCCATCATGGCCGCCGGGTGGCCGCCATGATCACCGATATGGACACCCCGCTGGGCCGCAACATCGGCAACAGCCTTGAGGTCATGGAGAGCATGGACGTGCTCAAGGGCAAGGGCCCTGCCGACCTGACCGAGGTCTGCCTGCAGCTGGCCGCCAATATGCTGGTGCTGGCAGGCAAGGGTACCCCGGCGGAGTGCCGTGCCATGGCACAGGCTGTGATCGCGGACGGCTCTGCCTTTGCCAAGTGCAAGGAGATGTTTGCGGCCCAGGGCGGCGACACCCGTGTGCTGGACGATTACAGCCTGTTTGAGCAGCCCGCAGCCAGCTTTGAGCTGCTGGCCGAGCAGGATGGCTACATCGTGGCCAACGATGCCGAGAAGATCGGCTCTGCCAGTGTGCTGCTGGGCGCTGGCCGCCAGAAGAAGGGAGACCCGCTGGACTTTGCGGCCGGCATCACCCTGCACAAAAAGCGCGGCGACTATGTGCACAAGGGCGAAAGCCTGGCAACCTTCTACGGTGCGGCAGATAAGTTTGAAGCCGCTGCTGCGGAGTACCGCAGCGGTCTGGTCTATGGTGCGGAAAAGCCCGAGGAGGCCCCGCTGGTCTACGCCCTTGTCACCAAGGACGGCGTGGAGCGCTACTGAGAAAGCATCCTTCCCGCAAGGCGGGAGGGACGGAAAGGACATTTTCTATGAAGATCATTCTGGTGGGCTGCGGCAAGGTCGGCACAGCGCTGGCACGTCAGCTCAGCGAGGAAGGCCACAATGTCACGGTCATCGATACCAACAAGGCCCGTGTGGAGCATATCAGCGAATCCTATGACGTGATGGGCATTACCGGCAACGGCTCCTCCATCACAACGCTGTCCGAGGCAGGAATCGAGGAGGCGGACGTGTTCATTGCGGTCACCGGCTCGGACGAGCTGAACCTGCTCTGCTGCATGTTTGCCAAAAAAGCGGGCCACTGCCACGCCATTGCCCGTGTGCGCAACCCATCCTACAGCCATGAGCTGGACTTCATCAAAAAGCAGATCGGCATTTCGGCCATCATCAACCCGGAGATGGCGGCGGCGCGGGAGATCTCCCACCTGCTGCGCTTCCCCGGTGCCAGCAAGATCGATACCTTTGCGGAAGGCCGGGTGCGGCTGATCAAGTTCACCCTGACCGAGGCACAGGCACTGGACGGCGTGGCCATCCGGGAGATCCCCACCCGGCTCAAGAGCGATATCCTGGTCTGTGCCGTGGAGCGCAACGGCGGGGTCATCATCCCCAACGGTAATTTTGTGCTCCAGACCGGCGATCAGGTCACCTTCCTTGCAACGCAGGAAAAGGCCCACGCGTTCTTCCAGCGCATCCATTTGGCCGTGCGCCCGGTGCGCAATGCCCTCATCGTGGGCGGCGGTGCCATTGCCTTCTACCTGAGCCAGGAGCTGCTGGAAAACCATGTCCGGGTGCGGATCGTGGAGCGGGACCCCGCCCGCTGCGATGTGCTGGCCCAGGCCCTGCCCGAGGCACAGATCCTGTGTGAGGACGGCTCCAACCGCGAGTTCCTGCTCTCCGAGGGCCTGACCTCCACCGAGGCTTTTGTGGCCCTGACCAACATCGACGAGGAAAATGTCCTGCTGACCCTCTTTGCCAAGAAACATTCCAACGGCAAGCTGGTCACCAAGATCAACCGCCTGGAATTTGACGACATTCTGGCCGGGCTTGATCTGGGCAGCATCGTCTACCCCAAGTACATGACCTGCGATTACATCGTGCAGTATGTGCGCGCTTTGCAGAACGAGGCAGGCAGCAACATCAAGACCCTGTATCGCATTCTGGACGACCGCGTGGAGGCGCTGGAATTCACGGTCCATGAGAAGAGCCGCGCCACCGGTGTGCCCCTGAGCCAGCTCCACCTGAAAAAGAACCTGCTGCTCTGCTGCATCACCCGCGGCAGCGAGATCAAGATCCCGCGCGGCGGCGATGAGATCCAGGTGGGCGACAATGTCATCGTGGTCACGCTGGAGCACGGTCTGCATGACCTGCGGGACATCGTGGAAGATTAACGGAGGCGCGGCATGAATTATGCGATCGTTCTGCGGCTGCTGAGCTACATCCTCTATTGCGAAGCCGCACTGCTTCTGCTGCCTGCCATGGCCAGCCTGATCTACGGTGAGTGGATGGTGCTGGGCGTGTTCCTGCTCACGGCAGCGCTTTCTGCTGTGGCGGGCGCTCTGCTCCACCGCATCAAGCCCAAGAGCCAGATCTTCTATATGCGGGAGGGCTTTGCCACCACGGCGCTCTGCTGGCTGCTCATCAGTGTGGTGGGTGCGGTGCCCTTTGTGCTCACGGGCAGCATCCCCAACCCGGTGGATGCCATGTTTGAGACCGTTTCCGGCTTCACCACCACCGGTGCCAGCATCCTGCCCGCCGTGGAGGACCTGCCCAGGGGCATCCTGTTCTGGCGCAGCTTCACCCACTGGATCGGCGGCATGGGCGTTCTGGTGTTCCTGCTCTCCCTGCTGCCCCTGACCGGCGGCTCCCATGTCAACCTGATGAAAGCCGAAAGCCCCGGCCCCCAGGTGGATAAGCTGGTGCCGAAGGTGCAGTCTACGGCAAAGATCCTCTATGGCATTTATTTTGGCCTGACTGTCATCGAGTTCTTGTTCCTGTTGTTCGGCGGGATGCCGGTGTTTGAATCTCTGCTGACCTCCTTTGGTACAGCGGGCACCGGCGGCTTCGGCTTCCGCAATGACAGTTTTGCCAGCATGTCGCCCTATGTCCAGTGGGTCGTGACCATCTTTATGATCCTGTTTGGCGTGAACTTCAACGCCTATTTCCTGCTGCTGATGCGCCGATTCCGCCGCGCTGCCGCCAGCGAGGAGGTGCGCGCCTACTTTGTGATCATCGGTGTGGCTGTGGTCATCATCACGGCCAACATTTACAGCATGTACAACGGCTTGGGCGAGGCCCTGCGCCACGCCGCCTTCCAGGTGGGCTCCATCATTACCACCACAGGTTTTTCCAGCTGTGATTTTGACCTGTGGCCCACCCTCTCCAAGGAGATCCTTGTTATGCTGATGTTTGTGGGTGCCTGCGCAGGCAGCACCGGCGGCGGCATGAAGGTCAGCCGCCTCCTGCTGATGGGCAAGACTGTGGGCAAGGAGCTCAAGCAGGCCCTTCACCCGCAGGTGGTGGCCCCGGTCCGGATGGACGGCAAGGTGGTCAACCATGAGACCATCCGCGCCACCAATGTCTATGTGGCCGCCTACATCTTCATCTTTGCGGCATCCTTCTTCCTCATCAGTCTGGATGGCTTTGACATGGTGACCAACTTCACCGCCATTGCCGCCACGTTGAACAACATCGGCCCGGGCCTTGCCCAGGTGGGCCCCATGATGAACTTTGGCAGCTACTCCAACCCCGCCAAGCTGGTTATGATCTTTGACATGCTGGCGGGCCGTCTGGAGATCTTCCCCATGCTGGTGTTCTTTATGCCGGACACCTGGCGGCGGTTCTGAGCAAAATAACAAAGCGGATGCGCTCCCACCGGAACGCATCCGCTTTTTGCTGTATCAGGATTCCTGCGGCTTTTTCCCCAAGAGCGCCACGCCGCTCAGCACGATGACCCCGCCCAGCAGGGCAAGGCCTGCACCGGCCTGCCCGAAAGCATCGCCGACAGCACCCACCAGAGGACTTGCGGGGATCATCAGCAGGCTGTAGGCCATGCCGTCCACGCTGATGAGGGTGGCCCGCTGGTCACTGGGGATGGCATCGTTCAGCTTCTGGCTCTCGTGGAGCAGATAGACCTCCAGCACACCCTGCACCAGCATCATGCCCAGGATGCCGCCCCAGGCGGGCGCAGTACCCACCAGCAGAGTGCCCACACCGCAGAGCAGGGCACAGGCTGTGTAGAGCCGCCGCATGGAGCGGCATCTCACCCGGCGGCCGATCTCGGTACCCGCCACGCAGGCCAGACCGCCCAGCAGCAGGGGAAGGAAGAGCAGCTCCGTGGGCCAGCCCAGCTCAACGAGCCGCTGCTGCAAAAACATTTTGGTCAGGTAGCTGGGCACGCTGATGAGGGCGCTGGATGCGATAAGCTTCACCGCCATTGGGCAGGTGTGCAGGACATGCAGGCTGTCCCGCACCAGCTGGCGGAACTGTTCGGGCAGAGCGTGCAGCGGGTGCTTTTCCCGGCTGGCCTGTGATTCAGTGACGATGGGCTCCGCAAGCAGCATATTGGCAAGGGCGGAAGCACCCTCAAAGGCGGCGTTCAGCAGATAAAAGCCTGCGTAGCCGAGAAACTGGTTCAGGATGCTGGCCATGGAGCCTATGGCGTTGGCCAGCATGGAGATCTGGGAGCCGTTGGCAGAGACCTGAATGTATTCCTCTTCGCAGCCCTCCTGCTTCAGGCTGTCGTAGAGCAGCGCCGTGGAGGTGCCGGAGAACATGGTCATGGCCAGCGCGTTCAGCCCCATGGCAAAGCAGATGGTGAACAGGTCTGACGCAAAGGCCATCAGCAGGCTTTGCAGGACCATGCACACGCCGCCGGACACGAGGGTCTTTTTCCGGCCCAGCAGGTCTGCCGCCATGCCGCTGGGCACTTCACACAGCAGGCTGACAACATGGAACACACTTTCGGCCAGGCCGATCTCCCACAGGGAGAAGCCCCGGGCCGCCAGCAGCGCCACCCATACCGCATCCGTGATGCGCAGGCCGGAGAAGAGATCGGCAGTGTAAATGCAGGCAAGCTGCTTTTTCAGGTTGAGTTTACGTTTATGATTCATGGGGAACACCCTTTCTATTTGTCGTTGTGAAATATCAAAATAGAAAGTGTACCCTTGCAAACGAAAGTTTGCTGTGACCAAACCCCTCCGTCAATGTTGACGCATTGCCACCTCCCCTAATAGTGGAGGCCTTGGCAATCCGTGCAGAATTTCCGGTTTCGCCAGAGGCTCCCCTACTAGGGGAGCTGACGAGCGAAGCGAGTCTGAGGGGTTCAGGCAAAACAAAAGCGCCCCACAGCAAAGCTGCGCGGCGCTGAAAATCATGCTCCACGTCTTGCTGAAAGAGACAAAAGGGTACACTTCGAGCCGGAACGTATTAAATCTGACCTTTTTTGAAAAAGATGCAGCCATTCCAACCCATCTGGGTGTACCCTCCTTTCAGTAAAACGTTACGCTTACAATACCATACTTTCGGCCAAAACACAAGCAAAACCGTAAAATTCAGGGAAAAAGTGCCGCCCCGGCTTGCAAACAGGACCAAAGTGTGGTAAGATGATATCCGGTTATGAAACCTGAATATCTTGAAAACGCAGCGACGGAGAGAGTACGCATGCAGTTCCACAGCAAAGAGAGAAGCTTCACCGGCTGAAAGGGCTTCCGCGTGGGTGTGTGCCGAAGTTCGCTCCTGAGCGGCCTGCCCGAACGGCTTCTATTAGGGCAGGACGGCGCGCCCCGTTACGGCGTTTGAGAGCCGCCCTTGTTTGTGCAGGGCGGAAACCGGGTGGTACCGCGGAGCATTGGATTTGCAAAGGCTTCGTCCCTTTTGTCCGGCCAGAAATGGCCCGGCAGGGGACGGGGCCTTTTTTGCTGCCCCGCTTTGAAAACACGAACTGAGAAGGAGAGAATTTCCATGCAAGCAATGATCGACGAGCTGGCCAAACAGGCCGCAGAGAGCCTCGGTCAGGTCTCTTCCAAGGAGACGCTGGCCTCGTTCTGGCAGGAATATCTGAGCAAAAACGGCAAGATCCCCGCGCTGATGAAGAATCTGCGCTCTGTCGTGCCCGAAGAGCGCCCCGCCATGGGCAAGATCATCAACGAGCTCAAGCAGAAGGTGCAGGCAGACTACGATGCCGCCGCTGCCAAGGTGAAGGAGGCCGAGCTGGCCGCCCGTAACGCCGCTGAGACCGTGGACATCACCCTGCCCGCCAAGACCCGCACGGTGGGTGGTCTGCACCCCCTGACGCTGGTCACCAACCAGATCATCGACGTGTTCTCCGGCATGGGCTTTGCCGTGGCCGACGCACCTGAGATCGAGGACGACGACCACAACTTCACCCGCCTGAACGTGCCCAAGGATCACCCCGCCCGCGACATGCAGGATACCTTCTACCTGTCCGACGAGTTCCTGCTCCGCACCCAGACCTCCGGCGGCCAGATCCGCACCATGGACAGCCAGAAGCCGCCCATCAAGGTGCTGATCCCCGGCCGCGTGTTCCGTTCCGATTCCGATGCCACCCACAGCCCCATGTTCCACCAGATGGAAGGCCTGGTCGTGGATAAGGGCATCACCCTGGGCGACCTGCAGGGCGCGCTGAACACCTTTGTGCAGAAGCTGTTCGGCAAGGACACCCGCACCCGCCTGCGTCCCTCTTACTTCCCCTTCACCGAGCCCAGTGTGGAGGTCGATGTCAGCTGCTTTGAGTGCGGCGGCAAGGGCTGCCCCTTGTGCAAACACACCGGCTGGATCGAAGTTCTGGGCGGCGGTGTTGTCAACCGCAAGGTGCTGGAGAACTGCAACATTGACCCGGACGAGTATTCCGGCTTCGCCTTCGGCATTGGCATCGAGCGCATCGCCATGCTGAAGTACGGCATCAACAACATCGGCTTGATGTTCGAGAACAACCTGCAGTTCCTCAAGCAGTTCCATGAATAAGAGGGGAGAGAACAGACAATGAAAGTACCTTTCAGTTGGTTAAAAGAACTCGTTGATATCGACGTTACCGCTCAGGAGCTGGAGGAGAAGCTGTTCTCCTGCGGCTTTGAGGTGGAAGAGCTGATCCCGCTGGATGCAGGCATCAGCAAGGTGGTCGTTGGCAAGATCGTGGAGATGGAAAAGCAGGAGGGTACCCACCTGACCAAGTGTGTGGTGGACTGCGGTGACTACGGCCACGATATCCGCATCAGCACCGGTGCCGCCAATATGAAGCTGGGTGACTGCGTGCCCGCCGCTCTGGATGGCTCCACCCTGCCCGGCGGCATCAAGATCAAGGCCCGCAAGATGCAGGGCGTGGAGTCCAATG
>OJSA01002675.1_pt1 | contig 11598 bp, 6 predicted proteins | sample 1599341 | NCBI WGS metagenome assembly OJSA01 (sample SAMN04168657, study PRJEB22393) | human gut metagenome | biome: human gut microbiome; feature: stool | host: Homo sapiens | collected 2014-03-20 | reverse complement strand
ATATTCGTTTTTACATTTGTTTATTCGATTATTTTATATGCTTTTTCAAAAGTAACAGAAGGCAATATGTTGGTTTCCAATCATATGATAAAAATATCCTGTTTCAGGAGTGATAGAGGCAGTGATACAGGATGTTTTCCTGTATCACTGCTATAACGCTTGAATATCAATATCTGAAACTTTTGTAGTGATAGAGTGATAGAAGATTTGCAGAAAAACTGATTCTTCGTCACTTTCAGGGTAGTTCAAGCACATGATTGCTAGACTGACCGCAGACCGGACAGCGGACTCCTTGATGCGTACCGGACAATGTTACATAATAGGAACTGTTGATTTATAGTCCATAGATAAAGCCCTTTAGCATATTTGCTGCCCCGAAAGTGACGAAGAACCAATATTTATATGAAATACGGTATTTAGTTGTGATTTTGGTGCGATTACTTCAGTGCGCTCCTTAAAAAAGACGAGGTTCTCAAACCTATTTCCAATCCCATCATTAGCAAGTGACATTTTCTGAAGTTAGGTGAAAATTTTATGCCACATGGGGCGATAGAAAAGGGCCAAATTCCCGGAATGAAAAAAGGACTGTGGAAGCAGCCCTTACACAGTGATGTAAAAAGGGGTTGGTCGTACGTGTCGTGCAAGGGGAATAAACGTAACAGATTGAAATACTTTAAATAGCATCGGGTGAAAACTGTATAAGGAGGAACGTGCGATATCTGTGGAAAATTTTTCCGAAAATACTGTTTTGTGAAAATGCATTTAGAAAACTCCTGGCAGGTTTTCTAATAAAAATGTAAGAGTTTTTTCTAAAATACTAATATCATTTGATAATCAAATATTATTTTTATATCAAAAATCTACAAAAAAAATGACTAAAATAAACGATCGTTTTTTTCAATCTTCCAAACTTTTTCAAAATAAAAACTCCTTAATTATCAATAGTTATCGTAAATTTTCACTTAGGATATTATCTAAACCCGCATCCAGCCTAAAAATGACTAAAAAAAACGATCGTTTTCGGTCGTCAAAATACATGATGTTGCTATTGTTAACTATTTTTCTAGAAATGAATAAGATAGGGTAAAGTTAGTGATGTGAGAAAAGTATAAGGAAATAGATTATTCAATAAACTTAATATTAATAATTTAATAGGGTAAAATTATGAAAACAAGATTACTTATGTTGTTATCAGTCTTTATGGCGATAACGAGTGTGGGATGGATGCAAGCTCAATCTATTACTTATTACAAGACTGGGAGTGGATCAGGAGGTACAGGAACCGAACAAGATCCTATTGTGAAAATATCGTTGGACGAAATTCTGGGGGATGCTAATGCTAAAACTGAATCAGACAGTATTGTGGTTAGTCTATCGAATGGAGACTATACTGCTGCATCCGGAACTTTCCCGATTACAAAATCCGGGATTAGTATTATTGGGACTGATTCTAATAAAGTTGTCATAAAGTCTCCGTTCGATATAACTCTTTCCGAAAAGGGAAATATTTCTTTTAGTTCTTTGCAAATTGCAGCAACAACGGCGACGGGAAGAGGCTTAGTCGATATTAAATCATCCAATACAACGGTTTCCTTTCTTGACGTTAAATTGAATATTGAAGGGGCTGGTACTGCCGATGGTGGCTCTACGACTTGTTTTGGTATCGTTTCCCAACTTGAAGTTGATAATAATACGGTGAATTTTGTAGCTTCCCATATGTATATGTCAAAAGGTTTTCAGAGAGGATTATGTTTTAGGGATGGAGCCGGACATACACTTAATATGGAGAATAGCAAAATTGACGGACCAGCAGGTGCTTCTGGTTATTCGTATGTGATCGGTATCGGTTCTTGGCCGAGAATGACTTTGGTCAAAGATCCGGTTACATATAATATAAAAAACTCAGTAGTTGATGTAAACTATTATGCCCTGTTTACTAATAATCAAAAGGCTTCTGCTGTACCGGTTGTTATCAATATTGAAGGGAGTGATATTACAGCTTGGTCTGCTTTGTACTTGCGTGGCGATCAAGTTCAGGATGCTTTCCCTCATACTGTGAAAATAAGTGATACCCGATTGAACGGACGGTCTTATTTTAATGGACCGTCCGATGGTTTTGGAACAATTGTATTGGATAATTGCCAAAAAATGGATTTGACAATGGATTCGAAGTGTCGTATCACGGCAACCAATAAGAAAATCCAATCGAGTGTCAATACCTATATGGTTGTAGCCGATATCCGTAACAACACTAAAGGAACTTGGAAAATTGTCCCTGTGGATGCTGATACTTGTCTTATTCAGTCTAATAATGATATATATACACCGACTTTATTTACTTTGGCATCAACGGCAGCATTAACTATAAATGGCATCGAAAATGTAAAATTCCAGTCGGAGGGAGGTAAACCCTGTATTACCGTTTATAAGCAAGACGGCTCTTTACGAAATGCCGCCAGTGATATAACAACATTGCTGACAAAAATTTCGATTTCGGATGGTGATAAAGTTGTTTTCCCGGAAGGTTCTTTTACTTTTCCTCAGAAATTTGTCTTGGATAAATCTCTTACGATAGAGGGGGCCGGCAAAGACAAAACAACCCTTACCGGAACAGTCCAAGTGACAGCAACATATGGTACAAAAGTAAATTTCAATAATTTGCATTTGTCTGCCTCTTCGACTGATGTACATGCAATTGAAGTAGGAACGGATAAAGGTAATGAAGCTCCAGATATTACTATAACTGATTGCATGATTGATAATGCAAATAATGGTGTGCGATTGATGGGTGCCGGGGCTAAACTGACATTGAAGAATACGGATATCACAGCTCGTTATTATGGGGTAAGTGTTCGCAATGAAAAACAGACAGTATCGATTGATGGTGGTACGATTAAAGGGTGGGCTGCAATAATGACAAGTGCCGGCGGTTTGACGACCGGTGATGGGACATTGGCAAGTACAGGTACGTCTATAGATATAAAAAATGCCACACTGAAATCAGCTACTATTTCAAATGAGGGATATGGAGTCATTGTATTACAAGAAAAATATAATGGTGTGACGCTTGCCATTGACGGTTCTACTTTGGAGGCTACTGATGAGAATATAGGTACTAACGAGGCGGGTGTACGTGCCTTGTCTGCGTTGGATATCCGCTCTTATGGGAATAAGGTTACTGTTAAGGGTAGCCATCTTTCGTCTCTTTATGGTGAAAATTATTATAAGCTGGAAGGAAAAACTTTACATGCCGCTATTATTAATTTAGGCTGGCATGGCTCTGGTGATAAATCTGTATTGGCAGACAATACGATTGAAATCACTAATTCTCAATTGAACGGAAAAATCGGTGAAAATCCAGTTTATTCATATCGGGATAAGGAAGAGAAAGCGCATGATAAGTTGACTATAAATGGAAAAACTTATGATCCGGCTTCCGGACTTATTTGTTATGGTGAACAGGATTTGCAAAGCAAGCTCGATCATGCAATTGCGGGTGAGACTATACTGCTTCCTGTTGGAACGTATGAGTTAAGCAAGCAGTTGACAATCAAAGAAGCTGTGATCTTGCAGGGTACGATTACCGATAAAGATTCCACAATTCTTATTGCAGCCGATGATTGGTCCGGTTCAGATGGAAGCAGTAAGCATCTTGTTAGTATTCAGGCAAACGATGTAGCTTTGAAAAACTTGGTAATAGATGGGTCTAAATCTCTAACAGAAGGTTCAGGTAGTGGTATTAATGTCTACATATCAACTGGCGTTACATTGGATAATGTAATCTCAAGAAACAATAAAGCAGCCGGTCTGATCGTGAACGGCTCAACTGTTTCTGCAACCAATTTCTGTACTTCCGGTAATGAATGGTATGGTGTAAATGTGGATAAAGGACAAGAAGTTACAGAATCTCCTGCATTTATAATCGGTTCGGGATGTTGCTTTGCAGAAAAAGTTGCCATTAAATCTGATGCTGTGGATGCACCCGCAAGTTATGTCGTTGGTAACGGATGGTTCAAAACAAAGGTAACAGAAGGAGACAAAACTTTTTCTGTTTGGGTTAACGGTGCTACCGGCGGTTTGGACTTTGCGATTACTTCTGTTCCGGCATCCGTTATCTACGGACAGCCTACTTTGCCGTTGCTGACAAATGTAGACAGTGCTTATTATAAAGCTGGCAAAGTGAAGATTACTGTCGATAACGAGGCGGTAGTGAAAATAGAAAAAGACTCTTTGCAGATATTGAAACCGGGTAAGGTTAATCTAACTTTGGCTGTGGGTGATACTGCTGTTACACAGTCTTTGGATGTTCTGAAAAAGACATTGACTATCACGGGTATTACGGCTACGACAAGAATTTATAATGGTAGCAAAGAGGTTGGTTTGGTTACAACCGATATGAAAGTGGACGGCCTTGTGGGGGATCATACTTCTGAAGGTGTTATTACTGCTCCGACTATAGGTGAAGCTCTTTCTGCTGACGCTGGCGTACAGCCGGTGACCGTAACGGCTGCTTTGAAAGATAGTTATGGTGACTATTACGAACTGGCAGAAATAACCGGTGTGATGGATACGATCAAGAAAGTGAAACTGATTTATAAAACTGCCACTTCGGATGCAATAGACTTTGGTAAGGTTAGTACCAAAACTTTCACAGCAGCTTTGGCTGATGGAACTGCATTTGTAAATGGCGAAGATGCGAGTGTTTTAGGTGGTACACTCCAATTTGATTGCCCGGCAACCGATGTATCTTTAGCAGGTAAGTATCCTATAATGCCTTATGGTTATACTTCCAATAATTACGAAATCTATTATAAAGCTGATTCACTTCAAGTGAATGCTGTTGCACCGAAAGCTGAAATCACGGCTGTAACGGTAAATGGAGTAGGCGATCAGGCTTCTATATCTGTTGTTGGCCGTATCTTGTCCAATGGTGGTACACCGACTGATCAGTTGAAGGCGACAGTTATACCGAAAACAGGTGGCTCTGGTCCTGAAACAACTGTCAATGTTGCAAAGGACGGTACTTTCAAAACTGAAAATATAAAACTTACAGCCGCAATGTATACAGTAGAACTTACAGTTGTAGCAAACGAAACTCTTGTTTCTGATACAGTAACTTCCGGAGAAGTTAATTTGGCTGCAAAATTGCAAAATGTAAACTTCACATCGGTTCCTGCCCGTATGACTTACGGAAGTACAGCCGGTATAGCTGTTGCAAGTACGGAAGCTGATGCCAAGCTTGTTTATACTATTACAGGTGAAGCCATAAAGTTCAATTCTGATTCGACAGAAGTAGAAGCAGTAAAAGCAGGAGAGGCTACTGTAACGATAACAGCTACTAAAGCGGAGTACGTAACAGCTATCGCTAAACAAACGATTAAGGTTGAACCTAAATTGGTAACGGTCAAAGCTGTTGCAAAGGATAAGGTTTATGATGGTAAACTTGATGCCGAAGTTTCTTTTACGGCTGAAGGTATTTTGGAAAAAGATGCATCATTGGTTACTCTCAATACTACAAGTGTAACAGGCACTTTTACAGATAAGAACGCCGGTGAAAGTGCGAAGACTGTAATTCTTAAAGGCGAATGTTCTTTGAATAACAATACTGGTAACTATGTCTTGGCTCAACCGGCTAATCCGACAGCCAAAATATCAAAAGCCAAGATCACTTCCATTTTCGCATCTAACGTGAAGCGCAGTTACAAAACAACTTCATTGTCTTATAAATTGGATGCTGAAGGTCTTGTAAATGGTGAACTGATTACTACACCGGGCTTATACACCGGAACAATCAGTGTGAAAGAGGCATCAGGCAAATATTCTATAGATATGACTGGTGTTACGTTCCGTAATTACGATTACGCAGGTGTTCAACCGATCGGAGGTGATGTTACCATTATAAAGGGAATTCCGACTATCGTAACTTATAATACGGAAGGAAATGCTGGTGCTGCAGGCATGGTTGTCGATAACGGTGGCTGGGAAAATCTCGGCACACCGGAAATTGCTGATGCAACAGAAACAGGGAAAGTATTTGCAAGGTTGACATATCCTGATGGAATCGTAACCGGTAATACTATCATTAAAGAAAAGCAAGCACCTGCTGTAACGATCAGCTTGGAAAATGTCGCTTCTGCTTCTTACTATTCCCGTAAATCTCCGATGACAAAGGCTGTCGGTAGCCAGCTTGGCTATAGTGAAGAAAAAGTCTTGAACATAACTGTCAGTGGAACCTATACGGTGGAATCGACAACCCCTTCCGTAATTACTGTATATAAGAAGAACGATGATAAGTATTATATTAAGGGAACAGGTGTAGGAACAGGTGCTATCCTGGTTAAAGTAGGTGACGCTGTTGCTTCTAAGACTATTGATGTGGTTCCTGCTACATTGAATGTGACTGTGTCCGGCCAAAATAAAGAGTATGACGGTACAACAACAGCCAATATCGCATTGCTGTTGGATGCAGCCGAAGGTGCTTCTCTTGATCTGGAAGGCGTATCGTTCAACTATACAAGCAAAGATGCAGGTAATAAAAGTATTCTTCCGTCAAAAGATATTGTCCTGAAAGGAAATAATGCAGATAACTATGAGTTGAAAGCCATATCCTTGAGTGGTGAAATCTCTAAACGTACACTGATTGTGACCAGCCAGATAAGTAAATATTATGATGGAACCAATACAATTGATTTGACGGATTATTCTGCAACGGGATTATTGACAGAAGAGACCGTACCGACAGTTACGGCAACATTTACCGGCGATGCCAATGTCGGTTTGGATAAGGATATCAAGCTAGCATTGAAGGATAATAATAGTAACTATGTTTTAGCTACCGAAGGCAATACGGCTAAAGGTAATATTTCTAAATCTACGTTGGAGGCAACTTTGCCGGAAAAGGCAACAGATGCGACTAATTTAAAGAATAATATTACATATGTAGTTCGTGAATCAGGTGAAACGGTTAAAGCTAATGCTGGTGTTAACCAATATGTAACTGTTACAGGTTCTAATCCATTCTCTGTAAAAGCAACAGATAATGACAATTGCGTTATCATTGTGAATAATACGGCTGTAACTAAGTCTGACCCTGTTACTCCTCCTTCTGGTGGTGATGGAGACGAAAACGTTACGATCTCTTTGGATGCAACGACAAAAGCTCTTCCACGTCTCGAAGAATTCGTTTTGGAAGCAACTGTTTCTCCTTCCGGTAAAACAGTGACATGGAGCAGTAGCGATCCGACGATCGCCAGCGTGACAGCCGATGGCAACAAGGTAACCGTAAAGGGGCTTAAAGTCGGAACAGCTACGATCACAGCTAAGATCGGTGACGTGACCGCTACTTGTGAAGTGACGGTAGACTTTGCAACCGGCCTTGAAGAAGCCCTTGCCAATACGGAAGTGTTTGGAAGAAAGGGAAATATTTATGTGAATCCGATTCAGTCGCTACAAGTGACCGTTGTGAACATGATCGGTAAGATCGTCTACAATGCACGTATCAGTAGCTATGCGCGAATACCGGTAACAAAAGGCATTTACATTGTGAAATTAACCAATGTCGGAAATACGAAAGTTATTAAGGTAAATGTATACTAATCCATATTTAGTATTGAATGAGAAAGGGCGTCCACGAGGATGCCCTTTTTTGTTTCTTTTCGTTTCCTGACAGTCCGGTATCCCCTCCCTGCTTATGCCAAAAAAGAAACTCTCTTCTTTTCACTCTCTTTTTAATTTATATTTTGATCAATATGAGGTTATGCCTCATTCTATTATTTTGAGAAAACAGCCTATATAGGACGCAGTCCCATGCTATGTTAATTTATCTCATCCGGCCACGGGCAAGCCTTTCCTGTCGCCTTGAAAGATGGCCGTTGGGCATCTACTTTACGGAGGTGGTCGCCGAGTTCTTTGGAGAGGCGTTTGACGATTTCCGGGTGACGGGTGCTAAGGTCGTTCTTTTCGCCGATATCGTCGGAGATGTTGAACAGTTCTTTCTTGCCGGTACCGTAATAGTAAATCAGTTTCCAGTCGCCATTGCGGACCGCACAGTTGAAGTTGATGCCCGGACCGTCGTTGCCCCAGTTGTTTGGCATATTCCAGAAGAGGGAACGCCCTTTGGAAGGATCGCCCGTCCCGGTGAGCAGAGGAATGAAGCTGATGCCGTCGATAGGTTGCACCGTCTCGTAGTCCTTCACTCCGGCCATTTCCAGAATAGTCGGGTAGAAGTCTTCTATCAGCAGGTATTTGTCGCAACGGGTATTCGGTTGGGCTACTCCCGGCCAACTGACGATCATCGGTTCGCGGATACCCCCTTCGCAAAGGGAACCTTTGCCGCTCAGCAACGGATAGTTCTGTGTGTACAACGGGCCGTCACGCCATTCGGACGTAGAGGCAAGGCCGCCGTTATCGCTCATGAAGAGGATGATCGTATTGTCTGCCTCCCCGTTCTTTTCCAACCAGTCCATCAGATCGCCCAGGCTCTTGTCCATCCCTTCGATCAGGGTGGCGTAGGCTGCCTCATGGTCTGTCATTCCCTTCTTTTTGTATTTCTCGTAGAAGCGCATGTCCTTATTCAGTGGAATATGGATGGCATAGTGGGACATGTAGAGGTAGAACGGCTGGTTGTATTTCTTCGCCTTGTCGAGCGCCTTGATCGCCTCCAATGTCAAGGCTTCGGTAGCGAATGTTTCCGTGCCCCAATACTTTTCGAGGCCGGGGATGGACATCAGCGAAGTCGGTTTGCCATCCTTCGTATGGCCGTAATTCTCTTCGCCTAAATAGCTTGCCAGACCGCCGGCGGCATGACCGGCAATGTTGACTTCGAATCCCCAGTGGTGCGGGTCCTCTCCCGGAGTGTCGATCGCGCCGAAATGGGCTTTCCCGCAGTGGATCGTATGATAACCGCTATTTTTCAGGAGCTGGACGAAAGAAGTCCCGACGAAGGTATTGTTTGTTCCCGGAACCTGGCTGACGCCGTTATAGTTCCAGTCCGGTATGTCGAGCAGACTGTCTTTGCGGTCGGTCGTCTTGTTCTTCTGGAGCGTCCAGTTGGTGACACGGTGGCGGGCGGCATTCGTCCCGGTGATCAGGCTGCAACGGGACGGGGAGCTGATGCTACTGGCATACGCCTGGGTGAACATGACTCCCTGGCGGGTGAGGCGTTCCATGTTGGGCGTCTCGTAGACTTCGTTATAATGCGTCTTTTCTGTCCAGAAAGGCAGGGAAGTGTCTTCCCATCCCATATCGTCAACCATAAAGAGGATGATGTTCGGCCGCTTGGCAGGCTGGTCGGCTGCCTGCATATTTCCTGTCTGGAAAGCGGGCAGGATTACTAAAGGCAATAAGATTCGTTTGTCCATCTTGTTTGTGTTTTTCGGTTTATATTCCTGTGAAAGTTACTGATATGACAAAGATACGCTTTACAAAAGAAAAGGAAGAGGCTTTGAAATCCTTTAGTGAATATTCACGTTTAAGGGGAATTTATCAAATTATTGCTAAATATAGTAGTTTAACTATTAATCATAGTTCTATTATTGTACTTTATAGTTATCTTTGGTCATTCATCTGATAAATAAACATGGAATATGAAGAAACTGACTCCTAAAGAAGAAGATATCCTGAGTTATTTCTGGACGAACGGTCCGTTGTTTATCCGTGAGTTATTGGAATTGCAGGAAGAGCCCAAGCCGCACTACAACACGCTTTCCACGATCGTACGCGTGCTGGAGGAGAAAGGCTATATCGGGTATCGCCCGTATGGAAACACCTATCAGTATTATGCATTGGTCTCGGAGGACGAATACCGGAACAAGACGCTGAAAAACGTGGTAAGCCGCTATTTCGGAGATTCCTATACGCGTGTCGTTTCTTCGCTGATAGACCGTGACGAACTGTCGGTCGAAGAATTGGAAGAATTGCTACAGCAGATTAAGAACCGTAAAAATAAATGAGATGGTTACCTTCCTCCTTTATATCGTCAAGTCTACTTGTTGCCTGACTCTGTTTTACTTGGGTTATAAAGCCTTGTTGAGCAACGAGACGTTTTTTCGCTTCAACCGGATGGTGCTGCTGGTGGGGATGCTGGTGTGCATGCTGCTGCCGTTTGTCGAGCTACGGACGGAATCGCCCGGTGTGCTGCAAATGCCGTTGTTGCAGTTGGAAGAGATGATACAGGAAGGAGTGGGGGAGACGGTTTCGCAGCACTCCGTTGTCCAGGTTGGAACGGAGGTTGTACCGGCTGTACGGGAGGCTTCCGGCTCATGGGGAGAGTGGGCGGTTTACCTGTATCTTGTGGGGATGGCGGTTGTCCTCTGCCGGTTGGTTCGCTCGTTTGTGAGTTTGCTTTGGCTGATCCGGAGCGGCGAGAAGATACGGAAAGAGCGTTATACGCTGGTGCTGGTCGGCAGGCCGGTCGCTCCTTTTAACTGGGGAGCGTATATTGTCCTGTCGTTGAAAGATTATTGTGACTATCCGAATGAGATATTGACGCATGAGCAAGTTCACTGGCGCAAGCATCATTCGTTGGACTTGATCTATACGGAGGCAGTCGTGCTCCTGCACTGGTTCAATCCCGCAGCCTGGCTGTTGAAACGGGAACTCCAGGAGGTTCATGAGTACCAGGCGGATACGGGCGTACTTAAAAATGGCATCGATGCAACAAAATATCAATTGTTATTAGTGAAAAAAGCTGTTAGCGCGAGCTCCTACACCTTTGCTAACAGCTTCAATCACAGTAAAATTAAAAAACGAATTACTATGATGTTAAAAGAGAAATCGAACAGTTGGGCCCGGTTGAAGCTTGTGCTTTTAGTTCCGGTGGCAGCATGTAGCATGCTTGCTTTCGCCCGCCCGGATGTAAACCGGGAGTTGACAAACTTAATGCAGAGCGAAGATACGACAATTTCTCCGGTCGGACAACCGTACACCCGTGAATTCTTCGACAAGGAGATCGACCGGTATATCGGACAGGCGGGAGGCGGACAGCTTTCAAGCTCGGAAAGACTTGTGTTTATGGAGAAACATACGCGAAGAGTGAATTTCTTCATCAATGCCAAAGATCAGATACTTTACAACAGCAGGTTTGCCGGAATATCCGAAATGCCGGTCAAACTGAAAGCGACCTTGTCTGCATCGGCAGGTGAAAAGCCTATGATGATCTATTTCCTGTGCGATGTGAAGACAAGCGATGCAGCAGTTAAAGAAGCATTGGAAACGGTCGGCAAGGCTTTTGCCGAATATCAGGCGACTGCAGCCGGAAAGAACGCTCCGACCCTGCTCTTTTTCGGTAATCCACGAAAAGACTATCCGTTAAAAGGGAAATAATATAATTCATTACAGAAAAGGTTATGTATAAAATAGGATTCGGGAAAATGGCATTTCTGTCATTTCTGATAGTTGTGGCTCTTGTCGTCTGTCATAATCCCAAACAGTTACCGGAAGAGAAGTCGGAGGAACTTCCGGTTTTTAATCTGGAAGCGGTGGCGGAGGAAACCGTACCAAGTGCGTTTATGTGGAATGATATAACTGAGAAGGCAACGTTTATTGTAAGCATTCGATAAACTCCCCCTTTCATTCTAAAAATGTGATATTACTTTTGTA
>OJSA01002662.1_pt1 | contig 11668 bp, 25 predicted proteins | sample 1599341 | NCBI WGS metagenome assembly OJSA01 (sample SAMN04168657, study PRJEB22393) | human gut metagenome | biome: human gut microbiome; feature: stool | host: Homo sapiens | collected 2014-03-20 | reverse complement strand
GTCCGCGGTTCTGTCATGAACCCCTGCGACCACCCCCACGGCGGTGGTGAGGGCAAGAGCCCTGTGGGCCGTCCCGGTCCTGTTACCCCCTGGGGTAAACCCGCACTGGGCTACAAGACCAGAGCGAAACATCACCGCTCCGACAAGTACATTGTCAAACGCCGCAACGACAAGTAAGGCGTGCTGAAAGGAGGCAGATGAACAATGGGCAGAAGTGTTAAAAAAGGACCATTCGTCCAGCCGAAACTGCTGGTTCGAGTAAAAGAAATGAACACTGCCGGCGAGAAGAAAGTTCTCAAAACCTGGAGCAGATCGTCCACCATTTTCCCTGATTTTGTTGGGCACACATTTGCTGTTCACGACGGCCGCAAACACGTTCCGGTCTATGTCACCGAAGATATGGTTGGACATAAGCTGGGCGAGTTCGCCCCCACCAGAACCTACAGAGGTCATGCCGGCTCTAAGAAATCCAATACAGGGAAGTAACCGGGCCGAAAGGAGGATTAACACATGGAAGCAAGGGCTTATTTAAATTATGCCCGCATTGCACCCCGCAAGGTGCAGATCGTGCTTGATCTGATTCGGAACAAGCCGGTCGACGTGGCAATGGCTACACTGAAACTGACCCCCAAGGCTGCTTGTGAGCCACTGGAAAAGCTCCTGAAATCGGCCATGGCAAACGCGGAGAACAACCACAACATGGATAAGAACAAACTCTATGTTGCCGAGTGCTTTGTTTGCCCCGGACCCATTCTCAAGAGAATCAGACCCAGAGCGCAGGGTAGAGCGTTTAAAGTTCTCAAGAGAACTTCGCACATCACCATCGTTCTGAAAGAGAAAGAATAAGCTGGAAGAGGAGGTAAATCATGGGCCAAAAAGTAAATCCACACGGCTTGCGCGTGGGTGTCATCAAAGATTGGGATTCCCGCTGGTTTGCTAAGGACAACGCTTTCGGCGATACCTTGGTCGAGGATTACAACATCCGTAAATTCCTCAAGAAGACCTTGTTCGAGGCGGGTGTTCCGCGCATCGAGATCGAGCGTGACGCCACAAAGATCCGCATTCATATCCACTGCTCCAGACCCGGCATTGTCATCGGTAAGGGCGGTGCTGAGATTGAGAAGCTCAAAGCCCAGGTTGAGAAGATGGTCAACAAGGGCAAGACCGAGAAGCTCAACGTTTTCATCAACGTTGTCGAGGTCAAACAACCCGATAAAAATGCCCAGCTGGTCGCTGAAAACATCGCCGCACAGCTGGTCAACCGTGTCTCCTTCCGCCGCGCTATGAAGCAGGCCATCGGTCGTGCCATGAAGCTGGGCGCAAGAGGCATTAAGGTTCAGGTTTCCGGCCGCGTTGGCGGTGCTGAAATCGCCCGGACCGAGCATTATCACGAAGGAACTATCCCGCTGCAGACCCTGCGTGCCGATATCGACTACGGGTTTGCTGAGGCGGACACCACCTACGGCAAGATCGGCGTCAAAGTCTGGATCTATGCAGGTGAGGTTCTGCAGGAAGTCAAGAAACCTCGTAAGGAAGGAGGCAACAAATAATGCTTCTGCCCAAAAGAGTTAAATACCGCAGAGTTCACAGAGGCCGCCTGAAAGGCAAGGCCATGAGAGGCAACACTGTCACCTACGGTGAGTTCGGTCTGCAGGCTCTGGAGCCCGCATGGATCACCTCCAACCAGATTGAGGCGGCTCGTATCGCCATGACCCGTTACATCAAACGTGGCGGTCAGGTTTGGATTAAGATCTTCCCCGACAAGCCCATCACCGAGAAACCCGCTGAGACCCGCATGGGCTCCGGTAAAGGCAGCCCCGAGTACTGGGTCGCCGTTGTAAAACCCGGCCGCGTTATGTTTGAGATCGGCGGCGTCAGCGAGGAGCTGGCAAGAGAGGCTATGCGTCTCGCCGCTCACAAGCTGCCCATCAAGTGCAAATTCGTTGTCAAGGAAGAAAAGGGGAGTGAAGAGTAATGAAGGCTGCTGAGATTAGGGAACTTTCGGTTGCAGAGCTGAACGAAAAGCTGTCCGACCTCAAAGCCGAGCTTTTCAACCTGCGCTTCCAGCACGCGATCAATCAGCTGGATAACCCTTCCCGCTTGGCTGTTGTCAAAAAGGACATCGCCAAAGTGAAAACTGTTATCCGGGAGAAAGAATTTAAAAACGTGCAGTAATTCGGGAGGGAGGACAAAGCTGTGAGCGAGAGAAACCTCAGAAAAACTAGGGTTGGCAAAGTCGTCAGCGACAAGATGGACAAAACCGTCGTCATCGCCATCGAAGACAATGTGAGACACCCTCTTTACAAAAAGATCATCAAACGCACCATCAAGCTGAAAGCCCATGACGAGCAAAACGCCTGCGGCATCGGCGACAAGGTGGAGATTATGGAAACCCGCCCCCTGTCCAAAGACAAGAGATGGAGAGTTTCCCAGATCATCGAAAAAGCGAAATAGGAACCTTAACAAGGTTGTTATGTTGCTAATTTAAGCGCCCGCATAAAACGGTTGCGGGTAGTTGCCGCCGCAATAGGGCGGCGGTACTGGTAAGTTAGTGAACCGAAAGGAGGAACGCATCGTGATTCAGATGCAGACCTATCTCAAGGTTGCCGATAACACTGGCGCTAAGGAGCTTATGTGCATTAGAGTGTTGGGCGGTTCCCGTAGGAGATATGCCAATATTGGCGACGTAGTCGTCGCTTCCGTTAAAAAAGCTGCACCTGGCGGCGTTGTCAAAAAAGGCGATGTTGTCAAAGCAGTAATCGTTCGTTCCGCAAAAGGCGTAAGAAGAGATGACGGCACTTACATCCGTTTTGACGAAAACGCCGCGGTTATCATCCGTGATGATAAAAACCCCAGAGGCACACGTATCTTTGGGCCAGTGGCCAGAGAGCTGCGCGATAAGGATTACACCAAAATCCTGAGCCTCGCACCTGAAGTGCTGTAATGGAGGTGTCGACAGTGAACAAACTTCATGTAAAAAAGGGCGACACAGTCGTCATTCTGTCCGGCAAAGACAACGGCAAGCAGGGTAAGGTTCTTGAGGTCAGCCCCAAAGAGCAGAAGGTTATCGTCGAAGGCTGCAACATGGTCACCAAACATGTGAAGCCCCGCAGAGCTGGCGAAAACGGCGGTATCGTGAAAGCGGAGGGCGCGCTGTACGCAAGCAAGGTTATGCTTGTTTGCCCCAAGTGCGGCAAACCTACAAGACTTGCCCATAAAATCCTTGCCGACGGAACGAAAGAGCGTCTTTGCAAAAAATGCGGCGAGACATTCTAAGTGAAGGAGGAGAGAACATGGCAAGATTAGAAAAATTCTACACTGATGAAGTAGCCCCCGCTTTGATGAAAAAGTTCGGCTACAAGAGTGTCATGCAGATTCCCAAGCTTGAGAAGATCGTCGTCAACGTAGGCTGCGGTGAGGATAGAGACAATCAGAAGATTGTGGAAGCCATCATGGGCGACCTGGCCAAAATCACCGGCCAGAAAGCCGTTCCCTGCAAAGCGAAAAAATCCGTTGCGAACTTCAAGCTCCGTGAGGGCATGACCATTGGCGCAAAAGTGACCCTGAGAGGCGACAGAATGTACGAATTCTTGGATCGGCTCTTCAATGTCGCTCTTCCCCGCGTTCGTGACTTCAGAGGGATCAACCCCAACGGCTTTGACGGCAGAGGCAACTACGCTTTCGGCCTGAAAGAGCAGTTGATCTTCCCTGAGATCGATTACGATAAAGTTGACAAGGTTCGCGGTATGGACATTGTGTTCGTAACCACCGGCAGAACCGATGAAGAAGCCCGGGAGCTCTTAACTCTCATGGGCGCACCATTTGCGAAGTAGGAGGAAAAATTTCATGGCTAAAACGTCTATGATCGTAAAACAGCAAAAAGCACCGAAATTTTCCACTCGCGCATACAACCGGTGCAAAATCTGCGGCAGACCCCATGCCTATCTTCGGAAATTTGGCATCTGCCGTATCTGCTTCAGAGAACTGGCTTACAAAGGCCAGATCCCGGGCGTGAAAAAGGCTAGCTGGTAAGCACGAGCAAAGGAGGTTGACGGCATGCATATCACCGATACAGTCGCTGACATGCTTACTCGTATCAGAAATGCAAATTCTGCAAAACATGATACAGTAGACATCCCTGCTTCCAACATGAAGAAGGCCATTGCCCGCATTCTGTTGGAGGAAGGATATATTAAAAGCTACACCGTCGTTGAGGACGGCAAGCAGGGCGTGATCCGTATTGTTCTCAAATACGGCCCCAACAAGACTCAGGTTATCTCTGGTCTGCGCAGAGTTTCCAAACCCGGCCTGCGCATTTACACCAGCTGCGAGGACATGCCCCGCGTTATGAAGGGCCTGGGCATTGCGATCCTGTCCACTTCTAAGGGCATCATGACCGACAAAGAGGCTCGTAAAGAGAAGGTCGGCGGTGAAGTGCTCGCATTCATTTGGTAAGGAGGTGCAAATAGATGTCTCGTATTGGTAGAAAACACATTGCGATTCCCGCTGGTGTGGAAGTAAAGGTCAATGGCCATGAGGTCACTGTCAAAGGCCCCAAAGCTACCCTGACCCAGGAGTTCCACCACGATATGGCGATCGCTGTGGAGGATGGCGCGGTTGTTGTAACCCGTCCTTCCGATGAAAAAGAGCACAGAAGTCTGCACGGACTGACCAGAACTTTGATTGCAAACATGGTTCAAGGCGTTTCCGAAGGCTTCAGCAAAGAGCTGGAGATCAACGGCGTCGGCTACCGCGCAGCAAAACAGGGCAAAAACCTGGTGATGACCCTTGGGTTCTCCCATCAGGTGATCATGCCTGAAATTGATGGTATTACAATTGACGTGCCTGCACCAAACAAAATTATTGTCCATGGCGCCGACAAGCAGAAGGTTGGACAATTTGCAGCTGAGATTCGCGAGAAACGTCCTCCCGAGCCTTATAAGGGCAAAGGTATTAAGTACGTTGGCGAAACTATCATCCGCAAGGAAGGTAAAGCTGGTAAAGGCAAGAAGTAATTAAAGGAGTGAATCGACATGGTGAAAAAGCCTGATAGCAATAAAGCAAGGCTGAAACGGCATGCAAGAGTTCGTGCCAAGATCAGCGGCACTCCAGAGTGCCCCCGTCTGAATGTCTTCCGCTCCGCTAAACACCTCTATGCCCAGCTGATTGACGATGTAAACGGCGTCACCCTGGCGTCTGCATCCTCAATGGACAAAGGTTTTGAAGGTAACGGCGGTAACAAGGAAGCAGCTCACAAGATCGGCGTGACTCTGGCGCAGAGAGCTATCGAGAAGGGTATTTCCGAGGTCGTGTTTGACCGCAGCGGCTATATCTATCACGGCCGTATCAAAGAGTTGGCAGAGGGTGCCCGCGAGGGCGGCCTCAAATTCTAAGGAGGAGGGAATACTTTGGCTCGTATAGACGCTTCCACACTGGATCTCCAAGAGAGAGTCGTCGCCATCAACCGCGTATCGAAAACGGTTAAGGGCGGTCGTATCTTCAAGTTCGCAGCTCTGGTGGTTGTCGGCGACGGCAACGGCACCGTGGGCTTCGGCCTTGGCAAAGCCTCTGAGGTTCCTGACGCAATCCGCAAGGGAATTGAAGACGCAAAGAAGAACCTTCACAAAGTAGCGCTGAAGGGTACCACCATCCCCCACGAAATCGTCGGCGAGTTCGGCGCTGGCCGGGTTCTCATGATGCCCGCCCCCGAAGGTACCGGTGTTATCGCCGGCGGCCCCGTCCGTGCGGTTCTGGAGGTTGCCGGTATCCGCGACATCCGCACCAAGTGCCTGAGATCCAACAACCCCTGCAACGTGGTTTCCGCCACCATCCAGGGCCTGGCTTCTCTGAGAAACGTAGATGAAGTTGCTGCCATCCGCGGCAAATCCGTCAAAGAAATCTTAGGTTAAGGGGGACGCTCAAATGGCTTTTAAGATCAAACTTGTAAAAAGTCTTGTGGGCAGAAAAGACGACCAGATCGCCACTGCCAAGTCCCTCGGCCTGCGCAAGATCGGCCAGGAGACCATCCAGCCCGACAACGAGGCCACCAAGGGCAAGATTAAGAAAATTTCCCACCTCATCGAGGTAACTGAAGCGTAAGGCAAGGAGGTGCAGGTAACATGAAATTGCATGAGCTTTCTCCCGTCCCGGGTTCCACCAAAGCTGCTTTCCGCAAAGGCAGAGGTGCTGGTTCCGGCAACGGTAAAACAGCCGGCAAAGGCCACAAGGGCCAGAAAGCCCGCTCCGGCGGCAGCATTCGGCCCGGTTTTGAAGGCGGTCAGATGCCTTTACAGAGACGTATCCCCAAGAGAGGCTTTGTAAACATCTTCGCCACCCACTATGTCACCATCAACGTCAGCGACCTGAACCGTTTTGAGGACGGCGCTGTTGTGGATGCACAGGCATTGATCGATGCCGGCCTTCTCAAAAAGACCCTTGACGGCGTCAAGGTCCTGGGAAGAGGCGAGATCACCAAAAAGCTGACAGTGAATGTCGCTGCTTTTTCCGCGTCTGCTAAGCAGAAAATCGAGGCAGCCGGTGGTAAAGCAGAGGTGATGTAAGGATGTTTCAGACCCTAAGAAATGCGTGGAAAATTGCTGACTTAAGGAAAAAACTTCTTTACACACTGATGATCATTGCCATCTTCCGGATCGGCGCGGCTATTCCCGTGCCCTTCCTGAACCCCGAGGCAATCTCGGCGATGATCCACACCAGCGGCAACCTGCTGGGCTACCTGGACATCCTGAGCGGCGGTTCGTTCGCCCAGTGCACCTTGTTTGCGCTGAGCATTTCGCCCCACATTACATCTTCCATTGTGATCCAGCTGCTCACCGTGGCCATCCCCGCTCTGGAGCGGCTGGCCAAGGAGGGCGAGGAGGGAAGAAAGCGCCTGGAGAAGATCACCCGGTACACCATGGTGGCCTTGGCCCTTCTGCAGGCAACTGCTTACTACCTGATGCTGAAGAACTTCAATGCGGTTCAGTTTGTGGACGGCGGCGTGGGGATGTTTACTGCGGCGGTTATCATCCTGACCTTTACCGGCGGCTCATGCCTGCTGGTTTGGCTGGGTGAACAGATCGACAAAAAGGGCATCGGCAACGGCATCTCGATGATCCTGTTTGCCGGTATCGTTTCCAGAGGTCCCGCCTTGGTCGGCGAAGTGTGGAAATACATGCGGCTGGCCATGGCTGGTGAATCTAAGTACTTTATCAGCGTCCCCCTGATCCTGGTTCTCTTCATCGCAGTCATCGCTTTCATCGTGCTGATGACCAACGCCGAGCGGAGAATCCCGGTTCAGTACGCAAAACGGGTTGTCGGCCGGAAAATGTACGGCGGTCAATCCACCCATATCCCGATCAAGGTCAATATGACAGGCGTTTTGCCGGTTATCTTCGCCAGCAGCCTGCTGGGCATCCCCGGTATGATCAGAGGATTTATGCCTAACGCAACTGGTTGGTTTGCCACCTTCCTGAGCTGGTTCAACTACGATACCGCCTCCTATGCCATTTTGTACTTCATCTTGATCATGGGCTTTAACTTCTTCTATGTGGCGATTCAGTACAATCCTATTGAAATCGCCAACAACCTGAAGAAGAACAGCGGAGCCATCCCTGGAATTCGTCCCGGCAAGCCCACCGCGGACTTTATTGCCCGGATTGTTTCCAAGATCACCGTGATCGGCGGTTTGTTCCTTGGTATTATCGCCACCCTGCCCATCGCAGTCGGCGCCATCACCAAGATGAACATCGCCCTGGGCGGTACCACAGTTATCATCGTCGTTGGTGTTGCTCTGGATACTGTGAGACAGCTGGAGTCTCAGATGATGATGCGTCACTATAAAGGTTTCCTGGAATAAACCGTTAGGAAGGAACGTGCATGAATATGAAGCTGATTCTTCTTGGCGCCCCCGGTGCCGGTAAAGGCACCCAGGCAGAGATTTTAAGTGAACGACTGAACATCCCCACCATCAGCACCGGCAACATCATCCGCGAGGCGCTGAAAAACGGTACTGAAATGGGCCTTAAGGCCAAGTCCTTTATGGACGCCGGCCAGCTGGTACCCGACGATGTGGTCATCGGGATCATCGAAGAGCGCCTGGCGAAGGATGACTGCAAAAACGGCTTCATCCTGGATGGCTTCCCCCGGACGGTTCCTCAGGCTGAGGCCCTGGACCAGATGGGGATCATCATCGACAAGGCCATCGACATCGACGTGGCTGATGAAGTGATTGAAAAACGGCTTTCCGGCCGCCGGGTTTGTGAAAAGTGCGGCGCAAGCTACCACATCGACAACAAACCTTCCGCCAAAGGCGACCTCTGCGAAAAATGCGGCGGCGCCCTGGTCATCCGCAAGGACGACCGGCCGGAGACCATCAAACAGCGCTTGAGCGTATACCATGAGCAAACCGAACCCCTGGAGGGGTACTACAAAAAAGCCGGCAAGCTTTATGTGGTGAAAGGCGAAGGCTCGGTAGCCGAGATTACCGCAAAGGTGATTGAAGCTGTGGAGGCTTAAGCCATGGTAGTGCTTAAGACCAAAAAAGAATTGACGCCTATGCTTGAGGCGTGCAGAATCTCAGCGCAAGCTTTACAGCGTGCGGGCGAGGTCATCCGGCCCGGTATTACCACCGCCCAGATTGACCACGCCATCCACGATTTCATCCGTTCGCGGGGCGCTGTGCCATCGTTTTTAGGATATGGAGGCTTCCCCGCCAGCGCATGCATCTCGGTCAACGATGAACTCATCCACGGAATTCCCGGTCCCCGTGTCATCCAGGAAGGCGACATCGTCAGCGTAGACGTGGGCGCCTATTACAAGGGATATCACGGCGACAACGCGTACACCTTTGCAGTTGGCAGCATCTCCAGCGAAGCACAACAGCTCCTGGATGTCACCAAGGAGAGCCTCAACCGGGCGATCCAAGCAGCGGTTCCGGGCGCACGCCTGGGCGACGTGGGATACGCAGTGCAGTCCTACGTGGAATCTTTCGGGTATGCCGTCGTCAAAGAGTATGTAGGCCATGGCGTGGGAACAAAACTCCATGAAGACCCAGAGGTGCCCAATTACGGGACCCCTGGCAGAGGGATCCGGCTGATGCCGGGTATGACCATTGCCATCGAGCCCATGGTCAACCTGGTTGGTGAGAAGATCAAAGTCCTCTCCAACCAGTGGACTGTGGTCACGGCAAGTCACAGCCTTTCGGCTCATTTTGAGCACACCATCGCCATCACCGAGTCAGGCCCTGTTATCCTGACCCGGCCATAAGAGAAGGGGCGCTTCATGATGACCATTGAAAAAGGCAGCGTTGTCCGGTCTATCGCCGGGCACGACGCAGACCGGTTCTACGTGGTGCTGGAGATGGAAGGGGATTTCGCCTTCATCGCCGACGGCAAGGAGCGAAAGCTGGAAAAGCCTAAGCGGAAGCGGAAAAAACACCTGCGCGGGACCAATACCCGACTGGATGTGGACACCCTTACCACCGACAAAAAACTGCGGGAAGCCCTGCATCCATTTAACTATGGCAAACTGCCAAGCGAAGGAGGAATATAGCTTGTCCAAAGAAGACGTGATCGAGATCGAAGGCGTCGTTGTTGAGGCCCTGCCCAACGCCCAGTTCCTGGTGGAGCTGACCAACGGCCACAGGCTGCTTGCCCACATTTCCGGCAAGCTGCGGATGAACTTTATCCGAATCCTGCCTGGAGACAAAGTCACCGTTGAGATTTCCCCATATGATTTAACCAAGGGACGCATTACCTGGCGTTCCAAATAGAACCCGTTTTAGGCTATATAAGGAGGTAGTTTCAAAATGAAAGTAAGACCTTCCGTTAAGCCCATCTGCGAAAAATGCAAAGTGATTAAGCGCAAAGGCCGCATTATGGTTATTTGCCAGAACCCGAAGCATAAACAGCGCCAGGGCTAAAAGAATTTACGCCCGAAGCGCCCACAGCGCAATGGGATTGTGCAAAACCGATACAATGGAGGTGCAACAGGAATATGGCTCGTATAGCTGGTGTTGACTTGCCAAGAGAGAAGCGAGTTGAAATTGGTCTGACCTATATCTTCGGTATTGGTCGCAAGACAGCAAACGACATCTTAAAATCCACAGGCGTGAACCCCGATACCCGTGTGAAAGATCTGACCGAGGACGAGGTTTCTCTGCTGCGTGAATACATCGACAAACATCTCGTTGTTGAGGGCGACCTGAGAAGAGACACCGCCCTGAACATCAAGAGACTGGTCGAGGTTGGCTGCTACCGCGGCGTCCGCCACAGAAGAGGCCTCCCCGTAAGAGGGCAGAGAACCAAAACCAATGCCCGTACCAGAAAAGGTCCGAAGAAAACAATCGCCAACAAGAAGAAGTAATTAGGGAGGGATACGAGAGATGGCAAAGGCTAACGTTAAGAAGGCCACTACTCGCAAGCGTCGCGAGCGTAAAAATATTGAGCGCGGCGCCGCTCATATCCAATCTACCTTTAACAACACCATCGTCACCATTACCGACACTCAGGGCAACGCTCTGTCCTGGGCCAGCGCGGGCGGCTTGGGCTTCAGAGGCTCCAAGAAATCCACCCCCTTCGCAGCGCAGACCGCGGCCGAAACCGCTGCCAAAGCTGCTATGGAGCATGGCCTGAAATCGGTTGAGGTTTATGTTAAAGGTCCAGGTGCTGGACGTGAGGCCGCTATCCGTGCGCTGCAGGCCGCCGGTCTGGAAGTCAACATGATCAAAGATGTTACTCCCATTCCCCACAACGGCTGCCGCCCACCCAAAAGACGGCGCGTATAACAGTTTTTATCAGGAGGTGCAATTCAATGGCAAGATATACCGGTTCGGTATGCAGACTCTGCCGCCGCGAGGGCAAAAAGCTGTTCCTCAAGGGCGAGAGATGCTATTCCGATAAGTGCGCGGTCACCCGCAGAGCTTCTGTCCCTGGCCAGCACGGCAAAGCCCGGAAAAAAGTTTCCGAGTACGGCACCCAGCTGCGCGCAAAACAGACTGCCAAACGCTACTACGGCGTTCTGGAAAGCCAGTTTGCCGAGTACTTCAATATGGCTGAGCGCAAAGCCGGCGTGGCTGGTGAAAACCTGCTCCGCATTTTGGAGAGCCGCCTTGACAACATCGTTTACAGAGCTGGTTACGCTTCTTCCAGAAAAGAGGCCCGTCAGCTGGTTGGCCACGGCCACTTCACTGTAAACGGCAAGAGAGTGGACATCGCTTCTTATCTGTGCAAAGCCGGCGACGTAATCGCTGTCTGCGATAAGAGCAAATCCAGTGAGAAGATCAAGGCAATCGTGGAATCCTGCGGCGCCCGCCCCGTGCCCCAGTGGCTGGATGCGGACAAAGAAAAACTGCAGGTCAAGGTTGTCAACCTTCCGAACAGAGAGGACATCGACCTCGACGTCGAAGAGCATCTGATCGTCGAGCTGTACAGTAAGTAATGCCTCTAATTGAATCAGCATGGGAATGCGAATTGTACAGCAGAAGCCTCTTCTGCTTCTAAAGGAGGGTATCAGAACATGGTAAAAATTATTGAACCAAAAATCGAGACCGCTGAGCTCAAATCTGACGGCACCTACGGCAGATTTGTGGCAGAGCCCCTCGACAGAGGTTTCGGCACAACCTTGGGCAATAGCCTGCGGCGGGTGCTGCTCTCCTCGCTTCCTGGTGTTG
>OJSA01002658.1_pt1 | contig 11680 bp, 7 predicted proteins | sample 1599341 | NCBI WGS metagenome assembly OJSA01 (sample SAMN04168657, study PRJEB22393) | human gut metagenome | biome: human gut microbiome; feature: stool | host: Homo sapiens | collected 2014-03-20 | reverse complement strand
CTCATGGCGTGGACGGCGGTGTCGATGATCATGCTCTGTTCCATTACGATGAGGATGGCGCGGGCGATACCCACCATGATGGCGCCGTTGGCGATATCCCGGATACCGGTCTGGAAATGCTTGACGATCTCATCGGGGGTGAAGCCGTATACAAGGCCGGAGACAATGCCCATGCCCAGGAAGAGGGCGGCGATCTCACTGACATACCAACCCAGCTTCATGACGCCGTAGACCAGGAAGACAAACCCGGCGACCACGATAGCGAGGACGATCTTCTGGCGGCCAGTGATCTTCTCCACCTGGGAGAGGTCGATGCCGTTGCCCCGCTCTGCCAGTTCGGTCTCATACATCATGCCGGACTGTGGGTTGAGGCGGACCTTTTTGCCGTACCGCATCACATAGAAGGAGGTGACAGCCACCAGCACCACCCAAATCAAAATCCGGTAGGCGACGCCGGAGAACATGGGCAGTTCCGCCAGGCCCTGGGCAACGCCAATGGTGAAGGGGTTGATGACGCCAGCGCAGAAGCCGCAGGCCGCGCCCAGCACCGCCAGGGAGGTGCCCACCATGGCGTCGTACCCCAGTGCCCGGGCCAAGGCGATGGTGATGGGGACAAAGACCACGTTTTCCTCCGACATGCCGAAGGTGGCGCCGCCGATGGAGAAGATGGCCAGGACTGCGGGGATCATCAGGTTTTCCTTGCTGCGGAAGGCCACAGCGGCCCGCCCGATGGCGGATTTGATGGCGCCGGTCTCGGTGATGATGTTAAAAGAGGCGGACACAATCATGATGAAGAAGGTGATGGAGGCGGCGGCGGTCATGCCCGTGGGGAATGCCAGCAGGAACTCCATGACGCCGATGGGGTTGCTCTCCACCCGGGTGTAGGAGTTGGGGTCGACCACGGTGCGGCCATCCACCTGGATGCGCGCATACTCGCCGGCGGGGACAAAGTAGCTGCACAGGGCTACAATCAGAACGATGCAGAACATCAGAACGACCGGATGAGGGAATTTAAACTTTTTCTTAGTAGCGGAAGGGTTTTGGTTGCTCATCGAATTCATTCTCCTTATTTTAGAATTAGAAGAATAAAAATTGATGGTGGGCCCTCATTTTTCCCTCGCCCTACCGCCCGCCGACGGGGTTTCCAGGAAAAACAAAAAGGTTGCATCCATCGATGCAACCTTACAAAAAACGATTTGTCAGTCATCATCGATAGCGCCTCTGCGTTAAGCAGGAGTCTTGATGATATTCTCACCAAGCCCAGCCGGCCGTTTCACCAAACGAACCGCTTCGGCAGCTTGACCTTTCCCCGAGTTCACCGGATGTCTCCTCCATCGGGTACTGATTCGCGCTGCGCCTCTACCAATTTTTATTATCTTGCCTTTTATCCTAGCACGGGGCTTCCCCTTTGTAAAGAGAAAACGGCAAATTTTGAAAAACTTTTTAAGCTATTCTGAATTCACCGCAGAAGTTTTCTTTTATGTTGTGAAATGTGACGAATTCTCCTGATTCTTTTTGAATAAAAAGAATCCCCGCAAAGGGGCGGTAAAATGGGCTTTTTTGGTTGCGAAATGATTCTCAATATGCTATGCTAAAGCTAATCTTTGCACTGGATTTTCAGGGCAGTTGGTCCCTGTATGGCTGGGCGTGCGCCGATGCTGCCGCATCGGAGGGAAAACAGTCAAACTGACCGAATGGGCGGAAGATAGCAGCCAGAATTGGAGAATGGCCGTGGGAAGATACCTATTTAGGGGTTTTCTAGCGGCTATTTGTTGTATTTGGCGGTTGAAAAACATAAGATTTGGAGGGGATTTTTTGAAACATTCTGTGTTGTGCCGAGGCCTGGCACTGATTATGGCAATGGGGCTTCTGCTGGTGGGGTGCGGCACACCGAAGGATGCCTCCTATGGCCTCAACCCCCAAGAACCGGTTGCCATCACCGTGTGGCATTACTACAACGGCTCCCAGAAGGTCGCCTTTGACAACTTGGTGGAGGCGTTCAACGAGACCACCGGCAAGGAGCTGGGCATTGTGGTGGAGGCCACCAGCAAAGGCGGGGTCAACGACCTCATCCAAGCGGTGACCGATTCCGCAGAGGGCAAGGTGGGGGCGGCAGAGATGCCCAACATTTTTTCCGCCTATTCCGACACTGCCCGGAAGATTGACTAGATGGGCCTTTTGGCCTCCCTGGAAGGGTACTTCTCCCAGGAGGAACTGGACCAGTATGTCCCCGGCTACTTGGCGGATGGTTATATAGACGGCACAGACAGCCTCAAACTCTTCCCCGTGGCAAAATCCACCGAAATTTTGATGGTCAACAAGACCGACTGGGATACCTTCTCCCAGGCCACCGGTGCCAGCCTGGACGCCCTCTCCACCTGGGAGGGACTGTGCCAAACGGCGGCCCAATACTATGAATATTCCGGTGGCAAATCCTTTTTCGGCCGGGATGCCTACGCCAACTATATGATCATCGGCAGCCGCCAGCTGGGCCAGGAGGTGTTCCAGGTCCAGAACGGCGAAGTCACCCTCAACCTAAACCGGGACGCCATGCGCCGTCTGTGGGACAACATGTACGTCCCCATGGTTCAAGGCCACTTCGGCAAATACGGCCGCTTTGCCTCCGATGACGCCAAAACCGGCGATATCATCGCCCTGGTGGGTTCCACCAGCGGGGCCACCTATTTCCCCGAATCGGTGGCGAAAGACGACGTGGAGCCCTACCCTATTGAGTGCCTGGTTCTCCCCCTTCCCGGCTTTGCGGGGGCTGAGCCCTTCGCCGTCCAACAGGGCGCGGGAATGGCGGTGGCCAAGACCGACGCCACCCGGGAGTATGCCAGCGTGGTGTTCCTGAAATGGCTGACCGAAGCTGACCGGAACATCCTTTTTTCCCTGAGCGCATCCTATATGCCAGTGAAGAAAGAGGCCAACGACATCGACCGGATCAAAGCGGTGATGGAGGAAAACGGCATCCAGGTCAGCCCCATTGTGGAGCAGACACTGGAGACTTCCATCCAAGAGGCCAAGACCTACCAGTTCTATACCAGCAAACCCTTTGACAACGGCACCGAAGCCCGGGCAGTGATGGAGAACCACATGGTGGACAGGGCCCTGGCCGACAAGGCCGCTGTAGAGGCCCAAATCGCCCAAGGGGTGAGCCGCCGGGAGGCGCTGGCTCCCTATTTGAGCGACGAGAACTTCGACGCATGGTTCCAGGATTTTTCAAAGGCCCTTCGCCAGGTCGTGGGGCAGTAATCTCTTTCATCTAAATTTGTTCCGGAAAGGGGGAGTGCAGAATGAGACCTGGCGCCAAACAATCCATCCGGACAAAAATTCTCATTCCCGTGGCCTTTGTGTTGGTCCTACAGGCCCTCCTCTTCTTTGGCACCATCGTGGGGGCGGACACCGCCGGCCAACTGCGGGAAAACGCCTTTTCCATGCTGGCCGATAAAGTCAGCAGCCGCGCAGCTGTGCTGGAAAACGAAATGACCCAGCGATGGGGCAAAGCGGAGAATTACCAGCGGGTGATGCAGCTCTCGCTGGCGGCATACCAGCAGGCGGAGGGCGGCGAAGTGCAAATTACCCGCCAGATGGCAGAAGAGCTGATCAGCCTGCTGCGCAACTCCACCGCCACCGGTGCTTATGTGATCTTCTGTCCCCAGCTGGGGGAAGGGGCGCCCTGGCCCGCCCTCTACCTGCGGGATATGGATCCCACCACTAGCTTGATCAACAATACCGACATCCTAGTGGAAATCGGGCCGGGCCCCTTAATTAAAGAGATGGGCCTGACTATGGATTCCCGCTGGTCCCCCTCCATCCAGCTGGACCCGATGGATGAAAACCAGCGGTATTTTTTCCGGCCCTATTTGGCTGCCCAGCAATACCAGAGCAGCCAGATCAGCGACTTGGGCTATTGGGCCGGGCCCCACCAGGTCACCAAGGACGACTTAGAGGTCATCTCTTACTCCCTGCCTCTGCTGGATAGGGACGGACAGGTCTACGGGGTGGTCGGGGTGGAGATTACCCTGGAGTACCTGGCCAACCAGATGCCCTACCGGGAGCTCTCGGCCAACCAGAAAGGGGCCTATCTCCTGGGGCTGCGGGAGGGGCAGGGCAATGAGGTGCTGGCAATGGGGGAGAGCGGCCCGCTGTTCCGCCGCATTCTTGCTGACGACCGAAAGGTGGCCATCACTGAGGAAAAGGTCTATAAGGACACCTACCGCCTGGAAGACCAAGCCCTCACCAGTGAGACGGTGGGCGCGGTGCAGAAACTGAAGCTTTACAACGCACACACCCCCTTTGAAGAGGAGGAGTGGATGGTGATAGGGCTGATGGAGGAGCAGGAACTCCTCTACTCAGTCAACCGGCTCAACCAGTCCCTGTGGTTTGCCTCCCTCATCGCCCTGGGGGTGGGGGTGGCCGGTGCTTTTGTCATCAGCGCCAGCTTTGCCGCGCCGGTCAAGCGGCTGGCCAAATCCCTGCGGGAGAGCGACCCCGCCAAGGAGGTTCTGCTCCCCCAGACCGGAATTGTGGAAATTGACGGCCTTTCGACCGCAGTGGAGGAGCTTTCGGCCGCGGTGGCCAACTCCGCCTCCCGCCTCTCCCAGATTTTGGAGTACACCAACACCTCCCTGGGGGCCGTCGAGTACTACAAAGAACGGGGGGGACTGGTCTACTGCACCGGCAAAATTGGAGAAATGCTGGATTTTTCCCCTGAAAACCGAGAGAAATCCGAACTCCCCTACGACGAGTTCCAGCAGGAGCTGGAACGGATGAAGAAAAAGATCCTGGCAAAGACGGGTCGGCAGGAACAGGACAAAGTGGTGGAGGACATTCTGGAGCTCCACCGGGACGACGGCCGGATCTGCTGGATCAGCTTCAAACACAACGAGGGCGAGAGCCGGTATATGGTGGTGGTCCAGGATGTGACGGGCGACGTGCTGGAGAAGCGGAAGATCGAGTATGAGAGGGATTACGACGTCCTCACCGAACTGCTCAACCGCCGCTCCTTTCGCCGCAGTGTGGAGAAAGCCCTCCGCTCCATGCCCTTCCAGATGGGGGCAATGGTCATGTGGGATCTTGACAACCTCAAATACATCAACGACACCTATGGCCACGATTCCGGCGATAAATATATCATAGCAGCGGCCCGGGTATTCCAACAGCTGCGCCAGGACGGCGCAGAGGTCGCCCGGATGAGCGGCGATGAGTTCTTCTCCTTCCTGCCTGGCGAGGACCGGAACACCCTGCTCTGCCGCATTCGGGAGGTACACAAGCTGCTGCACAGCACCAATTTCCAGCTTCCAGATGGCAAGACGGTGAAGCTGCGGGCCTCGGCCGGGGTGGCTTGGTACCCGGACAACGGTGCCAGCTACGATTTGCTGATCAAATACGCCGACTTTGCCATGTACAGTGCCAAGAATTCCACCAAGGGGGACATTCAGGAGTTCAACCAAGATGCCTTCCAACGGGATGAACTGTTGTTTAGCGGCAAGGAGGCCCTCAACCACTTTTTGGACCACCGGCTGGCCCGGTTTGCATTCCAACCCATTGTGGATGCCCGCACCGGGGAGGTTTACGCTTATGAAGCGCTGATGCGCCCCAGCTGCGAGGGGCTCAAAACAGTATCCGACGTGATGCGGCTGGTCAGGGCCCAATCCAAACTGAACCAGATTGAAGAACTGACCTGGACCGGCGCTTTGGAAGCTTTTTCCCAACAGAAGGAGGCATTTGGGGAAGCCCGGCTGTTCATCAATTCGGTGCCCAACACCTGCCTTTCTAAGGAGGGGTTTGCGGCCTTGGAACAACAGTTTGGGAAAGACCTTTCCCGCCTGGTGGTGGAGGTCATCGAAAGTGAGCAGACCGACTACAATTGCATGGCTATAAAGCAGTCGCTGTGTCAACGGTGGGGACTGTCCATCGCATTGGATGACTTTGGGGCAGGGTACAGCTCAGAAGGGGTGCTGCTCACCATCAACCCCAGTTATGTGAAGATCGATATGTCCATTGTCCGGGGCATTGACCGGGATAAGAGCCGGCAGACCCTGCTGGGAGGTATCCTCTCCTATTCCAAAACCCAGGACATCCGCATCATCGCCGAAGGGGTGGAGACCCGGGAGGAGATGGTTTACCTCATTGAGGCGGGTGTGGACTACATACAGGGGTATTATCTGGCTGTGCCGGATTTCCGGGTGCGGGGAATCCCTCAGGAGCGGAAGCAGGAAATTCAGGAAGCCGCTGGCAGGGCGGCACTTCCCCCCATCGACTTGTGAGGATAAGAGCGGTTGTTCCCCGGCGGGCTGCCGGCCCTCAAATCCATATAACGTGAAAAGGCCCTCCCTTGGGAAGTCTTTCCCAAGGGAGGGCCTTTGTGTTCCCTTATTCAGCGGGCGTTCTATGATCTGGGAGCCAGCTGGGAAATGGGGGAAAGGTTATCCAGAAAAAATTCACCTTGCCCCATAGAGGAGCGTTCAAAAGCCTTGGGCTGCCCCTAACTCCCCCTAATCCAGCAGTTCCTTGCGAAAGACGTATTCCTCCCCCGTGGAGAGCTGGGGGATAAACTCATACCCTGCCCAAGAAAAATCCCGAAGCTGTTCAGGGCGGGTCCAGCGGTGTTTGACCACCGCCCGGGCCATCTGTCCCCGGGCCATCTTAGCTTCGGTGGGCAGGGTAACCCACTTCCCTTTGCGCCACTGCAAGAACCGGCAGCGGACAAAGGGTTCCCGCCCGGTGCGGTAAGGGTCGAAGGCCCGGCTGTATTCCCCGGAGCAAAGGTCGGCCACCGGCTCGCCAGAGGAGAATATCTCCTGGTAAATCCGATCCCCCCAGTAGGAGTAAAGGCGCTTTCCCTCCACCTTGACCGGGCAGAGGAAGTCCAGCCGGTAGGGCAGCATCCCATCCAGGGGGCGGAGCACCCCATAAAAGGCGCTTAAAAACCGCAGGCTCTGTTGGGCGAAGGCGAAGTCCTCCCCGGTAAAGCTGGCGGCGTCCAGATTTTGGTATGCAAGGCCGTGGTAGCTGAGGGCTGCCGGGGAACCAGGCAGGGCCGGGTCGAACTTTTGGTAAAAATCAAAGGTCTTAAGGGCGATTTCTGGATTGACCTTCATCAGCGATTCTAACTGCCAAGGGCTGTAAGCCCGCAGGGCGCGGAGGATGGGGCCGGTCTCCGGGAGGAACACCGGCCCAGTGAGGGGGAGCCCCTCCCCGGTGGCGTCGGCCATATTTTTGGCTGGAGACAAAAGAACCAGCATGGTTTCACCTCATAATCCCAACCCACAGCGGCAGAAGCCGGGGAAGTTGGGGGGATATAAAATAGAGAACAGCCCACAAAGGCGATATCGCGGCGAAAGGCCGTGTCAGAGCGGATGAATCCCGGTGCCGCTTTGCGGCGGGAGGGCAGCCCCTCAAAATTGCATTGCCGCTGTACGGCAAAAAGCAATTTTGCGCATGTTACAAGCGGTGCTTGTAACAATGGAGAGAGGATTTCTTCCCCAATAATCGCCCCGCGATTATTGTAGCACATCCCAACCTACCTTTTCTAGTGAAAGGGTTCAAAACCGGTGCAGGAGGATGGAAGCCCAGGCGCACTTTTTGCCCCCTTGCGATTGCACCCCATTTTGTTTCGCGCTATAATAGGGAAAAACAGCCTGTTCCCAAGTAGAAGAGGCACGGTTCCCTGTCCGGCCGGCGGCGGCAGGGGAAATCCCCATGATTTACCGCTGGAGAAATGGCGGGTACCCCATGAAGAAATATCTCCCCCTGGCGGCCAGTTTGGCGTCAGCCACCTTGTTCGGCCTGGCCCTGCTCTTTATCAAGCAAGGCATGGCGGTGGTCAACCAGGATACCATCAAATTCCTGGCCTTCCGCTTCACCACCGGTTTTGTGGTGATGACCCTCCTCCTGCTCTTTAAGGTGCAGAAGGTGGACTACGCAGGCAAACCCATCGGTCTTCTGCTGTTGTGCGGCCTCCTCAACCCCTTGATCAGCCAGATTTTGGAGACTACCTCTACCAGCTACGCCCCCACCAGCCTGATCGCCTGCGTCAGCAGTATCACCCCTATTTTGGTCGTGGTGCTGTCGGTGCTGATCAACAAAGACCCCCTGCCATCCAAAATGCAGATGGCTTTTATGGGGGTGACAGTGCTGGGCGTGTTTGTGGTCAACTTTGTGGGCCGTGACCTTTCGGGAGCTACCGGCATCGGAATGGCGCTGATCTTTGCGGCAGTGGTGACCATCGCCTTCAACCGCACCTTTGTGCGCCGGGCTGGCCGGCATTTTACCTCCTTTGAGACCGTTTATCTGACCACCGGCATGGGCGCCTTGGGCTTTTCCATCGAAACGGTGATCATGCATGCCATGCGGGGGGATCTTCCCCACTTCTTTGACGGCCTGTGGAACAAGGACTTCATCATCTCGGTGCTGTATATGGGCATAGGCTCCTGTGTGCTGGCCTTCCTGTTCATGACCTACTCCCTGGCCCATCTGCCCATTGCCATTTCCACCTCCACTTCCACGGTCAGCACGGTCATCTCCATTTTAGCGGGCGTCCTGATCCTCCACGAGCCTTTCCGCTGGGTGGATGTGGCAGGTGTGGCGCTGATTTTGGGCGGCGTGTTTGGCCTTAGTTACTGTTACAGCAAAGAATCTGCCCCTGCGGCCCCTGCCCCGGAGGAAGAAGCCCAAAGCTGATAAAATCCGCTTTGGGGCCTTGCGCCCCTATGGGAAATGGCGTAGAATAGGAGTACTGAATTACCACAATTTTCCCAGAAAAAAGGAGCGATTGGCTATGAAACTGTGCGAATTGGAAAAAGCTTCCCTGGGTATTTTCCCCACACCCCTGCAAAAAATGGAGAATCTGACCAAGGAGATCGGCTGCGGCGACCTGTACATCAAGCGGGATGACCTGACCGATGTGGGCCTTTCCGGCAACAAAATCCGCAAACTGGAGTATTTGGTGGCACAGGCTAAGGCAGAGGGCTGCAACACCCTGTTGACCTTTGGCGGCCCCCAGACCAACCATGGCCGGCTGACGGCAGCGGCCGCAGTGCGGTGCGGGATGAAATGCATCCTCATCCTCACCGGGGAACGCCCCGATTATATGAGCGGCAACCTGTTGCTGGATAAACTGATGGGGGCGGACCTCTATTTTACCACCGGCGACCCGGAAGAGGCGGCTAAGAAGGTCATCGCCCAATATGAGGCCAAGGGGGACAAAGTCTATGTGATCCCCACCGGCGGCAGCAATGAGCTGGGTGCGGTGGGCTACATCCAGATGGTGCCGGAACTGATGGCCCAGTGCAAAGAGATGGGCATTGCTCCCAAATACTTGGTCTGTGGTTCCGGTTCCCAGGGCACCTTTGGAGGCCTGTGGCTGGGCGCGAAATACTATGGCGCGCCCTTTGAAGTGCTGGGTGTCACCATCAACCCTGCCACCCCCCGCACCCCCGATTCCTGCGCTGAATACATCAACCGGATGAGCGAGATGTACGGCCTGGGCGTCACCGCCAAAGGGGAGGAAATCCGCCTGTTCAAAGGCAACAGGGAAGAGAATTACTCCGGTGTTGCCTACAATACCCCCGACCCTGTCACCCGGGCCCACATCGCGCTGCTGGCCCGCACCGAAGCCATCTTCCTGGACCCCTGCTACACCGGCAAGGTGTTCCACGGGTTTGTGGACATGGTCAAATCGGGGATCATCCCCAAGGGGGAGAGCGCCATCTTCCTGCACACTGGCGGAATCCCCGCCCTGTGGACCAAAGAGCATCTGGACTCCTTCCAGGAGGAGCTTTGGGGTGAGGGCAGTTCCCACACCATTTAATCCATTGGTTTTATAGGAGGAATCAAAATCTCATTGACAGCCCTACAACAGGAGGTGCCATCTATGCAGATTACTACCCTTGCCAAGGAAGTACAACCCTATGTCGTTGAGATGCGCCGGTACTTCCACCAGCATCCTGAACTCTCCAACCGGGAGGATAAGACCATCCAGCGCATTGCCCAGGAGCTGACCGACATGGATATCCCCTATGAGGAGATCCCCAAAGGGGGTATTTTGGCCACCATCCAGGGTCTGGACCCCGGAAAGGGGAAAACCGTGTTGCTGCGGGCGGACATCGATGCCCTGCCGGTGCAAGAGCAGCCCTGCAACCTATCCCAGCCCCGGGTCTGCCAAAGCCAGGAGGACGGGGTGATGCACGCCTGTGGCCACGACGGCCACATCGCCATGCTGTTGGGAGCCGCTAAAATCCTTTCCTCCCACCGGGAGGCCATCCACGGAACCGTGCTGCTGCTGTTTGAGCGCGGGGAGGAAAACGGCGGGGGGATCGGCTATATCCTGGCCTATATGGATCGCCATGGCATCCGTCCAGACACCGTCTATGGGACCCATATGTCCGCTTCCCTGGAGTCCGGGAAGGTGGGGGTTATCACTGGAGGGGCCGCCTCCACCGCCATGGGGTTTGACATCACCCTCCACGGCCGGGGAGGCCATGGTTCCCGGCCAGATTTAGCGGTCAATCCGGTGGATTGCTTTGTGGCCATCTACAACGGGCTGCAAGCCGCCCGCTTGACCAAGGTCACCCCCTTTGCGCCGCTGACCCTCTCCATCGGCTTGGTGGAGGCCGGCACCGCGAAAAACATCATTCCAAGCGACCTGCGGTTTGCCGGGACGGTGCGGCTGTTTGACCGGGAAAAGGTGGGCCTTCCCTTCCGGGAGGAGATGCGCCGGTTGGTGGATTCCACCGCGGCGGCCTACGGCTGTACCGTCACCTACAACAGCTTCACCCAGCCGGGATTCCCGGTGGACAACGACCCTGTGTGCGCCGCCTTTGCCCGCCAGGTGATCGGGGCGGAAATCGGGGAGGATGCCATTTGCCAGCCGGAGCCTTGGATGGCGTCGGAGAGCTTCTCCCAGCTGCAAAAGATGTGGTCGGGTGTGTTTGTCTACCTGGGGGTCAACAACCCGGAGAAAGGCACTGGGGCCGACCACCACAACGAATATTTTGACCTGGACGAGGATGTTCTGGCCTTGGGGGTTACCGGAGCGGTGGTCTATGCCCTCCAGTTCCTGGACAGCGGCATCGACACCTTGGGCAGCCAGTGGAAAGGCACTTTGCCGGAGTTGTATGACACCCGCGGGGTGGACGGCGCGACGGTCCAGAGCTATTACGACGGCATCCAGCTGTAAGGGTGCTGTGGGGAGAGAGGGCCCGGTTGCTCTCACCTGCATGGGAATAGAAAAAAAGGAGACGCATCTGCGTCTCCTTTTTTGGCCTTGGATGAGTTAATGAGGGCAGTTCCCATGTTTTTTGCAGCAGTGGCGGTGATGGCAGCGGGAAGCTTCGCCGCGGGGACCGTCGCTTCCGCAGATGCGGTAATCTCCCCCGGCGATCTCCAGCCGGCCGCCGCCGACCAAGAACTGGGCCACCTTTTTGCGGGCGCTGTTGTAAAGCAGCTGCACCGTAGGCCGGGAGACCTCCATCTGAGCGGCGCATTCTTCCTGAGTCATATCCTCCAAATCGATGAGGCGGATGGCTTCATATTCCTCCACATTCAGGAGGATGGGGGCATCATGGCCGTTCCACCCGCCGGAAAAGCTCTCCACCGGGGGGAGGCCGCAGACTCGTTTCCATTTTCTTGGACGTCCCATGGGAAAAAGCACCTCGTTTCGTTTTTACTGTGC
>OJSA01002653.1_pt1 | contig 11706 bp, 8 predicted proteins | sample 1599341 | NCBI WGS metagenome assembly OJSA01 (sample SAMN04168657, study PRJEB22393) | human gut metagenome | biome: human gut microbiome; feature: stool | host: Homo sapiens | collected 2014-03-20 | reverse complement strand
TATTACTGCTAAATATGATGGAGGAAGAGAGCTTTCTGGAATTTCTTTTACAACGGAAAATGATGCACAATTACCTGATAATATAGGACAACTGGAAGAATGGAATGCAAAAGGTGTTAAGTATGAAGGTATAGGTATAGATGTGTCTGCTACTGCGGGAGTTGGAAAGTATGCTTCTTCGCCTTATCGTTCGTGGGAACGATGGGAAATTAAAGGTTGGGGAACTTTAAATAGTAAAACAACACAATATGGGGCAGAAAGAACATCCCGCTTTACAGCTTTCAGTACACCTTACACTTGGACTCGTTATGTTGCAAATTCTGGAACAATAAAAACAGAAGGAATAAACGGAGGAAATGCAGCTCAAATTCGGACGGTAGGATGGGGAGAAGGAAATAAGGCTCCAGCGATATCAAGTGGTTTTGGAGATTGTGAAAATAGCGATGCTGGGGAATTGTTTTTAGGTGATAATTTCGAGGAAGGAATATTATTCACATCAAGACCTCGTAAAATAACTTTCTATTATCGGTATATACCTAAAAATATTCAAGATTATGGAGAGGCTGTTTTTGTTGTAAAAGATTCTCAACAAAACATAATTGCAACCAAGTCGTTTAAATTTGAATCTCAAAGTAGTTGGACGCAGGAATCTATTTTATTGGAATACGGTGTAACTAAAGCAAGCAGTTTATGTATAATATTCAAATCTACAGTAAATGAAAGTTGTTTGGAAAGAAATAGTGAAAACTTTTCTCATCCAGATAGCCAAGATATGGGAAAAGGTGAATTTGTCGGTAGCCAACTATACATAGATGATGTCGAACTAATATACGATTATCAAGAATAATATGAAACACTTATTATATACATTAGCCATCCTGCTTATCGCAGCCTCCTGTTCTAACGAAGAAACGGAACAGGTGATGGGACAGGGCAAAGCCCGTCTCCGATTTCATGTTTCAACCGAATCTCCGATTGTGATAACCCGTTCTACACCAGTGCCGACGGTAAATCAATTATACGTTAAGATACAGGATGGTATCGGTGCGGTTGTGAAGCAAGACTCTTTGAAGACCTTACAACAAAATAGTCCGGTCTTTTTGGAAGCGGCGGAAGGCGGTACGGAATATAAGGTAGAAGTCTTTTCCAATGAACTGAAAGATGCCATACTGGATAAACCCTGTTTTTTTGCTTCTGAAACATACTCTTTATTACCGGAAGAGACCGTTTTGGTGGAGCTGGAATGCTGTTTGCAACAATTTCAAGTTTCTTTTAATGCAAGCGATGCATTTAAGAAGGCGTTTCGGACAGATGACAAGTTGCAAACCGGAGATACAAAATTCAAATTGACTGTTTCGGATGCAAACAAACGTCAAGTGTCTTATGCTTTGGCCGATTTGAATAAATCTGCCTATTTTGATGGAGCGAAAAACTCTTCCTTTATTAAAATCCATATCGTAGGAACTACTTTGGAAGGGTTTCCTGTCGACTATTCGGAGACGATTTCACCCAAAGACGGTCTGTTGGAAAAGAAAGACCATCTGATTATCGATCTGCAAGTATCGGAAACAAAATCAATGATGTTAAAAGCAACACCTGTTGAATGATGAAATATAGATATACATATTACGTATTGTTATGCCTGACTCTTGTCGGTTTGGCTTCCTGCGAGATGAAAGACGAACTTTTAGGAAAAGGGGAACAGGGTGGTTCCGGTGAAGTCGGCGTGCTGGATTTGAAGTTGAAAGTTGTGCCTCCTTCTTATGGGAATGGCGGCGTATCTTCCAAGTCATCAAGTACGGAACTGATTGTTCCGAAAGCGGAAGATATGATCGTGAAAGTGTTTAACGCATCAATGGAATTGCAGGATTATTTCGAGTCGTATGCCGATTATCTGAAAGAATCCCAATATGTATTGGAACAGGGCACTTATTACATCGAAGCCTATTCGGGTGATAATTATGAAGTGACATCGGAATATCCTTATTATGAGTTGTTGGATACATGTGTCATAAAAGCCAAAGAAGTGACATTGGTAGATAAGGCTTGCGAATTGCAAAGTGCTATCTTGTATTTGACTCTGTCCGAAGAGTTTTTGAATGCATGCAAGGATGATTATGCAATCACTATTACCAATGGTTCAGGAGTACTGTCTGTGGGTAAAGGAGATGCCCGGATCGTATATATCCGTCCCGGAATGAAAACGACGGTGACAATCCGTGCTACGGAAAAGATCACTGGCAAGCCGGTGATCCGGACATTCGGACTGGCCGATTCGGAGGGAAAGATTAATTCGCAGGATTTGTTTAGGATAGAGATCAAAGATTTGGAAGAAGAAATTGTACCGGATGAGCCGGAAAAACCGAATCCTGACCCTGACGATCCTGATAATCCGGAAAAACCGACAAACGGCAATTTTACCATAAAGGTAGATGTGACATTGAATGAAACTCCGATCGACATTACTGTACCGAGCGGTGGGGGAAATGGCGGCAGTACGGGAGGTGATGATAATACAGGCGGTGAGACGGATGGCGTGATCTCGATAAAAGGGGACGCGATTAATACTGACTTGGTGGTGAGTGTGCCGAACGGTATTTCCTCGTTTAGAGTAATCATTGATTCGCCATTATTACCTGAATCAGAATTGCAGGGTATCGGATTAACGTCTGATTTTGATTTGGTCAGTCCGGGTGGATATGCTGATAAGTTGAGTGGTTTAGGTTTTCCGGTTCATATTGGAGGTGAAACATCTGTATCGTTTAATATATCCCAATTTGTGCCAATGCTCCAAATATTGGGAAGCGGTACAAGTAATTTTCATTTGACCGTTACCGATTCGAAAGGAAATACAAAAACTCATACAATAACAATTACGACTTAATAGGATGAAAAAGTTGTCATATATAATAGGTTGTTTGTTTTTAATGTTGTTTGTTTGGGTATCATGTGATAATGAAGATAACCGTATGCAAACAACAGGCTATTTGGAATTAGGTGTATCGAAAAATGTGGAAGTGGTCACACGTGGTTTCGATGTCAAGGACCAATCTTTGGCAGTGGATATTTGTACCGGAGCGAATGATTCGGTCGTAAAACATTTTTCCGATTATAATGATATGGCCGGCGAACGTGTGTTGTTGGATGTCGGGACTTATAAGGTGAAGGTCACATCTAATCCTTCGGACAAACTGGAGTTTGAAAAACCTACTTTTTACGGGGATAAAGATAAGATTGTCATAAAAGCGGGTGAGACAACTCAAACAGCAATCGAATGTTTTTTAACTTGTGTGAAAGTAACCAGTAAGTTTACAAAGCCTGTTCAGGATAAATTCGCATCCTGTGTGGCGAAAGTCAGTGATGCGACGGGGAGCTATTTGGAATATGATATGCAAGAGACACGCGCTGGTTATTTCCAACCCGGTTATCTGTTGGTCGATTTGACATTGACGAACAAAGAAGGGTTGACATTTCACATGTCCAAACTGATCGAGAAGACGGAGGCGAAAGACCATTATCATCTGGTATTCGATTTGGTGGATAGCGGTGAAGATAACTCAGGAATGGACTTCGATATAACGATTGATTCTGATCCGACCAATGACGAGAACCATACGGTGACGATCCCGTTGCCGGAATCGGGATATGGGCAGGAACCACCGGTGGTGAAAGTGTTGGAAGATGGCAAGGATAGCAATGGAATGATCTCTTTGGACAAAGGAGATTTCAGAAAAGTAATGTTGAATATTTCTTCTACGAATATAGGTTTAGAATCTGTTACCATGATTGCGACTTCGTCTTTGTTTGACGAACATAAAATTTTATCATCTTTGGATTTACTGAAATTGTCGGAAGAAAGTAAGAAGAAGTTAGCTGAAATAGGATTGGAAGTCCCTGCTTTGGATGATAAAAAGGCAATGTTTACATTAGTTTTCGATAATTTGATTACGCAATTGCCAGGAGGTACGCATACATTTGTTCTCTCTGCCCGTGATGAGATGGGGCATGAAACGGTGCAAACGATTTCTATTACTGTCAATTTGCAAATCATGACTCATCCGGTAGTCGAATCGGAGGTGTGGGCACATTTTGCTACATTGAGGGGATATGTAAAGAACGCGAGTGAGGAAGATAAAGCCTCTTATAAGTTCCAATATAGGAAATCGGGAACAACAACTTGGAAAGATGTTGCCGGTGAAGTAACTGTTGCTACGAATGGATCTTCCAATGTAGCACAAGTTGCAACAAATTTGGATGCGAGTACAAAATATGAATATCGTTTGTTGCAAAATGATACAAACAGTGAACCGGAAGAGTTTACAACAGAGGATGATATTCAATTGCCAAATTCAGGATTTGAAGACTGGTATACAGATAGTGATGGATTACCTAAACCAGCAAAGGATGCAAGCTCCTCGTTTTGGGATTGTGGAAATGTCAACTATTTTGGTAAGCATATTATGACTACTCAAAATGACGAAACAGCGTTAGGACAAGGATCTTCTGTAAAAATGGAAACACAGGAAACAATGAAGATTATTGCTGCTGGAAATATTTTTACAGGAACTTTTGAGAGAGATGGTATGGGGGGAATTTTGACTTTAGGTAGAAATTTTGAGTGTCGCCCTAATAAATTAAAAGGATATTACAAATATACATCTGCAAAAGTCTCTGTGAGTAAAGGACATTTGAATGAAGGCGAAGATGATTTGTGTTCTCTTTATATCGCTCTTACAGACGAACAAATTACAGTTAATACAAATAAAGGAATTTATTTTGATCCCAATAGTAGTGCCGTAATTGCTTATGGGTCTATAAGTGATGAGGAATCTAAAGGGGCAGATTCATTTAAGGAGTTTACTGTTGATTTGGAATATAAAGATTTAAAGCGTATACCTAAATATATTATTGTAGTTGCCTCTTCAAGTAAATATGGTGACTATATGGAAGGTGGAAAAGGTAGTACTATGTGGTTAGATGATTTGGAATTAGTTTATCCGAAATCAATGGAAGAAGTAAGAAAATGAAGCGTATAATAATTATTTTAGTTATCGCATTTTTATGTACAGGCTTAATGCAAGCCCAAACCAAAATCCTTGGTCGTAAAGTCTTCGACCGGGGTATCCAGAGTCATACTTTTATTCCGAAAGGGCAATGGATGGTCGGATCGACTTTTTCCTATTCGGAACATGAGGATGACAATTATAAATTCTTGGTGCTGGAGAAGATTGAAAGTACCGGTTATACGTTTAAAGTAAGTCCTTTCTTCGGTTACTTTATCCGGGATAATGTTGCATTGGGCGGACGTTTTTCCTATAATCGTACTTATACGGATTTAGGAAATATCAGTTTGGATTTGGATGATGATATCAATTTTGATATCAGTGATGTAAATTATTTGGAGCATACTTTTTCTGCTACTGGATTCGTGCGTACCTATATGCCGATAGGAAGTAGTAAGATTTTTGGTTTGTTTAATGAAGCTCGCGTGACCTATGGCTATGGGCAGGGTAAAAACTCTTCGGGTACAGATACCGATTATACCGGTACTTACCAGACCATCCAGAATTTGCAGATCGGAATGGCGCCGGGTCTGACGGCTTTTATCACTAATTTTGCAGCTGTTGAGGTATCGGTTGGCGTACTGGGGTTTAATATGAAGTGGACCGATCAGACAACTGACCAGATTGATAAAGGCTCACGGCGTAGCAGTTCCGCTAATTTTAAGATAGACCTATTTTCGATTAATTTAGGTATGAACTTCTATTTTTGACGAGGTATGGATATAAATCATATAAAACGAAAAGTGACAGGTTTTCTCTGTTGTTTGTTCTTTCTTGTTTCATGTATCGAGAATGATATTCCTTATCCATATCGGGAAGGAAGCATTACCGATTTCCTGGTGGAAGGGCAATTGGATAATACATTGGAAATAGATAAGACTAAAGGGATGGTTACGGTAGAAGTGAGCGATGCGGTTGATCTTGCAGCTCTCCGGATCAAGAAGTTGACGGTGACTAATGAGGCTGAGGTACGGATAGATTCTGCGGCGTGTCTCGACTATAACGCTTTTCCACGAATCGGATTTTCGTCTTTAGACAGTTTACCTAAGAGTGCAGATACGCGGGTGGATTTTTCTTCATCTGTCTCATTGATTTTGCAGACATATCAAGAGTATCCTTGGAAGATAACGGTTAATCAGACGATAGACCGGGCTGTGCAAGTCAGTAACCAGGTGGGTGAACCGGTAATCGATTTGGCAAATCGGGAGATGATCGTGTATGTGGCAAAAGAACAACATTTGGATCGGATAACAGTGACTAAAATGCAACTGGGCGGTTCGGTGGGAATTGTCGTTCCTGATCCGACGACGGTAACGAATTTTTCGCGTCCTTGCTCATTTGAAGTGACTCGTTTTGGAGTAACGGAAACTTGGAAAGTGACAATTCTGCATACGGAAGGTGGTGCTGTTTCCGGTGGTGAAACGGTTGCGATGGCCAATCGAATCATTGTAACCGGAATGATTCAAGAAGGTAAGATTCCGGTAATAGAATATAGAGAAAAGAATCCGTCCCAAACGCGGGTGGATGATGGTTGGCAGACGCTTCCGGCAAGTTCCGTAACTGTCAACGGTACTTCCTTCACAGCCACAATAACTGGTTTGAATCCGGGTACGACGTATGTATATCGTGTTGTGATTGATGATATAGCTGGAGAAGAGGTGGAGTGTAAGACCGCTGCGTTAGTGCCATTGACCAATGGGGGTTTTGACGATTGGCATCAAGATGGTAAATTGTGGAATCCGTGGTTGGCAACAGGTGTTTCTTTTTGGGATACGGGAAATAAAGGAGCTACTACTTTGGGAGACAGCAATACGATTCCGACAGGTGATACGAGTAACGGAACCGGAAAGGCAGCCAAGTTAGAATCGCGGTTTGTCGGAGTTGCCGGTATCGGTAAGTTTGCGGCTGGTAATATATTTGCCGGTTCGTATGTCCGTACAGATGGTACTAATGGCGTCTTGAGCTTTGGGCGTCCATTTGAAACTTATCCGACAGGTTTGAAGTTTAAATACAAATATACTTCGGCTGAGATAAATAAAAGTAACGATTCCGATTACAATTATTTGCTGGGCAGACCGGATTCTTGTCATATTTATGTGGCTCTGTCTGATAAGGCAGAACCTTATGAGATCAAAACAAAGAAGTCGGAACGGCAGCTGTTTAGCAAGAATGATAAAAATGTTATTGCTTATGGTGAGTTCATTTCCGCTAAGACCATATCCGGTTATGAGGAATATACAATCCGGTTAGATTACCGTGATTATCGTAAACCCAAATATCTTGTCATTGTGGCTACAGCCAGCAAATATGGTGATTATTTCACAGGAGGGGAAGGTAGTACACTTTATTTGGACGAAATGGAATTGACTTATGATTAGCGATAACCTGTTTAGTGTATCCTTAGTCGGATTATAACAACTAATGATATTCCTTTCTTTTTAGGTTAAGCAATAAATGTGTACCTTTGCCTCTCAAAAAGAGAACACAAGGTATGGAAAAACATTTTAAGAGAACGCTGATAACTACGGCGTTGCCGTATGCGAACGGGCCGGTGCATATCGGACACTTGGCCGGGGTGTATGTGCCTGCTGATATTTATGCACGCTATCTTCGCCTGAAGGGGGAAGAAGTTTTGATGATCGGTGGATCGGATGAGCATGGAGTGCCTATCACGCTGAGAGCGAAGAAAGAAGGGATTACGCCGCAGGATGTGGTGGACCGTTATCATGGTATTATCAAGAAGTCTTTTGAGGAGTTTGGTATCTCGTTCGATATCTATTCCCGTACGACTTCGGCTACACATCGCCAGGTGGCGTCGGATTTCTTCCGTACCTTATACGATAAAGGAGAGTTTATCGAGAAAACGAGCGAACAGTATTACGACGAGGAAGCAAAACAGTTCCTTGCCGACCGTTATATAACCGGGACTTGCCCGCATTGCGGCAATGAAAAAGCCTATGGCGACCAGTGCGAAGCCTGCGGTACCTCTTTGAGCCCGACGGACCTGATCAACCCGAAATCCGCTATCAGTGGTAGCCAGCCGGTGATGAAGGAAACCAAACATTGGTATCTTCCTTTGGATAAATGGGAACCGTTCCTGCGCCAGTGGATACTGGAAGGGCATAAGGAATGGAAACCGAACGTATACGGACAGTGCAAGAGTTGGCTGGATATGGGATTGCAGCCTCGTGCCGTAAGCCGCGACCTTGATTGGGGGATTCCCGTGCCGGTGGAAGGTGCGGAAGGGAAGGTGCTGTATGTCTGGTTCGATGCGCCTATCGGATATATCTCCAATACGAAAGAACTGCTCCCCGAAAGTTGGGAAACCTGGTGGAAAGATCCTGAAACCAAGATGGTACATTTCATCGGTAAGGATAATATCGTGTTCCACTGTATCGTGTTCCCGGCCATGCTGAAAGCCGAAGGTTCTTATAACCTGCCGGAGAATGTGCCGGCCAATGAGTTTCTTAACCTGGAAGGCGACAAAATCTCCACTTCCCGCAACTGGGCTGTCTGGTTGAACGAATATCTGGTGGATATGCCGGGCAAGCAGGATGTGTTGCGCTATGTTTTGACGGCCAATGCTCCGGAAACAAAAGACAACGATTTCACCTGGAAAGATTTTCAGGCACGCAATAACAATGAGTTGGTTGCCATCTTAGGTAACTTTGTCAACCGTGCTTTGGTGCTTACCGAAAAGTATTTCGAAGGTAAGGTGCCGGCTGCCGGCGAGCTGACCGATTATGACCGTCAGACATTGACCGACTTTGCGAATGTAAAGGCTGACGTGGAACGTCTGCTGGATACCTACCATTTCCGTGACGCCCAGAAAGAAGCGATGAACTTGGCTCGTATCGGAAACAAATACCTGGCTGACACTGAACCTTGGAAATTAGCAAAGACCGATATGGCGCGTGTCGCCACGATCATGAACATCGCTTTGCAGATCACGGCAAATTTGGCAATCGCTTTCGAACCATTCCTGCCGTTCAGCATGGAGAAATTGAACAAGATGCTGAATGTGGAACCGTTAGGCTGGAACCGTCTGGGATCGACCGATCTGTTGGAAGCCGGCCATCAGTTGGGTAAATCGGAACTGCTGTTCGAGAAGATCGAAGACAGCGTGATCGAAGCACAGGTGCAAAAGCTGTTGGACACGAAGAAAGCAAACGAGGAAGCAAACTACAGGGCGAAACCCATCCGCGAGAATATCGAGTTTGATGATTTCATGAAGCTGGATATCCGTGTCGGGACCGTGTTGGAATGTACGAAAGTGCCTAAGGCGGACAAGCTGTTGCAGTTCCGTATTGATGACGGTCTGGAAAAACGTACGATCGTTTCCGGTATCGCTCAACATTACAAGCCGGAAGACCTTGTGGGCAAGCAGGTTTGCTTCATCGCTAATCTGGCTCCGCGCAAGCTGAAAGGTATCGTTTCCGAAGGGATGATCCTTTCCGCAGAAAACTTCGACGGCAAGCTGGCTGTCATCACTCCTGAAAAAGAGGTGAAACCGGGCAGCGAGGTGAAATAATCTGGTTAATCCTTCGTTGTAGTGACGAAGGATTAATTAATCGGAAAACAGATAATATAATGTTGGAAGAACAGATACAGATGGTCGACTTGCATGGACAATATCTCCGGTTCAAAGAGGAGATTGATGAGGCCATGCAGGCGGTGATCGACAGTTGTGCTTTTATCAATGGTCCGCAGGTGAAATCCTTTGCCGGGCATTTGGCTGATTATCTTCAGGTTCCATACGTGATTCCTTGTGCTAACGGGACGGACGCTTTGCAGATTGCTCTGATGGCATTGGAGCTTCAGCCTGGCGATGAGGTGATTCTGCCGGCATTTACTTATATAGCGGCAGCCGAGGTTGTCGCTTTGTTAGGGTTGACGCCCGTGTTGGTGGATGTCGATCCCTGTACCTTTAATATCGATCCCCGGAAAATAGAAGCGGCTGTTTCGGAACGGACAAAGGCGGTCGTGGCCGTCCACCTGTTCGGACAAGCCTGCGATATGGAGCCGATCATGACTTTGGCAGATGTCTATCATCTGTATGTAGTGGAAGATAACGCTCAATCTGTTGGTGCCGATTATATCTTTTCCGACGGGCGGGTACGAAAGGCCGGGACGATCGGACATATCGGGACGACATCTTTTTTTCCATCCAAGCCGTTGGCCTGCTATGGCGATGGGGGGGCGTTGATGACTTCCGACGAGGCGTTGGCTGCCCGTATCCGCATGATTGCCAATCATGGCCAGGAATGCAAATACCACCATAGGCGGATCGGATGCAACTCCCGTCTGGACACGTTGCAAGCTGCTGTGCTGGATGTGAAGTTGAAGCATCTGGAGGAGTTCACGGAAACCCGTCGGCAAGTTGCCTCTCGGTATGATGAAGCTTTGTCCTCCTGCGATTCGTTGGTTCTCCCTGCGAGATCGATATTTTCGACTCATGTCTATCACCAATATACGGTCCAGGTAAAAGACGGCAGGCGGAATGTCCTTCAATGCCTGTTGAAAGAACAGGGAATCCCATATAAAGAAGATGTGGAGCTTGGTGTGATGATCGAGACTCCGGCCTCTGTTATGATCAGCCGTGAACTGGCAAAGGAAGTTGACTTCTTCAGTGTGGGAACGAATGACCTGACACAGTACACTCTGGCGATCGACCGTCAGAATTCAAAACTGGACGAGTTCTATGATCCGCATCATCCGGCAGTGCTGGCGATGATCCGCATGGCTGCAGAGAATGCACATGCAGAAGGAAAATGGATCGGCATTTGCGGAGAACTTGGCGCAGATCTGGAATTGACAGAAGAATTCCTGAAGATGGGACTGGATGAACTTTCTGTTTCTCCATCGATGGTTCTTCCGCTGAGAAAGAAAATCCGCGATTGTGAATAATCAGATACAAAAAAGGACATTGTCTGAAAAGACAGTGTTCTTTTTTGTGTTGGTAATTTCTTAAAAAAGAACTTGCAAACATATGTTCTGAATGCTATAATACAAAAAAGAACATATGTTCTGAAAGGGGCGGAAATATGGCGGAGATTATTCAGGAAAAAATGTCAATCTATGAAAAACTTCAGATTCTGACTGATGCGGCAAAGTATGATGTGGCGTGCACCTCCAGCGGCGTAGAAAGGAAAGGTGATGGCACAGGTATAGGCAATTGCAGCAAGGCGGGAATCTGTCACAGCTTTTCTACGGATGGAAGGTGTATTTCACTTCTGAAGATTTTATTTACGAATGAGTGTATTTATGACTGCAAATATTGTGTGAATCGATCTTCCAATGACGTGATCCGTACATCTTTTACGCCGGATGAGATCTGCACATTGACGATGGAATTTTACAGAAGAAATTATATCGAAGGATTGTTCTTAAGTTCTGGAATTTTAAAAAATCCGAACTATACGATGGAGCTGATCTATGCAGCCTTGTATAAGCTGCGTCATGTCTGCAATTTTCAGGGATACATTCATGTAAAGGCAATTCCGGGAGCAGATCCGATTCTGATTCAGAAAGTGGGATTTCTGGCAGACAGGATGAGTGTGAATCTGGAATTGCCTACAGCCGAAGGGCTGAAGCTAGATCGGAAGAGCGTCGTGTAGGGAAAGAGTGTAGATCTCGGTGGTCG
>OJSA01002652.1_pt1 | contig 11713 bp, 10 predicted proteins | sample 1599341 | NCBI WGS metagenome assembly OJSA01 (sample SAMN04168657, study PRJEB22393) | human gut metagenome | biome: human gut microbiome; feature: stool | host: Homo sapiens | collected 2014-03-20 | reverse complement strand
GGGAACGCTGCTGGCCGATAAGGCGAAGCTTGTCTTCAAGGTCAATACCGGAGCCGCCGTGCTCGGTTTGGGCTATATCGTCGGGCTCCGCTATGCCGCGTATATCTGCGCCGGTTCGTTTACCGTATGGTTCGTACTGATTCCGTTCATCAGCCATTTCGCCGACGGACAGACGGTCGCCGTCGGCGAGGGCGTGACCGCGTTGCTCCGCGACATGTCGCCCGAGGAGATTTTCCGGAACTACGCGCGCCATATCGGGATCGGGGGCATCGCGATGGCCGGCGTGGTAGGTATCATCCGTTCGTCGAAGATCATCCGCCAGGCGCTGTCGCTGGCCGTGACCGAGCTGCGAGGCCGTCAGACGCCCGGGCAGGAGACCGGCCGCACGCAACGCGACCTGCCGATGAAGCTGATCCTCGCGCTGCTGATCGCGACGCTGCTCACGACGTTCGTCTTCTTCCGCTTCGGTGTGCTCGATAACTGGTTCCATTCGGTGATCGCGATCCTGATCGTGTTCGTCATATCGTTCCTGTTTACGACCGTCGCCGCGAATGCGATCGCGATCGTCGGTACGAATCCGGTGTCGGGCATGACGCTGATGACGCTGATCCTGAGCTCGCTGGTGCTCGTCAGCGCCGGCCTGACCGGAACCGGCGGAATGACCGCCGCGATGATTATCGGCGGAGTGGTGTGCACGGCGCTCTCGATGGCCGGCGCTTTCATTACGGACCTGAAGATCGGCTACTGGCTCGGAACGACGCCCGCGAAGCAGGAGGGTTGGAAGTTTCTGGGTACGGCCGTCTCGGCGGCTACCGTGGCCGGGGTTTTGATGATACTGAACCAGACGTACGGATTCGTCGGCGAGGGTGCGCTCGTGGCGCCTCAGGCCAATGCGATGGCCGCCGTCATCAAGCCGCTGATGGAGGGCGGAGCCACGCCCTGGATGCTTTATCTCGCCGGGGCCGCTCTGGCGCTGATCCTGACGATGATCGGCGTCCCGGCGCTGGCTTTTGCGCTGGGCATGTTCATTCCGCTCGAGCTGAATACTCCGCTGCTGATCGGCGGGCTCGTCAGCTGGTGGGTCGGCAGCCGCAGCCGCGACGAGCGCACGAACCGCGCGCGCCGCGAACGGGGAACGCTGATCGCTTCGGGTTTTATCGCCGGCGGGGCGCTGATGGGCGTCGTGAGCGCGCTGCTGCGCTATTTCGGAGCCGACTGGTTCGCCTCGTCGTGGAACGCGTCGAAGGGTGCCGAATGGCTCGCCGTGGGAATGTACGCGTTGCTGATCGCCTATTTCGTCAAGGACAGCCTGCGGGCCAAAGGAGAATAGGACCTGAGCCGTTGCGCGGGCCTTTCCGAGGTCCCGCTTCGCTCCGGCGACTGTGAAAGCGGTCGGGAACGGAACGGGCGGCGATACGGAGAGGAGAGCGTTGGGGCGAGTTTTTATGCAGGCGCGATCCGATCGGAAAAGGCGGGACCGCCCGTACGATTACGTTTCCCGGTATTCGGAGCGATCGCGTTATTCGGAAAGGAACAACCAAATGGAACGAAATATGGATTTTATCGAAGAACTCAAGGAGCGCTTTCTCTGCTACGTCGCTTTCGATACGCAGAGCGATCCCGAGAGCGAGACTTTTCCGTCGACGGCTAAGCAGCTCGCGCTGTTGAACCGTCTGGTCGAGGAGATGATCTCGCTCGGGATGACCGAGGTCGAGATCGATCCGAACGGCTACGTGACCGGGACCGTTCCGGCCACGCCGGGGTGCGAATCGAAACCAGTGATCGGCTTCATCGCGCATGTCGATACGAGTCCCGACATGAAAGGGGCGGACATTCGTCCCCGCTTGATCGAGCGCTACGACGGCGGCGATATTCCGCTGAACGACTCGCTTTCGATGCGGGTGAAGGATTTTCCCGAACTCTCTTTTTTCAAGGGGCATACGCTGATCGTGACCGACGGTACGACGTTGCTTGGGGCCGACGACAAGGCCGGCGTGGCCGAGATCATGACGGCGGCGGCCTGGCTGCTCGCCCATCCCGAGATTCCGCACGGCAAGATCCGCATCGGATTCACTCCCGACGAGGAGATCGGCCGGGGAGTGGACTTTTTCGACGTGAAGCGCTTCGGGGCCCGTTTCGCCTACACGGTGGACGGAGGCTTCGAGGGCGAACTCGAGTACGAGAACTTCAACGCGGCTTCGGCGCGGATCGTCGTGCAAGGGCGCAACATTCATCCGGGCTATGCGAAGGACAAGATGATCAATGCCCTGCAGGTGGCCTGCGAGATCAACTCGCTGCTGCCCGCCGTGCAGCGCCCCGAGCATACGCAGGACTACGAGGGCTTCTATCATCTGGTCGGTCTGAGCGGCACGGTCGAAAAAGCCTCGATGGAGTATATCGTCCGCGATCATTCGCGCGAGCTGTTCGAGGAGAAAAAACGGTTTCTGGCCGACGCTGTCGCGCTGTTGTCGCGCAAGTACGGCGAAGGGACGATCTCGCTGACGGTCAAGGATCAGTATTACAATATGCGCGAGCAAGTGGAGCCCTATCCCGAGGTGATCGGCAAGGCGATGCAGGCGATGCGCGAGGCCGGAGTCGAACCGATCGTCCGTCCGATCCGGGGCGGGACCGACGGCGCCCGGCTTTCGTACATGGGGCTTCCGTGTCCGAACCTGTTCACGGGCGGCATGAACTTTCACGGCAAGTTCGAGTATTGCTCGCTCGACACGATGGGCCGCGCCGTGCGCACGATTCTGAATTTGGCGCGGCTTTGGGCCGAGTGATCGGACGGTACCGGGCCTCGTGAGAGGCTCGGAGGTATTTTGCTGACGGATAGGGGACGGACCCGCGAGCGGCAGGCCGAAAGTCGCTTGCGGGTCCGTCCCGTGTTTCGTCGGTCTGCGAGCGGCGCGTACCGGTAGCGGCATGTCGGGCGGTCGGGGCTTTTCGCCGGACCGGAGGTTCTGTCGCCGGGTTTCCGGTCCGGCGTTCGGAAGGCGAAGGGTTGCGGTTTCTCCTTATTTTGCTAAATTTGTAAAAAATCCATTTTTACGGAACATGCTGTCCAAGAAAACGAGATATGCGATTCTGGCTTTGGCTTCTCTGGCACGGGAGTTCGGCAACGGGCCGGTCCCGATCAGCCGGATCGCCGGCGACGAGCATATCCCGCAACGGTTTTTGGAGGGTATCCTGCTCGAACTGAAAAACGGCGGCGTGCTCGGAAGCGTCCGGGGCAAGGCGGGAGGCTACTACCTTTCGAAGGACCCGGGCGAGGTGACGTTGTGCGACGTCGTGACCCGCTTCGAGGGAACGGCCGGAATGCTGGCCTGCGCGAGCGGCCGGCCCGGCTGCTCCTGCGAGTTCAGCAAGGAGGAGAGCCTGTGCAAAATACGCGCCTCGTTTGCCGACATCCATCGGAAAATGACCGAAATGCTGAGCGGAGTGACGCTCCGCGATCTGGTCTGATTCGTACCGGCCGCCTTTCGTTCGTCGCCGCTCGGAAGCGAGCGCGCCGGCGGAGTTCCCTGCCGCGTTTCGGTACCCGAACGGGGCTGTATGATTCCTTGAAAGTGCGGGTCGCCGGCCCGAAAGCAAGCGGGCAGCGGGTCCGGACTTCGGAGAATCGTGCGGAGGCATGGGCCGAAGGTTTTCGCCGGCGGATCGCGTATTTTGCCGAATTGTTGTTAACTTTGGACGGACCAAACGATTCCGCATGACTCCGGCTGCCGTTCTCGTTACCGTAATCGCTTATTTTCTGGTGCTCTATCTCGTGGCCAGCCTGTCGGGCCGACGGGCGGACAATCAGGGCTTTTTCGTCGGTAACCGCCGCTCGCCCTGGCCCGTCGTCGCATTCGCGATGATCGGATCGAGTATCTCGGGAGTGACTTTCGTGTCGGTTCCGGGCTGGGTGCAGGCCAGCCAGTTCTCCTATTTACAGATGGCGCTCGGGTTCGTGGCGGGGCAACTCGTGATCGCGTTCGTGCTGATTCCTCTTTTTTACCGGATGGGGCTCGTGTCGATCTACCAGTATCTGGAGAGCCGTTTCGGCATCGCGTCGTACCGGACCGGAGCCTGGTTTTTCTTTCTGTCGAAAATGATCGGGGCTGCCGTGCGGGTCTATCTGGTCTGCCTCGTGATGCAGTTGCTGGTATTCGGGCCGCTGCATGTGCCCTTCGTGTGGAACGTGGCGGCGACAATGGTCCTCGTGTGGCTCTACACGTACCGGGGCGGTGTCAAGTCGCTGATCTGGACCGACTCGCTGAAGACGTTTTGCCTGGTGGCCAGCGTCGGTCTCTGCATCTATTTTATCGCTTCGGACTTGCATCTGGGCTTAGGCGATGCGGTCGGCGCCGTAGCGCGGCACGACTATTCGCGGATTTTCTTTTTCGACGACCTGAACGACCGGCGGTATTTCTTCAAGCAGTTTCTGGCCGGAGCCTTCACCGTGATCGCGATGACCGGGCTCGACCAGGACATGATGCAGCGCAACCTGAGCTGCCGCAACTACCGCGACTCGCAGAAAAACATCGTGACCAGCGGCGTGTTGCAGCTATTCGTCATCCTGCTCTTTCTCGTTCTCGGCGTGCTGCTCTACCTCTATGCCGAGCGGAGCGGCATCCGGACCCCGGAGCGCAGCGACGAGCTGTTCCCGATGATTGCGACCGGAGGCTACTTCCCTGCGGCGGTCGGCGTGCTGTTCGTGATCGGGCTCGTTTCGTCGGCCTATTCGGCGGCGGGTTCGGCGCTGACGGCGCTGACCACGTCGTTCACGGTCGACGTCCTGCGCTGTACCGAGCGCTGCGACGAGGCGCGCACCGCCCGCGTCCGCAAACGGGTGCACGCCGGCATGGCTGCGATGATGGGCGCGGTGATTCTCGTTTTCGGACTGCTCAACGACACGAGCGTGATCGACGCCGTCTATACGCTGGCCAGCTATACCTACGGCCCGATTCTCGGGTTGTTCGCTTTCGGCATCTTTACCCGTCGGAGCGTGCGCGACCGCTGGATTCCGTTGGTAGCCGTGCTGTCGCCGGTGCTGTGCTATGTGTTGCAGCGCAATTCGGAACGTTGGTTCGGTGGCTACTCGTTCAGCTATGAGCTGTTGATATTCAATGCGCTGTTTACGTTCGTCGGACTGTGCCTGCTGATCGTCCCCGGTCGCCGAGGGGAGACAGGCCGGGCGCTCCCGGACACGGAGTCCGGACAATCCGCAAGAACAGAATGATTCGGCCTATGGAAAACAACCTTCCGGCCGGCAGCGGCCGCCTGCTTTCGCTCGACGTACTGCGGGGCATGACCGTCGCCGGCATGATTCTCGTGAACAATCCCGGCAGCTGGGGGGCGGTATACGCTCCTTTGCGGCATGCGGCGTGGAACGGACTGACGCCGACCGATCTGGTCTTTCCGCTGTTCATGTTCATCATGGGCGTTTCTACCTATCTGTCGCTGCGCAAGTACGACTTTGCGTGCAGCGGCGCGGCCATACGCAAGATACTGGTCCGCACGGCGGTGATTTTCGCCGTCGGTCTGGCCGTCGGCTGGTTCTCGCGCTTCTGCTTCTCGATGCAGTCGCTTGCCGAGCAGGGCGTTCCGCTGTGGGAGCGCGTGGCGCGCTCGGCGAACAACTTCGATCGGATGCGCGTATTGGGCGTATTGCAGCGGCTGGCGCTCAGCTACGGAGCGGGAGCCCTGATCGCCGTGACGGTGCGGCGGCGGGCGATTCCGTGGATCGCAGCGGGGCTGCTCGCTGCCTACGGCCTGATCTTGCTGTCGGGAAACGGCTTCGATCTGTCGCCGGACAATGTCGTCGCCGTAGTGGATCGTGCCGTGCTCGGCGAGGCACACATGTACCGGGGCGAGGGATTCCCGTTCGATCCGGAGGGCTTGCTGAGCACCGTCCCGTCGGTAGCCCATGTGCTGATCGGTTTCTGTATCGGCCGGGCGCTCGTCTCGGAGGAGGAATTGAAGCTGAAGATTCTGAAGATATTGCGCTGGGGAGCCCTGCTGATGCTCGCGGGCTGGCTGCTCGGCTATCTCTGTCCGGTCAATAAGAAGGTCTGGTCGCCCTCTTTCGCGCTGCTGACCTGCGGCGTGGCCGCTTCGGCGCTGGCGTTGCTGATGTGGACGATCGACGTGCGGGGACGTCGTCGCTGGAGTCGCTTTTTCGAGGTGTTCGGAGTCAATCCGTTGTTTCTGTATGTGACGGCTTCCGTGCTGTCGGTCGTGCTGCTGGCGGTCCGCGTGCCTTGCGGAGGCGAGACGATGAGCCTGCAAGCGGTCGTGTACTCGCACGGGCTGAGACCTTGGCTGGGCGACTACCCGGCCTCGCTGGCCTATCCGTTGCTTCTGGTAGGAGCGGTGTGGCTGATCGGACTCCCGTTGTACCGAAAAAGAATATACGTCAAGATATGATACTGATTGCCGACAGCGGTTCGACGAAGACCGACTGGTGCGTCGTACGGGAAGGCCGGCCGGTGCGGAGATTCGAGACCGACGGAACGAATCCCTTTTTTCAGGCTCCGGAGCAGATCGAACGCACGCTGGCCTCGCAGTTGCTTCCCCGGCTGGACGGTCGGCCGGTCCGAAGCGTTTTTTTCTACGGCGCGGGTTGCGCGTTCGAGGAGCAGACCGCGATGATTCGGCGCGTCTTGCGCTCGCTGCTGGACGTCCGTCGCGTCGAAGTAGGAAGCGATATGCTGGCCGCCGCCCGGGCGCTGTGCGGGCGCGATCCGGGGATTGCCTGCATTCTGGGTACGGGGTCCAATTCGTGCCGCTGGGACGGGCAGCGGATCGCCGAGCAGGTGTCGCCGCTCGGATTCATTCTCGGCGACGAGGGGAGCGGGGCCGTGCTGGGCCGCCGGCTGGTCGGCGACTGCCTGAAGAATCGGTTGCCCGCCGGATTACGGGAGAAGTTTCTCGACCGTTTCGGCCTGACTCCTGCCGAAATATTGGATCGGGTTTACCGTCGGCCGTTTCCGAATCGCTTTTTGGCCTCGCTGTCGCCCTTTCTGGCCGAGCATATCGCTGTGCGCGAGATTCGCGCGCTGGTCGAGGAGAGCTTCGGCGACTTCTTCCGGCGCAACGTGGCGCAGTATGCCGGCTCGTCTTCTTTGCCCGTGCATTGCGTCGGCTCGGTGGCCTATTTTTATCGCGAGCCGCTGGAGCGGGCCGCCGGACGGCTTTCGCTGCGGCTCGGAACGGTCCTTCGCAGCCCGATAGAGGGTCTGATCGCCTATCATTCAACCGAAAACAAGATATGACATTCGTGAAAATAACCGAGCAGCCGTCGTCGCACGGCGATCTGGACAAGATGTCCGTCCGTGAGCTGCTCGAAGGGATCAACGACGAGGACGCTCGGGTCGCGCCGGCCGTGCGGCGAACGATCCCTCAGCTCGAGAAACTCGTGACGGCCGTCGTCGAGCGGATGAGGCGTGGCGGCCGCATTTTCTATCTGGGGGCCGGAACGAGCGGCCGGCTCGGCGTGCTCGACGCCTCGGAGATACCGCCCACGTTTGGCATGCCTCCCTCGTTGGTCGTCGGACTGATCGCGGGCGGAGACCGGGCGCTGCGCAATCCGGTCGAGTTCGCCGAGGACGACGAGGAGCGCGGTTGGGAGGAGTTGCGCGAGCGGAGCGTGTCGTCGCTCGATACGGTGATCGGCATCGCCGCATCGGGTACGACGCCCTATGTGGTCGGCGCGCTTCGCCGGGCCCGGGAGCACGGCGTTCTGACGGCCTGCATCACGAGCAACCCCGGCTCGCCTTTGGCTGCCGAGGCCGATATTCCGATCGAGATGGTCGTCGGACCCGAGTTCGTGACGGGCAGCTCGCGGATGAAGTCGGGAACCGGGCAGAAGATGATCTGCAACATGATTACGACGGCGACGATGATTCGTCTGGGCCGGGTGCGCGGTAATCGCATGGTGAACATGCAGCTCTCGAACGACAAACTGATCGATCGCGGTACGCGCATGGTTGCCGACGAGCTGGGGATCGGCTACGAACAGGCCCGGGGACTGTTGCTGCTGCACGGCTCCGCTTCGAAAGCGATCGAAGCGGGGCGCGACGGCAAACTGCCGGAGCGGGAGGCCGACGTGTAGCTTCCGGCAGGCCCGAACCGATTCAGGGGAACGGCGGGCCGTCGGCTCTTTGCCGGACGATAGTCGGCGGTTTCCGTATCGGGGTTCTGTTTGCCGTCCGTATTTTGACAGCGGTTTATGCCGGTCTCTCCCATTCCGACGGCAGCGGAAGCGATTTTTTAGCCCTGCCGGCGCCTTTGGCCCTGTTTGGCCGCCTTAGAGCGGAACGATGCCGAGGCCGGGCCGGTCGGGCAGCGTGATATGGCCGTCGACGATCTTCATGCCGTCGAAGCGGTCGTTCGAGATCAGCAGATTACCGTCCAGGTCGGCCCAGTCCATCATCGGCGAGAGCTGCGCGGCGGCCGAGACGGCGCAGGAGGTTTCGGTCATGCAGCCGATCATCGTCTTCATGCCGAGCGCCCGAGCCAGAATAGTCATTCGATAGGCTTCCCTCAGACCGGTGCTTTTCATCAGCTTGATATTGATGCCGTCGTAGACTCCCTCGGCGCGCTTGACGTCCGGAAGGCGTTGCAGGAACTCGTCGGCGATGATCGGCAGCGGGCTCCGTTCGCGCAGCCAGGCCGTCTCGTCGATCATCTCCTTGGGCAGCGGCTGCTCGACGAACAACGTATTGCGCTCGGCGAGCCAGCAGATCGTTTCGAGCGCCCGCTCCTTATCGGTCCATCCCTGATTGGCGTCGACGCAGAGCGGCTTGTCGGTCGCCGAGCGGATGACCTCGACGAGCTCGCGGTCGCCCTCGACGCCCATTTTGACCTTGATCACGTTGTAGGGAACCGTTTCCTCGACTTTTTGCCGGACGACCTCGGCCGTGTCGATGCCGATCGTGAACGAGGTGTCGGGCGCCTTTTCGGGCGACAGACCCCATATCTTGTACCACGGTTGTCCGAGCAGCTTGCCGACCAGATCGTGCAGCGCCAGATCGACCGAAGCCTTGGCCGCCCGGTTGTCGGGAGCAGCCCGGTCGACGTAGTCGAGAATCTCGTCCATGCGGAACGGGTCCGTGAACCGGCTCAGGTCGAGCGAGCCCAGAAAGCGGCAGACCGACTCCTGCGTCTCGCCCAGATAGGGAGGCATCGATGCCTCGCCGTAGCCCGTTATGCCGTCGTATTCGAGCGTGACCTGTACGTCGGGCGTGTGCGTGCGGGTGTTGACCGCGACCGTGAACGGATGGATCAGCTTCAGATCGTAGGGCTCGAAGGCGAGGCTCAGCCTGCCGCTGTGACGCTTGGGCCGCTTGGGCCGCTTGTGCGGCGAACGGGAGACGGCGCGTAGCGCGACGGAAGGGACCGATGCTGCGATCAGGCCGGCGGCCGCTGTCTTGAGAAATTCTTTTCTGTCCATATCGGGTTCGGATGAGTCGTTATCGGATGTCGAAATACCATGGATGCGAGCGGACCGCCGTGATGCCGGGCGTTCCGATCCGCGTTCCGATTCGGCTGATCGACAGACAGCTCATCGGCAGATAGTCGTCGGCCGACGGGTCCAGACTGTTGATCTTGACGCGTCCGGCCGAGTGGATGAAGCGCCCTTCGCCGAGATACATCGCCACATGGGTCACCCGTCCGCTGGCCTGATTGCCGAAAAAGATCAGATCGCCCTTGAGACATCGGGGCCATTCCGACGGGGCGAGTCGCTCGCCCGTGAGCGCTTGCTGCGACGCGTCGCGGGCGATGACGATGCCGCCTGCGAAGTAGGCCGTCTTCACCATGCCCGAGCAGTCGACTCCTTTGACCGACGTGCCTCCCCACAGATAGGGGACTCCCGTCATCTGCCGTGCTGTCCGTTCCAGCCCGTCCGGATCGAGCGGACGAGAGGCCCACGTTTCGAAGTCTTCGATCTCGCGGCGAAGAACATAGCCCGACCTTCCGTCGGGCAGCCGGACGGAAGCGAACTTTCGGCCGCTTTTGGCTGCGGTATCGGCTTCGAGAACCGAGCCGAGCACCAGATCGGACACCGTGCCCGAGCGGAGGTCCGGCCCGGCGTAGACGGATCCCGCGTAGCCCGTGTAGACGTAACGGGCGGCCGAGCGCCAGCGTTTCGTTTCCTCGGCTGTCTTCAGCGCGATCGAGGCCGCGTTGGTCCAGCCGATGTAACCGTCGGGCGTCTGCACGCGATACCAGTTGTCGTACTGTTCGAGTACGCGCAGCGGCGTGCCCATGATGGCTTGCGTGCTCATTTCGGCCGCGTGGTCCGGAGCCGTCCGCAGATTGATCGACGAGAGCGTGACGAGAGCCTCGTTCTTCTCTTTCAGCGAGGCGTCGGGCAGCGCTTTCACATAATCGGCGAACCGGATGCCTGCGCCGCGAAACGCTGCGCGGAGCGCTTCGATCGCTTCGGGATCGTCGCATTTCCCTTTCAGGATATGGAGCGTGTCGTTGATCCGCTCGGCTTCGATTTCGAATACGGCGATCCTTCGGTCAGGGGCGTGCTGCCGGCGTACTGCGTCGAGTACGGCCGCCGCGTCCTGAGCGGAGAGTCCGCTCCCCAGCGCGAGGCCGAACAGCAACAGCAGGCTTCGCAGAGTGCCCGCCTGCTTGATCGTATGCTTTTTCATCGGTTTCATCGGTTTCGGTCCGGTCCCGTTCTCCGTTTTTCGGGAACGGCCGTCGATCGGGACCTTTGCTTGCAAAAATAGGGATTTCCCTTTTCAATGGCAAAACGGAAGCGCCCGGGCGCTGTTTTCGGAGTATCCGGCCCGCGCCCGCCGGCGTAGGAAGACGGTATGGCAGACAGTGTGCGGCAGATGCTCTGCCCGGGATGTGCCGCGGGCGGCCTGCCGCCCGCAGAAAGCGTCGGACCGGCGGAAGAAGCCGGAATTTGCGGCGAATCGCTCCACGTCGCGAATTGTGGTTTGTTTTTTGCAAAAGGGAGACTCGTTCCCGCGCAGCGAGGATGCGAACTTATTGTTTAACTTTTAAAAATAGAAATCATGAAAGGCAGTTGTTTCTTTTCGTTTTTGGGCGGAGCCGCCATCGGCGCGATGATCGCTCTGCTGACCGCTCCCGACTCGGGGGCCAACACCCGTCACAAAATCGCCGGCAAGATCAAGCAAGGCGGTCAGAAAGTGAAGGATACTCTCGAGGAGGGCTATCATTCGATGCAGCACTCGATGCAGGAATAAGTTCCCGTAAGGTATGGAAAACAACGACAGACCCGGACGGATCGAGCGCGCTGCCCTGGATGCGAAGGATTACGCGATGTGGTCGCTGGACCGCTTCAGGCTGAGCCTGATCGACAATCTTTCGACTTTCGTCAGCACGCTGTTCAGCGTTTTCGTTCTGATTGTTCTGGCGGGTATCGGGGCGATGTTCTTCGCCGCAGCGCTGACATGGCTTCTGGGCATGCTCATCGGCTCGATGCTCGCCGCCATACTGATTATGGGAGGCCTGTTCGTCCTGTTGGCCCTGATCGTGTACGGCAGGAGAAAGAGGCTGATTCTGAATCAAACCGTCCGGATGTTCAGCCAGATGATGTCCGATCTGGGCAATAAGTACTCCGATGATGAATAACAGGGTTTGCTACCGAAAGATACGCACGTACATCGACCTGAGAATCGAGCGGATGCGAGATCGGAAGAGCGTCGTGTAGGGAAAGAGTGTAGATCTCGGTGGTCGC
>OJSA01002634.1_pt1 | contig 11781 bp, 8 predicted proteins | sample 1599341 | NCBI WGS metagenome assembly OJSA01 (sample SAMN04168657, study PRJEB22393) | human gut metagenome | biome: human gut microbiome; feature: stool | host: Homo sapiens | collected 2014-03-20 | reverse complement strand
CGGAGCCGAGACACCGGACTCCCCGTACCTTCCGGGAGAGCCGGATCATCCGCTCCTGATAAGGATGTGGCTCCAGGAAGGTATATTGCAAACCCGGTGTTGTCAGCAACAGCTCCGATAGTTCCCGTCGGACGGATGTGTGGATCGGTGTCTGATCCTGCCATGCGCCGCCGCCATGCTTTCCCCAGTATAGCGTCTTTCGCTCCACATCCAGCACCAGTCCGAACAGTGGTACGCTTCCCTCCCAACACCCCACGGAGATGGCGTAGTTTTGGTGCTGATTGATAAAATTCGTGGTCCCGTCGATGGGGTCAATATACCAGGTCACCGACCCGGTGCGATGCGCCTCCGGCGGATACTCTTCCCCCACGATGGCGTCTCGGGGGAAGGCTGTCAGTATTTCATTTCGCAGCAGCTGTTCGGTTCTGCGGTCCCAACGGGTGACAAGGTCTTGATGACCCGTTTTCTGGCTGACTTCTGCCTCTTCCAGGCGGCACTGCCGAAGAAGCTCTCCGGCGTTTTGAACAACTTTCACTGCGACATTGAATCTGTCCATCCTCCACCTTCTTTCCTTTATTTGATTTATAAAACCATATTCCTTGTGGCTTGTCAAGAAGGTTTCACCAGATTACCCGCATCTCCGCGTTATGCAACTCCGGCACCGGACTGTGGGTCTGGATATAGCGGGGGTGGCTGGGGTCTTCCTCAATTTTTTTGCGCAGCGTTGCCATAAACACGCGCAGGGACGGTGTGTCCGATGCGGCCGGGCTGCCCCAGACTTCGTTCAGCAGATAGTTGTGGGTCAGCACTTTGCCGGTGTTCTTGGCCAGCACGCAGATCAGCTTGTACTCGATGGGGGTCAGGTGAATCTCCGTTCCGCCGCGGTACACACAGCCTGCGGCATAGTCAATGCGCAGTTCTCCGTTCTCGTATATGCTGGCCTGGTCACCTGCGCGGGAAGTATCATACCGCACACGGCGCAGTGCCACGCGCAGCCGGGCCAAAAGCTCCTCTACGCTGAACGGCTTGGTCAGGTAATCATCTGCACCGGCATCCAGGGCGGATACTTTGTCGGTATCATCACTGCGGGCCGAAACCACCAGAATGGGCACGTTGCTCCACCCGCGAATCTTGCGGATCACATCAATACCGTCCATATCCGGCAGGCCAAGGTCCAGCAAAATTACATCCGGCCGTGCCGAAGCAGCTTCCAACAGGGCACCGGCTCCGTTCTGTACACGGTGGTACTGATAATTGCGGGTTTCCAGTGTGGTGGAGATCAGCCGTGCAACAGCCGGGTCATCCTCCACCACAAGGATCAGCGGTTTATTCATACAGGGTCACCTCAGTTCGCGGGAGTGTAAAACGGAAGCAGGCACCGTGCGGTGCAGCGTTCTGTACATCGATCACACCGCCATGGGCGGCAACAATGGAACGGCACAAGGCCAGCCCAAGACCCAGCCCGCGGCGGCCATCGCTGCGGGTTTTGCCAAGGGTATAAAACATATCAAACAGCTTATCCCGGCTTTCTTCCGGGATGCCGGGGCCGTCATCCGTTACGCAGATGCGGACAAATTTACCCTCCGGCGCGGCGAAAAGCTCGATGCGGGAATGTTCGGGGGTATATTTGATGGCGTTGTTGATGAGGTTCACCAGCACCTGCTCGATCAGCTGGGCGTCCATATCGGCCATCAGCAGGTCATCCGCCACGTTGGTCACAATGGTGTGGCGGGCGGCGTCATGGTCTAAATGAGCCAGTACATCGTCAAAAATGTCTTGAATCAGCTCCGGCTGAATGCGCAGGTTTACCTGGCCGTTCTCCATCCGGGTGATGGAAAGCAGATTTTCCACCAGATGGTTCAGCCAGTTGGCGTCCTCATAAATTGCGGCAGAAAGCTCCCGGCGCTTTTCCTCGGTCAGCAGGGGATTTTTCTCGGTCAAAATCAGCGCGTTGCCGGAAATGCTTGTCAGCGGGGTGCGCAGGTCATGGCTGATGCTGCGCAGCAGGTTGGCGCACAGCTGTTCCTGGCGGGCGGCTTCCTCAATTTCGCGCCGGGTGCGGTTGGAGGCTTCTTTTTCCAGCGCCAGGGAACACACATCCAGGATGGATAATGCCAGATTGTGCTCATAGGTGCTGAATTCATGCAGCGCCGGGCAACTGCGGTAATCCGTCTGGCTGGGCGGGGGCAGAATCAGGGTTCCCGGTGCAATGTGCTCCGGTGCGGGGGCAAAGCAGACCGGGCGCTCCAACAGCTTGCCCAGCTGGGTGGCCGTTATCCGCAGAATGGTGTCGGGGTCTTCGGCCCCCAACAGGCTGCGGCTGGCTTCCAGCAGCACCTGCGAAGCGTAGGCTTTGCGCTCGCTTTGGGCGGCCTGTACCTTGATACGCCCCGTCAGCGAGGAGCAGAGCAGCGAAACGCAGAGCATGACCAGCGCCGTTACCATGTCGTCTGACCGGATGCGGAACTGCATAAAGGGGTCAATGAACATATAGTTGACCAGCATCACCGAGAACAGCGAAGCCACAACGCCGTACACCAACCCCGATGTAAAGACATTGATATACATGACGCCCAGGATATAGGTCAGGATATAGTTGGAAGAAACAAAATCCAGCCGGAAAAATACCCAGCTTGTCAGCGTACACAGCGCAAGGACCAATGCGGTCAGGGCGAAGTCCCGCAGCCAAAGCAGGGCAGGTTCGCGTTGCGGCATGGGTGCAGGCTCCTTTCCACTACAGGGCAGGGAATGCGGCAAGGCGGCCCAGCACTGTATTTATCCTATTATAACATATTGCCGAACTCTTTGATACAAACGGAATAATCTTTATATAAATTTAATGTAGGCCTACCCTATCCGCGGCAGCCCCGGCACTTTTTTGCACGCTGGGCGGGGCATTGGTTGAAATCAGGCCGCAAATCGGTTATACTATTTTGTAATAATTGGATTGTTCTGCCCTGTGGGCGGTATTGCCACATAAAAAGGAGTGTTTTTACAATGTCCCATACCGTTATGGTGACCGGTGCCGATGGCTTTATCGGCAGCCATCTGGCCGAAGAGCTGGTAAAAAGCGGCGAGAAAGTGCGTGCTTTCTGCCTGTATAACTCGTTTGGTTCCCTGGGCTGGATCGATACCCTGCCCCCGGAAATCCGCAATGAAATGGATATCTTTATGGGCGATGTGCGTGACCCCAACGGCGTGCGTACTGCCATGCGCGGGCAGGAACGCGTGTTCCATCTGGCGGCCCTGATTGCCATTCCGTTCAGCTACCACAGCCCGGACAGCTATGTGGATACCAACATCAAGGGCACCCTGAACGTGCTGAACGCCGCCCGTGAGCTGGGCACCCAGCGCGTGATGGTTACTTCCACCAGCGAAGTATACGGCACCGCCCAGTATGTGCCCATTGACGAGCATCACCCGTTCCAGGGCCAGAGCCCCTACTCTGCCACCAAGATCGGCGCGGACCGCCTGGCTGAAAGCTTTTACCGCAGCTTTGACCTGCCGGTTTCCATTGTGCGTCCCTTCAACACCTATGGCCCGCGCCAGAGCGGCCGCGCCATCATCCCCACCATCATCACCCAGCTGCTGGCCGGCCAGCAGGAGATCAAGCTAGGCAGCCTGACCCCCACCCGCGACTTTAACTATGTTAAGGACACCGCCCACGGCTTTATGGCCATTGCGGACTGCGATGCCGCCATTGGCCAGGAAATCAACATTGCCACCGGCGTGGAACATTCCATCGGCGATTTGGCCAATGAGCTGATTGCCCAGATCAACCCCAGCGCCAGGATCGTCTGCGAAGCCGAGCGCCTGCGCCCCGAAAAGAGCGAGGTCAACCGCCTGCTGGGCGATGCCACCAAGCTGCGCACCCTGACCGATTGGAAACCGCAGTATACCTTTGAACAGGGCCTTGCCGAAACCATTGAGTTCCTGCGCGGCAACCTGGACCAGTACAAGGTCGGCCAGTACATTCTGTAAGGGCGGTTGTAAGGAAGTTTTATGCCAATAAAATTACAAAAGCTGCCCGCCGCTGTGCGGTGGGGGCTGGCTGTGCTGTGCGCCGCCGTGTGCGGCGTGCTGTGGGCCTATTACTGGCGGGTGTTCTTTGGGCTGGATAACCGTGTGTCCCCCCTGGTGGTTACACTGGGGTGTGCGGCCTTTCTGGAAGTATGTCTGCTGGCCGGGTATTGTGTGCGGCGGTTTGCAAAAGGATTTGCGGCAAAAGGGGCCGTGTGCATCTTTTTGTGCGGGCTGCTGTTTGCATTTGCCAACCCGCCGCTGCAAACGCCGGACGAAGCCGACCATTACCTGCGCACCTATGCCATCTCCACCGGGCACTTTGATTTTGATGCTTCCCGCACCTACCCGGACGATGTGGCCTACCTGCTGGAAGCGTTCCCCGGTGCATGGGTGAATGCGCATACCTCTTCCGGTGTGGGCACTGACCCCGATACCGGGGCGGAAAAAGCCTATAACACCGCGGGCTATGCCCTGAAGCAATACGGCAAGGAAGGCGCAGTGCAGAGCATGGCGGACAGCTTTGCCCTGTACCTGGCGCATGATGTGCGGGATTCTGTGCCGGACCCGGTCAGCGAGCCGGTTAGCTTTCTGATCATTCCATTCCTGCCGGGCGCGGTCGGTATGGCGCTGGCACGCCTGCTGGGCTTTGGCGCGCTGGGCTGCCTATATGGCGGGCGCATCGTCAACCTGCTGGCCTACACGCTGTTGTGCGCGTTGGCGCTGGCCAAAGCGGAGCGTTACCGCCCGGCCTTTGCGGCCATTATGCTGCTGCCGATGTCGCTGTTTATGGGGTCGTCGCTGAGCTATGATGCAACCCTGCTGGGCTGCTATTACCTGATGCTTGCCCTGCTGACCTGCAAGGAGTGGGACACCCAAACGGCGGGCATTTACACCGCCGCCTGCATCTTTGTCAATATCGCCAAACCGTACCTGAACCTTTTGTGGGTCCTGCCCATCTTTTTGGTGGCAAAGCGGGAATGGCACGCCAAGGGACGCCGCCCGCTGTGGGCGCTGGGCGGCTTTGGCGGTGCTATGGCCGTTACCCTGCTGACGGAATGGTACGGAACGGCGTTCCGCTATAACTATCCCATCATTGAGCGCCAGGGCGGCAGCACGGTAAACGGCGGTGAACAGCTGGCCTTTGTGCTGCGCAACCCTCTGCGGACCATTGCTGCGTTCTGGGGGACCCTGGGAGAGAATGATTTCTTTATTGGGCAGCTCGGCCTGTTCGGCTGGAAGGACCTGCCCATCAGCTTTTTAAACCTGACCGGCCCGCTGGTGCTGCTGTTGGCCGCCCTGCTGGCTGCTGCGCAGCAAAAACGCGTCGATGTCAATGCGTTCCCCACCCGCTGCCGCGTGGGTGGGGCGGCGCTGCTGGCGCTGGTGTACGCCGCCGGTGCCATGGCAGCCATGTATATCACCTATACCCCGGTGGGCATGGTGCGCATTGTGGGGCTGCAGGCGCGGTATTTCCTCTGCGTCTGGCTGGCATTGCTGCCCGCCCTGGCCGTACTGCTGCGCAAGACCATCTGCCCCGCCATCACGGAAGAAAAAGCCGAAGCGGCAATCACCCCGCTGTGCGCCTGCTATGCCGTTTTGGGCGCTGTGCTGCTCTTCCAGCACTATTTTGTGGGGCCGGTGTATGTCATATACGCGTGAGCTGGATTACGCGTTTAAAAAAGAATAAAGAATAATGTCGGTGTGCCTGCAGCACGATTGGATATGATATTTTTCGCAGTCTTTGCGTGATAGTCTGCAGGTATAGAATGAGCCTTTATATATTATCTTGCCCCAATTTTCTGAGCCGCCCAACGGGCGGCGGTCCACCAACATTATTCATTATTCTCTATTATTTTTTAATTTCAATCCGGGAGGTGCTGTACCGTGCAGATTGTATTCGGCCTGCTGTTTTTGCTGTTCTTCTCCGCATGCTGTCTGTGCGTGGCGGCATGTACCCGGTTCGATGCCGCCCTGCTGCCGCTGCCTGCTTTGTGCGGGTCGGTCGTGGTGCTGTATCTGCTTTCCCTGCTGGGGCTTTTGCAGTTCGGCCATTTTATCGTCATGGCGGTCTGGCTGGCCGGCGGGGTTTATTTTGGGGTGCGCGCCGGGTGGCGGGCTATCCGGCGGGCGCTGTTCAGCCCCGGCTTTTTGCTGTTTGTGGGCGGCAGCTGTTTTTTGTGGGTGCTGTTTGCCGTGCAGCAGCCCATGTTTACCCAGTGGGATGAATTTACCGCCTGGGGCCTTGCCCCCAAGATGGTGGCGGAGCGCGCTGCGCTGTATGTGGCGGATCCCATCAACCTGACGGCGAGCTTTACCTACCCGGCAACCAGCCTGGTTTCCTATCTCTTCCAGCGCGTACCGGGCCAGTTTTATGAATGGCAGTGCCTGGCCGGGCTGGATATTTTGTTCCTGGCCTGCATTGCCCCGGCGGCAGCCATGCCGCGCAAAAACTGGGCGGGTGCTGTGTTGGTGTTTGCTGCGGGCTTTCTTCTGCCGTTCTTTTTCAGCGTGGTTCCGGCGGGCACCCCATCCACCATTTATGCCAACGCCATGGCGGATACCCCCCTGGCGCTGCTGTTTGGCGGAACCCTGTGCCTGTATGCCGCGGCGGGCGGGCGCAAAACCGGCTTTTTTGCCTGTGCCATGCCACTTGCCGTGCTGACCATGACCAAAGATATCGGTTTTGCCTATGCCTTGATCGTTACGTTCCTGATCGGGCTGGATCAGCTGTTCGGTACGCCGCACCCGGATACAAAGCCTGCCCGCATTTTCGGCGTATCGCTGGCAAAATGCAGTATTCTGGCGGCGGTGGTGCTGGCGGTGTTTATCAGCTGGAACCGCTATACCGCCGCCGTGACCCCAACCGAAACCACTGGGGCCAGCGTGGGTAGCGCGGGCCTGAGCTATGGTGCTGTGCTGACCGGCGGCATCAAGCAGCTGCTGGGCATTGGGCGCGAAGAACGCTTTGCCCAGATCATGCAGAGCATGGGCCAGGCATTTTTGTACCGCCGCGTCTGTTTGGTGGGCGCGCCCATCATGGCCGTCAGCTGCATTCTGCTGCTGTTCACGGCGGCCTTTGTGGCAGCGCCTGCCGGTGCCGCACGCCGCCGCACCGTGGTTGGCTTTGTGGGCGGGGCGTTCTGCTTTGCCGCGCTGTATCTCTTCCACCTGATTTTGTACTTCTACAATTTCTCCGAGGCCGAAGGCTCCGCCTTGAAGGACTATGAGCGTTATATCGCGCCCTACCTGCAGGGGTGGATGCTGTACGGCTTCTGTGTGCTGGGCTTTGCGGTGGGGCAGGGCAGCGGCGCGGCGCAGCGGCTGGGCCGTGCGGCGCTGGGGCTGGCCGCTGCGGCAGTGCTGGGTATTTTTGCCTGGCGCGGTGTGCCCGCAGCCGGGTTCTGGACCAACGCCGACAGCCTGTACACCCTGCGCCGCGATGTAAAGAACCGCGCTGAAGCAATGAACACTGTGCTGGACTGGCCGGACCGCGTGCTGGTCATCAGCCAGGGCGATGATGCCACCCGCTGGTACTACTACAAGTATGAGCTGACCGCCAAGGTGGTCAACGGCTATGGCGGTACCTGGTGGGGCAACGATGATTATTCCAGCCGGTGGGACTCCGACTTTATGAACCTGGTGGAAAGCCTGAACTGGACCTTGTATGACTTTGAGGCGGTCTGCACCGCAGACTCTCTGACCGCCTATATGGAAGAAAAGCAGATCGACTACCTGCTGATCGACCGCGCGGACGACTATCTGGAGCGGGAGTTCAGCAGCCGGTTTGAAGGCGGGCTGAAAGCTAATATGCCCGCAACCCTCTACCGGTTTGAAGGCCGCAGCAAGCCTATCGCCTTTACCCCGGTGGCTGTGGCAGAAAGCGGGGTGGTACAATGAAAGATAAACGCCCAACCAAGCGTTTTGCCGCCCCCGCCCGTGCGGGCCGCCCGCTGCGCCCCCAGCAGCTGCTGATATTGGCATATGCCGCCGCTGTTATTGTGTGGCTGGTGTACGTGCTGGTGGGCAGCGCTGTGATGCTGAACCATAAAGCAGACGGCACTATGGTGACCCGCACCCTGACGGCGGATGACCTGGAATTTGAAAGCTTTGTCAATTATGATGACGATGAATGGCATACCGCGCCGGTGGATGAACCCGGCTGGTATCTTTCCACCGACAACGACCCGCACATCATCTGGCGGGGCGAAGCCTGGCTGGAAACGGTGGAGCTGGACGCCGTGCACTACCTGCCGTCCGGCAGCGTAGCATTGTATTACCTGCGCCCCGGCCAGACCGAGTACAGCGAGACCCAGAAAGTTTTTGCCCGCGTGAGCGGCGAAAACCAGTATACCTTTGACCTGGGCGGCCTTACCGTGACCGGGCTGCGCATTGACCCGGACAGTGTGGGCGGCGTGCCTACCCGGCTGGACGGCGTGGCGCTCAACCCGGTGCGGCCGTGGTACCTGCGCTTTGTGCCAAACGGCGGCCAATGGCTGCTGCTGTTGTTTGCCCCGGCTGTGGGGGCTGCGTTTGCCTGCCTTGCCGTTGATGTTTTCCGCAAAAAGTAAAAAAGAGCCCTGTGGGGCGGTGCGCCCATGGCTTGGGGGCACACCCGCAGGGCTTTTATGTTGTATAAAATGGTGATTCTATGGAGCTGCTTTGCATCTTTGCCGCGCTGGCGGTGCTGTTTTTGTTCTGCGCGTTCCTAACGCTCAAATGTAACCTGCATGCTGCGCTGGCCCCGCTGAGCGCGCTGGGCATTGCCGTTGCCTGGCTGACGGCTGCGGGCATGGCAAACCTGCTGCTGCCCGGCACTGTGCTGCTGTGGGCGGTGTTTGCGGGCAGCGGCGTGTGGGCGCTGGTGCCCCACAAAGGCCAGCGCCCGGCCTACCGCCGCCTGGTTACACCGGGGGCGGTGCTGTTCTGGGGCATGGCGCTGGCATTTGCGGTGTACTTTTTCATCCGCCAGCCGCTGGCAACCAAGTATGATGAACTCAGCCTGTGGGCTACCGCCGTAAAGGTGACCAAGGCGGATAACCGCCTGTATGCCCTGGCTATCCTTGGAACCCCCTGGCCCCAGACCCAGAACCCCGGCCTGCCGCTGCTCTCCTACTTCTTCCAGTTTTTGGGCCATTATGCAGACTGGAAGATCTATGTGGCGTATGATGCGCTGGCCGCCGCCGTGTTTGCCGCGGTGCTGGGCGGGCTGAACTTCCGCCAGTACCGCATTGCGGTGCCGCTGGCAGCAATCTGCTGGTTTGCCCCCTGGTTTTTGACGGTGTATAACCATACGATCTATCTGGATACCACTTATATGACCGCCTATGGCGATGTGCCCGCGGGCCTTGCACTGGGCGGCGCTGTGGCGCTGTGGCTGGCGCTGCGCAAAACCGGCGGCCCCAAGTGGGCCGTACTGCCGGTACTGGCGCTGGCGGCCAACATCAAGGCCAACACCTTTGTGCTGTCCCTGGTGGCGGCGGGGCTGATGGCTGTGGATGCCTGGCTGTTTGCGGAGCACCCCTTCAAAAAGGGCCTTGCCCGCCGCACCGGCTTTGCCATTGCCTGCTTTGCCGCGCCCATGCTGATCTATTATTTCTGGAACATCCGCTATGTGGGCATTCTGGTTGCCAAAAGTGCCAGCGAGGGCGGCACCGGCGAAACCAGCGCCCCCTTGTCCGCTGTGGTCATCAACGGCATCAAGATTTTGCTGGGCCAGCCGGTGGAGGGTTTTTACGCCGAGCGCCAGAGCCAGTTCACCCAAGCCATGGCCGATATGGGCCACCAGTTCTGGACTTCGGATGGTCGGCTGAGCATGATCGGCCAGGGCCGCAATGTTGTGGTGCTGATTCTGCTGGTGTTCTTGGTGGCGGCCATCTGCGCCAGAGGCCGCCAGCTCAAGCTGCGCATTGGCTGCATCGGGGTGCTGTCCCTTGCATGCTTTGTGGGGTATAACCTCATGCTGGCGCTCAGCTATGGCTTTATTTTCAAGCCGGATCAGGCCGTGGGGCTGGTGGATTATAACCGCTATATCTATACTTACTATATCGGCTGGTTCTTTATGGCGCTGGCCTGCTGGAGCACCGCCCTGCAAACCGTGGATGGCGAACAGAAAGCCCCGGCCCGCCGCTGGATTGCCCTGGCGGGCCAGGCCGGTGTTCTGCTGATGGCCGCCGCCATGCTGGTGCGGGTGAACGGCATGATCCTGCCGCAGCTTTCGGTGCTGGGCTTCTCGGATGGCGAATTCGCCGACCGCAAGACCGCCCGCGCCGAAGCTGACTGGCTGTGCAGCGATTACCTGAACGAAAACGACCGCGTGTTTTTTGTCAGCCAGGGGGATAACGGCGAACACTGGTTCTCTGCCGTGTTTGATTTTTACCCCGTCCTGGTGGATTACTCCGGCGTGGGGGCCACGCAGGAGGGCGGCGGCGGAACCTTCGGCCTGCCGGAGCTGGAACCGCAGGAGGAGGGCGTGAAGCAGCGCTACTACCACCCCTACACCGCTGAACGCCTGGATGAAACCGTGCGTGCCAACGGCTGTACGGTGCTTTACCTGCAAAAGATCGACGATATCTTTGTGCAGAGCTATCAGAACCTGTTTACCGACCACCTGGCCGCTGCGCAGGCGGGGCAGACCCTGCTCTACCGCGTAACGGATGCCGGGTATGAGCCGGTCACAATGCAGATGAGCAAGGAGGCGGCCCAATGAAAGAGATGACATGGAAAAGCCGCCTGAACCGACTGTTTGCCCATCGCTTTGCCTTGCTGGTGCTGTGCTGGTGTGCGGCGCTGGTGTTCTGGCTGGTGCAGGGTGCGGTGGCCTTTGCGGGGGACAGCTCCGCCAAGGCAAAAGGCACCCTGACTGAAACCTCGATCCCCATTGAAAGCTGGCAGCTGGCCGAGCTGACCTGGGGGGAGCCGGGGGAGAACAGCGCACCCCAGGGCCAGCTGATTACCACAGGCGGCGACCCGCAGATGATTTTGGAGGATGTATCCGGCCGCGTGGTGCGTACCGTGAGCTACAACGTGGAGTTTGACGGCGATTCCCGCGAAATGTGCCTGTATTACACCACAAAAACGGGGGAGCCCTACAGCCAGGACCGCCGCGTCTTCCCCAAAGTGCTGGCAGACGGCACCTATGTGTACACCCTGCCGCGCACCCAGATCGTGGCACTGCGGCTGGATCCCTGCAGCCCCGATGAAAACAAGACCGTGGGCCTGACCTTTACTCCGCAAAGCATTACCCTGAACGCCGCCAGCACCCTGCCCGGCGGGGCAGATTACTTTATCCCCACCTGGTACCAGCTGTTCGCCCTGATCGTGTACCCCGCCCTTGCCGCCGCCGCATTGGATTGGCTGTGGGCCGTGGGCAGACAGCTTGCCAAAAAGAAACAATAACCCGACAATAGCCTGATACAACAAAGCACCGTGCCGCAAGCAGGAGAACCCCCTGCATGGCGGCACGGTGTTTGTTGTTGGTATGGGTGAAATCAGCAAAAGGCATCCCCCAGCCGAGAGCGAATGTATTCCAGGAACGCGGCAGATGCTGGGGCATATTGCCATCGGGTGGTGCTGCCCTGGGCATTGTTCCCGGCTATGGTGGCCACCGGCACCGACAGGATCTTCGCCAACCTGTTCTGAATGGGGGTGATGATCTGGAGGAAATGAAAAGCGGGCTAAGCAGCCAAAAAGGAATCACAATGTTGAGGCAACACCGCACAATTCCCGCCTTGCGGCTTAAGCACCGCTCCGGCAGCTGCG
>OJSA01002614.1_pt1 | contig 11835 bp, 10 predicted proteins | sample 1599341 | NCBI WGS metagenome assembly OJSA01 (sample SAMN04168657, study PRJEB22393) | human gut metagenome | biome: human gut microbiome; feature: stool | host: Homo sapiens | collected 2014-03-20 | reverse complement strand
GGCGACCACCGAGATCTACACTCTTTCCCTACACGACGCTCTTCCGATCTACGCTGACATGCTTCTGCACGTTCCTCAGGGTCTGTGTATAATTTCGCGATAACATTCTTCATACCAGAGAAAAATCCGGGTGCCTGCAATCGTTCATAGCTGCAGCAGGCCTGTGCAAACACCTCAAACATGAAATAGGATGTATTCAGATCCTTTATTGTCAGCTTTCTTTCCGTCACCTGTTCACTCATTCCTCATTCCCTGCCTTTCCGAATTTCAATTCACCATAGAAGTAAGCAGCGATTGCCGCAAAAATTGATACCACCAGCATACTCAGTCCGGAGTATGTTTCCAGGAAGAATCCGAGTGTAAAGAAAATCAGGATTCCGTTTCTTGTATTCAGCATACGGATGATCATGGCAATACCGATGGCAGGAAGAATCCCGCCGATCACACTCAGAATATGAAGCGGCTTTCCTGCCAGCATGTCCAGCAGTCCCTGCGTAGCCGGTGCACCGAAGTAAACCAGCAGCGCACATGGAATCATGGTTACTGCATATCCGAACAGCTGCGTCGGTACCAGCTGCCAGAATGCCATTTTTTTAATATCCCCGGTAACTGCATATTTGTCCATCTGGTGCACAAAATAGATGTTTACAGTTTGACGAAGCGTCCATACCATCGTTCCCATAACTCCGAGCGGAACCGCAATCGACATAGCGACCTGCGGTGTGGCATTGGCGCTCAGAGCAAGGGCTGTCCCCACAACACCGCCGATTCCGGGATCCGTTGGCAGCGTACCTCCCGCATTTACAAAGCCCAGATACAGGGTATTGATCGTAGCCCCCATGATACAGCCTTCCACCGGCTTTCCAAGGATCAATCCGACAATCGTTCCCGCACAGATCGGCTGGCGTATGGAAACACTGCCCAGCCCGGTCAGCCAGGGAACCCCGTTGTTTGTTAAATAGTAAAGCGTACCAATCAGAATGGCCTGAATAATTGAAATCTGCATAACTTATCTCCTTTCAGCAATCTGCTTATAACTGAAACTGATTTCTCAGATCCAGAATACTGTTCCCACCAACTTCTAATGCGTGCTGCTTCAGCTCCTCCAGCTTCATAAAGGTCTTGCTCGTAGCCACCTCCAGAAGAATCGGAAGATTCACCCCGGTGATACACTCACAGTGAACGCTATCCTGCAGCTCGTGCATCGCCCTTGCTGCCGCATTGGACGGACTACCTCCGAATAAATCCGTCAGAATCAGAACACCGTCTCCCTGTGAGCACTCAGACAATCTGATTATCGCCTCCTTAATCGTGTCCTTCAGATTATCAACACTGTCTCCGTGATATAAACCATGACTTTCAATCAGCGCTGCTTCTCCCATAATCAGTGCCGCACTTGACAACAGCGCCTGTGCCAGATCGCCATGTGTCACCAATAACACTGCAACCATATTTCTACCTCCTCATTTCACCAGCTGCCGGTTGTTCGACAGTCGTTCTCAACTTCGAGTGTATTGTATCACGCTGTTTTCGCCACACAAAATCGTTGCTTTTTTTACACAGTAAACAAATTGTGTAAAGCGATATTTCATGTATATATCAGCGGTTTCTTTTTATTTTTACAGAAAAAGTAACCGCTTTTCTTCCTATCCATACATATGTGCGTAAGTTTTTGCACAATCATGATGAATTAAAAATACATTCTGAACAGCAGTGTGTAAGCGACTCGCCCATTTTACACCAAATACCGGATATTTTTGTTATAATGTCAAAAAGGAGGTTAGGCTATATGGACAAGAAAAAAGAAGAGGTGTATCAGCATCTCATCCGTCATACAGCAAAGCAGCTGCAGCAGCGCGGAAGTCTGGGAAGGGATGCTTTGAATATCAGTCTTGATCTGCAAATGGACCGCTCCAATGTATCGAGACTTTTAAACCAGCTGCATCATGAGGGAAGACTGATCAAGACGCAGGGACGTCCGACTCTGTTTTTTGCCAGAACACCATTGGAAAATGAGCATCCGGATGTACATATCCCCAGTGTCATTCCAAAGGGGAAGAGCATTCAAAGCTACCTGAAGGAGGAGCAGGAGCTAAAAAACGAACAGACACAGGCGGATGTTTTCCGTCAGTATCTCGCAAACCGCAATACCAGCAGTATGTTTGAGCCGATTCAACGGGCGAAATCCGCTTTGCTGTATCCGCCGCAGGGGTTGAATATTCTGTTATACGGGGATCCATGTGTCGGAAAGCTTAACTTTGCGAAAACGATGTTTGAATTTTGCCTGCAAAGGAAAATCTTTACTCATGGATCACGGATCGTTGTCTTTGACTGTCTGAATTATGCCGATCAGGAGCCGGAGGAAATACTCAGTAAGCTGTATGGCTATTATGATGGCAGCCATTTGAAAAAGGGGCTGCTGGAAGCAAGCAGAAACGGTATGCTCATTCTGAATCACATGGATCGTCTTTCCTTTTCCGCCCTGACCAGCCTGTACAACAGTATGATCAGCCAATCCTATACGCCGCTGCATCTTCCTTCCAAGGAATATCCGATTCGCTCCCTGATAGTGGGTATCTCCAACACGGAAAACATGATACTGAATCCGGACATACGCCGCTGCTTCCCTATGCAGATACATATCCCCTGTCTGCGGGAGAAATCCATTCAGGAAATGCTTGTTCTGACGATGCAGTATTTCCAGCAGGAGGCTGCACATATCAATAAAACCATACGGATATCAAAGGGCGCACTGAGCTGTTTTGTTATGTCGGACTATTCCGGGAACCTGCCTCATCTGCATGCGGAAATCAAGCAGGCCTGTGCACACGCCTTTCGCAGCTATCTGGAGCAGGAGGCTCTGTTTGTCAGTATTGATTATGATGATATTTCCACACAGGTATTAACGGATATTTATGACGTGAATGAACGCATGAGTGAACTGGATAACATTCTGAATCTGTTTGCCGGCGAATATCTGTTTTTCTCAGCGCTGAAACAGAATCAGGAGCTGGAGCTGCTGTATGATCTCAATGACGGTACCAGCAAAAAGGACAGCTATCTGGACAGCATTGATGATAAGCTGATCAATCTGTGTATACAGGATATCAATGCGGCAATCGGTATCCACCTGAATACGATTCGCTCCGTAATGCTGAAGCAGGTTTATGATCTTTTGTATCCGATTCTGCAAAACAATCCGATTTGTAAGAATGAAAATCTGCTGTACGGTTTACTTCTTCATGTATCCAATTCCATCAGCCGCATACGCAGTGGTAATCAGGAGCTTGGCTTTCGCCGGGCTGAGTACCGTATCGCCAAGCAGGAGGATTATGACTGTGCGCAAAGCATTGTTTCACACATTCATGCACATCAGGAGCTGCAGCTTCCTGCCGAGGAAACGGATTATATCGCCACCTATCTGTATCTTTCCTCACAATGGATCGACAGCAATTATATTCAGCTGCTGATTATCAGTGTGGATAACGATACAGCAAAGGAGTATGCCGATTATTTGAACAGCCTGTCCTTCAAAACTGAAATTCACTACCTTCGTCTGCATTCACAGACCTCCCATGAAAAGAATTGCAGGCTGATTGCCGATACGATGCATTCCATCAATCGCGGGAAGGGTGTTGTGATTGCCACAGACAGCAGTACAGTCACAGCAAGTGAAGCCATGCTGAAAAAACTGAGTGATGCTGCGTTTACCATTGTAAGTGATATATCGGTAAAAACACTGATGGCGATTGTGGAAAAGATGGAATCACTCGGTTCCACCTTAAGTTCCATCCAATATTTCCGACAGGAAAACACAAGGGATGCGGCAAGTGTAAGCGAAACGGAAACACATGCACAGGAGCTGCTGAATGATATCACAAACAAGGTACTGTCTGAGTCACTGGTATTTCTGAATCCGCATAAGGTCTGTCAGTCTCTGTTTAATGTATTGATCAATATTCTGCATGATTTGAATATTTCCTATACAGATGATTTGTTGATTAAATTCATATTCCACAGTGGATTTATGATCGAGCGATGCATACGAAAAGAGCCCCTGTCCTATCCAAAGGCCAGAGGCATCATCAATCAGTATGATCAGATGTATTATATCATGGAGAAAAATTTTGAAATTATCTCTGAAATTTTCAACGTGACGATCCCTTCTTCCGAAATGGCGATGATTATGGAGATATTCCTGCCATATATGTAGGATGTGTTCGCTTACTTTCTAGCGTTCCGTCATGAAAGCAAACAAGGTCAAACGAAAGGTGAACCTAAAAGCAGCGGGAAGAAGCACGATGTAGGGGTTGCACCTCACTGCTGCTTTATCCTAAGGACGTATGTGATGTGATGAAATGTAGGAACATAAGGCTGCCTCCTTTTCGAAAGGCTATACAAATGAATCCCCTTATAGGTCTTCATTTCCATCAACAGCTTTTCTGATATCGCCAAACACTCGTTCGAGCGAATATCGTTCCTCACTTGTTTCCGCAATACGATCAGCCTCATCCAGCTTGGTCTCTCCAACATCTGTAAGACTTGCATACCGTTCCAGACTCATAACCACCATTGTACTATAGCCGTTCTTTGTAAGGTAAACGGGTTCCCCACCATTTACGATCTCTTCAATTTCAGAGAATTTATTTCTCAAATCAGAAACAGGACGAATTTGTATCATATCAATCTACTCCTCTCCATTTTGTTATCATAACTTTATCACAATAACAATATAAAAAGTTATTTCTGTATGGTATCATCCACCAGCGTAACGCAGTTCGGATGCAGCCATAATAGAGATGCCGGAGTAGAGGTTACTATTCTCTGACTCATAAATGCCTGATAGGCTGCTTCCTTTCGATCCCCGCAAACCAGCATAATAATCTGCCCTGATGTAAAGATTCCCTGCAGTCCTATCGTCAAACCTCCCTTTGGCTCATAGCCCTTTACCATATCGTGTGTTTTTGTTTTCTCATCCAGCTCTGCATAATGTGCGTTCAGTGTAAGGAAATCCGCAGGCTCATTCAATCCGAGATGTCCATTCATTCCCAGTCCGAGAATCATGACATCAATAGGATGCTCTGATAAAAACACATCCATCCTATCCAGCTCCTGCCTGATATCTGCCGCATCGGACACAAATTCAACGACCGCCTTTGGCTGCATATACAGCTGATCCAGCAGATGCTCCCTGATAAAGGTGGTACACGTACAGGCTGCCTGCGGCTCTACTCCATACCATTCATCCAGCTTCACGAATGTGATTTCGGACAGGTCGATTCGTTCCCTGTTCACTGCTTCACATACCAGCTCATACATCCGCGCCGGAGAGCTTCCGGTCGCAAGGCAGATAACTGCATCCGGCTTCTTACGCAGTGTATCCAGCAGCAAATCCGCAGCCTCTTTTGACATTGCTTCATAATTCTCTGTATGTATCAGTTTCATAATTACCTCCTATTTTTGAAAAAAGCTATCCGAAATTCTTATGTGGATAGCTTTATTTTATCATATTTTAAACAAGTCCGATCCATGCGCCCAGAATGGAAAGCACGATAATGGATACAATCAGAACGATTGGATTCGCCTGTTTCTTTTTCAGCAGCCAGAACAGCAGCAGGGTAACACACATTGGCAAAAAGTTCGGGAAGATTCGATCGAAGAACTCAGCCTGTACCGCAACCTCGATACCACCGTCTACCTTAATGACAGGCAGCAGGTTAATCGTAACATAGGAAGCAATCAGCGCACCGATTACCGTGATACCCAGAATTGTTGCGGAATTGGCAATCATATCAGAGTTCTCTGTGATGATATCAATGGAACGTGTTCCAAGGGTGTAGCCAAGACGGGTCCAGACGATACGCAGAATCCAGATAACCACATAGGTCGCAAAGAAAATAATCGGTCCCAGAACGGATCCCTGTGATGCAAAGGAACAGGAGATACCTGCGACAATCGGCAGAATGGTGAACCAGAAGATTGCATCACCGATACCGGCAATCGGTCCAAACAGGGCCAGCTTCAGACCCTTGATTGCATCACGGGTTCCTCCACCTTCCTCCAAGGACATCATCAAGCCCATCAGAAAGCCGACAAGGTTTGGATGTGTATTGATAAATTCCAGATTATCTGTCATTGCGGCAGACAGCTTTTCCTTGTCATCTCCGTATACCTTTTCCAGAGCAGGCAGCATTGCCCATGTAAAGCCACAGGCCTGCATACGTTCATAGTTGAAGGATGCCTGCAGGAAGGAAGAACGTATACCAAGCATTGTAATATCATGTTTTGTTAATTTTTTAGATGCCGACATTCGTGTCACCTCCAGTTATCCCTGCGTTTTTCACAGCTTCTTCGATTTCGTCTTTTCTCTGCTTCACACCGAAGAAGTCAATCAGTGCAAATACGGTACCAAGCAGCGCTACCGGCAGCAGGTTCGGCATTTCACAGAAGCATGCCATCAGGAAGCCTGCAATAAAGTAAGGTGTGTATTTTACCTTCATCATAACACGCAGAAGCATAGCAAATCCGACTGCCGGAAGAATACCGCCGGCAACCTCAAGTCCGTGTGTGATAACGGCAGGCAGTGCGTTTACAAAGTCAGCCATCGGCTGCTGTGCAACATAGGTACACAGGAATGCCAGTGCTCCATAGGTCAGTGAGATAATGGTCATGGTTGTGAAGTTGATGCGGCGGATTCCCTTTACATCAGCCTCTGCAGCACACTTGTCGGCTTTTCCCATAAAGAATGAGAAAGCGGAATAATAGAACAGAATGACATACTGTCCCAGGAAAGAGAATGGCAGACAAAGACCCAGAGCAGCTTTTGGATCACAGCCGGTTGTATACGCCAGTACTGTCCCCATCAGACCTGCGAATACAGGGTTTGGCGGCTGCGTACCACCGGCCGGTGTCAGCCCTGCGAATGCAAGCTCAATCAATGCACCAACCTTCAGCCCCAAGGTAATATCACCCAAAATCAGTCCCGTCAGTGTCGATACGATCAGCGGACGGAAGATAAAGAACGCTTCGAGGAAGAAATCAAGACCGACGATAATCGTCATAATGGTCAGTAGGATTCCCTGTAAAAGTGTAATCTCCATATTACTTTCATCTCCTTTTCAGTTTTTGTTATTCAATAGCGGATTTCGGATCTCCCGGTACATCCTGTGCATACACATTGATGCCCTTTGATACCAGATACTTCAAATCATCCATGTCTTCATCATCGACATAGACCTTCTTAGTCATAGCGCGTTTCCCTTCGGAGAAATGCATGTTTCCCACATTTACCTCCTTCAGAGCAACACCGGCCTCCACCAGACGGCGGACATCCTTCGGCGTACGGCATACGATAAAGATTTTCTGTTCCGGTGCTGCCCTGCCAATGATGGCAGCCGTTTTTTCAATCGTAAAGAAACGGATTCCCACACCGGATGATTTTGCTGTGACACTCATCAGTGACTGCTGGATTCTGTCCTCTGCAGCAGTGTCGTCTGCCACAACAATCAGATTGGCTCCCAGCGTCTTTGTCCATGTGACCCCAACTTGTCCATGTACCAGACGGTTGTCAATTCTTGTTAATAGAATATTCGGCATATATTCCACCTCCATTCACTTTTATAATCAGCAAGAAACGTGCCAACTTTCTGTCGCGGCACGTTTCGCTTGATTTATTTAGGGTTTTTGAAGTAATTCAATACATAAAGTGCTTCCGGCGCCGGAAGTTCGACACTATATCTCATTTCCACGCCACTAAAGGCATCCTTGACCTTGTCAACACGATCCTTTTTACCTTCTACTGCCTTTTCCATACCCTCCACATGCTCAATTCCCTGTTTCAGGATCAGGCGTTCGATCAGACAGCTGATATGTACATACAGACCCACCTTACGGGTGGCATCCAGCTCCTCGTTCAGATCCTCCTCCAGATTTTCCACAATTTCCTCCACATCGTCGATAATCTTTTCTCCGTTCAGAATAGTCAGATGATTCACGATATTGGACAGGGTGAAATTCTTTGTGATATTCTGATTGAACGCCTCCAGATCGACAGCTCCCAGATACCGCTGCATCAGCTGTTCCAGAACGCCGATTTCATCGTTCATCATAACACTTTCAATCGCCATAAACGGAATGCCGCTCACCTTGGGATCCAGCGTTCCGACAATCAGCTCCACCTGATACCGGTTGAAGATGGAATCACGGTTCCCGTTTTCCACCAGCTGCTGATAATTATAAGGGATGATTTCCAGATCGATTTTGCGTGGCAGGGAGCCCTCCAGCAGCTCACTGATTTTTTTCGCTGCCCCAAAGCCGGTGGCACAGATGGAAAGGATGGCAGATTTCTTTTTTCTGCTTTTCAGATAGTGTGTGGAAAGCTGATGGTTCTCCTTCACCAGCTGCAAAATTTCCTCCACTCGTTTTCCCTGCATGATGTAGTTGCCGACCTCCAATGCCATAGCGGTAGATACATTGTTGATCAGCGCAATATTATAATCGGACATCGGCTTGATTCTTGTATAGATTTCCTCCAGACTACCCATATCCACCAGAAAAATCAGTTCGTGTATGGTTCCCTTGCGCTTCAGATAATCATCTGCCAGCTGCGCCACCTTATCGATGGTGATATTGATTTCCATGTCGATACCGTCAAACACATACTGCCCCAGCATACGGTTCGCTGTATCCGCAATACTGCTTGCGGTGGAGTAGCCATGGCATAGAATAACACCGACACAGGAGCTGACCTCTTCATTCTGATAGCCCGCAAATGCGATGGCGATGATCACCAGCAGCAGCTCATCAAGCTCCAAATCCAGATTCAGACGCACATTCTCCACAATTTCCTCTGCTATATGGAAGATTCTCGGCATTCGCTCCTGAACCTCCTCCACCAGCGCTTTTACCGTTTTCTGATGCGCACTGATCCAAACATTGGCATCGGTTGCACATTTTGAATATTCAACAAGAATGCGGGAATAGATTTTGATTTCATTATTCGGTATGTTGATGGAGTATTTATTCATGACAATGGAATAGATTTTATCCAGCAGCTTCAACAGGTATGCCTCACTCGTATTTTTCTGATAGCGGTTATGAAACATGACATAATCAATATAGCTTTGTATGAGAATTCCGGTTTTTTCCATATACGCAGGAAAGGCATTTGTCGAGGTTTGATATCCCTCATACTGCGTGACCAGCTGACTGTACAGATGCAGCAGCGGGGACGCCTGATTCAGCGAGCCCTTGAGCCGCTCGATTGGTATCATAGCCTCCTGCATGCCATGGGTGGAGGATTTCAGCTGCACGGAGGTCAGGGATGGAAAGATATAATCCGGCAAATCAGCCACCTGTATTTTCAGCTTCGGCTCTCCCTGATGGACGAGGAAGGAATTTGCACAGGCTGCCTTGATGGCATTTTTCAATGCCCCGACATTGCCGATAAACTCAAAATCCATCAGACTCTGATAGGCGAGATTGCTGATGAGGATTTCTTTACCAAGGCGTTTGCTCTCCTTTGTGAAAATCGTGTAGATCAGCTCCCGCTTTTCAATCAGCGGACGATCCTTCAATGCCGGAACAGTAATCGTTATTGGAATTCTTCGCAGCAGGGTCTTTAACAGAACATTCTGCGGGTCCTCCGTTGTTGCGAAAACCAGTCGGCATTTGGAATAATACCAGTTTTCATTATCCCCGACCTTGTGATACATACCCTTGTCCATAAAGAAAAACAGCTTTTCCTGACATTCCGCCTTCAAACAGTGCACCTCATCCAGAAACAGCAATCCGCCGTCTGCCAGTGAAATCAGCCCGGGGTTATCCTCATCCGCTCCGGTATAGGCTCCCTTTACATTTCCGAACAGATTGGTTGTCAGCAGCTCTGGATTATTTGCATACTCCGAGCAGTTTACCGCCACAAATTTCTTGTTCTTTCCAATAATATTCTGATTCACCGCATATTCATACATCATGGAGGCAATCATGCTTTTCCCCGTACCGGTCGGTCCGTTGATCAGAATCGGCAGTCCTCCGGGATAGGATACTGCCGCCTTGCAATGCTCCACCACACTGGATAGAGAATTGTTACAGCCGATCAGCTGTTCAAAATCCTGTGCATCTCCCACCAGCTCCTGCGCAAGCTGTTCAAATGAATCAAAGGTGCATTTGGTCACAACACCGCGCCATTTGTTTTCCACAGCCTCACGTACAAAAAAGTATACCGGGCGGGAATTGATTTTGATTACATCCCCTGTCTTTACCCTTTCATTCAAATACTGGGATACCGTATTGCGACTGATATGCAGTGCATCAGCAATACTGACTGCTGTAAATCGCGTGTGCTCCTCTATGGCATATTCCTCACAGCGTTTTTTCAATTCTTCAAATACGATTTCCTTCATTGCGTTGCGCCTGCCTTTCCATTCTCAACATACATGTATACAAAAGCGAAGACCATTTACCTTCTCCGCTTCATTGTCTCGTAATCAAGCTCACTGAATTTCTCAACAGCCGATCCGGGAACATCCTGATAGAACACCTCTGTCCCCTGTGAAATCATATAGTTTATGTCCTCAATATCCAGCTGTGTAAGATATACCTTTCGGTTAAATGCGACTCTCCCCTTTTCATAATGCATATTGCCGACATTGACACGCTTCAATTCAATTCCCGCTTCCACCAGCAGACGCGCCTCATGCGGTGACTGTACGACAACGAACAGCTTTTGATGACTTGTGTTGTCATTGTATGCACGGATAAAGTCATGTACTGTATAAAAGCGGATCTGACGGCTTGCGGCAGAGGCAACACTCTGCATCAGCTTCTGTGCAAAGCTGCTGGCGGCAGTCAGGTTATCCACAACAACAATCGTGTCAATATTTAAGGTACTTCCCCATGTAAGACCAACCTGTCCATGGACAAGCCGGTTGTCAATTCTAGTCAATTCAATTCTTGCTTTCATATGAACCACCTCATTTCTTTCATTTTAACCCATTTTCCAAAGAAATGATATCCTAAAAAAAATTATAATACAAGCACAGGTACATGCTGTAAATCCATAACAGCTACAAAAGACTGCTTTTTCATCAGATTCGGAATATGCCTCCTGCTTACAAAATCGAATATGCGCATAGTATAACCGTTTTACCATATCAGAAAGAGGAATTCACCTTCCAGAATGATAATATCTATATCGGAATGCCCTGTGATCTGAATCATGAACTGTACAGTATGTAAATTTTTCTATCCTGATATCGAAAAGCTGTACAGGCTCGCTACCACTCGCAAGCTAAAAAAAGACATACTGTTTTACACAATATGCCTTTCTGTTTCCTTATGGATGCAGCTGACCGTACAGCTGACAATAAGTTTCCGCACTCTTTGCCCAGCTGACATCTGTATTCATCGCATTGCGGACAAGAATCTTCCAGTCCTCCTTACGATTATAATAGACATCAATGGCATTGTACATCACCTGAAGCATTTCATCAGAGTTGTAATTCGCGAAGCTGAAGCCGTTACCTGTTTTCTCAAATTCGTTATACGGTGTTACCGTATCCTTCAGACCTCCGGTTTCACGTACCAGCGGCAGTGTACCGTAGCGCATGGATATCAGCTGTGAGATTCCACACGGTTCAAACAGGGATGGCATCAGGAACAGATCACATGCACCATAAATGCGGTGTGCCAGAGAATCATTGTATCCCTTGTAGAATGCAATTTTCCCTTTGTTTCCTGCTTCCAGCTGCGCCATCTTTTCCTCAATGCTTGCCTCTCCGCTTCCTAAAACAGCAAGCTGAATCGGCATAGCACAGATTTCAGAGAGCTTTTCCA
>OJSA01002596.1_pt1 | contig 11929 bp, 6 predicted proteins | sample 1599341 | NCBI WGS metagenome assembly OJSA01 (sample SAMN04168657, study PRJEB22393) | human gut metagenome | biome: human gut microbiome; feature: stool | host: Homo sapiens | collected 2014-03-20 | reverse complement strand
GCGACCACCGAGATCTACACTCTTTCCCTACACGACGCTCTTCCGATCTGTTTCGGTATCCGTTCAGGTATTGCGTGTCGGGAGCGCCGTGGTGGTGGCACAGGGCGACATCGACGCCTTTGCGGGCCATCTTCTCCAGCAGGTAGGGCTTCATGGGCCAGCGGCTTTCGAAATCATAGAAACGCACGGTGCTGCCGGTGCGGAAAAGTGCGGGCAGCTGTTCGCGCAGCGCGATCTGCTCCCCGGCCCAGGCTTCGGGAGCCTCGGAGTTGTAGCCGTGGCCGCGGAAAACGAACAGGTTGTCCAGCTCGTTCTGTTCGGCATGGGCCTTCACTACCTTGCGCAGGTAGGCACGCAGCAGTTCGTCGGAATCCGCGCCTTCGCGTTTGGGCGGCTTGATGCGGGCCGAGTAGATCGGCGACGCGATGTGCTGGCGCGATTCGGGCGAGAGCGAATAGTAGAAATAGAGCGGTTCGTCGGCGTCGCGGCGCAGGAACTCGAATTGCAGTTCCGGATCGTCGTAATAGCGGTCGGAGGGGACCGACGAATCTTTCCAGTCGCGGTCCTGACTGCTCTTGAACGCCGATGTGAGATGCTGTCCGTCGCGGATCATGGCAATGGGGATGTCGCCGACGAACACCACGCCTTCGAGGTGCGGCTGCGCCTCCGTCATCCGGATGATCTCGCTGCGCACGCTTTCGGGGTTCTGCCACTCGTCGATGAGCAGGTAGGTCCCCAATCCGTCGCGCTCCACGGCGGCGCGGTAGGCGTCTACCTCGGCGGCTGCGGCTTCATAACTCCGGCTGTCGATGAAAATGGCGAACGTCGTGGGGCTTTTCACGCCGGGACGGACGATCCGCGGTGCCGCTGCAAGCGACAGGGCCTGCAGGCAGACGGCGATCAGTAAGACGATTCTTTTCAATTTCATGGTCATGTCGGATTATCGGGTCGGTACGGATACGGTGCTTTCGAGCCGGATCGCGGTTTGCGTCAGCTCGTCGCGGAGCTCTTTCTCCAGGTTTTTGTCGGCGGCTGCCTGCCGGCAGGCGTCGATGATCTCGGCACGGCGCGGGGTATGCGCGAACCAGCCCAGACACTCGGCCGTGTTGACCCGCAGTTCGAGGGGCTGCGAAGCGTCGGCCACGAGTTTCAGCAGCTCGGGCACCAGTTCGTGGTAGGTGTTGTTGCGCATCGAACGGATGGCCGAGATGCGGCTTTTGAGCGTTTTGCCGTTGAAAAGCTGATTCCGCTGCCGCTCCTTCATCGCTTGTTCGCCGGCGACCTCTTCCCAGAGCTCGGTGAATTTTGCCTCGCTGTCCGCATACGGCGAAGCCTCGACGGCCGTGCGCAGCGCCTGTTCGACCTCTTTTTCGGGGAACAGCTCCAGCCCCTTCATGACAATGTAGGCTACACGCTTCGATTCGCTGTCGTTGACATAAGTATCGGCCAGCGCGGGCAGCAGCTCCAGACGGCTCGACTGCCAGGCATAGGTCGCAGCGTTGCGGCGCAGCAGTTCATAACGGTCTTTCAGTCCCCGGATGATGGCTTGCGCGAAGATCTCCTCGTCGCCGAAGCGTCCGATGAGTTTGAGGCACTCCATACGGGTCGTCGCCAGCGGCGACTGTTTCATGAACTCCAGCAGTTCGCCCGCCGAGATCGCACCGGCGTCGGTCAGCATGCGCAGCGCGAGGCTCTGCACGTCGGCCCACGGGCTTGCGAGCAGGCTGCGCCAGTAGGCGGCGTCTCCCTTGCGGGTTGTCATGTCGGTGGCCAGCGTATTCGGCTCGACGGGCTGGAACCGGAAGGCCGGGTCGCCGATGATGTGTCCTTCGAGCGATGCGATCAGCCGGTTATACTGCCCGACACGCACGCCGTGTGACAGCAGGCCGACCAGCTCGTAGGTCCAGCGGTCCTGCAGTACGTTGACCGTATTGCCCTGCGTGGCCACCGTGCGGCCCGGGCCGAAGATGTAGTAGCCCGTGATGTAGCCGGGTTTGTGGAACGAACCGTTGTAGCAGGCGTTGAGCATCACGAAACGCGGCTGTGCGGCCAGCGTCTCGAGGTCCTCGAGGCTGACGATCGTCTGGTCGCCCTTGGCCTTCGTGTCGTCGTCCGCCTCCGTCTTTTTCGTTTCGAAGAAGGCGTCGGTCAGGTGGTATTTCTCCTTGAAATACTGTTTGGCGCCCTCCACGTCGGCTTTGTCGCCCTTGCGGCGTTCCATATACAGGGCGATCATGACTTCGGCTTTGAGCCGGCTGTACTGGCCGTCGAAACTGTCGGGTTCCGTCGTATAACTGCCGACGTGCTGTTTGTCGGGCGAACCGTGCTCGTTGAAGAACATGGCATCCACCTCCGGGCGCACCAACTCGTCGAAAACCCGGTATTTCATGTAATCGTCCATCCGGAAATTGAGCTGGCGCAGGTTTCCGGCCTTGCGGGTGTCGGTCAGCGGGAAATTTTCGTCGATGGCAACGCGCTCGTCCATCCAGCAGACCAGACAGTCGGAGTTGTATCCGTCGCCGGCGTAGGTCACCAGATTGTCGAGTTGGTCGACTTTGCCGCGTTCGGCGACGACCTTTTCCAGATAGCGGGCAATCCCTTCGTATTTGTCGCCTCCGAGCTGTTCGGGATAGCGGATGCGTCCCGAATAGAAGGCCGGGTCGAGCCGCTGCGGCGAGTCGCAGGCGAGGTTGAAATAGGAGAGCAGACGGTCGGTCGTGTCGCGGGCGATCAGCTCGAACTGCAGGTCCGGGCAGTCGTAGTAGCGGTCGGAGGGGACCGACGACTGAATCATCGGGAAATTGTCCTCGTCCATTTTGAACGCCGTGGTCAAGTGCTGGGCATTGCGCACCATGGCGATCGGAATGTCGCCCACGAAGACCACGCCTTCGAGCGGCGAGCGTTTGGCGGTTTTGCGCATCAGCGCGATGAGTTGTTCGCGCACCTGCTCGGGGGTCTGCCAGTTGTCGCGGAGAATGTAGGTCGAGAGTCCGTCGGCCTCCAGGACATCGCGGTAGGCATGAATCTGGGGCGCCGTTTTGTCGTAGGTCGCCTGATCGACGACGATTGCGAACGCCGTCGGCTGTTTGCTGCGGGGCTTTTCGACTGCGACTTTGGCTTGCAGGATGAATGGCAGCAGCAGGACGATTGCCAATAAATATCTTTTCATAGCTTTCATTACGGATTATTTCTTGGATTCTACGCGGTTAATCATGCGCTGCACCTCTTTGGCCAGTTCCGGTGAACAGTTGCCGCGGGCGAGCAGTTTGCGTCCGGCATCGGCGATTTCATGGCGCCGCACCGAGAGGTTGAACCACGCCAGCGCCTCGGCCATCCGCACACGCAGAATCTCGGGAACCTGCTCGTCGCCCAGCAGGGTGAGGTATTCCGTGACGTGCTGGTGATAGGGGCGGTTCTTGAGGAAACTGATGCGGGCCTGCCGCCAGCGGGGCTTGCCCTGGGGGTCGAGAATCTCCCGCGTCGAGGACTCGCCGGGCGAGAGCTCGTTGCGCTCGATGAGTTTGTCGAGCAGCTCCTGTTTCTCCTCCCGGGCATGGTAGAAATTCTTGTCGGCGAAATAGGTCTCGATTGCCTTTTCGACTTGCTGTTTGTCGAAGCAGCGGATCGCCTCGCTGATGTTGAAAACGATGCGGGCGGCATTGCGGTCCCTGACATATACGTCGATGAGCACGGAGATGAACGCCTCGTCGCCGATACGTCCCATACGTGTGACGGCGATACGGCGCAGGAACTCGAAGCGGTCGTAGGCGGCCAGCATCAGCGCCTGCTTGTATTCGGGGCCGTTGAGCGACTCGAGCAGCCGGAAGGCGTTGTAACGCACGACGCTGTAAGGCGACTCGGAGCACTTGTCGAGCAGGATGGCGGGCAGCTGCGGGTAGTCGTTTTCCCAAAGCCGGATCATCGCCAGGTTCTGGATGTCGGGTATGGCATTGTCGAGTTGTCCGAGCCAGAAGCCGTTGTTGCGCTTCAGCGCCATCGAATTGATGTCGAGTTCGGGATGGGCGGCCTTGAAGCGGTAGGTCGGGTCGCCGATCACGTGCGACTCGAGGATGTGGATGTTCTTGGCCCAGGCACCGATGCGCAGCCCTTCGCCCAGCAGTCCCAGCAGGTCGAAAGCCGACTTGTCCTGAAGCACGTTGACGCTGTTGGCGAACGTCGTGACGCAGCGTCCCGGAGCCATGATGTAGTGTCCTGCGATGAAATCGTCCTCGCGGTAGTCGCCGTTGTAGCAGGCGTCGAAGACCACGAAGCGGGCATTCGGGGCGATGGCTTCGACCTCTTCGAGGATGATGCCCGTGCGCAGGTCGGCGATCGAGTCGAGACGGAGCATTTCGGGCTCCTCGGCCCGGTTGTACCACGTGGAATCGAGTCCTTTCTCCGCGGCGCGTTTGGCGGCCGATTCCCGGCCGCTGCCGGGACGGCGGGCCAGTTCGCGCAGGCTGCGCTGCATCTCGGCGGCGGCATCTTCGGCCGATTCCACATAGGGCGTCCCCGAAAGGTACTGCCGGTGGGGCATTCCGTGTTCGTGGAAGACCATCATGTCCACGTCGTCGCGGCGGACCTCGCGGATGAGCGACTCCTTGACGAAGGGCTGCATCGAGTAACGCAGGAATTTGGCGTTGTGGGTGCGGCTGAACACGTCGCCGAACTGCTCGTCGAGCAGCTGCTGTTCATCGCGCCAGGCGATGAGCGAATTGGAGTAGGAGCCGTGGCCCGTGTAGGAGACGAACTGGTCGAAAGGCGTCGCGTCGCGGTGTTCGGCCACGGCTTTCTCCAGGTAACGGGCAATCTGTTTGTAGGGATCGCCGTAGGCTTTCTGCGCCTTGATGCGGCCCGAATAGATGTCGCAGGAGATGTACTGCGGCGAATCGGGCGACATTTCGTAATAATGAAACAGTCCCTGCGAGGGAGTGCCCTGCGGGACGAACTGCAAATCGAAATCGTCGTAAAAGCGGTCCGAAGGAACCGAGGTTTCGTGGAGCGGGTGGTCGCGTTCGTCCATTTTGAAGGCCGAGGTGAGGTGCTGCGCCTTGGTGATCATGGCGATGGGCACGTCGCCGATGAATACGCATCCCTCCAAAGCGTTTTCCGCATAAAGTTTGCGCAGGACGTCACGCACCTGTTCGGGCGTCGTCCAGTCGTGCGAAACGATGTAAACGGGCAGTCCTTCGGCTTCGAGCGTCTGTTTGTAGGCTGTCATTTGGGGCCGGCATTCCCGGGCGGTTCGGGAGTCGGTGATCACGGCGAAGGAACTCGATCCCTGTATGGAGGGGTTTTCGAACGTCTGCGATCGTCCCGGCGCGGCCGAAAGCAGCAGAACTCCGGCCAGCAGGACAAAAAACGGTTTTCTATAATTCATATGGAGCAGTTATTTGAAACCCTCCGGGGAGGATATGTGTCGTCCTCTCCGGAGGGTTCCGGTTTTAAAACATCAGTCCGATTTTAAAATTGGCGTAAAAGCGGCGGTCGAACAGGTCGCGGTGGTCGTCGGCACGCACATAGTCGCCCGAGGCTGCGGCAAAGACCGAACCGCGGCCCTTGAACAGCCGGGCGAACGAATAGGTGATTTCACCGCCGAACGCAGCGTATCCCGACCCGAGGTAGTAATAGTCGCGGAGCGTGAAATCGGTGTAGCATTTCGTGTCGGCCTTGTAGCCGTTGTAGTCGATGTCGCTGCTGTTGTTCATCTTGTAGGAGGCGCGTATTCCGACGAGCAGCGAGTGCTTTTCGTTGAAGATGAAATTCTTGCGTCCGAAGATGCCGATCTTGCAGTTTTCGATGTCCTGGGTGCTGCGCGGGAAATAGTAGATGGCGCTGAGCTTCTCGGTGGAGAATTCGACGCCGGCAGTCCAGTTGTAGGAATCGCCGCGGGTGGTGCGCATATACTGCAAACGCCCCTCGAAACCGGCCTTCGAGCTGTTCGAACGGACGGATTTCGATTTTATGATCCACTTGGCGACCTCGAAGGAGTTGTCCCACTCCTGTACATACTGGATGCCGTCGATGCTGCGGTCGCCGTAAGCGGCATTCAGGAAGAACGTATTCTCCTTCGAAGGCTTGTAGACGGCGTTCAAGCCGATCGACCAGCGTTCGTCCCGGGTCGTGCCGACCATTTTGGGCGTCGTGTAGCTGTTGGTGACATCCTCTATTTCCCGGGTGTACTTGCCCGATACGAGCAGGCGCAGTTTTTGGGTCGTGAACGAGTACTGGCCGCCGACGCCCATGCAGTTGGCGTGCTGCTGGAGATGGAGGCATCGACGTAGAATCCCGGGAAGTTGAAAATATAGACCGGGTTGGTGCTCATCGAGATTTTATTCGAGGCGGTTCCGTCTTCGCGCCGGGAGTAATACTGGTAGTTAGCGCCGATGGCGTGCTTGCCCAGCGTGACGGTCACACCCGGTTTGATCTCGAATTTCGAAAGGCTGACCAGCGGACGCGGGTCGTGCTGTTTGGCGCCCTGGCCGTTCTGATAAGTGGCTTCGATTCCGAAGATCAGGCGGTCCCACAATTTGGGCGCCGCAGCCTTCACGGTCATGTCGTAGAGCTGGTTGATCCATTTGCTTTTGTAGGTGTCGGCGATGAAGAAGGGCGTGCCGCGCAGCGGGTCGATCAGCGAGGCGTTGTACTCGGCATCGCGCAGCTGGTCGCGCGAATATTCGAAACTACCCCAGATGAAAGCGCCCTTGAGGGCCTTCATCGTGCCGCCGCCGTCGGTGAAGAAGCGGTACCCGGTGTTGTGTTCCCCCTCCTGCGCCCGTTTGAACGAACCTTTCTCAATATCGTATCCCAGTCCGACCTGGCTGTAGTAGTCCATCTGGTCGAGCTGGATGCCCGACGCGTTGTCCGAGTAGCTGAACTGGAGACTCTCGCTTTTCAGCCGTTCGACGGAGGCCTCGGTATTGATCCGCTGCGCCGAGGTGCAGAGCGGTGCAAGGGCCGCAGCCACGAGGCATCCCGTCAGTTTGATGTAGCTATATTTTATCATAACTCATTCGATTTAGGGGGATTATTATTTCAGGGACCAGTTCCAGGCGGGCATCTTTTCGCCGTTGCGGCGGAACTGCGGGACCTGCGTTTCGAAATCTTCCGTCGAGTTGTTCGTGTCCTGGTAGATCGGGGTGCCGTCGGGCCGTTGGCCGATCACTTTGCGGCACACGCTCTTGCCGACGTAAATTTTCTCCGTCGAAGCCGCTCCGGCGTCCACGAATCCGGGAATACGCTTCATGTTGAGGCTGTTCGATGTCGGGAGCATCTCCACGCCGTCGATCAGCTGTTCGGCCGGAATGCGGACGTACTCCTGCGTTTTGCCCACCTGTCTCTGGGTCGTCTCTCCCACCACGCCCGTATTGATGGTCGGGAATTCGAGGTGCTTGCCGGGCTGGTAGATGCAGAGTCCCGGACCGCTGACGGTGTTCAGCCACTGCATGGTCACGATGTATCCCGACCAGAAAACGTACTCGAGATCAGGAACGTCCGGGTTGACACGCTGCGGATTGCCGGCCCACGTTTCGAATTCGGACAGCGAAGTGTCGATCAGTCCGCCGTATTTGCTGTGGTCGGCATGGTTCGCGGCCTCCTGGGTGATGATGAACGATTCGCCCGGCTTGAGCGGGTAGTCGGTTCCGTTACCCGGCAGCTGCCAGACCGTCACGGCATAGACGTAGTTGTTCAGTCCGTCCTCGGCGGGCCATTCTGGGAGCGTCGCCGTTGCGAATTCGGGCACGAGACGCGCGAAACAGAGGTGGTCGAGGTAATAGGTCTCGTCGCCGTTGTTGTAGATTTCGTAGAACTGGTCGCGGAAATAGGTCGCCTGCGTCTCGGGATTGGTGCTTCCGCAGTAGAAGATCTGGCTGAAGCAGAGCGGGCCCACCATGGCGGGACGGATGGCGATCGAGAAGTCGTTCGACGCCTCGGCCTGTTCCGGCGTGATGTCTTTGGTGATGGCTTTGTTCTGCACCGATCCGTTCAGGTAATAGGTATTGCCTTCGGATTCAGATTCGCCGAATACCGAGATCGTGTAGTTGCCCGGTGCGACCTCGGTTTGTGCGATGCCGTTCTCGTCGGTCAGCGTTTCGATGACGGCGTCCTCCTCGAAATTGGTGAAACGGACGGTGAGCCCATCCACCGGGAAATCCGTGTTGATGGTACCGTTGCCGTCGGCATCCACAAAGCCGGTCACGGCCTTGACCTTGAAGGAGACGTTCAACGGATTCACAACATCGGCCTGGCTGGCGGAGTCCATCATCTCGATGCACGAACAGAGCCCTGCAGCGGCCGTCAGTATGGCTATATATGTCTTTTTCATGGTTGTACTTGCGTTGTAGGGTTATCGAATCTTGACAGACAGCGCAGCTCCGAAAAAGAAGGTCTTTGCGTTGCGCCGGGTGTACTTGCCCGGATAGACTTTGCTCTCCCAGATCGGCGTGCTGCGGAACATATTGTTGGCGAAGAACGAAATGCGCATGAAATTGCGGATTTCCTTGGTCAGATTGATGTTGATACAGAGTATCGGGGGCATCGAACCTTCGGGAATCAGCCGGCGTGCGTCGAGGCGCCCGCGCATGTCGAGGGCCTGGAACTCCTCTTCCCCGATGCGCGAAGCGTCGAAATCATACACCTGACCGTCCAGGCGCGAGATGTATTTCACAGGGATCGAGTCGTTGCCGTAGGTGGTGTACTCACGCTCCTTCCATTTGACGCTGGCTGTCAGCGTGACGACGAAACCGATTCGCGGAATGTTGTGCGTGATACGCAGGTTGGTCGTCGTTGACGACGAATGCTCCGCCTTGTTGCCCGGTTCGAAGACGCCCATGTGGGGATAGGAACCGGCTACGCTGCTGCCTGTCGTATGGTTCGTGAACGTGTAGTAGTTCTTCCACGATTTGTACTGCGTCCAGCTTCCGTTCAGTCCGAACGAGGTGCGGATGGAGTTGATACGTCCGAAATCGATGTCGAACTCGACGCCCCGGCTGTTATAGGCAAAGTAGTTGGTCGGGATCGAATACTGGAGCAGGATTTTGTCTGACGACTTGAGCGACAACTCGGGCATATCGGTCTCATTGGCCGGTTTGGCCGCCGAATACTGATTGTAGTCCACGCATTTGAAGGTGTCGAACGTTGCGCTGGTCATGTAGCCGTTGCGGGTCTTGTCCTCGTAATAGGTGACTGAACCGCGCACCTGCCCGATCTTGAAATCGACGCCGACCTCCCATTTGGTGGTTTTCGCCAGTTCGAGATCCGGATTCTCCGCCGAATAGACGTGCGTCGTGGCGATCTGGAATTTCTGGGCGTCGCTGAAGCCGCTCGCCGTGGTGTTGTCGAAGTTCAGGATGTCGAAATAAGCGTTGTCGGGATAGAGATAACCCAGCGAGGGGGCTTTGTACGTGATGCCGTAGCCGCCGCGGACGCTCAGTTTCTCGGGAATCAGGTCGTAGGAGGCGTTGATACGGGGTGCGACGCCTCCGTCCATGTTGTAAATATGGTCATAGCGGACGCCGGCGACGATTTCCAGCTTGCGGCGCAGGATGTCCATCGAGAAATACTCCTCGGCGAAGAGGCTGAACTGGTGCATGAACGGCACGTCGCTGAAAGCGCGTTCGCGCTGGGTGGTGAAGTTGGTGTTGACCGAGCGGCGCGGCGGAGTCTCCGGATCGAAGACCTTGCCTTCGCCCAGGTTGCCCGTGGCGCGGTACTCGCCGCCGATGATCAGCCGGTGGTGAGTGCGTCCCAGGTCGCCGGCGAAATTGGCCGACAGCTGCGCGAAGGTGTTGAGCTCCTTGCCGTACAGGTTGTATATGGCCGTATAGTCCGACGGCAGGCGCCAGGCTTTGCCGTTCTTGTCGGCATCGGGGATGTTCGTGATTTTCGTACCGTCGGCCAGGTAAATATCCTGTCCGGGCATGCTCGAAAGAATGGCTCCGTCGGTTTTCGAGGTGGAGTAGGTCCAGTCGGAGTTGGTGGCGAACTCCTCCCGGTACGTTTTTTTGTTCGTATAGTTCGCCGAGACGGTGTATTTGAGGTTTTTGAGCCAGTTCTTGTTGAAATTGAACGACCCGTTGGTGTTGAAGCGCAGGCCCAGGTCGCGCTGGGTCATCAGGTCCAGATCCCTCGCGTCGTCGGGATTCGGTTCGGCCTTGTCCTTGGTGTAGAACAGGTTGAACGAGGTGTTGGTGGACCATTTGCCGACGGTGTTCGAGTAGCTTACGCGTCCCGTCACACGGTTGTAGGTGTCGTATCCTTCGGTCGGATCGTATTGGGCGAAGGTGTAGTCTACGCCGTAGTTGAGCACGCCGGCTTTACGGCCGAGGCCCACGCCGTGCGATACGGAAGCCATGTAGACATTGGGATTGACATCCAGCTGGATCGACAGCGGCGTGCGTCCCGCCTTGCTGTTGACGATGACGGCGCCCGAAGCGATGTCGCCGTACTGGGCCGAGGCAATACCCCGGATCACCTCTACCGATTCGATGTTGTTGGTGGTGATGGTTCGCATGTCGACGCCCGAGTTGGGGGTCGATATGCTGGGCCCTGCGCCGGCTCCCAACGCCAGCGACAGGGTCTGCATGTTGGCGTTGTTCGAAAGGGGAGCGCCGTCCATGATGATGGCCGTGCCGAAGCTCTGGCCGTTGCGGACGGAGAATGTGCTGACTTTCTTGAGGGCGATCTCTTCGGCCGTGCGTGTGCTGGCGCCCGGAAGGAGCGACATGATGTCGGCCAGCGATGTGGCCTGAATGTGCTCCATGGCCGATTTGGAAATCTTCGAAGCGGTTGCCGCACCGGTCTTTTTCGACTCGGCCGACACCACGATGTTTTCCAGATAGAACGAGGTGGCCTTTAGGGTGAATTTGAGCGAGTCCCGTGCGGGAAGCTGGATGGTCTGAGACAGCGGCTCGTAACCCAGGGAGCTGATCTCGACCTTGTATTTCCCCGGATTGGAGAGTTGGATTTCGAACCGGCCTTTGACGTCGGTGGTCGTTGCTACGCCGATTTCGGGCAGGGAGACAACGGCGTAGGCCAGCGGAGTGATCTTAGAATTTCCCCCCCCCCTCAGTTTCCGAGGCTTGGACCGTGCCGCTGAACGAGATCTTACCTTTGCCCTGCGCCCACACGGAGGTGGCACCGTAAAGCAGCAGCATACTCGTTAACACACTTAATTTGGCGAAAAAAACCTTCATAAGCAGAATGTTTTGGGTTAATAAATGATTCTTAAATCTTCCGGATGCAAAATCTTAGCAATAGAACGGATTGTATGCAGACTCCGGAGGGGCAAGAATTTTGCGATTTTCGCGATGCCAATATAATGAATTTTTTTTAATAACTGCCCGAATGGACTATTTTTACCAACAAATAGGTATGTTTGAGAGCGTCATATGGCACATTTTTTCGCACTCTTTTTATAATGAATAAATTTTCCCACTATTTTGCAATGCTCCTTTTTCTGCTCAGGGCGGGGTAGATTATGATACCGCTGGTGTGTCTATTTGCAGGAGTAGCCGATGGGAGAGAGTCGACGGACTTTACAGTGCCATGTTCGATCATGTTTTTTGATGCTGAATAACTTCAATTTGTCCTCGGACGAAAGAACCCGACAATTGTACGTTGCCATGACAATGGGCTCCATGGGTTAGAATGCCACCCTTTTTAGCAAATTTGTCAAATCCGTATTTTTTTCGTATCTTGCAATTAGTTATTTGAAATGCGGTATTTGAGCGCAAGATGCTGAAAATAAACCGTTACCTTCTCGTTACCTATTCTCCTATATGAAAGTTGTAACGACCCGATAAATCGAATCATTACAGCTTTTTAATCCCGTTCCATGTCCGAACCGTTAATTTTGTATATGGATTCAGTTTGTCGGAATGCGTAAATCGGTATTCATACTGCTAACGGTTTTCATGGCCTGCCTGCT
>OJSA01002578.1_pt1 | contig 12047 bp, 12 predicted proteins | sample 1599341 | NCBI WGS metagenome assembly OJSA01 (sample SAMN04168657, study PRJEB22393) | human gut metagenome | biome: human gut microbiome; feature: stool | host: Homo sapiens | collected 2014-03-20 | reverse complement strand
GCGACCACCGAGATCTACACTCTTTCCCTACACGACGCTCTTCCGATCTCACCGAGCCGCTGCCAATCTCGTTAGGGCCATTCCAGGTCAAGGTCAAAAACCGAACCCCGTCTTTGGCAAGTTCCTCAATCATTTCCATCCGGCCCGCCAGGGCTGCACCGCCCTCCACTGCCAGAATACCGGAAAATTTGCCTGCTTCAAAGGCTCTATCCATGTCAGCTGCATTCCGCACCTGGGACAGTTTGCCGCTGTACTTCTCCAGCTGGCCGCAAAAATACCGGACGCACTCCCGGTAGTAATCAACTGCGTCCTGCCCCCGCTTCTCATCGGGAACAAAGATGGCATAGGTCTGAGCCCAGCGGGTGCCAGGGGTGACCTTGTCCAAAGAGATATGGGTCTTAGGGTTGATAAAATCCAGTTTCTCCCGATTGCAGACCATAATGGTGTCCGAGTGTAAATCAATAAATCCGGTTGTGTTCATTTGCACAAAACGCTCCTTTTATGTATTGGAAGCTCTCCACCGAAAAGGTTTTTCCTCCCTGGGTCACCACCTCAAAGACATCAAACCTGGGCTGAAGATCTAAGGGATGGTCCTGCAAAAAAGCGGATGCCGTAGCAATTACCCGCCTTTGTTTTTGCAGAGTCACCGCAGAAAGCGGAGACACCAGGCTGCCCGCTCGGCGGGTTTTTACCTCTACAAAGGCCAGGTATTCCCCGTCTTTGGCGATGATATCAATCTCTCCCCACCGCTTTTTGTAATTGCGGCAGAGGATCTCCATCCCCGCATCCGCCAGGGCTCCAGCGGCAAAGTCCTCCCCTTTTTGGCCGGTTCCATCCATAGACAGCATCCCCTTACTTAGACAGGTGTTTTTCCAGGGTTTTTAAAAAGCTTCTTCGGTGAATGGGACAAACCCCATGTACTGCTATCATATCATAATGCAGCTTGGTTGGGTACCCTTTATGCCGACAAAATTTATATTGGGGATATTGTTTGTCCATTTCCAGCATATACCGATCCCGGGCGACTTTGGCCAGAATAGAGGCTGCTGCAATAGAGGCGGAAAGTCCGTCCCCTTTTACAATGGTCCGGGTGGGGATGCCGAGTCCGGGATCCCGGTTGCCGTCCACCAAAGCGCAGTCCGCCGGGCAGGATAGTCCCTCCACTGCCCGGTTCATGGCCAGGTAGGTAGCCCCCAAAATGTTGTATGTGTCAATCTCCTCCGGCGTGGCGAAAGCGATAGACCAGCTCAAGGCCTCCCGCTGGATGACCTCAAACAGGGCTTCCCGTTTCTTTTCAGTCAGCTTTTTGGAATCATTGACCCCTTCAATCTGCTGTCCCGGGCGCAGGATCACTGCAGCGGCATAGACCGGACCGGCCAGCGGCCCCCGTCCGGCTTCATCCACCCCGCAGACGGCACAAAAGCCCTCCCCTGCCGCCTCCTTTTCATAGGCAAGCATATCGACGGAAGATGGTTCTTTCAAATTGGTTCCCCCTTAAAAAACGCCGCCCAACCGGAATCGGGCGGCGGCTTCTAGTTTCGTCCGTAAATTTTCTGTCCAGAGGATATCCCCTCAGGGAAGTGTGCATCCCCATTCCCTCTGCAATCCGGCATGTGTCTGGCTATTTCTTCGGCCTGCCTTTAGGTTTGGACCCCGGCCCCTTGTGGACTGCACCCGGGCGCTTCTTGCCGGAGGATGCCGGTTTTCCAGGCTTATAATCCTTGATATACGCCTTTCGTTCCCCTTGGAAATTTCCGGTCTGGCGGAGCTTATAGTGCTTCTCCCCGCCTTCCTGGTAGGCTTTGGACCGGCGGACTTTCTTCTCCTTCACCGGGACCTCCAGGGCGCGGCGGGGCCGGCCCCCGGAGAAATCCTCCGGTTTTTCCAGGGAAATGTTGCCGATCTTGCCGCTGCGGAACTCGTCCAGCACGGTGATGGCCGCTCGCTCGGTGTTGACCGATCCGCCGGACATCAGCATTCCCCGCTTGCGGGCCACCAACTCCAACAGGTCGTAGCCGTCCAGGTCCTGTGCCTCCTCGGCGGTGATTTTGTACCGCTCGGTGACCAAGGGCAGATAATCCTTGCAAAGAACCTCCAAAAGGCGCATGGCCAGCATCTCAATGTCCATGACGTCGTCCTTGATGGCGCCGGTGAAGGCCAGATGCTCGGCCACCTCTTGGTCGTCAAACTTGGGCCAGAGGACACCGGGCATGTCCAATAGCTCGGCGCCGGATTCCAGCTTGGCCCACTGTTTTCCCCGGGTGACGCCGGGGCGGTCCTCCACCTTGGCCACCCGGGACCCAGCCATCCGGTTGATGAAGGAGGATTTGCCCACGTTGGGGATGCCCACAATCATCATGCGGATAGGGCGCCCCCCCATGCCCTTTTGTTCCAGCCGTTCCAGCTGGTCTTTTAAGACCTCCCGCACCGCCGGCAGGAAAGCTTTGAGCCCCCGGCCGCTGCGGCAATCGGTGGGCAGGGCGGTAATCCCTTTGCTTTTGTAATAGTCGCACCACTGGCGGTTGACCGCCTCGTCGGCGGCGTCGCATTTGTTGAGCAGCAAGAGGCGGGGCTTGTTCCCCAAAATCCGGTCGATTTCCGGGTTGCGGCTGCTGAAGGGGATGCGGGCATCGGTCAGCTCAATGACAATGTCCACCAGCTTCAGGTCTTTCTCCATCAGCCGGCGGGTCTTGGTCATATGACCGGGAAACCACTGGATCGAAACGGTCTCGTCCATGATCAATTCACCTTTCCTATCTGATTGACCGGCAGCAGACGGAACAGCGCCCGGCCCATAATGTATCGTGTATCCACCATGCCCACGGCGCTGGAACGGCTGTCCAGCGATTCGTTGCGGTTGTCCCCCAGAAGGAAAACACAGCCCTCCGGCACTGTCTGGGGGAATTCCATGTCGTACTGGCTGGTGGTGGGGGCGTTGACATAGGGTTCCTCCAGGGCTTTGCCGTCCACATAGACCACCCCGGCTTCAAAATCAATGTCCACCTCCTGGAACTCGGTGGCGATGATCCGCTTGATCAAAGGGTGTTCCGGGTCCCCCTGCTGGGTGACCACCACCACATCCCCTGGCTGGGGCTGGTAGAAAAGGCCGGAGACCAGGAGCCAGTCCCGGTTGTGGAGAGTAGGCTTCATGGAGTTGCCGTCCACGCTGGCAAAGCGGAAGGCAAAGGTGAACAGCACCACCATGCACAGGATGGAGACGACGGCCACCTCCATCCACTCGTACAGTTCCCGGTAAGCCTGCTCCTTATGCTTCTCTTTGCTGCCCAGCATATCCCTGCGCGGATACTGTTCCATCCCAATGCTCCCCCATTTTGGTGATCTTATCCCCGAAAAAGCACAGAAAGGGACAGTAACTGTCCCTTTCTGCTCCACGCAATTTAGCGAATTGCCTCTTTAACTTTTGCCGCTTTGCCCACGCGATCTCTCAGGTAGTACAGCTTGCTTCTGCGGACCTTACCGCTTCTGACCAGCTCAACCTTCTCGATGTTGGGGGAGTGAACAGGGAATACTCTCTCCACGCCGCAGCCATGGGATACACGGCGGACGGTGAAGGTCTCGGAGATGCCGCCATGTTTCTTGGCGATGATGGTGCCCTCAAAGACCTGGATTCTCTCTCTGTCGCCCTCTTTGATCTTCACGTGAACCTTGACGGTGTCGCCGATGTTCAGTGCGGGCAGTTCTTTTTTCATGCAATCCTGCGCGATGTGCTGCAAAGCATCCATTGATACTTCCTCCTTAATATATACGGACATTCATTCCCGTGATACGGCAGCGGACTGTCCGCTTTAATGTCGGCCAAATGGCCGGGCACTAAACCCCATTGCCGGAGCAATGGTCACTACATGCCTAAATATAATACCACAGCTTTGTGGAACATGCAAGGCTTTTTTGCCAATTAGGCAAAAATTTCGCCCTTTCCATTGTAGATTTGACGGCGGATCACCCGGTAGCCGTCGTGGGGGCGCCCCGCAAATTCCACCAAGGCCCCAATGACCAGCATGGGGTTGATGTTGAGGGTGCTTCCCGCTGCGGCCCGAAGCTCCAGGTGGAGCTGGGAATCCTCCTCCCGGTGGGAGAGAACCTCAAAGTGGGGCTTGATGTCCACATCCAGCATCCCCTTTTTGCTGCGCTTGAGAACCATGATGGCATCCTGGGCAAGGAACCCTTCCAGGAGTGCGGCCAGCTCCCCCGCCGTCAGCCCGGCGAAGCGGATATCCACTCCGTAGTCCGCTTTGGCGATCTCCTTCATCTCCATCACCGGCTCGGCCACCTGGGTGACCTCTAATCCGGTGGGCAGCACCCGGTTGAGGGCGGTTTTTACCTCCTCCAAGGAGAAATCATCCTCCACAAGGCGGGTCTCAAAGGATTCGCAGAGGCTTTCAAACCCCAGGGAGATGGGCATGGCAAAGGTGGTGTAGATATGGGGGTTGAACCCCTGGGTGTACCACACCGGGATGCCGGACCGCTTGATGGCCCGGTCGATGCACCGGTTGACGTCCAGGTGGGAGATGTATTTGGCCCGCCCGGTCTTGGTGAAAAACACGCGGATGGTCTTCATCAGCAGCACCTCCCACCCACCAGCCGGTTGGCACCGCAGCCGCTGCACTGCTGGCGGCAGTGGGGCGTGGTCTCATCGGCGTGGGCTTTTTTGTTTTCCCGGATGAAAAATTCCTTGGTGACAAAGTAATCCAGGTGATCCCAGGGCATGATTTCGTCAAACTCCCGTTTGCGGCTGGCGTAGAACGCCCCGTCGATGCCGCATTCCGCCATGGCCTCGTTCCACCGCTCGACCTTGAAGTGCTCGCTCCAGCCGTCCAGAGTGGCCCCCCGGCGCCAGGCCCCTTCCACCACATCGCAGAGGCGGCGGTCGCCCCGGGCCAAAATCCCCTCCAGCACGCTGATGGTGGAATCATGGTAGTTGACGGTGATCTTCTTGGACCGCACCGAATGGAGCAGATGCTGCTGCTTCTCTTTGAGCTGGGGGATGGTATCCTGCGGTTCAAACTCAAAGGGGGTGAAAGGCTTGGGGACAAAACAGGCCACGCTGATGGTGACGTTGACCCCTTTGCCCTTGGGCTTGGTGGGCAGGCTGTAAAAGAGGTCCACCACCTTCTGGGCCAGATTGGCGATGCCTTCGATGTCCTCCAGCGTCTCGGTGGGCAAGCCCATCATAAAATAGAGCTTTACATTGGTGTATCCGCCTTCAAAGGCGGTTCGGCAGGTGGAAAGGACGTCCTCCTCCCGCACGTTTTTGTTAATGACGTCCCGCAGGCGCTGGGTTCCAGCCTCCGGGGCGAAGGTCAGGCCGCTTTTGCGGACCTTCGCCACCTGCTCCAGCAGCTTGTCCGAGAAGTTGTCAATCCGCAGGCTGGGCAGGGAGAGGCCGACCCGGTCCTTTTCGGTCCAGGGGAGCATCTCCTCCAAAAGGGGCTCCAACTGGGAATAGTCGCTGGTGGAGAGGCTGGAAAGGGAGATTTCATCGTACCCAGTGCTCTGGCACAGATCCCGGGCGCTCCCGTTAACGGTGCCGTAGTTCTTTTCCCGGATAGGGCGGTAGATAAACCCCGCTTGGCAGAACCGGCAGCCCCGGATGCAGCCCCGGAAGATCTCCACCATAGCCCGGTCGTGGACCGTCTCAATGAATGGGACAACAAACTCCTTGGGGTAAAAGACCTTGTCCAGGTCTTTTATAATCCGCTTTTTCACCGTAGCAGGGGCACCATGGGTGGGGGTTACCGCGGCGATGGTGCCGTCCTCTTTGTAGGAGACGTCGTAGAACTGGGGTACATACACCCCTTCGATCTGGGCGGCAGCCTCCAGGAATTGGAGCTTAGTCCACCCTTCGGCCTTGGCCTTTTTGTAGAGGTCGATGGTCTCCATGTTGACCTCTTCCCCTTCCCCCAGGAAAAAGAGGTCGATGAAGTCGGCGATGGGCTCAGGGTTGCAGGCACAGGGCCCGCCGGCCACCACGATGGGGGAAAGCCCTGTCCGGTCTTTGGAACGCACCGGCAAGCCCGCCAGATCCAGCATGTTGAGGATGGTGGGGAAGCTGAGCTCGTATTGGAGCGTAAAGCCGATGAAGTCGAACTGGGCGATGGGGTCAAAGCTCTCCAGCCCGTAGAGGGGGATGCCATTTTCCCGCATCTTCCCTTCCATATCCGCATCGGGGGCGAAGACCCGCTCGCACCAGATGTCCTCACGGGCGTTTTTTAGGGAATAGAGGATCTTCATCCCCAGGTGGGACATGCCCACCTCGTAGAGGTCGGGGAAGCAGAAGGCAAACCGCACCATATCCGGGGTGAGCTCTTTGACCACGCTGTTCAGCTCCCCGCCGGTGTACCGGGCGGGCTTCTGCACCTCCATCAAAATTTTATCCAACTGGGATATCTCCATAGCAATCATCCATTCTGCCGCTTCGCGCCGGCACAAATCATAAAACAATGCCCATCTCGCCACGCGAAGCTGGCAAGATATTCTTTCTGTTAAGGCAGGCAGAGGCAGCTTGCCATCTCCCTCTGAAAACGGCAAAAGGCCCGCAAGCCACCTTTCCCACACCACAACAGAGGCTTACAATCCTATCAATTATACACGATTTTAGCCGTCAACACAACTGCAAAGCCGCCGGAGGCAAAAGGCCGAAAAGAGGAAGGGTGCTTGCCAGGGCAAGCCGTATTTTCCCCTTTGCCCGCCCCTCCTTCCTCTTTTCCACAGTATACTATGGGAAAACGCAGCCCGTCAATCCTGTTGGACAGCCCCTTTTCCGGTGCCCGCGCTATGCCGGAACATCTCTCAAAGCCCGATATTCCCCATCCCTTTCCCGAGGCTGGTGTTGCTCCCCTTTCCACCGGTGTGCTATAATGGCTAAAAGGGTAATTTCCCTGGAAATTGGGGAAACGGAGGTGCTTAACATGGATGCATCCATCCAAAAATGGCGGGCAGAATACCAAACGGTCACAGGGACAATCTTTGTGGTAGGGTTTGTGCTGTACAGCATTTTGGGGGTGTTTTTCTCTTACAGCAACGGCTCTTCGCCAGTGATGGCCGCCGCCATCGGAATGGCAGGCGGATACTTCTTCTTCTCTATCCTATCGGGGCTCCTTTGGACGATCCGGTTTGTGGCCGGAAAATCCCTGCGGACCAAGGTGCTGCTCACCGTCTTTTTCCCAGTGCCGGTTTGGCTTGTTTTGGCCGGCATTTTTTACAGCGTCCCCTATGGGGTGTATAACTTCCGGGAGCTCCGCAGGTGTCCCCGGTAATACCCACCCGGCGGCATTCAAAAAGCCCATGCGCCTATCCAATCGACTGGCGTATGGGCTCTCTTCTTTTGTAAGGCTCACTCCTTTACAATGGCGGTGGCCAAATAGAGGCAGGTGAGCAGCAGGGTGATGTTGCGGCTGTCGGATAGAAATAGGTAAACCGACAAGGCAAACAGCGGGACCAATGCCGCAAAGGAGAGAAAAGAGAAGGCGAAGTCGATACTCTCCGGCGGGATGCAGTTCTCCAAGGCGAGGCGCATCAGGTTGCCCCCATCTAAATTGCCGATGGGCAGCAGGTGGAAAATCCCCAATACCCCGCTGATAGCTGTAAACATCGCCCCCACCGGCTGTTCCCCCCACAGGAGAAGCACCGGCAGGGCGGTGGCGAAGCTGAACACCGGACCCATTAGGTGGATGCAGGCTTCCCCAGAGCGGGAAACGGGTCTCTCCCCCCGCTGGATGTGGATGCCCAGCCCGGTGAGGGAAACCGACCGGATCTCCCCGCCGGCGAGGGCGAACCCCACCAGGTGGCCCACCTCATGGATGAGGATGCACAGCAGCATCATAGCGGAAAATCCCGACCGGTCAGCGGTCAGGAAAAGGGCCAGCAGCAGAAAAAAGGAGAAGCCGCAGCGCACTGGGGTGTCGAATAGGCGGATGGTCATTGGACAAGATCCTCCTGGAACAGCCAGGCGGGATCGGCCGTCAGGCCCCCGGCCTCGACTTCAAAGTGGAGATGGGGCCCAGTGGAGATCCCGGTGCTGCCCACCAGGGCGACCCGCTCCCCCTGGCGCAGGTTCATCCCCTCTTGGGCGATGAGGGCGGAACAGTGGCCATAGGTGGTCTTGAGGCCGCCCCCGTGGTCGATCACCAGGTAATTTCCCAAAATAGCTGACTCCCCGGTCTCCACCACCCGGCCGGGCAGCACCGCTTTGATGGGGGTTCCCGTAGGTGCGGCGATGTCCATACCGGTGTGGAAATCCAGGTTGTCGGTCAAGGGGTGCAGACGGTACCCAAAGAGGGAGGTCACCGTTCCGGAGACCGGTATCGCCAGCTTGGCCGAGACCATCACCGGCGCCAAGGTCATCCCCTCTGGGGGTTCCATCCGCTCGTTTTTGTCCTTCCAGCTCACCGGGTTCCACCCCCCCTTGCCATCCAGCACCGGCTCACTGGAGGAGGAATTCTCCCCTTCTGGCAGCCCAAATCCAGGCAGGCTGGAGGCGTCCGGCTCCGGGGTCAGCACTTCCCCTTCCCCAGGCCGCCCAGCAGAGGTGGGAAGCCCCTCGTCCTCGGTGTCCGATTCATCCCCCATATCCAGGGAGGATGGGTCGGCGGCGTAGGGCAGCACCATGGGCTGACTTTCAGACCCGCTTGCGGGCTCCTCTGGCTGGGATGCCATAGAGGGCGCAGGCTCCGGCTGGGACTGTGTGCTTTGGGGCGATTCCACCGGCACAATGCCGGAGAACAGCTTAGAGACATAGTCGTACTGGAAATTCTCCGGGCCGTACTGCCTGGCCTTCTGCCACAACGCCGGGAAATCCACCGATTCCTCGCTCATCCGGGCGACCGTTTCCCGGGCTTCCAAGGTAAAATCCGGGTTGATGCGGGCAGCCAGAAATGCCCCCATCAACAGGGCGATACAAAAACCCATCTGCACCATCAGCACCACCGGGATCGGGTCCGGGGGCTTGCGGTTCTGCCTGCGGTTTCGGGGGTAATAGCTTCTTCTTCGATCCATCATTTTCCCGCCTCCTGACATTCGGATATTCTACCTCCATTCCTATGCCAAAAAATCAGGGAAAATGCGCAAAGAAGCCCGGCCAATTGGCCGGGCTTCTTTAAAACCGCAGGATTATTGTTTGCTCTTGATGTACTCATCAATGGACTTGGCCGCAGTTTTGCCTGCGCCCATGGCCAGGATAACCGTTGCGGCGCCAGTCACCGCGTCACCGCCGGCGTAAACGCCCTCGCGGCTGGTCTTCATGGAATCGTCGGCCACAATGCAGCCCCACTTGTTGGTGTCAAGGCCCTTGGTGGTGTTCTTGATCAGCGGGTTGGGGGAGGTGCCGATAGCCATGATGACGGTATCCACATCCAGGACGAAGTTGGAACCCTCTTTGGCGATGGGACGGCGGCGGCCGGAAGCATCGGGCTCACCCAGCTCCATCTCCACACATTCAATGCCGATGGTGTTGCCTTTGTCGTCGCCCAAGATCTGAACGGGGTTGTTCAGGTTCTTGAAGATGATCCCCTCTTCTTTGGCGTGGTGGATTTCCTCCAGACGGGCGGGCATCTCCTCTTCGGACCGGCGGTAGATGATATAAGTCTCGGCACCCAGGCGTTTGGCACAGCGGGCGGCGTCCATAGCCACGTTGCCGCCGCCCACGACGGCGACTGCCTTGCTGTGGCGGATGGGGGTCTCATAGCCCTCGTCGCCCTTGTAAGCCTTCATCAGGTTGACTCGGGTCAGGTACTCGTTGGCGGAGTAGACACCCACGTAGCTCTCGCCAGGGATGCCCATGAAATTGGGCAGACCGGCGCCGGAGGCGATGAACACTGCTTCAAAGCCCATGTCGTCCATAATCTCATCGATGGTGAGGACTTTGCCGATGACCATGTTGGTCATGACTTTGACGCCCTGCTGCTTCAGGATGTCCACCTCGTTGGCGACGATCTCTTTGGGCAGACGGAATTGGGGGATACCGTACACCAGAACGCCGCCAGCCACATGGGAGGCTTCGAAGATGGTGACGTCGTAACCCCAAGAGGCCAGGTCGCCGGCACAGGAAAGGCCGGCAGGGCCGGAGCCAATAATGGCGACTTTGTGGCCGTTGGACTCGACTTTTGCCACTTTGGGCTCGCAGTGGGTCATGTTCCAGTCGGCGACAAACCGCTCCAGACGACCGATGGCGACAGGCTCGCCTTTGATGCCCCGGACGCATTTGCTCTCACACTGGGATTCCTGAGGGCAGACGCGGCCGCTGATAGCGGGCAGGCAGTTGGTGGTCTTGATGATCTCATAGGCGCCGACAAAATCCCCCTCAGCGACCTTGGCGATGAACTCAGGGATGCGCACGTTAACCGGGCAGCCGGCAACGCAGGGTTTGTGTTTGCAGTTGAGGCAGCGTTTGGCCTCTTCAATAGCCATCTCCTCGGTGTAGCCCAGGGTGACTTCCAGGAAGTTTTTGTTGCGGACGTTGGGGTCCTGCTCCGGCATGGGAGTTTTTGTCAAAATCATATTAGGCATTGTGGTGACCTCCTAATCCGAGACGGCAGACGTGGTCTTTCTCTTCTTCTTTGTAGAATGTATTGCGGAGCATCAGCTCATCAAAGTCAACCTCATGGCCGTCAAAGTCAGGGCCATCCACGCAGGCGAACTTGATCTTGCCGCCTACAGTGACACGGCAGCCCCCGCACATCCCGGTGCCGTCGATCATGATGGGGTTCAAGCTGACGATGGTCTTGATGCCGTAGGGCTTGGTGACCTCGCAGACAAATTTCATCATGACGACAGGGCCGATGGCGATGACCAGGTCATACTCGTTGCCGGCGTCGATCAGGGACTGGAGCTTGTTGGTGACAAAGCCCTTCTCGCCGTAGGAGCCGTCGTCGGTGGTGATGTACAGGTTGTCGGAGACAGCTTTGAACTCATCCTCCAGGATTACAATGTCCTTGTTGCGGAAACCGGCGATGACATCGCCTTTGCAGCCCATCTCATGGAGGGCTTTGGCGGAGGGATAGGCGATGGCGCAGCCGACGCCGCCGCCGATGACGCAGGCTCTCTTGTAGCCTTCCAAATGGGTGGGCTCACCGAGAGGACCGACGAAGTCCAGAATCTCATCTCCTGCTTCCATTTCGGCAAGGCGCATGGTGGATGCGCCGGCGGCCTGGAAGATGATGGTGACCGTCCCGGTCTCAGGGTTTTTATCGGCGACGGTCAGGGGAACACGCTCTCCCTTTTCGTCGATGCGGAAGATGATAAACTGGCCGGCTTTGACTTTCCGGGCGATGAAAGGCGCTTCAATCTCCATCATGGTAACCGATGGATTCAGCTGTCTTTTTGAGACAATCTTATACATAGAAACCTCCTATTGTTTGCCTGGGCCCAAGGGAACCGGCCGCGGCAATATTTCAAGCGGTGGCAAAACGAAGGGGCCTCTCCCGGTGATCTGTCTACCCCTTGTTTGACAAATCCCTGTCAACCCCTAACAGGAATTAGATTATCATATTTAGCCCTACAAATCAAGGGAAAGTGAAAAAACAAAGGGACTTTTCCATAAAAAAGTCCCTTTGTTTTCTAAGATTCGACATCGCTTTGTGCGTTTACGCCGGGGAATGGCTGTCAGCAGGGGGACTGCATCATCCTTCCCCACAGCGGGAGAAGGGCCTATCCTCCCCTAATCCACCACAATGAGGTAGCACTCGGCATAGATATCAGGGTCATTTTCCCAATATGCAGTGAGGAGTATCTCCCCAGGGCTGCGCCCAGTGACAGCGATGGCATCACCCCGGTCCACCGTCCGTGCTACATTTTTACCCTTCAGGGTCTCCACTTCCCACCGAATCTTACCGGCAGAAGCACCTTTGGGCAGGATCGAAGCAGTGATGCGGTCGCTCTCCCCCACCGGGAGCTCCAGCTCATAGGTGTCCAGCTCGATCTCCTCGGGGGCGTCGCCGCTGTCCCCGTCTTCGGTGACATAGACTACGCAGTAGGCTTCCACATCCCCATCTGCGGCGGTGGCGACGATCTCACAGGTGCCTTCTTTTTTC
>OJSA01002563.1_pt1 | contig 12076 bp, 7 predicted proteins | sample 1599341 | NCBI WGS metagenome assembly OJSA01 (sample SAMN04168657, study PRJEB22393) | human gut metagenome | biome: human gut microbiome; feature: stool | host: Homo sapiens | collected 2014-03-20 | reverse complement strand
GATGCGCTCGCCATCGTGACCAACATGCTCGAGGATCTGGCCAAGGCCGCTGAAGGTGGCCGTGTGGCAGCCGACCGCGACCCCGAATCCATCGACCGACTGCTGGCCGAGCGCGGCATTCGCCCGATCGACTTCGCCGGCTGGAAGAAGGTCGACGCTTTCGAGCGCGCCGAGGGTGCCAAGGAAGGCCGCGAGCACAAGAAGGTCATCGAGCCCGACCAGATGCGCGAGCTCGCCCACGCCTGACGGCCCGCCCACGCCCGTCCGGCATTCGTCCGGCATTCGTCCACCCGGCCGCGCCCCGTGCGGACGCGGCCGGGCTCGGGGCCGGACGGGCCGGGCGAATATGGGACATTTCTCGCGGCGCATATCCAGCAATCATTCAGCATGCGATTTTAGTGTGTGCATTATGGATGCCAAAGTACGGGTGCACGGCCATTTCAACGGCCTGAAAACAACGCTGCTGTTTGCCCTGATGTGGGCCATCATCATGCTGATTTGGTGGGCCACGGGCGGCAGTCGGCAAACCCTGAGCATCTATATCGTCATCGGCCTGATTACCACGTTCGGCACCTACTGGTTCTCCGACAAACTCGCCATCGCCTCCATGGGTGCGCGGGAAGTCAGCGAACAGGAAGCCCCGGAAATCTACCAGATCGTGCGTGAACTGAGCGCCAAGGCCGGCAAGCCGATGCCGCGCATCTACATCGCCCCCACCATGAGCCCCAACGCGTTCGCGACGGGGCGCAACGAACGACACGCGGCGGTCTGCTGCACGCAAGGCATCCTACAGACGCTTAACGAACGTGGGATTCGCGGCGTGCTCGGATACGAACTCATGCACGTCTACAACCACGACATTCTGACGTCCGCAATCGCCTCCGCCATGGCCACCGTCATCTCGTACCTCGGCTACTCGCTCATGTATTTCGGCGGCGGCCGTTCGCGTGACGACCGCGACGATTCGGCGTCCGGCGGCTTGGGATTGTTGGGTGTGCTGCTGAGCACGATTCTGGCGCCGATCGCAGCGTCGCTGATACAGATGGCGATCTCCCGCACACGCGAATACGACGCCGACGAAGACGGTTCCAAGTTGACGGAGGATCCGGAAGCGCTCGCTTCCGCGTTGAGCAAGATTTCCGGTGGCGCAGCCGCGATGCCGATGGAGAAGACCGCCGGCACGCAGTCGGTGGCTGCGATGATGATCGCCAGTCCGTTTTCGGCGGAAGGTTTCTCCAAGCTGTTTTCTACGCACCCGCCGACCTCGGATCGCATTGCGCGGCTGATGCAGATGGGGCAGGAGATGCGTCAGCAGGGCGTGCAGTCCGGATATTTGGCCGGTGGCTATGCCACGAGCGGCGTTGCGGCGGCGGATATTCGGCAAGGCGGACGTTCTGCGATGGCTGGTGCCGGTGGGCCGCAATTTGGAACGCAGTATGGATCCGCGCATGATTCGGGCGGCTCGGCTGGCAGATATTCTCGCGACTATTCGCAGCGGCCGCGTGGTTGAGTCTCCGTGATATTGCGGAAAATTGGTATCGCATGTCGGTCTGTGTCCGCATACGCATCCGTTGCGTGCTAGACTAATGGCTCGTGCCCAAAAGGCACACCTTGCGGATGTAGTTCATCGGTAGAACGAAAGCTTCCCAAGCTTTAAAGGCGGGTTCGACTCCCGTCATCCGCTCCATTCGAAACCCTTGGAATCGTTGGAATTCCAAGGGTTTTTCTATTGCCGTAAAAGACCCGTGAAGTCAACTTCGCGCCGCGCAACTGTCGGTTGCGTCGCAAAATTTGGTTGCGAATCGCAATGCAACCGCAAGATGGTGGCGTGGAACGCGACGTTTGTGACAAGCTGCTGATGCTTTGCGACATGTTCGGTGTGACGTTGGATGATTTGGTCATGGGCGACGTGTGCGCGTCGGCGGGCCGTGGAGGTGCGGGACGCGTGGGCTGTGTGGATGCGGGACGCATGGACTTGGCTGCCGATACGGCTGGTGTGGCAGCGTCGGATGGGGTGGTTGACTCTGCTGTTGGTGCGGTTCCGGGGGTAATCGGGTTCGCGGCATCGCAGGTTGCAGGAGTGTCCGATTCTGCAGAATCGGACACTCGTGGAGGGCGATGGGTAGGCTGGAGCCCGTGAACACGAACCAGAAGTCCCCCTCCGATTCCGGCGCAAACCACCCCACCGGCAACTCCTGCAATCCGCTACTCGGCCATGCCACATCACACGCGGCGACACTCATCGGCCTGTTCGCAATCGTCCTGTGGGGCTTCATGGCCGGCCTCGTGCGACTCGTTTCCGAATCGTTCGGTGCCACGCTCGGCTCGGCGCTCATCTACACTGTCGGCGGCATGCTCCTGCTCATCGTGCGACGGCCGAAACCGATTAGCCAAGCGCCACGCAAGTACCTCGTCGCAGGCGGACTCATGTTCATCGCATACGAGGCGTCAATCTCGCTGTCGATTGGCCTGGCCACAACGAACGCGCAATCCGTGGAAGTCAGCCTTGTCAACTACTTGTGGCCGACGCTGCTGGTGCTGATGACCGCAGCGGTATCGCACAAACGTGGTGCGGTCGCCAAAGCGATTCCTGGCGCGGTGATCGCAACCATCGGTGTGGCGATGGCGGTTGGCGGAGAAAGCCTTGATATGCAGGAAGCGGTCCACAATATCGCCAGTAACCCCCTACCGTATGTGCTCGCGTTTGTTGGCGCCTTTATTTGGGCGATTTATGCGACTTTTACGCCGTCGTTGTCCGGCGGTTACGACGGCACGACGATTTTCTTCTGCTGTGTGGCCGTTGTACTGTGGACCATCCATTTCGTTTCGGGAGACGGTTTGCCGGACACGGCGCCCGGCATCGGTGGATATGCTGCGCTGATTGCGTGCGCCGCTTCGATTTCGGGCGGCTACGCGTGCTGGGGATACGGCATGTTGCACGGCAGTATGGAAACGCTTGCGATTGGTTCGTACGCGACTCCGCTGTTTTCCACGGCTTCTAGCACGCTTCTGTTGGGCGTGGCGCTGGGCATGCCGTTCTGGATCGGTGTTGTGCTGGTGGTTGCCGGTTCTCTGATCAACGTGTGGTTTGCACGGTGCCCCTGAGTGTCCGTTTCTCCCGAATCGGACAACCTGGGGTGACCGGATGATGCGTCCACGTGTACCAGCCGAAACCGATCTAAACCGGCTCAAACCAGCCCGTTCAAATCCGCCTCGTCACATCACCTTGGTGGACTCCAGATTGCGGCTCACCCAGTTGTTCAACCGGATCACCGGCTTGCGCAACACCAATCCCAGCAGCAGCGAAGGAATCAGGAACAAGGCGAGATACACCATGTCAAGCAGGTACTCATTGCCGTACGATCCGGCCATCGCGGCGTGCATGGCATCGATGGCGTGCGGGAATGGTAGGAACGGGTAGAGCATTTGGAAGAACTTCGGCAGCGTCTCGATAGGGAACGTACCGCCCGAACCGGCGACCTGCATCACCAGCAGCACCACGGCCACAGCCTTGCCGATATCGCCGAACGACACGGTCAGCGTATACACGATATTCGAGAACACGAGCGCGGCAAGCCACCCCACGGCAAGGAACTGCAGCGCATGATTCGCCTGCACGCCAAGGAAATACATGTCACCCAGGCAAACCAGTGTGCCCTGCAGCAACGCGAGCAGTGCGAAGATCGCGTACCGTCCGAAATACTCGTGGTCGAGGCGCAGTCCCCAACGTGAGGCGTTCCCCGGGCCGGACGGGCCGGCGATGCGCGGCAGCGTGTCGCCCAAGCCCAGCACATGCGCCTTCTCGCGGTCCGAAATCGTCACTTTCAGCATGGCGCACAGGATGATCGCACCCACCCAGATTGACAGGATCGTATAGAACGGCGCCATGGCCGAACCGTAGTTCGCGATCGGGTACACCGAGACGCGATGCAGTGCGACGGGCGCGGAAATCAGCGTGGACAGTGTGGACGCGTTGGCGGTGGCCAGTGCACGTAGTTCGTCCGATTCGCCCGAATCGGCGTCGTTGTCACCGTCGCCACCATCGCTGTTGCCGTCACCGGCGTTTCCGCCCGTCTCCAGCTTCGTGATCAGCTCCTTCACCGTCGCTGCCGACGAGTCGAGTTTCTTCGCGATCGCGCCGAGCGTGGAACGGATGGACGTCACATTCGTCCCCACATCGCCCGTCACATCGTCCAGACCGTCGGCGGTGCCGCTCAGCTGGGTGATCATGCTGTCGGTTTGGGAGATCAGCGTGCTGACTGTGGAGGCGAGCGCGTCGATTTTCGGCTTGACGTTCGTGGCGTAATCGTCGCGCACATTGCTGATCGACTGCTTCGCGGAGGTGATGCGGTTCAGGATCTCCTTGCGGGAGCTTTCCGCGGCTGCGGTATCCTGCGTGACCTGCGTGGAAGCGTCTTTCAGCTGCTGCGCGAGCTTCTGCGAATCGCCTTTGGCGGCTTCCAGCAGCGTGATCTCCCGGTCGATGGCTTCCAGCAGCGCCTGTTTCGCGGAATCACTGTCCGGTAGTTGTTCCAACGATTCGCGCATGTGGTTGAGGCTTGTGATGTACGTGTCGTACAGCGATTCGCCGCTGGAGACTTGTTCGCTCAACGTTGTCAACTGGCTGGCTGCGGTGTCTGAGCCCTTGCCGATCGCGTCGAACGCCTTGTTCACCTTGGCAGCTACTTGGTCGAACGCGCCTGACACCTGGTCGAGCGCGGTGTTCACCGAGGAGGTGACGTTCGCACCTGCCGAAGTGAACGACGTGGCACCTGATTTGCCTTGTTTCAATGCGTTCTGGGCCTGTTTGCCCGCCTTGGTCGCCGAGGCGAGTAGTTTGCCCGTGGAATCCACGATGTCGTTCGCCGAGCCGAGCAGCTGCGAATACGACGTCACCTGCTGCGATGCGCCGCTCAGCGTATTCGCCATGGTGGTGAGATTGCCGTTGAGGTTGCGCATGTATTCGGCCATTTGCGGGCTTTGCGAATAGTGTAGGATGCTTGAGGCCAGGTCGAGTCCGACTTGCGCAATCGTTTTGGCGAAGGTTTTGTCGATCGTGTTGACCACGGTTGTCGCGCCCTGATCGGTGATATGCGGGGCGATCGGGTTGATTTTCTCGTTCAGATAGTACTTGAGCTGCGCGTGTTTGATGTCGGGGGAGAACAGCGTCATCATGTCGGCGCTGAAACCTTTCGGAATTACGATCGCCGCATAGTATTCGCCGGATTTCACCCCGTCGATTGCCTTGTCGCTTTTCACGAACTGCCAGTCCAGCTGGTCGTTGGCGTGCAGTGTGCTGATGATGGTTTCGCCCACGTTGACGCGCACCGGTATGAGATCCGACTTGTAACCCTTGTCGTTATTGGCCACGGCGACCTTCAATGCCTTGGTGTTGCCGTAGGGGTCCCAGCTGGCCGCGATGTTGAACCAGGCGTACAGCGCCGGCACCACCACCAGGCCCATCGAGACGATCACGGCGATCACGTTGCGGGTGGCATGGCACATGTCCCGCTTGAAGATGCCCCAGATCATTTTCACTGTTCGTTCCCCTCCTCACGCAGACTCCTGCCAGCATTTCCGTCCGTGTTTCCAGCCGCATACTCAGCCGCATGTTCAGGCGCATGTCCGGCTGAACCACCATGCGCAGCCTCATACAGCCTCGTACGTACGGCATGCATCGGCTTGTAATGCATGCCCGGCCGGAACAGCAGGTTCTCGTGCAGGATCGCGCTGCGGAACTCTTCCGCACTCATCGCTTCCTCGCCCAGATAATTCGCATACCGTTCGCGCAGATACTCCACCACGATGAGATACGTGTCGATGGCGATGATCGAAATGATCCAACCGAGCAGCATGGCGAGCTTCATGCGCGTGATGAATAGCAATAGCAGGAACACGAACGGCAGTACCGCCAGCGCGAGGAATCCCCAACGCACCAGGCGCGGGTACAGGCGGAAGAAATGAATCGCCCGTCTGCGGGCGAGTTCGGGGAACTCCTCGGCGATCTGCTGCGCGGTCTCGGTGAGCCGCAACGGTTCCACCGTGCCTTCGTTATGTTCGGTGATCATCAGATCAGTGTCCGCCAGACGGTTGTCGAACAGGCGGTTGAGGTTCAACGCCAGCTTGCGGACCACCAAGCCGATGAACAGCGCCACAGGCAGATACCAGAACAGCGAGAGCATGTCGATCCAATAATGGTTGGCATACATGCCGCCGATCGGCCCGCGCATCGCGTTGATGCCGTAGGTGAACGGTAGGAACGGTTTCAGACGGCGGAAGAATTCCGGCATCATCTCGATGGGGTAGAGGCCTGCCGCGCCCGGAATCTGGATGATCACCAGAATCACGGCGACGGCCTTGCCGATATGCCGGAACGCCACGGCGAGCGCGTAAATGATGTTCACGTAGACGAACGAGGCGAAAATGCCGGCGAGGATGAACAGGAACGGATGCTCGCATTGGATGCCCAGCGCGAGATCGCCGATCGTGGCGATGATCGCCTGCAGGAATCCGACCGTGACGAACAGCAGCCAACGGCCCATATAGCCTTGGCGTGGCGTGTACATGCGGATCTTCTCATCGCGATCCACTTCAAGCTTGTAGATCGCGACGAGCACGAATCCGCCGACCCACAGCGCAAGATTCGTGTAGAACGGCGTGACCGCGGAACCATAGTTTTTGACCGGGTAGAGGACCTGTTCGTCCAAATGCACCGGCTCGCCCACGAACGAGCCGACCTCGCTCGCGTCAAGTCCGAGCGCTTGGGAAAGCTGCTGGAACATCGCCGAACTGCTCAACGCGGCCACATCGGTGCGCGTGGTGTTGAGCTGTTTGGCGAGATTGGCGAGCTGCGTCTGCGTGCCAGCAATGGTGGTGTTCGTTTGGGTCACGGTGCGCGACAACTGGTCGAGCAGCCCGTTGCCCTGTTCCAGCGTGCTTTGCAGCGTGGTAAGCGTGCCGGACAGCGACCCATTGGCTAGGCTGAGTGTATCGAGCCCGGTGTTGAGATTCGGCATGACCGTGCCGGTGATGGTCGTGCGTGCGCTCGCCATCGACGCCGTGCCGTTCTTCGCCAGCGTGGTGACATCGTCGTTGAACCCGTTCGCGGTGTTCTTCCCCGCGTTGATCGCAGCCGTGGTGTCCTGATCGAAGGCGTCGATGCGCTGCTGCTGGAACGTCAGCTGTTTGCGGGCTTCGGCGAGCTGCGCGGAAAGATCCTTATACGTTTGGCTGTTCGGATCCAGCTGGCTGGCCTGCAACGCCTTCTCCACGCCGTCGAGCACATTGCCGGTGGTGGTGTTGACGTGATGCATGGTGCTGGACACTTGGTCGAGCGCGTCCTGCGTGGTGTTCAGTCCGCTGAGCACGGTGCCGGTGGCATTGCTCACGTTGACCTGCAGGCCGGACAGTTGCGTGCTGCCGTTGTCGAGCGCTCCGACCAGTGTGTTCGAGAATCGTTCGGTTTGTGTGCGCGTCTCGCTCAGCAAGTCGGACGCCTTGCCGACGGTGTCAAGCGAGTTGGTGATTTCCGAGGCGAGCGCGATGTTGGACTGTTTGGCCGAATCGATGGTGGTGAGGGCCTTGTCGAGCGTGGAGCGGGTGTCGCGCAGCTGCTGTTGGACGGTTTCGAGCTGGTTGATGGTGTCGGTCAGATCGTTGACGACGTCGCTTTGCGCGCTTTTCACGCTGCCGGTGGTTTCTCCCGCTGCCTCCTTCACTTCCTTTGCCACGGCGTCGGCCACGCTGGAAACGAAAGTGGTGTTGATCTGCTCGTCGATCGTGGTCGCGCCCGTATCGGTGATTTTCGGCGCGATCGCGTTCAGCTTTTCGTTGATGTAGTACGTGATCGACGGTCGGTCGCCTTTACCGGTGACGGTGCCGATTAGTCTGGAGCTGAAGTCTTCCGGCAGTACGATCGCCGCATAGTATTTGCCGGATTCCACGCCTTCGATGGCTTGCTGCTTGGGAACGAAACGCCAGCCGAGCTGATGGTTCTTCTTAAGCTGGTTGACGGTCTGCTGGCCAGCGTCGAGATGGCCGACCAGCGTGGAGGTTGTGCCCTTGTCCTCGTTCGCCACAGCGACTTGGATGTTGCCTGTGTTCGCGTACGGGTCCCAGTTGGCGAGGATATTGCACCATGCGTACAGTGATGGGATGATGGCCACACCCAGCGTGACGACGAGCGCCACGGGGTTCTTCAGAATGCGTTTCACGTCTCGAAGGAAGATGGCGAAAACCTGGTGCATCAAGCCTCCTCGCGGGTATTGGTCGCAACATCTACGTGCGGCGGCATGCCCGTGCGGGAACACCCGGTTGGGCTCTTCGTCGCGCGATCCGGTGAATATTCTATGACTTCCGATGGAACGATCGCAATGGTTTCGCCATGTTTATTGGTCGGTCCCGCAAGTGTCGGGATATGAGACGAAAACGCTCGGCATATGGCCCTAGTGGGGCGGGCGACCTGGATATGGAGCGGACGGTCGGGAAAACGGAAAGGAAAGATGGCGAATGTTGTCACATGACAAGTGGGATAGGGTTGGGCGATAATGGAGGCATGACTATTGCAACGCCGGAACGTTATGCGCAAATGCTGGACGCCGCACGCCGCGGCGGTTACGCCTATCCCGCGATCAATGTGACCAGCACGCAGACCCTGAACGCCGCACTCCAGGGTTTCGCCGAGGCGGAATCCGATGGCATCATCCAAGTCTCCGTAGGCGGCGCCGCCTACTTCTCCGGGCAACGCGTCAACGACCGCGTCACCGGCTCGCTTGCCTTCGCAGCCTTCGCGCACGAAGTCGCGGCGAAATACCCCAACATCACCATCGCCCTGCACACCGACCACTGCGCCAAACAGTATTTGGACGAATGGGTGCGCCCCCTGCTCGACCATGAAGTCGAACAGGTGAAGCACGGTCAGGAACCGACCTTCCAGTCACACATGTGGGACGGTTCCACAGTGCCGCTGGGTGAAAACCTCGACATCGCAGAAGAACTGCTCGACAAATCCCAAGCCGCGCACACCGTGCTGGAAATCGAAATCGGCGCGGTCGGCGGCGAAGAAGACGGGCACAGCGCCGAAATCAATGACAAACTGTATTCCACGCCCGCGCAAGGCATCGCCGTCGCGCAACGACTCGGCCTCGGCGAGCGCGGACGCTACATGGCCGCCTTCACCTTCGGCAACGTGCACGGCGCATACAAACCGGGCGTGGTGAAACTGCGCCCCGAACTGCTCGACGAAATCCAGACCACGGTCGCGCTCGCGATCAAGGCCGGCGAAATGCCCGACCCCGCGCACTCGCTGGATGTCGCTCCCGGTAAGCCGTTCGCCCTGGTGTTCCACGGCGGTTCCGGCTCCGCGCCGGAGGAGATCGCGCAGGCCGTGAGCTACGGCGTGGTGAAGATGAACATCGACACCGATACGCAGTACGCATTCAGCCGTGCGGTGGCCGGTCACATGTTCTCCAACTATGATTCGGTGCTCAAAATCGACGGTGAGGTGGGCAACAAGAAGCTGTACGATCCGCGATCCTGGGGTCGTGAAGCTGAATCCGCGATGGCCGCGCGTGTGGTCGAAGCATGCAAGCAGCTCGGCAGTGCCGGGCGCGCGCTGAACTAGCCAACGGTCTTTCGAACTGTTTTCGGGCGTTTTCTGGTCTGTTTTTCGGACCGGTTGCAATCCGATTACGGTCGGTCCGGAGCCGTGAACATCCCCCAGACCCGGTAGAGGGTGAAGAGTAACCTTTGTAAGGCTTTAGGCGCAAGGCTTAAGGCAGAATCGCGTACGCACGGAGGTGCAACAATATGCCTGGAATTGTTTTGATCGGTGCCCAGTGGGGAGACGAGGGCAAAGGCAAGGCAACGGATCTGATCGGCACGAAGGTCGACTACGTCGCCCGTTTCAACGGCGGCAATAACGCTGGCCATACTGTGGTGGTCGGCGACGAATCGTATGCGCTGCATCTGCTGCCGTCCGGCATCATCAGCCCCAACACCACCCCCGTCATCGGCAACGGCGTCGTCGTCGATGCCGAAGTGCTGTTCGAGGAGATCGTCGGCCTTGAAAGCCGTGGCGTGGACTGCTCCCGACTGCTGGTGAGCGAAGCCGCGCACGTGATCGCGCCGTACCATCGCACGCTCGACAAGGTGACCGAACGCTTCCTCGGCAAGCACAAGATCGGCACCACCGGCCGTGGCATCGGCCCAGCATACGCCGACAAGATCAACCGCGTGGGCATCCGCGTGCACGACCTGTTCAACGCGGAGCACCTGCATGACAAGGTCGAGGCCAGCCTGCATCAGAAGAACCAGATGCTCGTCAAGCTGTACAACCGTCGCCCGATCGACGTGGACGAGACCACCGACGAGCTGCTCAAGCTCGGCGAACGCCTGAAGCCGTACGTGGCCAACACCTCCCTGGTGCTCAACAAGGCGCTCGACGAGGGTAAGACCGTGCTGTTCGAAGGCGGCCAGGCCACCATGCTCGACGTGGACCACGGCACCTACCCGTTCGTGACTTCCTCCAACCCGACCGCCGGCGGCGCCTGCACCGGCACCGGTGTCGGCCCGACCAAGATCACCCGCGTGATCGGCGTTTCCAAAGCGTATGTGACCCGCGTGGGCGAAGGTCCGTTCCCGACCGAGCAGTTCGGCGAGGATGGTGAATGGCTGCGAGCCCAGGGCCACGAGTATGGCGTGACCACCGGTCGCCCGCGTCGTTGCGGTTGGTTCGACGCGGTCGTCAACCGTTACGCGGCCCAGGTCAACGGCCTGACCGACATCGTGCTCACCAAGCTCGACGTGCTCACCGGCCTCAAGGAAATCCCGCTGTGCGTGGCGTACGACGTCAACGGCGAGCGTCGCGACGATATGCCGACCGACCAGGCCGAGTTCGCCGCCGCGAAGCCGATTTACGAGTCCATGCCGGGTTGGGACGAGGACATTTCCCAGGTCCATGACTTCAACGATCTGCCGAAGACCTGCCAGGATTACGTCAAGCGTCTTGAGGAACTGTCCGGCTGCCGCATTTCCGTGATCGGCACCGGCCCGCAGCGCGACCACATCATCCAGATCAACTCGCTGATCGACTGAAGCTGATTCGGCTGATTCGTCGATATGAACGTCGGTAACGAACGTCAATGACAAGTGCCGGTGGGCCTGTGCCTGCCGGCACTTTGCGTATGGTGTGTGCGATGGTGTGCGCGTATGACGCACACCGCATACACACCGACGGGGTGCGCGGCGGAGGAACGGAAAAGGGGAGTGCGATGACTGCAATGCCGCCTAACGACAGGTTCGACAGGTTTGACAGGTTCAGCAAACTGGTCCCGCGATTCGACCACCTGAAATGGAAGATGGCCGCTGCCGGCATTCTCGTCGGCCTGATTTCCGGCTTCCTCGTCGTCCTCTACCGTCTCGGCATCGAATACGGCACCGACACCGCGCGCTGGATCTACGCGCGCATCCGCGAAACCCCGTGGCTGGTCGCACCGTGGGCGGTCGCCGCAATCGCAGCCGCGCTCGCCATCGCATGGATGGTCAAAAAAGAGCCGATGGCCGGCGGCAGCGGCATTCCGCAAACCAACGGCGTGGTGATCTGCGGCCTGAAAATGCGATGGCAGACGATTCTGCCGGTTCGCTTCATCGGAGGCCTGCTCGGATCGCTCTTCGGCCTCTCGCTCGGCCGCGAAGGACCGTCCATCCAAATCGGCGCATCGGGCGCGCAGTTCTTATCGCACCGGCTGCGCGGCAAGAAACGTGAGGACGTGCAGGAGCATTATCTGGTCACCGCCGGTGCCGCGGCCGGCCTGTCCGCCGCGTTCAGCGCACCGCTGTCCGGCATGATGTTCGCTTTGGAAGGGGTGCATCGCAGTTTTTCGCCCGCGATTCTGATGGGCGCCACCGCCGCGTCCCTGACCGCCGATTTCGTATCGAAATACTGTTTCGGCCTGCGTCCGGTGCTTGACTTCGGCACCATCGGCCAACTGCCGCTCGGCGAATACGGGTGGCTGATTCCGCTGGGATTGGTGGCCGGTTTGGTTGGTTCGCTGATGAACCGTTCGCTGCTCGGCTT
>OJSA01002559.1_pt1 | contig 12087 bp, 7 predicted proteins | sample 1599341 | NCBI WGS metagenome assembly OJSA01 (sample SAMN04168657, study PRJEB22393) | human gut metagenome | biome: human gut microbiome; feature: stool | host: Homo sapiens | collected 2014-03-20 | reverse complement strand
CAGTTTGAGATGGATGTTCCTGCAGTTCACTGCACATGTATGGGACAAAACGCTTTTATGATGCCGAAAGCAGTATGGTATAAAGACCTAGACAGTGGTGAGTTTGTCAACCTTCGACTACCGGGAGAGTGGACTGGACAGCTTATGTTAGACGCTGAGCCTATCCCTTCTTCTGCCTCTGGCAATCAATTTGAATTGGGAAATGAACTTCGCGCATCGCGCCCTGACCAAAAAGAAAAGGTTCTTTGGCTTTCATTAAAAAGTGGACGCGGGCACCTGGAGAAATACGAAATAACCACAATTTTATTCTCTCCCAAATTTTTGTGTGGACCGTTAGAAATTATAGATGAGACGCTTTGTTGGCAGGTAGAGGATAATTATTTCGGTGATATGGCAGCAAGTTTCCACATTGTCTGTGATTTCCCTGAGGGATCTATTCTATCTTATCATGCAGGCACAGAAAACACTGTATTGGAACCGCATCTCAACCTACCACATGGACGATACCGATATCAGATATCATTCAAAAAAAAGAATATATTTGCTTCTGACGCAGGTGAGCAGGTGATTTATCGCGGTAGCCTGTTGGTCGGTGATGCTAACGAGTTTCTTTTTGAGCAAAAAGAAATTCATCTGGGAGATGCATTTTGCTGGAGTTTTGAGGAAGATGCTCTGAAGACAATTGTTATGCGTTCTGGCTGTGGAATTCTCGCAAATTTAGTCTATCAGGGGGACAGTATCGCATCCGGCGAATCCGTACCAGCACCATGCTACACAGGTACCATGTATTATGTGGATTCCTACGGCACTCGCAGGTCTTTTAACGCTAAGCCATCCCCTGCTTTCGAATTGGTTAATCCAGTCAGCATCTGGATCATCAATGAGCATCTTTTGATTCTGCGGTGTGTGACGGAAGATACAGTTTATGTTGATAACCGCTATAACACCATTGTCAATCGGAGCCCCTCCGCCACTATGAGCAAAGCAGAGCAGCGGCAAAGGCTATTGACACCAGACTATTTCAATTATTATACGAAAGAGGTGTGACAGCTTGTTTGATCCGATTATAGCCTCACAAGAGATAAAGGATAGCTACATAGACTACATCACGACCACGTTTCATATGGCGGATCCAGACTATGCAAAAGAATTCCGGCGTGAACTTACAAAAGAGGGCATGGTCGCTAAAGGGCCTTTTCTTGATATAGGAGGGTCTTTTGAAACTGGTCGGACATTACACAATCTAATGGAAGAAGGCCGTATCAGCCCGCTATTTGAAAATCTGGAGCCTATCGCCGAAAAGGATAAAGAACTCAAACTGGACCGCCCTCTCTATCTTCACCAGGAAACAGCATTGCTGAAAGCTTCTTCTGGTGAAAATCTGGTTGTGACCACGGGAACCGGCTCAGGTAAGACAGAAAGTTTCTTGCTCCCGATTATTAACCATCTGCTACATGAAAAGGCATCCGGCACACTGAATCCAGGTGTGCGCGCCATTGTGATTTACCCTATGAATGCTTTGGCCAACGATCAGATGAAACGCATGCGAGCTTTGTTTCGTGGCTATCCTGATATTTGCTATGGCGTTTACAATGGTAACACAGAGCATACGCAGTCCAAGGCTTTGGCAGAATACCGCCGAACCTTTAAGGACCCCAACGGGAATCCAACAGACCCAGCCCCTAATGAAATTATTTCCCGTGAGGTAATGCAGAAAGCACCGCCTCATATCTTAATCACCAACTATTCCATGCTGGAATACATGATGTTGCGTCCAAAGGACGATGCTGTTTTCTCTGGAGCCAGATTAAAATTTATTGTTTTAGATGAAGCACATATTTATAAGGGCGCTACTGGGATGGAAACATCTCTGCTCATGAGACGTTTGCGGGCAAGAATCAGCGAACCCGGCAGTGTCCAGTACATACTGACCAGCGCCACATTGGGTGGCCCTGATTCCAACGGCGAAATTCTCAATTTTGCAGAAAAACTCTGCGGTGTTCCTTTTCAGGTCAGTGGCATCATCCGATCCAAGGAAAAGCAACCCGCTATGGTAGATCTACAAGATTTTCCACCACGAATTTTCGAAGAACTCTACCAGCATCCACAGGCCACTGGAGAAATCCTGTGTCGCTATCAAGCTGATTTTGCTCCAGACGGAGATGATGCAGAAAAACTGTACGCATTCTTCCTGCACTGTAGGTTATTTGATGGGCTCCGAAAATCTGCATCTGACCCTATTACTGTAACACAACTCCAGAAAACTTTGAGCGTCATTTGCCCATTAACCAGTAGTCAGGTGGTTGCCTTCATTGCGGCCTGTGCCAGAGCAGAAAAGGGCGGCGCAAGCCTGATCAAGCCACGCTACCATTTTTTTGTACGCGCCATTGAGGGTGCATACATTACTCTTAATGCGCCAAAACATCTCTATTTACAGAGAAAGATGGCACATAGAGATTTTGAAGCTGCGTCTGATTCCACAGTTTTCGAAGCCTCTGTATGTACAGATTGCGGTAGAATGGCCATTGTTGGGAAAATTGATGGAGGCTATCTTCGTCAGTGTTCTCGTAACGGGCCGGATGATAATGCCGACTATTTTTATCTAAAGCAAGATACGGATGGAGATTTACTGGAAGATTCTGATGGTGATGATTGGACCAAAGACGGCTCCGAGTCATATGTCGTATGTTCCATTTGCGGAGCAATTGCGCCTGAGGCAGATATAAAATTCGATGGCAGTTCAAAACAAAAGCATTTCTGTGAGCATGCATCATCTCATTGGGTTCATGTAGTACAAATCAAGCACAAGGAAGGGAAACCTTCTAAATGTCCCGCCTGCGGATTTGGAACATTTCGGCGTTTCTACTTGGGCAGTGAAGCGGCTACAGCTGTTCTCGGGACAGAATTGTTTGAACAATTACCCAGCGAGGAGGTTACTGTCACAGAGGCATCTGCTGTACCGGCAAAGCGTAGCGTATTTGCAAAAGTTCCCCAGCAGCGACAGATTCGAAAGAAACTGATGCGACAGTTCCTCTGTTTTTCAGATAGTCGAAGTGAGGCTGCGTTTTTTGCTTCCTATATGGAGCGTTCCTACCAGGAGTTTTTGCGTCGCCGCGGCATCTGGCATGTGGCGGAGCATTTTCGCTCAGTCGGCCGTGGAAATGTCAGTGTTGCCGAGTTTGTTAATGAACTGATACGATATTTTGAGAACAACGCTTCTTTTGCAGACTGGAGCACACCGAATGGCCAAGATCCCGGTTTGCTTGCAGCGGTCAGTCGCAGTAATGCCTGGGTGGCTATCCTTAATGAAATGTTTAATGCCCGCCGTAGCACCAGTTTGGTTTCTATGGGAGTCATTTCTTTTGAATTCACAAAAAATGATGAGGCTGTAGAAGGGTTTCGTGATGCCTATAACCTGGAAACAACCGATGCCAAAGCGCTCCTCGAACTACTGGCGCAGGACGCCGTGTTCAGCGGGGCGATTGATGCCGGCAGGGATTATCGATTGACCAATGCCGAACGAGAATACATCTTCTTTTCGCCTATTGCAAAAAAGCTCTGTTTACTTCGCACGGCAGATGATGCCAAACGCAGCTGGCTTTCTGGTTGGCGCGGACGAAAACGTTCTAATGGTACATATTATCCCAACAGTCGTATCACACGCCTTGTTCGAGCTTTAGGAATCTCAGAGGATGAGGCTGATGGACTTCTTGCAGACTACTGGGATGGTGTTTTTCAAGCAGATACAGATGAATTTGCTCTTAATGCAAATGATTTTCGGATTCGTATTGGCGGAACTCCGGGCATCCAGTTTTTCCGTTGTAAAAAATGTGGGCGCATTACTCCATATAGCGTAAAGGGACAATGCGCTTTGGTGAAATGTTTGGGAAGTCTCGAGCCCTTTGACCCGCTCTCTAACTCCTTAGATAACCACTACGCTAAACTCTACCGCAGCGAGCATTCGGAGCCGCTCTTTATCAAAGAGCACACTGCGCAGTTGGCCAAGGATCAGCAGACTTTGTACCAAGAGGCATTTGTTCACAAAAAAATAAATGCGTTGAGTTGTTCCACAACCTTTGAGATGGGTGTAGATGTAGGCAGTTTGGAGACCGTTTACATGCGGGACGTTCCGCCCAGCCCTTCAAACTATGTCCAACGCGCCGGTCGTGCCGGTCGCGCAAAACATTCAGCTGCTTTTGTTCTGACCTATGCAAAGCTTTCTTCCCACGACTTTACCTACTATCAAGACCCACGCGCTATGATTAGTGGAAAAATCAAGGCGCCGGTATTTGAAATTGAGAATGAAAAAATACTGAACCGCCACATTTTTGCTGTTGCAATCAGCTCGTTCTTTGCTCTTCATGAGGAAGTCTATGACGGTGACAATCAGAATGTGCTGTTGAATGAAGGTGGCTATGAACTTCTGAAAGAATATCTTTTCAGCAAGCCCGAACCGCTGCGGCAACTTCTGCTTCGATCCATTCCTGCCAGCATGCATAACCGCCTCGGCATTGAAGATTTCAGTTGGATCGACAAGCTGTGTGGGGAGGATGGTGTGCTGGAAATTGCAGTGCAGGATTTTCGGGGCACAGTAGCGGAAATGGAAAAAGAACTGGCTGCTTGTAGGAGACGGCACGATGATGAGGGGGCCGGTGCGTGGAGTAGGAATCTGCGAAGCTTTCGCTGCGGCACAGAAGATCGAAGCGGGAAAAAGAGTTTAATTGGCTTCTTGGTACGCAACAATGTTCTCCCCAAATACGGATTCCCCGTGGATACAGTTGAAATGATTCCTAATATCAATGACACAGGCCGTGATAAAGCGCTTCAATTGGCACGGGATCTCCAAATGGCGATTGCGGAATATGCTCCGGGATCACAGGTTGTTGCTGATGGGAAAATGTATATAAGCCGTTACATCCGCAAATTACCAGGAAAAAATTCTGAGACATCGTGGGAAAAAGGATTTTATTGTCCTAAATGTCCCACTTGTGGTCAACCAAATTTCACCAGAGAACCTGTTACCGCCACTGGTCGGGAGTGCGTATCCTGTCACAAGGTAATTAAGAGATTTTATTGGCTAAAAACATTGGAACCACGAATGGGCTTCTGTGCTGAACCAGAGGTTCGAGATGTGCCCATGCATCGGCCAGAGCACGATTACAAAACAGATGATTATTACATCGGTGACCAGCATCGTAATGTAATTCGCAAACTTCGGTTTGAAGTCAACGAAAATACGCTTCAAATTGAGTCGACATCCAACGATTCACTGGTTGTAATCGGACAAACGGCATATATGGTCTGTCCTGTTTGTGGTTACGCTGCAGAGGGAGAACTGCCAAAGCCACACAAGACCAATCGCGGGTATACATGCATCAATAAAGAGGGAACAGGCGCAGAGTATCGTCTTTCTCATGATTTTAAAACGGATGTGGCTAAAATAACCTTTGAAGTCCAAACGGCGGCAGATTTAAATACAATGTTGTCTGTTCTCTATGCCCTGTTAGAAGGCCTTTCACGAGAACTGGGGATTGAGCGCACGGACATCAAGGGGTGTTTGTTCCGGACTGAAGTGGGCGGTTTGATGATTTATACTGTGATTCTCTACGATGCAGTGGCTGGTGGAGCTGGGCATGTGCGGCGTATAGCGACAGAGGATGGAAAAGTATTTCAGCAGGTGTTGCAACGCGCACTCACCGTAGTGGATATGTGCAGTTGTGATACCTCGTGTTATCAATGCCTTCGGAACTACTATAACCAAAAAATTCATGATGAACTGGATCGTCACGCGGCATCCGCCTTTTTGCATCACTGGGTAGGAGACATGATCCCTATAGAGGAAGAGTGTGATTGTTCAAAAACAGAAACCGTTGAAGTAATGTAACCAGCTAAATAAGAAAGCCCGGCCTGTAACTGGCACAGGCCGGGCTTTCTTGCTATCTGGGCAGAGTCTTATCTTTGATAACACTGTACTAAAACCATATTGTAAAGTGCGGATGTGAATTGCCTCAAGTTTCCTCCAGTCATGCCGCTTTGACCACATTTTCAGCCACAGTGCCGCTCGGAGTACACGGAAACACCGACTTCCAAGAGTGCCAAAGAGTAAGTGGAATGGAGCAAAAATGGTTATAAATTATTAGAAATAATGTAAAAAAGAAAACTCTACCTCTTTGTTTACACCATCGCAGTTTTTGACGGTATTGTTAGCTGCTTTTTCTCTGTGAAAACTTTTCGCAGGCCTGACTCGTCTTCTGCCTCAAACCTGTGGTAAAGGGCTTTCATGTAGTCATGCATGGTGTGCCACCTCCTGTCAACGACACACAATACCGCAACCACTGCTGAATAGCCATCCCAAATGACAACAATTATCAGAAAATTATCAAGTTCAGAGTGAACTGCAATGGGCCGCATCCAATTTCGGATGCGGCCCATCTGAACTCCTCTTATGCATAGGGATTATGCGCTGTCGGATTGCCTACGAACATGTAACAGAAGGCTCTACCGTTATCGATGGTAACGCCGACGCCAACGGTATCGCAATTCGGGTCAATCATCGTTGCCAGATGGCCGGGAGAGTTCTCCCAGTTCGATACAGCCTTTTCGGGAATTCTATCGGGGGTCGTGACGGTGAACACCGTCAGGTTGGAGCCGAAGCCGTGGGGGTATATCCGTACCCAGCTGACAATTCGGAAGGGGTGCTTTCACGATTGTTTTGCGCCGCAACGGTCGATTCCCATTTTGATTTGCAACTCTGTTTGTGGTATGCTACAATGATCTCCAAAGATAGGAACGCTGATTTCCAGTACGATGCTATCGTATAGTGCATATACTGTATTTACAGATCGAGCGGGGAGGTCTTTCGTGTGAGCAATTATGAGTTTTCCCTCAGACAGGAAGTCCTGCTTGAAAAGGGGGCCGACATTCTCGGGTCACTTTTTCATTTTGCAAGGAATAACCATATTTCTCCCTCTGACAAAAAAGATCCAGTTAATGTTGTTTACGGTTTGGTATGGAACGCCAAGAGCAGCATCCTGGGTGCGGATACTGAGGCCGAATTGGATCAGATCGAAACGCAGTTTGATTTTGCTCGTAAATTTTACGCTGGTATTGAGGCGTGAGCAAAATGGGCATCCTGTGATTTCCGGAATTACCATTTGGGATAGAACACCGACAAAAATTTACGATAGCTGTGGGACTGCGGAGTGTCCATCCGAAGTATTACGTCAATATTGGAACAGACCTTGGCCTGATGAGGAACTTCAGGATATGCAACGATCTATCCTTCGACTGCGCCTTAAGGAGGAGGCCTGTCAGCTGAAGCAAAGCCCGTCTATCGACGAGTTAGAACGAAGGGTGCAAGAGGCGGCTATAGGCCCTGGACTTACGTTCAACACGATGATGTGATGGACTGACCGTGCTCTTCGCTCAGCAAGAAAGCTCTTTTGAGAATGGCGTTTTTAATCAACTGAAATTGTAGATAGCTCTCCCAGCAGGAGAGCTATCTTTTTTGCCTTATCAGGCTTCCTCCTTTCATGATTGTTGAGTTGCTTTGATGATTTTTTGCAAACACAACATGTAAAGGACCCAGAAAGAAAGGCACTAAAGGATTCGACGTTTTCAGACTTTTGCGAAAGCACGCAGCTCTAATGCATCGTCATATTCCAACTGCCATACTGCTGCTCCTCATGATCGTCCTCTTTGTGGCCATGGACGAGACGCTTCTCCCGCAGCTCTTGACGGCGCTTGCGGTCGATGTGGGTGAGCCCCGTGCCGCTCTGCGGCAGGGAGTTGTCCTGGAAGATATTTGCCATGTGATGGAGCAGTCTCGTCACTGCAAGGAACACCTCCGGCGCTGTCGAAGCACTCTGCCTTTCCAGAAGGCACTGCGCGTAACTGTGTCCTTGCTCCGCCGCCTGAGACAGCCATTGGATGCCCGCCTCTTTGTCACGCTCGACCGCCTTCCCTTGGAGCAGCAGCTTTCCCAACAGATACTGCGCATGGAGATTGCCGGCCTGAGCGGAGGTATAGATGTGATCCATAGCCTTGCGGGTATCTCTTCTTACTGATTCTCCCTTCAGATATTCCTTGCCAAGGCGGTAGGATGCATCGTGGTTTCCGTTGTAGGCAGCGTACTCCAGCCACTGGATGCCAAGCTCGGGATCATGGACGCTGGCATCATCAGAGAGATATAATTTTCCCAAAGCATACTGAGCCGCTACATATCCCTGCTTTGCCGCTTTGTCAAACCAGTATCGGGCCATCACCCAGTCCGGCGGCAGCAGCGGGCCGTCCCGATACAGTTCTCCCATAAAATACTGCGCATGGATGTCACCGTTCTCCGCAAGTTCCCGCATACTTTCCACGGCATCATCCCGTTCTGCCAGTGACGAGTATTCATCCTGAACGTCCATACGAAGCGTCCGGAAGTCCCAAGACACATCTTTGCCGTTGTCCACCTCATCGCCCTGACGCAGGTCCAAGGTTTCGTCCTCAAAGGTGATTTTCCCCAGCCGGATCGTCTCCGCCTCTTGGATGACCGCATTCTTGATTTGGCGAAACTCCTTCTGCCGGGACAGCGGCGGGCGGTGCCGCTCCTTCTCAGAATAGAAATCTTCCACCTGACCTTGCAGCTGCCACCACTGTTCGTAGCATTCGGCCACGGTCGGGAGCTGCTCCATCTGGTCCACAATCTCATCTACCAGCGCCTTTTGCTTCTTCGGAAGATAGCCATAGGACTTCTTTCCCTTGACCGTTTCCAATTGAAGTGCAAGCTCTTGCATGAGCCGCTCCGCCTCGGGGTGGTCGCAGATCCTGGTTCGCATCTGCTGGACCAACTCCCGCATGGCCTGCCGCACTTCCCGCACCAACTGGTCACGGGAAACCGTTTTCTGCTCATAGAGGTGGAGCATTTCTTGCTGGAAGATATCGTTGGTGAGCTTGGATTTGATTTGGCGGATGCCGTCCTGAGATAGATACGCCTGTCCCGGCTTTACGGACCATGCCATCATGTGCACATGGGGATGGTCGCCCTCATCATGGAAGGCAGCATACCAGCGGAAGTCCTGGGGCGGGATATTCATAGCGGCGGCGATGTCGTTGCGGTGGGCGCGGAGGAGATTCCTCCACGCCCTGGCATTGTCGTAGCCCAACCGTTCTGCGTCCTCTCGCTTCAGGGAGATGATGTGTGTCCACACGTTACCTGTGTAGCTCTCCAGTTCCGCCATGGCCTTGTCCAGCTCCACGCCATCTTTGTCACCGAAGAGACCATGGGAGCCCAGCCGTTCTGCCCTTGGCCGTGTTGCGATGTACTTCATGTAGCCATCCGATTTCTGAACATCGCTCCAGTTTTCCTCCAACGCCTGAGAGATGAACGCCGAAGCGTTGGCCTTGGTGGGGTGTTCTTGGTAGTCACCGTACTCACCCATCTCCTTTGCGTCAGGAAAATCCTTCACCAGTTTTGCGATAAGCTGTTCCTGCTTCCTTGTTGGCGGACGGTCATTCTGGATCAACTCGACCCGCTCACGGGTGGCGATGTATCTCATGTATCCGCCTGCTGAGTTGCCGCCTCCGCACTTGATGTACGGGCTTTTGACGATCAGTCTTGCCATCCGTCATCGTCCTCCCAGGATTCCCGCACCCGTCTTTCGAACGAGATGCGGCCATTGGTCTGTTTCACATTTCGGACGCTCTCCGCACGGCGTCGGCGCAGGTCCTCTTCACTGAACTGAAAACTGTCCGCAATGATCCCGGACAGCATATCCAACTCCACCGCCTGCTTGTAAGCCAGCGATGCCATTTTGTTTTCCGTTTGCCCCACCCGACCGTCCAGATAGGACTGGATGGAGGTGGGGAGGAACAGCCCAGCGTTGTTGGCACTGAGATAGTCCAGGTAGAAATCGATGGCCCGCTCAATGAATCCGGTGATGCTGCGGCTGCCATCCTCCTGATATCGTCGCTCCAAGCGTGCCTTTTTCTCAGGAGTGAGATAGAGGGCAAATTTTTCTTTCTTGCTCAAAATGAGCTCCTTTCCGGGGTATGACCCCTACTTTTTTCTTGTGGGTGTAGGCTTTCAGGGATAACGACCGCAGAAGTGATAGCACCCCTTCGATTTTGACCCCACTTTGGAACTCCCTGAAAACCCCGTAACTGCCCGCACTGCGGGCAGAAGTGACCGAACAGAGCGTCGCACTTGACGCCTGGTGTTTATCCTGCTTCACGTCATCGCTGTCTCCATATCCCTCGCTTCCACCCAAATGGGCGAAAACTCGTTCATTTCGCTGCTCCTCCTTTTCCCACCGAACCCGCTTCGCTGGGTTTCGGCGGGAGCCCTTATTTTGTCCTCCGTCAGCTCTCGAAAGGCGACCCAAATCCGTTCGAATAGGCCTGGCCGGTATCTGTTCTCGCTGCTCCCGGCAAAGCCGCACACAGCGGCTCACAGGGGCGAACACGGCCTTGTTTTTGCAGTTCCTCTGCTACCCGCTGACGCTCCGTGACTTCCTCCAGTTTCACCATCTGCCGCTCGTAGGAATGGTCGACGGCTTCCTGGATCGGCAGGATGGTGTAGCAGTTGTTGCCGTTCCACTTCATTCCCTGGCGGTCGAAATAGCTGGTGCGCTCTACTGTGATAAACTGCCTGTCCTCCAGTTTGGCGATGTGTTTCATCACCGTGTTCACGGCCAGCCCCACAGTGGCGGAGATGGTGTTGTAACTGGGATGGCATTGATGGCTGCTGCGGTCTTCGCAGTAGAGCAGGTAGGCGTAGACGGTGATCGCGCCATGCCCCAGGTCCAGGGAAAAGATTTCGTTAGGGAGGGAGAAAAACTTTCCTGCGTGTTTGCGACTGAATACCGGAACCATCTGCGGCGAGATCAGATTTCGTTTGACCAGAGTATCCAACTGCTTTTCTGCCATGTCTGGACTCATGTGGAGCAGCGCTGCAATCTCATCCACACTTGGAACGGCGCCACCCCTATGGTGGCTGTTGAGATAGCAGAGATAGGCGAGGATACTGAAGGCGGGGGGCGGAAGTTTCAGCCCCCAAATTTTGTTGGGCAGCGAGAACCGATACGCTTTCGCGTCTTTCTGATAGGTGAGCGCAGTCATTCGCGGACACCTCCTTCCGTGTGCTTGGTGACCCACTGGATGAACGCTTCCTTGGGAACCACCATCCTGCTGCCGACATTCAGCACCGGGAAGTCCGGCTCATGCATCAGCTCATAGCTGGTGGAGGACGATACCCCCAGCACCTTCGCCACTATGTCGGCGTTGAGGAACAGAGGCAGGTCATCGTAAGAGTTGTACTGTGACTGTTTCATTTTCGATTTCTCCTTTGCAGAAAGTAAAGGCATCAGCGGCGACGCTGATGCCCTTCTGCTTGTATTGTGTCGGAGATTTTGATAAGATAATAAAAAGTTGGGACGAATTATTTTCCAGGGGGGACAATTTATTTCGAGGGAGGCGAGCGCATGGATGGGGATATCGTTTTCTATATCCACGGTGATACGATCGAGTACGGTGGGGAATTATTTTCCACAGGCGAACTGACAGCGGATATTTTGAACCTGTCACTGAAGGACTATCAGTGCATCCATAAAAACGTCCAGTGCATGAAGGACCTTGCGGAGCAGTACGAGCGAACCCAGGACCGGGAATTTTGGTGGAAGCTCAACCACCAGTTCGTGGCTTTGCGTAAGCGGATGATGGAGTTCCGGGTGTTTCAGATCCTGCTTCGGGATGACAGCAAATTTTTCGACGAGACCCAGCAGTACACCGAGTTCCGCTCCTTGCTGCCGGAAGAAGATCTGGACTATGAGGATTTTTCCATAGAGCAATGGGGAGACATGGCGGAGCAGGCGGAGACAACCGGCCAGATCCCAGTTCCGCTTCTGATTATTCCCGGAGGGCGGAAAACGAAGTGGAGTTATTATCGGAAGCAGATGAAGCGCTATGAACGCTATCTGGGCGACGTCGCGTGCTTCAATCCTACCATCCATAACTTCATCCACTTCCTCCTCGCCAAGCTGGAGCATAACTCCCCGGAGAACTATGCCGCCTCCCTCTATCAGCTCTACAACGATGAGCGGCTGG
>OJSA01002551.1_pt1 | contig 12121 bp, 10 predicted proteins | sample 1599341 | NCBI WGS metagenome assembly OJSA01 (sample SAMN04168657, study PRJEB22393) | human gut metagenome | biome: human gut microbiome; feature: stool | host: Homo sapiens | collected 2014-03-20 | reverse complement strand
CCAAAAAGAAAAATATTCACTACAATATTTATATTTCCCTAATTCTCTAACAAATTTCTGTAAATCATCAGTTCTCCCATATTTAATAAGCATAGTATAATAAAGAATTAATTGTCTCATATAAATTTTATAAATACTAATATTATTCCAAAGGGAAGCTATATGAATAATTTCATTTAAAAAGTTTTGTAGAATAATTTTATTAGAATTCAAAATTACTAACTGCTTTGAATCTGACATTATGGAACTTTTGTTATATCTATAAAAATATAAATCCTCCTTTAGAAATGATATTTTATGAGCTGCTAAGCATAATTGGAAAGTCCAAAGATTATCCTCATTTATGATTCCTTCTAAAAAAAATAATTTATTTTGTAATATAAATGAGCGCTTCAACAATTTGCACCATGGAGCAACATTAAACCATTGATCACATAAAGCATTTAAAATAGAATTCCGTCCCTCAATTATACTAATGGGAGCGTTCATAAAACCTCCACGGTTCAAAGCTTCTGCTTCTGATTGATGTCCACACATGACAATATCGGCATCATCATTTACAGCTTTTTTAGCCAACTTTGATATGCATTCGGCCATTAGCCTATCATCACTATCTAAACAAAAAATATAGTCCCCTGTAGCAGCATGCATAGCTGTATTTCTTGCTGCTGATACGCCACGATTGTATTCATGCCTTAAGATTTTATAAGAAAAGCCAGACTTTGTAGACCCTGCAAGTAGTTCTTCTGCTATATGGATACTGTTATCACCACCACAATCATCTACTAAAATAAACTCAATGTTATCATAGTCTTGATTAATTACAGATTGGACACACTCTGCAATATATGACTCCACCTTATATACAGGAGTAACAATTGAAACTTGAGGATTCATTTATCTTTGTTTATTGTTAATTTATACATGATATTCGCTGTCAATAAAATACGGATTTTGTCAACACCAACGCAAATAATATATATAATAAGGCTTGCCGCAAAGTAGACTATCGAATAATGAACACCTTCATAAGGTACAAATAGCTTTTTAAAGATCATTTGCCCAATTTGGCTTTCTGAAAGTAAATAAACCGCAAGAGTACTATTAGCGAAATAGTTTATAATACGAGAAGAAAAATAAAAACGTTCCACAGCTATAATCATTCCACCTACACAAACTATATTCATGGGATTATCATAAGAACTTAAATAAGGAAGCAATCCTAAGTGTGTAGTTTTGAAAGCAACAACTATACCCAAGAACTTCATTATTAACAAACCAATGGCTATGAAAATCAAGTAAGTTTTTTGCCTCTCATTAAAATATATTTTTATCCATCTTGCCATGAAATAAATAGCCAATAATGTCATTAATCCATTAGTAGTAGCAGCCTTATTAAACATTGATCCCATCATCATAAAATAAAAAAGTATGATCATAATCAACATCTTTTTAGCACTCAATATTTCTATAATATAATTTAAACCTGATGAAAGCATATAAATGACAACATAAGCTAGAACAAACCACCAATTATTAAAAAAGAAAAGTTGCTGTATATTACGATACCCGCAAAAAGCATAACAACCGGCAAATGTCAATAATGCATAAAATAAACACTGGAATGTAATATCAACAAAACGGTTTTCTCTGAACTTTATACCATAATACCCAGAAACAAACATAAAACAAGGAACACCTAACATTCCGAGGTGATGTAAGACAGTGTGAAGAAATAAACCCTTTTCTTGAATACGTTCATTTCCCAAAACATACAAACTAAAGTCCCGTGCATGGAAATGAAAATACACGATAGTAACCATTGCAACAATGCGTAGTAACTCAATACTGCTATTGCGTTTTCCCAAATTCACCTCTACTGTATTCATTTATTTTTTTGCAATATTAATGCAAAGATTTATCCTGTATATTACATCCCAAATGCATTAATAACCAGCGCAATTTTATCAATATAGAAGCATCCTTAGGTAACACTGGAAAATAATGTTTCCACAGAGAGTGCTTCGCATAATACCACCACTTACTACACATAGGATGGGTAGAATAGGTAGACCATGGTTTCTCCGTCTCTGTGAAATGGACAATAGCAGGGTTATTTATCGTTTCCTGGTAATCAGATGTGTATTCTTTAGGAAAATGACTTTCAAATTCTGGATCGTAAAAATGCTTCTGAACATTATATTCCAATGGCATCACTTTGATTCTACCAGCTAGAGTTCCATTCAATACATCCTGATCATGAAACAACAATTTATCTCTATGATTCTGAAGAAACTTCAAGCATTCTATACCAATGTTATATTGCCTCCAGTAATCAAGATTTATAAGCATTACACCCGCATTTATATAACCAAGAGAGAAATTATACCCCAAACGTTCAGATGGACCGTGATCAAGAGTAGATATATCATAAACACCTGCAGCAGCCCAATTAGTCATATCAGTTTGATAAAAAGCATCAAGCCGTCTACACACTATCATATCTACATCAAGATAGAGTGCCCGATGTACTTCTGGAGACACATATTGAGCTACAAGCAGACGATAATAGGTTGCTAACGGCAAAGTCTTCCCTCCTTCTAAAGGGCTATTTTCCAGAACGCTAACATCTATCTTATAAAAAAATATCGATTTATTAAATATAGCCACTTGATTTCGTAACTTTTCTATGAGCTGCTTTGATAAATTGGCATACATAATATGAAAAGTAATATCGACATCAGAATGGTTCATGCATATCGAAGTTATAGTGACACCACATTGAGGACCATAATTATCATCAATACAATGAATTATATCAAAATGTTTCGGTTTCATATATTTATATTGCAAGTAATTAAACGAATTAATAAAATACTATAACAAAAAAGACTATATTCAAAGATTTATCCCTCTCTCAACAACTTGTTAACTTCTTTCACAAATTTGTAGTGACGATTACTATAAGCCCATTCATAAAGTACTCTCCCTTGATTCTTAAATTCTGGAAGATAAATTACAGATTTACTTTGAGGGTAAGGTTTGCAAGTAAAACACACCTTATGTTTGAAAGGTAAAGCCTCAAAACGCTTTAAGATTTCTTCATTAAAAAGCCCCTCATCCGTATCTGATAATTTTACAAGCATATTATTTCTATCTATTCGCTTAAGTCTCCTATTCCACTTTAACCTTATTTCGCTCTCTGAATGATAATGCATAAAAACTATTTCAATATCCGTACCCTCGAACATACCTATAATCCAATTTCCCTTTAAAAATTTTTTATATTTGGAATCTACGGTTCTTTTAAAGATTAGTGGACGATTTATAACTTCATCAAACCGTTCCAACAACTCAATATAACAGGGTGCAAGAATAAATAGTCCCACAAAAGGACTTTGATATTCAAGCTTACATGATTGATACATAAAACCACCCCAACAGTTATTACTAATTATTGTCACATTTTTATTCTTGATAGTATGGCTACGCCAACATTTCAAGCACCAATAATATAGTTTTTTCACCATGATAATATTTTAAATATATAAACACTAATCATAGAAAGCCGAAATTTCATTTTTGTTTTCATAGATGCTATTCCGAGAATGGTAGCATCAAATTTTCGTCGATATGAATTATAATACGCTTCTTTAATCAAACGTTTACCTACAGATTGATCAGATTGAGGAAGTCGTTTCAAAAGTTGGCTCATTGATATCAATATCATATAATATTGATTATACAATTCAAGCATCACCTCATGACCTATTTTCTCTGTAATACATAGATCGAGTAGCTTATCTATAGTCTTCAAATAATCTAATTTCTTCAGAGAAGGTGTACGTGTGATAGAATCATCAGCAATTCGATATTTATAAATAGCGCTACACAACGCGACCCTCATACTCTTTAAATATAGTAATCGAGTGATATACTCATCGCTATTGAATTTACTATATGAAGCAGCTTCTACTGTATAATATCGTTTTGCTAACGAAGTCTTTATCATCTGCCAACCATGTAATTTCCAAGGAATAGTCATGGCAAAAGCACTGTGCCCATCATTGATAATCATATCTGCAGAAAGATGATGTTGTGCAAACGCATTAGGTAATTTCGTTGTATTCCCATAACCAAATTCTACATCAGGAACTACAGAATCAGCATCTGTTTCTTCAGCTCTTTTCAGCATAAGTTCAATATAATTTGGAGCGTATGCATCATCTGAATCTAATATAGAAACATATTCTGTATCGACATTTTCGATAGCTCGAGCACGAGCTAGTGCCGGTCCAGCATTAGCTTGTTTTATCAAACTGATACGGCAGTCCTTGTTACAATATTCCTCTACTATTTTTGTCGAAGAATCGATAGAACCATCATCAATACATATCAACTTCCAATCCTTGGAAGTTTGACAAAGTAGGGAGTCTATCGCATCACGTAAATATTTCTCCGCATTATATATAGGCATTAATACTGTTACTTGCATTACACTAAGTATTTTAAGAAAATAAATTTGTTCTTTAAAATCACTATCACATAAGCCATTAACATACACATAGCCACACAGATCAAATAGCCTATAACAGTAGATATTGGTATAACCAATGAAATTATGTGGATAAGTAACATATGTATAAAATATATCACTGTACTCTGATTGCGTATTGAGAGATAAAAATCAGCTTTAAGCGATTTATCCCAATTACAGATCAATGAATTAGACAGAAAAATGAAACAAAACATAGAATACGATAATAAGAGCATACTAAAAGACAATGCATTACAATTCTCAAACATTGTTCCTATAATCCCTAACACAAAAAGTATCGTTAAAATACTATGGGAAAAAAGAACAGGCTTGTTCGCTACAACAAGACTTATTGAAAGAAAAGCAAAAGCATTGCATATTCCATGAACGTTGAACAAGCGTCCAGTCCATAATGGCGCTATCATATTCCATCCATACGGCGGATTCTCCATTGAGCAATAATGTGAAAATAATCTAAAAAAGCAGAATGCACTTATACCTAAAATTAATATTACTATAATATTACATTTCCACTTTCGCAAGGCAAACAATACAGGCATAACATAAAGCATAGACCAGATGTACCATAAATGAGCTCCTCCCCCAAACAATAGGTTATACAATTTATCTTGCCACGAAACACATCCAGCAACTCTCAAACTAACCCAATCAGATGTATAAAGAATAACATACCACAGACAATAAAGTACGAGTAACCTAGACATAAATTTTCCTAGATATCTCCAATGATATCCCTTAACTTCACATTTAGAGAAAAACAAATAACCTGACATCAGAAAAAACACAGGTACTGCAGTATTGATAAGAGTATAGATAAATCGACGTGCTAATTCATTTTCTATATTATTTTCTATAAAACCAAAACTATGAATGGTAATCACAAATATACTAAGAATATATTTAGCTATATCAAAAGAGTAAATAGGCATTTGAGAATATATAAATTTGTCTTTAATAAGTTCCACTCCAAAAAAATAGATTTTAGACTATTTACCAAAGAATCTAGGAAATCGATTCTCCACCCATCTTCCCATATAACTTGAAATAATGGTTAAAATCAAGGCGATTGTAAATGTAAGCAAAGGAGTATTATAACGCAACAAGTAACCTTCACTAACACGAATACCTAAGACTTCCTGTGTCCTTATTATTAATGGTATAGTCATATAAAACATCGTTATAAGCAAAGGATAATGTAATCCCATAATATGTAATGAACTTACTCCCCCTAATTGCAAAATGCCAAATAAAAACCTTCTCCGTGGATATTTAACACAAGAAGAAGCTATTAGACTACTTAAACAAATTATTCCTACAATTCCCACTAGAGCATTAATAATTAATGCCATAGCAGAAGGAAATATCATACCGTATACATCAAGGCGATCATGTGGCAAAAATAAGAGCCATACAAAAGCTACTAAAACAACAATATATCTTAAGAAATATCCAGTAGTCATTAAATTATACAGAGATCTCTCTTTATAAAAATATTTATTTCTAAAAATGAATCCTATATAGAAGAACGACAACATAATTAAAGATTGAGTAAGAAAAAAAGGAAGAGACAAGTTTTCTTTACTCAAATAATATCCTAAAGTAAAAAACATTATTATAATAATAGACTTAACCCAATCTTGTTTTATTCGAAATACTATATTCATCAACAATATTATTTCCCAAAGTGAAATAAGGAACCAAATAGGACCTACACTTAAAAAAAAATCTAAATCAAAAGTTGGCAATTGTCGCTGTACTATAATACAATGTATTATGACCCAAATTTTGGCAAACACATAATAAAATACAAAAGGATAAAGAAGGCGTTTTGTCTTATTTCTAAAAAACAACAATAAATCTTGTTCACGAAAGAAGAAACCTGAAAGGAAGAAGAACAACGGCATATGGAACAAATAAATAACATCATGCGCTGCACTATCATTGTGTAAACAATGACCTAACACAACAAGGAATATACCCAAGCACTTGGATATATCAATAGTCAGATCTCTCATTTAATTCAACAAAATCTTTTTTTAATCATTTTTATAACAAATGCCTTTTCTTCCGCATTAAACATTAATATGAACGAAGTTCCGCATACTATAAAAACTGACGTAAAACCTACAATCATAAATCTTCCTAAAGAAGAAGGCATATTTAATAATGCGATCAATACTATCAATACTGAAATCCCTCCAATAACGAATGCTCGAAAAAGAACTTCTCTAGTATATTTTCCCGCTGGGAAATTATAACTTTTTTTAGCATAATACATCGTAACAAACAATATGATTAGAGATGTCAGAATTGAAACTATAAAAACAGTACTAGCTCCAAAGCCTAACTTTAATAATAAGTAAGACAATGGGAGATTTAATAAATTCACTGTACCATTTAAAATTTGATAACGTGCTATCTTACCTGACGCTGAAATCCCATACGTCATAGCCGTACCTAATACCTCAATCAAGGATTCTATTAAAACTAAACGAGTAAAAAGTACTACATATTCTGGAACTATACCAAGCCATAATCCTAAAATGAACTGCGTCTCCATTAAAATAGGTAACGTCAAAAAGAATAATAATAAAAAGGAAATCTTAGAATATTGAATAATAGACTGATATAACTCCGTATACTCACCAGCAGCATATAATTTTGTTATTTGAGGATTAAATGCAGTGCTAAAATTTGAAATAAATGATTTTACAGCGCTATTCACTTGAAATGCAATACTACGAGCTGCATTTACAACTGGACCAAAGAATATATTGAGCAACATATTAACCCCTTGCCCCTTAAACATCCATGATAATGTAGAATACAGAGTCCACCCTGAAAATGTAAGAAGCTCCTTATAAAACTCTCTATCCCAAATAATTTGTGACGGCATTCACTAAAGTTTTTGTGACAATAAAAAGCATACATAAAATTTATCAAGACACTAACTGAAGCATATAAAAAACTATATGAAATCAATTTGTCAAAAGGGCTAATTATTAGCAAATAGACTATTAACAATTTCAAACTAACTTCGAGAATGCCCATATAAGCATATATATTCATTTTTTCATGAGCCACAATAATTGAGCTATAAGGCATTTGAGCAATCCCTATAAAAGCGGATATAATAGAAGCTTGATAAATCCAATTAGCAGCCACGATTCTATTCTCGGGAATAATCAATTGGGTATTCAAGAACCATAAGCCTATGGTTTCAGCAATAACGACTATGAATATAGCTAAACCAAAGTGAAGATTAGAAGTACCTGCAAATGTTTTGCGAAGTAATGAATAATCATTCTTTCCCAACGCAAAAGTTATAAAACGAGAGGTAGAGCCAGTTAATGAAGCATTTAAAAAGCCAAGCATTGAAAGAACACCCCCTACTACATTAAATATACCAAAGTCTTCTATACCTAAGGTCTGCAAAACCACACGGGACGTATATAAAGATACAGCCATATAAAATAGCATCCTTAAATACAACATCATTGTGTTTTTAGCTACACGCTTTTTATTTTCATTTACCATCTATAAAATATTGTTTATTTACCAATAAGCATTGCACATTTTTTATTAGAACTTTTATAGGATAATAGCAGACATCCATAACGGCTATACATGAAAAAAGTGTCTTAATACAAGTACTATTCTATCCTCTAGTCATTCCCTATAAACATCACATAGGAATTCCTGATAAATCAAAACTCACATTTACCTATCCTTTAAAAGAGTTGTCTACTCACTTTTTCTTGTTATGATTTTCTTTATAAAATGCCTAAAACTATAATAGTGACCATACAGTAACACTATCCAATCTTGTCTCGCCACAATTGCCCTATGTAAGTAATCAGAGGAAATGTATATCTCACGCCACCGGTCGTTAACTTCCGGAAAAGAGTTACGCCATAACTCAATACGTTCACGACTCATAGCATGAGTAATAAAAACATCTTTTATCCAAAATTTTATCCAAAGCAAATCCATATCAAAAATTGCCTGCTTACCTTTCCTTTCCAAATGATGCTCCACAATTCTAATATTCTTCACTTTTTCTTTATTATATTCTATATTTACACCTTCTGTCGCTGTGAGTGACTGTGAATTATTCTTAACATAGTGATATAACGCTTTGGTCACATAAGCCACCTTATCACAATAAAGAGAATATGAAACTGAAAAAGCCACATCTTCCCAATAACGAATATCCTTATCAAAGGTTATGTGATTATCACGTACAATAGAGGTTTTTACTAATTTATTCCATACCACCGCCCAAGTACGGCCTCGCAATAAATCTTTAGTATAATCATTAATATTAACATGCGGTTCAATATTAGCTATTTTACTATTATGACCATATTCTTCTATATAAGCACAAATCGCCATTTGTGCATTTTGACTAACTATAGCTTCATATAAAGCTGAAATATAATCAGGCTCAACCCAATCATCAGCATCTGTAAAAATTAAGTAATCTCCATGCACTTGATCTAATCCAAATCTCCTTGAACCACCTATCCCTTTATTTTCTGTATGATAAACTTTGATTCGAGCATCCTTTTCAGCCAAATTATCAATTAATATAGCTGTACGATCTTTACTCCCGTCATCGACAATTACAATTTCAATATTACGATAAGTTTGTATTATCAACGAGTTAATACATCTCTCAATATATTGCTCACCGTTATATACGTTTACAACAACTGTTATCATAGATTTTCATACATTATAGTCCTATACAACATTGGGTACCAATACTCATTTTACTTTACCTTTATTCGGGTATAACCAAATCCTATTTTTTAATATTCGCTACAAGTCGAGATATTACGTACATCCTAAGTATCAGTTCGCAATTTTCTCATTTTTATTAATATCTATTTTGGCAAAATAAATACTTAACACCAAACCAACATAACATATATCTACATTATCATTGTTGGGCACTAACCTTATCCTTCCTTCACTTTGCGTTCTCCATAGCCGTATCCATAACCATAACGTTTACCATAACCATAGTATTTACCATATTTACCGTAACCATAATAATAACCATATTTCTTCTTTTTGAGATCAAGGCCATTAATAATGGTACAGATATTGGGAAGTTTATTATCAGCAGCCAACTCATTAATCAAGGTAAACTCTGCTTTTCGGCTATAATCAGCACGACATACATAAACAGACAAATCAGCAACACGACCTACAAGCAAAGTATCAGTAACCATACCAGCAGGGGCAGTATCCAAAATTACATAGTCAAAGTTCTTTTTCAATGTTTCAATCGCTTTATCTAAACCATCACGAGCCAGTAATTCCGTAGGATTAGGTGGTACTGTTCCGCCAGGAAGAATATATAAATTCTTACTAACATCCGAAGGCTGAACGAAATCCATTAGATTCTTCTCCGGATTCGACAGGTATTGAGTAATTCCTTGCTCCTTTCGGGGGATATTAAAAATTTTATTCAAACCGGGTTTACGAATATCAAGCCCTACAATTACTACCCTCTTTCCTAACAAAGACAGACTAATTGCAAGGTTTGAAGAAATAAAAGACTTGCCCTCACCACTAACTGTCGAAGTCACTAAAATTACTTTCTGATCATTCTCAAGCATAAACTGAAGGTTAGTACGGATATGACGGAAAGTCTCACTCATTAATGTATTCTGATTCTCAAACACAGCAATAGAACCTGCTTTCTCGTCGGTTAACGGTACATCACCGACAATAGGTAACCTTGTTAATTTTTCAACATCGCCGCGTCCCTCTATCTTGAATTTAGTCAGACCAATCAGGAAAATGATACCAATAGGTAATCCTAGTCCCACAACCAAAGCAATCATGTAAATTGTTTTAGGTTTAGGAGAAACCGGACCTCCTTCAGCTGCAGGCTCATCTATAATCTTAGCATTATTTGCAGTAGCAGCTAATGTTATAGCATTCTCTTCACGTTTCTGCAAAAGCATCAAATAAAGCCCTGCCTTGATTTCCTGTTGACGTGCAATACTTACATATTGACGTTCCTGTCCTGGAGCATCGCTGATACGACGGGAAAAGCGACTTGCCTCACGGTCCAAATCTGCCTTCACAATAAGTAAGCCCTGCAAAGTTCCATTAATAGCAGCCTGCACATTTGCCTTCATAGCACGAATACTCATATCCAAATTCACAATCATCGGATTACTCTCTGTAGAAGTACGAAGCAAACGTTTACGCTCAATGACAAGTTCATTATAACGTTCCAATTGAGTAGTCAATCCATTATCTGTTAAACCAATGTTGCTAGGAAGCACTTCATACTCATTAGACGGATTATTGATATATTTAGCAAGATCACGAACTAAATTAATCTGTGTTCCATTTTCCACCCGCTTCTTTTCATATTCTGCATTTCCAGATACAGCCAACTGAGCATCACTGCTAATATCCGTCAAACCCGCATTTCTTTTAAATGCCTCCAGCTTATCCTCCGTACTACCTAATTCTTCATCAATAATTTGAATACGTTCATTTATAAATTCTCTTGTTTTTTCAGCAACTTCATTTTTATCATTATTCGTATTTCGGTTATACATCTCCATCAATTTATTGATAAAATCTTGAGCGCGCTGTATATTTGTATTCATTAGCGATACTACAGCTACAGAAGTTGCTTTAGAAGTGGGAACTATACTTAATGCCCATTGATATCCCTTTGCCACCTCAAATGGCTGACTAACTATAGCACTGATATTTCGCGTAACATTCTGCCCTTCTATCTTCCCATTTGATAAAGAATCTTTCAATGCAAACCCAAATGTACCTACGTCTGTAGGCAACACCGCTGGAAGTTTATCAAAATGTTTATTATACCCATTCAAACCCACTTTTAAATTTACATCCAAACCACCTTCCTGCGTAAGCTTCATATCAATCATTGCTACACCCGGCAAATTATCTGCCTCCTGTGCTGTCAAATTCACAATTATCGGAGAGGTTTGATACAACTCTTTTTTAGGAAATTCATCCTCATCATAGTAAGTAATATAAAGTTCCAAATTATTAACGACTTCTTTTAGTATCGTTTTGGATCGCAACACTTCAATTTCATTATCAATGCTCTGCGTAGAAGTGATCATTCCGCCTATTCCCAAATTCTCTAAATCAGAAGTAGAACCACCTCCACCGCCTTTTTTATCATCTTTAATCATAATAGAAGCGGAAACCTGATAAACAGGAGTTTGAAAATGTAAATATACCCAAGCTCCAATTAAACAAGCCAAAACGGAAGCAACAAACCAAGGCCAATGAATTATATACTTAAAGAGAAGTTCCTGATAATTAACTTTCTCTTCGTCCAGTTCACTCATATTATTATCATACGAATTTTCTTTCATTACTGTTCGCTTATTGTAGATTATTTTAATATTGTTACTAAAAGAGTGGCTAATGAAACCAAAATAGAAACGCCAGAGAACCATAATCCCGTATTGGTTCCTATATCCGAATTCTTCGCCTTAGTCTTATTAGGTGTCACATAAATTATATCATTCTGCTGTAACTGATAAT
>OJSA01002543.1_pt1 | contig 12199 bp, 10 predicted proteins | sample 1599341 | NCBI WGS metagenome assembly OJSA01 (sample SAMN04168657, study PRJEB22393) | human gut metagenome | biome: human gut microbiome; feature: stool | host: Homo sapiens | collected 2014-03-20 | reverse complement strand
GCAAGTAAAAACTGAAACAAAAACCTTTCCAATCCGCTGGAATGTTTGGCAATTATGCAAAAATATCTGAATAAATAGCGTATAAATGTTATTTTTATTCATTTTTGGCTTGACATTGACAGGCCCCGGCGGTATCATTTAAGAATAGTTCGATCACTGCCAAAGGAGTGTTTTCCATGTTAAAATATGCAGCTAAGCGGCTGGGGATGGGCCTTGTGACCCTCTTTGTTCTGGCCACGGCCACCTTCTTTTTAATGAAGGCGATCCCCGGCTCCCCCTTCGGCGCCGAGGTCTCCCAAATGTCCGCCGCCGCGGTGGAAAAATTGTATGAGAAGTATGACTTGGACAAATCTATCCCCGAACAATATGTCATCTACATCAAAAACGTGCTGCACAACGACTTTGGCGAGTCGATGACCCGCAAGGGGATCAGCGTCAACTCCATCATCGCCAAGGCACTGCCGATCACCGCCAAACTGGGCGGGGTGGCCTTTGTCTTCTCCATGGTCACCGGCATTGTGCTGGGCATCATCGCCGCGTTGTCCAAGCGACAATGGGTGCAAAACTCGGTGATGATCTTCGCCACAGTGGGGGTCAGCGTGCCCAGCTTCCTGTATGCGCTGATGCTGATGACGGTGTTTGGGGTCATTCTTCAATGGCTGCCTTTCATCGGCCTAAAGACGCCGCTCCACTACATCCTGCCGGCCTTTTCCCTCTCCCTCTACCCCATCTCCATGGTGGCCCGTCTGGTGCGCAGCAGCATGACCGAGGCCATGAAGCAGGATTACATGGTTTTAGCCAAGAGCAAGGGGACCTCCCCCATCAAGCTGATTGTAAAACACGCCCTGAAAAACTGCCTCATCCCGGTGGTGACCTACGCCGGACCCCTGGTGGCTTATCTGATGACCGGCAGCTTTGTCATTGAAAGCATCTTCTCCATCCCCGGCCTGGGCGGCGAGTTTGTCACCAGCGTCACCAACCGGGATTACCCGCTGATTATGGCGCTGACCATCTTCTTCGGCGCCTTTATCATCTTCACCAACCTGGTGAGCGACCTGCTGACCGCCATGATTGACCCCCGCATCAAACTGGAAAAGAGGAAAGCCGCATGAACAACCTGGAACTCAAGGATATGGAGTGGACCGAAGACCTGTTTGAACCGCTGGACAGCAGCGAGCAGAACAGTGAATTTATCGCCATGGAGAGCAAGACCTTCCTCCAGGATTCCTGGAACCGCTTCAAGAAGAATAAACTGGCGCTGGTGGGCCTGGTGTTCCTGGTGCTGATGATTTTAATGGCAATTTTTGTCCCCATGTTCTCCAAATACAGCTACGATCAGATGGATATGACCGCCCTCAATCAGCTGCCCAGCGCCCAACACTGGTTCGGCACCGATAAATTTGGCCGGGATATCTTTGTCCGGGTCATGTACGGCGCCCGCATCTCGTTGGCGGTGGGCTTCTCCGCGGCCATCATCTGCCTGTTTATCGGGGTGGTGTACGGAGGCATCTCCGGGTATGTGGGAGGCAAGGTGGACATGGTCATGATGCGCATCGTGGACATCATCTACGCCATCCCTTCCCTTCTGTACGTCATCTTCATCATGCTCATCTTCGGCTCCAATGTGTGGAGCATCCTCATGGGCATCTGTGTTTCCTCCTGGGTGGGCATGGCCCGTTTGGTGCGCAGCCAGGTTCTCTCTTTAAAAGAACAGGAGTTTGCCTTGGCCGCCTATGTGCTGGGGGCCAGCACCAGCCGTATCCTGTTTAAGCACCTGATTTTAAACTGCATTGGGGCCATCATCGTCAACGTCACCCTGATGGTGCCCTCGGCCATCTTCACCGAGGCGTTCCTCAGTTTTGTGGGCATCGGCATCAGCGCCCCTGCCTCCAGCTGGGGCACTTTGGCCAATGAGGCCCGGGGCCTCATCGAAAGCAACCCCATCCAGATCATCTGGCCGGTGGGGGCCATCTGCCTGACCATGCTCTCGCTGAACTTCATCGGCGACGGTGTCGGCGAGGCGCTGGACCCCAAGAAAAAGTAGGAGGCGCGCTATGAGTTTGTTGGAAGTCAACCATCTGACGACCCAGTTCACCACCGAACAGGGCCAGGTACAGGCGGTGCGGGACGTGAGTTTCTCGCTGGAAAAAGGCGAAATATTGGGTATCGTCGGCGAATCGGGCAGCGGCAAGAGCCAAGCCATGTACTCGGTCATGGGCCTTTTGGCCTCCAACGGTAGGGTGACCGAGGGCAGCATCCGGTTCAACGGGACCGAGATCGCCCCCCAGCACTTCGCCGGCGGCATGAAGGAATACGAAGCCCATATGCGAAAGATCCGGGGCAACGAGATCTCGATGATCTTCCAGGACCCCATGTCCTTTTTGAACCCGGTTTTGAATATTGAGACCCAACTGGTAGAGCCGCTGCTGAACCACCAGCACCTTTCCCGCCAAGAGGCGCGGCAAAAGGCCATTGAGCTGCTCACCAAGGTCGGCATCCCCTCGCCGGAGGCCCGGCTGAAGCAGTATCCCCATGAGTTTTCCGGCGGCATGCGCCAGCGGATCATCATCGCCATCGCCTTGGCCTGCAACCCCAAACTGATCATCGCCGATGAACCCACCACCGCCCTGGATGTGACCATCCAGGCCAAGATTTTGCAGCTGATCAAATCCCTGCAGGAGCAGATGGATTCCAGCGTCATCCTCATTACCCACGACCTGGGGGTGGTGGCCAACATCTGCCACCGGGTTATCATCCTCTACGGCGGCAAGATCATGGAGAGCGGCACCATCGACGAAATTTTCTACGATCCCAGGCATCCTTACACCATCGGCCTTTTGGGCTGCGTCAACAACCCGGAAAAAGACCAGGAACTCCACCCCATCCCCGGGTCCCCGCCCGACCTGTTGCAGCCCCCGGCGGGCTGTCCCTTTGTGGACCGGTGTGAAAAGGCCATGAAGATCTGCAAGCGGATGCCCCCGCCGGTATCCACCCTGTCGCCCACCCACAGCTGCAGCTGCTGGCTGGAGGCTAAGAAGGAGGTTTTGAAATGAGCGAGCCCATTTTGCAGGTGGAACATCTAAAAACCTATTTTGCCACCGGCGGCCGCTTCGGCAAACACCCGGTGGTCAAGGCGGTCAACGACGTCTCCTTCTCCATCGGCCACCACGAAACTTTGGGCCTGGTGGGGGAATCCGGTTGCGGCAAATCCACCCTGGGCCGGACCATCGTTAAGATCAACCAGCCCACCGGCGGCAAGATCTACTTTGAAGGCAAGGACATCACCTCATTGAAGGGCAAGGAGTTGAAGGACTTCCGCCGGGATGTGCAGATGATCTTCCAGGACCCCTACGCCTCCCTGAACTCCCGCATGACGGTGGGGGAGATCATTCGGGAACCCATGGAGATCCACGGCCTTTACGGCTCCACCAAGGAGAGGGATGAAAAGGTCTGCCAGTTGCTCGAAACGGTGGGCCTCAAGCCGGACCACATCCGGCGGTACCCCCATGAATTCTCCGGCGGCCAACGCCAGCGGATCTGCATCTCCCGCGCCTTGGCCTTGAATCCGAAATTCATCATCTGCGACGAGCCCATCTCGGCTTTGGACGTCTCCATCCAGGCCCAGATCATCAACCTGCTGCAAAAAATCCAGGAGGATACCGGGATCTCCTACCTGTTTATCGCCCACGACCTGGGGGCGGTGAAACACATTTCCCACCGCATCGGGGTTATGTACCTGGGCAGCCTGGTGGAGCTGGGGGACAGCGACGAGCTGTACCACAACCCCAAACACCCCTACACCCAGGCATTGCTTCAATCCATCCCCATTCCCGATCCCAAGGTGGAGCGGGCCAAGAAGCCGGTGGAGATCTCCGGCGAACTGCCCAGCCCCCTCAACCTGCCCAGCGGTTGCGCCTTCCGCACCCGCTGCCCTCATGCCTGCGAACGCTGCGCCAAAGAGACGCCCCAGCTGCGGGATGTGGACGGCCGCCAGGTTGCCTGCTTCCTCTACAAATAAGGATAGAAAAATTCCCTGCCAGCGGGCAGGGAATTTTTTTACATGTCGATTCCTACCTGAAAGAAAAATGGGGTGGATATGCAAATAATACAGGCATATACTAATATTTATTCATAAAACCCTTGACAATCCAAAAAATCAGGCTTATTATTGTATTATTATTTGAGATTACTGTATATTCTTTGGAGGTGTATTATGAAAAAGAAATGGATAGCCCTGCTGTTGGCAGGTGTCTTGGCCCTTACGCCGGTTCTCAGCGGCTGTTCCTCCGGAGATGGAGAAAGCAGTTCCAGCGCTTCTGGAGAGGCTCCGGCTCAGGAATTGACGGTGGCTGTCGCTTCCCAGATTTTTACCCTGGACCCCGCCCTCAACTCCACTACCCACCTGAACCATCCTATTTTTGCCGCCAACCCAACCCTCTTTTATAAAAATGAAAAGGGCGAGTTGGTCAACGACCTGTGCAAGGAGTATACCATCAGTGACGATGGCCTGACCTATACCTTTACCCTTATTGACGGGGTGAAGTGGAGCGATGGACAGCCGTTGACCGCCAACGATTTTGTCTACGGCATCAAGCGGGCCATCGGCTACGGCCCCGACAACACCTTTAACGCATCCAACCTGACCAACTTTGTCAAAGGTGCAGCCGCAGCCAACGAGTCCATGCTGGATGTAGCACAGATGGACAATGTAGGCGTCTATGCCCCCGATGACAAAACTTTGGTTATTGAGCTTTCTACTCCCTGCCCCTACTTCCTGTCCGTCACCGAGGCCGGTGTGTTTATGCCCCTTCGCCCCGACTTTGCCAAGGAGCATGAAAGCACCTGGTCCCTCCAGCCCGGTTACCCCACTGTGGGCGCTTTCCAGCTGGAATCGGTCAACGAGAACGAGCAGGCCACTTTTGTAAAAAACCCCAGCTATTACAAAGCCGATGAGGTCAAGCTGGAAAAGCTCCAGTTCCTGGTGATGACCGATGAGAACGCCCAGCTGGCGGCCTTTAAATCCGGTCAGATCGGCATAGCGTTGGGTGTCCCCTCGGATACTGCCACCAACAGTGCTTTCCAGGATAATTTCCTGAAGCTGGAATACTACACCTGCCCCTACTTTGTGGCCATTAACAGCGGCGAAAAAGGCCCTGAGGCTTTGAAAGATGCCCGTGTACGCAAGGCTCTGGCCCTGGCCACCAACCGGGATGCCATGGTTACCGTCCTCAACGGCGGTGATTTCATCACCCCCTTGAACGGCTATGTACCCTATGGATTCCCCGGCTTGAACGGTGACTTCCGCACAGAGAAAAACGATTATCTGGCATACAACCCAGAGGAATCCAAACGCCTGCTGGAAGAAGCTGGGTACAATGAAAGCAATCCCCTCCAGCTGACCTACCTGTACTCCAGCAGCCAGCTTCACGGCGATGTAGCCCAGATGCTGCAGCAGCAGTGGGCAGCAGTGGGTGTGGACCTGAAGCTTCAGGCAGTGGAAATGGGCGTCTTTTACGACTATGTAGACTACGGTGATTTTGAGCTGTCCCGGTATGGCTTTTCTAACTCCAGTGACCCTCTGGCCTACTTTAAGATCTGGAAGAGCAGTGAACAGGCAGTAGCCGCAGTGGACGATCCCAAATTGGATGAGATGATCGACGATGCTTATAACACAGTAGACCACACCGAGTACCTGAACAAGCTCCACGACATTGAGACCTACATGCTGGAGGAGCAGTGTTACCTGATTCCCCTGTTTGTCCAGGAGCCGGTCAAACTGGTGCAGACAAACGTCAAAGGCGTCTGGGCCAACCCTGGCGGACGGCTGACCTTCACTGGTGCGGAGATCACAGCATAACTGAAAAATCGCCAATCCCCTGCCCCCCTGGGCAGGGGATTTTTGCGCCTGGCGGCTGTGCGGCTTCCCTGACAAAAGGACAGCTTGCCAGGAAATCTTTGGGCGGATTTTCATTGCCTTACCGGACAAACCACAGTATAATAAAAGGAGCAGAACCATAAGCCTGTAGCAGGGGGTCCCTTGCTTAACACGGCGGTGACACAGATTATTTGGGCAGCGCGCTGCCTGAAAGGAGCTTTCCTATGAATTATTCCCATGAAGTTGAACGGATGTGCCCCATCGCCAAAGGGGCCAACCACGGTCCGGCTCCCATCCCGGAGGAGGGCCGCTGGGTAAAAGCCTATCAAATCAGCGATATCTCCGGCTTATCCCACGGCATCGGCTGGTGTGCACCCCAGCAGGGCGCCTGCAAGCTGACCCTCAACGTCAAGGACGGCATCATTGAGGAGGCACTGGTGGAAACCCTGGGCTGTTCCGGCATGACCCATTCCGCCGCCATGGCAGGGGAGATCCTCCCCGGCAAGACCCTTTTGGAGGCGCTGAACACCGACCTGGTGTGCGACGCCATCAATGTGGCCATGCGGGAAATTTTTAAACAACTGGTTTACGGCCGCAGCCAGACTGCCTTCTCGGAAGGGGGACTGCCCATCGGCGCCTCTTTGGAGGACCTGGGCAAGGGCCTGCGCAGCCAGGTGGGCACCGTGTTCTCCACCGGCTACAAAGGGGTTCGGTATCTGGAACTGGCCGAAGGGTATATCCTCTCGGTGGCGCTGGATGAGAACAACGAGGCCATCGGCTATAAATTTGTAAAAGTGGGCAAGATGCTGGAGGACATCCGCCGGGGAGTGGATGCCCAAACCGCATTTGAAAAGAATCTGGGCACCTACGGCCGGTATGAGAACGCCCCCAAATACATCGACCCCCGTGAGGAATAAAGGAGAGGAGGAAGCACTATGGCACAGTTTGAAGGCCAAGAAAGAAGAATGCCCCGCATTGAGGCTTGTTTGAAGGAATACGGCATCTCCTCCCTGGAGGAGGCACGGGAAATCTGCCTCCAAAAAGGGGTGGATGTGGAATCCATCGTCAAAGGGGTACAGCCCATCGCCTTTGAGAACGCGGTGTGGGCCTACACCCTGGGGGCGGCCATCGCTATAAAGAAGGGCGCCGCCGCCGCGGACAAAGCCGCCGAGGCCATCGGCATTGGATTGCAGGCATTCTGCATCCCCGGCTCGGTGGCAGAACAGCGCCAGGTGGGCCTGGGCCACGGCAACCTGGGGGCCATGCTCCTGCGGGATGAGACCAAATGCTTCTGCTTCCTGGCAGGGCACGAGTCCTTCGCCGCGGCGGAGGGGGCCATCGGCATCGCCCGCACCGCCAACAAGGCCCGCAAGGAGCCCCTCCATGTCATCCTCAACGGCCTGGGCAAGGACGCAGCCTACATCATCAGCCGGATCAACGGCTTCACCTATGTAGAGACCGATTACGACTTTGCAACCGGCGAGCTGAAGATAGTCCGGGAGAAAGCATTCTCCGACGGGGACCGGGCGGCGGTCCGTTGTTACGGCGCCAACGACGTGTTGGAAGGGGTGGCCATTATGAAGATGGAGCAGGTGGATGTCTCCATCACCGGCAACTCCACCAACCCCACCCGGTTCCAGCACCTGGTGGCAGGTACTTATAAGAAATGGGCCCAGGAGAACGGGGTCAAATACTTCTCGGTGGCTTCGGGCGGCGGCACCGGCCGCACCCTCCACCCGGACAACGTGGCCGCCGGCCCTGCCTCCTATGGCTTGACCGACTCCATGGGCCGGATGCACAGCGATGCCCAGTTTGCCGGCTCCTCCTCCGTCCCCGCCCACGTGGAAATGATGGGCCTGATCGGCATGGGCAACAACCCCATGGTCGGCGCGACTGTCGCTTGTGCGGTGGCGGTGGCCGAGGGCCTGCGGTAGATTTAAAAACAATAGGAACAGGACAAGGCGCAGCCACCAAAAGTGGCTGCGCCTTGTTAGGCTTTATTCCCATTATGCCCCTTTTGCTGGGTTCTTCCATTTCCAACTGGATGGGATTGTGTTATAATAATCGCGATGCGATAATTGGAATAGACCAGCTTTGCCAGGGCCTGAGCTGCCCTGCCGTGGAAGCTGTGAAGTGGGTCCAATTGGACGCCTCCAAACCCGTATAACAGTAGCCGCAGGGAACCGGGGCGATCAAGACCAGTTGGCTGCGCGCACCGCCAAAGCCCCAGGGGGAAAGCGGGGCACCCCTTCCCCAGAGAACCCTCGAATTTGGGCGCCATTGGCCCGATGAGAAACGGAGATGAATGAATATGGCAATGATCGGCATTGACCTGGGCACCACCAACAGCTTAGCCGCCGTGTGGAAGGATGGAAAAAGCGTGCTTATCCCCAACGCCTTTGGGGATCTATTGACCCCCAGTGCGGTCAGTTTGGATGAGGACGGGACTATTTTAGTGGGCAAGGTGGCCAAGGAGCGGCTGATCTCCCACCCGGAATGCAGCGTCACCGCCTTTAAGAGGCTGATGGGTACCACGGCAAAGCTCCAGCTGGGGGAACAGGCCTTTTCCCCGGAGGAGCTCTCCTCCTTTGTGCTGCGCCGCCTGAAAGAGGATGCGGAAGCCTACCTGGGGGAGCCGGTCACCGAGGCGGTGATCAGCGTACCCGCCTATTTTAACGACAACCAGCGCAGCGCCACCAAATTGGCGGCCCAATTGGCGGGCCTGCACACCGAGCGGCTGGTCAACGAGCCCTCGGCGGCGGCTCTCGCCTGCCGGTTTCAGGACACTGGCAAGGACCAGAGTTTTTTGGTGTTTGACTTTGGCGGCGGCACCCTGGATGTCTCGGTGGTGGACTGTTTTGACACGGTGATTGAGATCGCCGCCGTGGCCGGGGACAACCGGCTGGGGGGCAATGATTTTGACGAGGCCATCGCCCGGCACTTCTGCAAGATCAACGGCCAGGAGTTGGCGCAGCTCTCCCCCACCGAGCAGGCGATCCTCCTCAAACAGGCCCAGCTCTGCAAGGAGATCCTCACCCACCGGGGCCAGGCGGCTATGATGCAGGACTCCCCTAAATTCCCCAATCCCCTGCTTTTAAACAACAAGCTGCTGCTGGAGATTTCCGCCCCGTTTTTCCAGAGGATGGAGCGGGTCATCGCCCGCGCCCTCACCGATGGGGGGCACACCGTCGGGGAGATCGACAAGGTCCTCCTGGTGGGGGGCTCCTGCCATATGCCGGTGGTGCAGAGTTATATCGCCCACCTGCTGGGCCGGGAGATCGCCCGGCTGGGCTCGCCGGATACGGTGGTCGCCCAAGGGGTGGGGGCCTATGCCGGTATCAAGGCCCGGGGAGAGGAACTCAAGGACATTATGATGACCGATGTCTGCCCCTTTACCCTTGGGGTGGAGGTCTATTCCCATGAGAAGGAGAAGCTTTCCCACATCGCGCCCATGATCGAGCGCAACAGCGTGCTGCCTGTCAGCGTGGAGCACCCCTTCTACACCCTTTCCGACAACCAAAAACGGATTACCATCTCGGTGTACCAAGGGGAAGCCTACTTTGCCCGGGAAAACCTGAAGTTGGGGGAACTGGAAGTGGAAGTCCCCCCTAAGCCCAAGGGGGAAGAACAGGTATTGGTGCGGTTTACATATGATATCAACGGCATTTTGGAGGTGGAGGTTCAAAGCCCGTCCACCAAGGAGAAAAAGCGGCAGGTGATTGTAGGCCAGCGTCTCCATCTTTCCCAAGAGGAGATCGACGCCCGGCTGAAGGAGCTGCAGCGGCTGAAGATCCACCCCGCCGACCAGGAGGAAAACCGGTTGGTTCTGGCCCGGGGGGAGCGGATTTACACCGAGTCTTTAGGCCCGGTGCGGGAGCAGACCGGCCGGTGCCTAGCTTACCTGCGGGAGGCGATGGACAGCCAATCCCCTACCCGGATCCGCCGGGCACGGGAGGAATCCACCCGTTTTTTCGATGCGGTGGAACAGCAGTTTTTAGACGGGGGCCTTCCCTTTGATTTTGACCCCGAGGACGATGAGGAGGATGACGGATGGACCAATGGGCCGTTTTAGGAATTGACCCCACCCGGGACCAGCAGAAGATCCGCCGGGCCTATGCCCAGCGCTCCCGGGAATGCCACCCAGAGGAACACCCCCAGGAGTTTCAGGAGCTGTATGCCGCCTACCAGTGGGCGATGGACCGGGCCAAGCGAATGCCGGCATCCACCGGGGAAAAGCCCCGAGGGCTGCACAACAAGTTCCAGGTGCCAGTGTATAAAGAGGAGTATACCCCGCCCACCAAGAGGCCGTTGCCCCCTCTGCCTCCCTTTGGCAGGCAGGCGCGGCAGGCTGTTCTTTCCCCTGCTAAGAAAAAGGAAGGGGATTTGGAATTTGAGGCGGTGTTCGCCCGGGCGGATGAACTGCGCCAGCAGGAGGCCCAGCGGTATCGGGAAACCGGCCCGGCCCGGGCTTTCCTCACCTGGTATGGCGCCGAATCCAAGGAAAGGACCAAGACGTGGTGGGAGGAATACTTCCTCACCAAGGAATTTTTGGACGCCCAGATGGACCCGTTGTTCCTCTCTTTCCTGGAGGACTTTTTGGAGGAGCGGGAGCGTTCCCCCCAGCCGCCGACCACCGATCTGTACCGGGAATTGTACATCGCCTACGGCTTTGGGGAGTACGCCCAGACCGGTATGCCCCCGCGGGAACTGCAGCGCCTTTATGAACTGACGACCCGTCGGGATCCCGCCGGCCTATTTGGGGTGCGCAGACGGGAATATGTCCCCCGGGTGGAATGCTTTTTGATCTACCACCGGCTGCTGCGCCAGGCCCGGCAGGAAGGGTTCTCCCCCATCGGCTGGGAAAAAGCCCTCCAAGGGGCCAACAGCGCCTACACCGGTTCCCGCCGCCATCCCAGTGTCTACCGGCTGCTCACCTATTTTGTGGACACCCACCCCGGCCTGCCGGCGGAGGTGTGGCCGGTGTTTTACCGGAAGTTCGAGCTTTCAGGGTTTGAGCGTTCCAGCACCAAGCAGAAGGTCAAACCTTTGTATGAAGCTTTGAAGCGCCGCCTAGACGAAACCGCCAAGCGGAAGGACCAGGCCCGGCAGGAGGCTATGCGCCGTATAAAATTCGCTTTCCGGGCCCTGTGCGGCCAAAAGGAAGAGGCCGCAGCCCAGGATGTGGAGGCATTTTTCGCATCCAAAGACTTCCAAACCCTCCAGTGGGATGAGGAGTTCTTGGAGTTTTTGACGGTGGAAGCGTCCATCGGCGAGATGGGCTCCCCCATGGCCCAAGGCGCTTATAGGGCTTACCAAGGGGCGAAAATCCCCAAGTCCGCCATCCTGCTAGGTCGGCTGGAGAGCATTTTGAACCACTAACCCCCGTTTTGGGAGAGGAGGCAGGTGGATGATCTGTTTTTTTAATCGCAGAAGCGTGTTCACCGGCTACCCCTTTGAACGGGTGGCCGGGGTGGAAGCCCGGTTAAAAGAGGCGGGTATCCCTTTTAAAACTGTCTACTACAGCGGTGGGGGCGGCCGGCCGGCTATGATAGCTAGGGGCCGGACGGTGAACGCCCACTTTGAAGTGTTTGTCCACCAAAAGGACTTTGAACGGGCCAAAGAAGCCCTCCCCTTTTTGGTTTAATTCAGGGAGATCCCCATGGATAGCGCCACACAAAAATGGATACGAAAAAGGGAATGCCCCACGGGGCATTCCCTTTTTCGTATGGCAGGATCAATCGTAGAAGAGCTCGCCGTCCACAATCCGCACCACCTGCCGGGCCTGTTTGGCCACGTTTAGGTCGTGGGTGATCATCAGGATGGTGTTGCCCATGTCGTTGAGCCGCTGGAACAGTGCCAACACCTCCCGCCCGGTGGAGGAATCCAGGGCGCCGGTGGGTTCGTCGGCCAAGAGGAGGCTAGGTTTGCCCACCAGCGCCCGGGCGATGGCAACCCGCTGCTGCTGCCCGCCGGAGAGCTCCCGGGGTTTGTGGGAGAGCCTCTCGGTCAGGCCCAGCATCTCGATGGTGGGCAGGCAGACTTCTTCCGCCTGCCTGCTGCTCATCCCCCGCACCAGGAGGGGCATCATCACGTTTTGCAGCACTGTGTACTGGGGGATCAGCTGGTATTTCTGGAAGATAAATCCAATCTTTTGGTTGCGGATGTGGGTCAATTCATCGTCGGAGCAGTCCCCCACCGAGGTGCCGTCCAGGAGATAGGTTCCGCTGTCAAAGTGGTCCATACAGCCCACAATGTTCATCAGGGTGGATTTGCCCAGATCGGAAGAGCGTCGTGTAGGGAAAGAGTGTAGATCTCGGTGGTCGC
>OJSA01002495.1_pt1 | contig 12436 bp, 14 predicted proteins | sample 1599341 | NCBI WGS metagenome assembly OJSA01 (sample SAMN04168657, study PRJEB22393) | human gut metagenome | biome: human gut microbiome; feature: stool | host: Homo sapiens | collected 2014-03-20 | reverse complement strand
CGACCACCGAGATCTACACTCTTTCCCTACACGACGCTCTTCCGATCTCCACCTTGCGGCCGTTAATCTTGCATCCATTCAGGCTTTGGATGGCTTCGTCCCGGCTATCCTGGGGGACTTCCACGGTGGTGTAGGTGTCGTGGATCTCAATTTTTCCGATCTGGTGGCCCTCCAGGTTGGTGCGCTCCACCATGGCTCCAACGATGTAGTTGGGGGCCATGCCCTGCTGGCGGCCTGCGGAAAGGTGCAGCCGGGCCATAAAGCTGGAATCCCGGCGGGGGCGGTCGGAGACCACAATGTCGTTGACCGCCTCGATGTCGGGGCGCTCCTTTTCCAAAACCATGGAGAGGGCGGCGGCGGCCACCTGCTCTGGGGTGTAGCCGCTGGCACATAGGGCTTCCGCCTGCTCCAGGTAAGAGGAGAGGTCGGCGGTGTCCATCACCTCTTTGATCCGGCTGAGGAACTGGGTAGAGCGGCTCTCCAAGATGGATTCCGGGGTGGGGACCTTCATCACCGGGATCTTTGCCCCAGTGACCTTCTGGATGTCAAACAGCTCGTACATCTGCTTGCGTCCGCTGAAGATGGTGAAAGCCCGGCCGTTTTTACCTGCCCGGCCGGTCCGGCCGATGCGGTGGATGTAATACTCCGCATTTTGGGGGATGTCAAAGTTGAATACAGCGTCCACATCGTCTACGTCGATGCCTCGGGCGGCCACGTCGGTGGCGATGAGGATGGAGACCCGGCGGGACTTGAACCGGTCCATGACCTGAGTTCGGGCCGACTGCTTCATATCCCCGTGGAGGACTTCACAACCGATACCGGCGTTGTTCAGGTACTCGCCCAGCTGTTCCACCATGCTTTTGGTGTTGCAGAAGATGATGGAAAGGGCGGGCTGATGAAATTCCAGCAGGAGGCGCAGGGCGTCCATTTTTCGGCCCTGGGGCACGTTGTAGGCGGTCTGCTCCACCGTATCGATGGTGCGGGTGTCCTTGCGGATCTCCACCATCTCCGGGTCGGTCTGGAATTCCCGGGTGATGGCCAGAATGGCCGGGGGCATGGTGGCGGAGAACAGCACCGTCTGCCGCTCCTGGGGGATGTCTTTGAGGATGGTCTCGATATCCTCCCGGAAGCCCATGTTGAGCATTTCATCGGCCTCATCCAGGATGATCATTTTGAGATGATCCAGCTTGAGGGTGCGCCGGCGCATGTGGTCCATGACCCGGCCGGGGGTGCCGATGACGATGTTGGCGCCTTTTTTGAGCAGGAACAGCTGTTTCTCAATGGGCTGGCCGCCATAGACTGGCACCGCTTTGATGCCCGGCTTGTATTTGGAGAACTTGCGGATCTCCTGGCAGGACTGCATGGCCAGTTCCCGGGTGGGGGAGAGAACCAGCACCTGGACATGCTCTTCCTCTGGGTCGATCCGTTCCACAGCAGGGATGCCGAAGGCAGCGGTCTTGCCGGTACCGGTGTGGGAGCGGCCGATGACATCCCGCCCGGCCAGAACTAAGGGGATGCTCTTTTCTTGGATTTCAGTGGGGGCTTCAAAGCCCATTTCGGTGATGGCGCGGACGATCTCGTCCGAGATGCCGAGGGAGGAAAACTGGGATTCTGTCATGAAAAACCTCTTTCAAAATTCACTCAACAAAAAAACGAGGAATGAACATCCTCGTTTTCAGGGTTGCTATTCATATACTATTTTATAATAATACCACAGAGGTAACGGGATGTCAATTGATTCGCCAAATTTTTCCAAAATATAAACGGCCCTACTCTTCCACCTGGATCAGCTTGCGCAGGGTGGGGGAAACGTGAAGCCACCGGCAGACGGCATCGTACTCGGCCAGGCGGCGGGAACGCTCCTTCTGGGGGAGGGGCTTCTTTCCTTTGACGGCCCGGATCATCAGATTTTTGGGGGTGTTCTCTGGGTCGATGAATTCCACGATCTGCACCTCATACCCCAGGGCCTCCAGCAGGCGGCTGCGCAGGGCGTCGGTGGAGAGCTCACACAGACGCTGCCGCAGGATGGGGTAACCGGTGAGGAAGGAGAGGTCGGGGCACTCCAGCTGCTCTGCCAATTCGTGGTGGCAACAGGGGGAGGAGAGGATGATCTTACAGCCCCACCGCACCGCGCCCGCCAGCACGATGTCGGTGGCGGTGTTGCAGGCGTGGAGGCTGATAACCATATCCACTGGGAAGTCCGGGTTGTACTGGAGGATATCCCCCTGCAAAAAGGTCAGGCCATGGAGGCCCAGGTTTTCCGCCACAGCGTTGCAGCGGGCGATGACATCCGCTTTTAAATCCACCCCGGTGACGTGGACCTCCCTGTGCTTGATGACCGAGAAATAATGGTGCACTGCAAAGGTGAGGTAGCTTTTGCCGCAGCACAGGTCCACAATTTCCAGAGGCCGGCCAGTGGGAAGGCTGCCGGCCACATCGTCGATCAGCTCCAAAAACCGGTTGATCTGCTTGAATTTATCCCGCATCCGGGGGATGACCCTTCCTTCCCGGTCCATGATGCCCAGCTCCTGCAAAAAAGGGATGGGCTTGTTGTCAGGCAGGAAGCGGGTTTTGTCCCGGTTGTGTTCCTGGAGGGGGGCAGGGCCGGCTTCCCGAATGTTGTTGTGGATGAGAAGGCTCTTTTTCCCCACCTTCACCTCGCAATCCCCGCCGGTGGTGAGAATGTTGCACTGGCGGAAATTTTGTTCCAACTCCCCGCAGAGGAGGGCGGGTGCCTCCTCTGGGGGAAGGTTTTGATGCAGGGCCTTGTTGTCCGCTGGGTAGCGGGTCAGCTGGACCATGGGCTCCCCGTTTTGGGCGAAAAGATGGACCTCCAACCGGAGGATAGCCCGATCCCGTGGGCGGCTGAATACCATTTTTTTCAAGGTCTGGCCGGAGATAACATGGGTAAATATTTCTTGGACGGGCTGAAAATCCATGGATGGTTCCTCCTAGAAAAAGGGCAAAATCCCAGCAGTTGTAGGGCACCCTCGAAATAACTTGACGAGAACGATTTGGAAGTGGGGGCTTCTTATCGAGAGGGATTTCTTCCCCAATGGTTGCTTTGCAGCTATTGCAGCAAAAAGTCTGCACGGACTGGAAAAATCCCGATGCCGCTCTGCGGCGGGAGGGGCTTTGCCCCGAGAGGGATTTCTTCCCTAATGGTTGCTTTGCAACCATTGTAGCACAAATCCACCTCAGAGGGGAGAGGGTTCTGAAGAATCTGAAAAGGGAACAAAAAATTTTCTTTTTTTCCGTATTTGGGGAAAACCAATCCACAGGGGGCGCAGTTGTGGAGAATCCCTTTTAAATGCAAAGAATCAGTTCCTCTCTCCAAGGAACGTAGGGGTGAAAGGGGCCGTATGATGGGGATGAAGACCCTGCCAAGAAACCCATCAAAATCAGGAGGTATCGCCATGAGTGATATTACCAACATGCCGCAAGGCTGTGCGCCTGCCAGCGATCGGATTTTCACCGAATCCCCTCAAGTTTCGCTGGCGATGGCTTATGTCCCCTTCCAGAGATGGTGTCCCACCTATGAGCCGGAAGTTGGATTCAACCGCGGGACAATGTTCCCGGAGCTGGATAAGCCCTTTTTGGGAGAGGAGGCCGTAAGCCGTGGAAGATAACCGTGAAATGCTGCTGAAGCGGGTCCAGATTTGCGATTTTATCCTGGTGGAAACCAATGAGTACCTAGATACCCACCCCAACGACCAAGCGGCATTGGACTATTTTAAAAAGTACAATGAAATGCGCCGCACTGCTGCCAAAGAGTTCACCGAAAAATATGGCCCCTTAAATATGTGGGACTTTGAAGGCGGCAACCGATGGAACTGGGTAGACGATCCCTGGCCATGGGAAAAACAGTAAGGGAGGACCGAATGTATGTGGAGTTATAGCAAGAAATTACAGTATCCGGTTAAGATCGAGCGGCCCAACCCCGCTATGGCCAAAGTGATCATCTCCCAGTTTGGCGGCCCCCACGGTGAATTGGGTGCGGCGACCCGGTATCTTTCCCAGCGGTATTCTATGCCCTATGGAGAGGTCAAAGGGGTCCTGACCGATATCGGCACCGAAGAACTGGGCCATATGGAGATGGTCAGCGCTATTGTATACCAGCTGACCCGCAATTTGACCCCTGACGAGATCAAGAAGAGCGGCTTTGATGTCTACTTTGCCGACCACACCACCGGTTTGTATCCCCAGGCAGCTTCCGGCTCCGCTTTCAGCGCCGAGACCCTGGCTTCCACCGGCGATGTGATCGCGGATTTGACCGAGGACTTGGCCGCAGAGCAAAAAGCCCGTTTGACCTATGACAACCTGCTGCGCCTGGTGGACGACCCAGATGTCCGGGATCCCCTAAAATTCCTGCGGGCGCGGGAACTGGTTCATTTTCAGCGGTTCGGTGAATCGCTCCGCATCGCCCAGGACCACCTGGATGCGAAGAACTTCTACGCCTTTAATCCGGCGTTTGACATGCCCAAGAAATAGCGGGTCCGGCTGCCGGAAGAATTGAGTGTTCCCAGCAAAAGGCCAGGCCGGATTTTCCGGCCTGGCCTTTTAGTGTTTTGTGCTTGCAGCTGGTTATCCCTCCACCATTGGCTGCTCCAATGCCAGGCGGCGGGCGTGTTCCAACCGGTAGTTCTGCCACAACTTCATAGCGGTGTTGATTAGCAGGATCACCAGGGAGACAGCCACAGCGCTCTCCCAATGGCCTTGGTCGTTGTAAGTGGTGATCTGCAGCGCCAAAGTCATGGACTTGGAGGTGTACAGCAGGGACACCGCCGAGATGGTCACCATGGAGTTGGTGAAAAAGTAGATGAACACATCGGTCAGTACCTGTTTGCTGTTTGGCAAGATCACATCGAAAATGACGTTGAACCAATTGCCTCCCAGAGTTTTGCAGATGGATTCCAAGTTGGGGTTTAAGAGTTTAAAATGGCTGATAGCCATCATATATGGCGAACCAAAGAAGTGAACCACGTTGACTATGACAAGAATCGCCATGGTATTGTACAGCGCAGTCCCCTTGAAAAACAGGGCAAAGGCGAGGCCGAGGGCCAGGCCGGGGATGGCAAGGGAGGTCATATACAAGCCGTGGGTGACCTTTTTCATGGGTTGGAGGCCGCCTTTGTTCCGCACATACACATAGCTGGCGGTCAGCACTAGGATGGTGCCCACCAGGCCGGTCAGCAGGGAGATGAGGATGGAATTGGCCACCAGTTTCCCCAGGGCACCCACCGAGATGATCCGCTGGAAATGGCGCAGGGTGAAAGTCAGGTCATAGGGCCATCCCTCGATAAAGGGGGCAGCGATGATAATGACGATAGGGATGGCGATTATCAACGAGATTACCCCGAAGAACAGCTTCTGGATGGGGTGAAAGGGGCCGGATTTCACCGGGCGCAGGTTGTGGGCCGATTGGGCTTGCTTTTTGCTGAAATAACAGATGTCCAGCAGGTACACCACAGCAGCCGGCACTAGGATGATGGTGCTGTAAATGGCGCCCTTGGAAAAATCCAGCATGCCGATGACGTTTTTGTAAAAGAGAAGCGGCAGGATGGAGTATGTACCACCCACTGACAGGGGGATACCGTAATCGGTGAACACCATAGTGAAAACCACGGCGAAGGCAGAGAACACCGAATACTTCATCACCGGCAACACCACGTCAAAGAACCGGCGCATCGGCTTGGCGCCCAGGATGACGGCGTTTTCAAAAAGGCGGCCGTCCAGATTGGCAAAGCCCTGGCTTAGCACCAAGAAGGCGGTGGGGAACGCATAGAAAAAACTGCCCATCACAATGCCCAGAGGGCCGTATATGGGAAGGTTCAGCCCAAACAGCCGGGTGAAGATGCCCATCTTGCCAAACAGGTACACGATGACAATACCGTGGGTAATAGAGGGGACAAGCATGGTCATCAGGGCAAAAAAGCGGAAGAACACCCGCATTTTGTGGGAGAGTTTATACTCCACGATATAGGCGAAGAAAAAGGCCGCACTGATGGAGATCACGCAGGAGATAAGGGTGACCTTCAGGGAGTTGAAGATGGCGCTCCGAGTGGTGCTGCTGGAGAGGACGGTGGCAAACCCTTTGTAAAACGGGGTGTAGTCCACCGATTTTGCCAACAGTGCCAACAGCGGCAGCACCAAGTTCATCAACACGATGGCGATGAGTGCGGTTAAGAGGAAATACGGTTTGCGCTGGGTTGTAGTGGGACTGTTCTTCAAGAGGCTCCGCCCCCTTTAAGCTCCCAGATATACCGCGCCCGCTTGTCGATCTGGTCGATGACAAAGGACCGGATAAAGGGATCGTCCTTGCTGGCGTACAGTCCATCCGGGGTGTCGTCCGCTACAATGGCCCCCGCCCGCATCAGAATGATCCGGTCGCTGAGGGAGAGGGCTTCCTCCTGATCGTGGGTGACCATGATCATGGTGATGCCGAACTGTTTTTGAAGCTCTTTGAGCTCTTCGCTCAAATCCACCTTGACCATGGCGTCCAATGCGGAGAAAGGCTCGTCGAGAAGAAGGAGGTCGTTTTCTAGAACCAGTGACCGGGCGATGGCAGCCCGCTGCTGCATGCCGCCGGACAGCTGGGAGGGGTACTTCTTGACGGCCCGTTCCAGCTTGAGCATTTTAAGCATGGGCTCAATTTTCCCCCGAATTGCTTCGGGGGAAGTTTTGCGCAGCTTTAAGCCGTAGGCGATATTGTCATATAGGGTCATGTGGGGGAACAGGGCGTAATCCTGGAACACGATGGAGAAACCCCGTTTGTCCGGCGGCAGATTGGTGATGTCCTTGCCGTGGTGGAGGATTTGGCCGGATGATGGGGATTCCAGCCCCATCATCACCCGCAGCAGAGTGGTCTTGCCACATCCGCTGGGCCCCAGGATGGAGATGAACTGCCCTTTTTCAATGGAACAATTGATGTCCTTCAGGGCATGCTGCTGCCCAAAATATTTATTTACACCGACGATGTCTAAGACATTACTCATACCGCTCACTCCATTTTTGTGCTCTTTCCGCCTTCAAGTCCGGGTCAGCGATGTCAGTCATATCCAGGAGCTTGAAGTTTTCGGGGTACTCGCCCCGGTTTTCCCCGCCTTCGATGACGGAAAGGTTGTAGTTGTTGAAGACGGCGTTGCCCTCGGCACTGGTGATGGTGTCCAATACATCCAGTACCAGCTGGGAGGGTTCCTCTTTCTTGTTGACCAGCAGAACGGTGTCGTAGTCATAAGGGGCGCCTTCAGAGGCAAACAGGACTTTGACCGGCTTGCCTTCGCTTTGCAGCAGAAGGCCCTCGTAATCGATGCCCAGGCCGATGGCGGCTTCGCCCGAGGCGACCATCGAGGACGGGGTAGAGCCGGATTCACCGAACAGGAAGATGTTTTCACTCAGTTTGTCAAAATACTCCCAGCCTTTTTCCTCACCGTACAAGCCCAGAATGCCGTGGAGGAAGAAGTAGCCGGTGGAACTGGTGTTGGGGTTACTCATAACAATGTGGCCTTTGTAAATAGGGTTCAACAGGTCTTCATAGGAGGTGGGCTCCGGAAGACCCAACTTTTCCAGTTCTTGGGTGTTGACCAGGATGGCACCGGACCAAACGCCGTTGGGGATGATCACATTGTCCGGGTCGGTGTATTCGGCTTTGTAAGTGCTCTTGGGGGTGAACGACCGCAGGTAGCCGCCGTCCTTCAGCTGATTGGCATAGCCGCTGGAGAGGGAGAGGAGGATGTCAGCCTCAGAATCGGCTCCCTCCGCCTGGATTTTTGCAGCCAGCTTGCCGGAGGACATATAGTTGATGTTGATTTCCGCATCGGGGTAAATTTCCCGCAGATAGTCCAGCTGCAATGCGATCTGGTCTTCATAGTTGGCGGAGAGAATGTTGACGACCTGTTTATCGCCGCTGCCGCTGCTGCTGCATCCGGCAAACAGCCCTGCCGCTACTGCTGCAGTCAGCATAAGGGCAAGGGTTGAAAAAAAACGTTTTTTCATGGGGGACCTCCTTGCATTTCAATTTTCAATACATTCAAAACTAACAACTTTATTATAATATAAAGTTGGCAATATCGCAACAAAAAGAAAAAAATTTTAGAATATTTTAACACTTTGACCATTTATATTGAGTAGATATTTGTCGATTATCTACGCCTTAATGGATGGAACCCGGCAAGAAGGCAGTATGAATTGAGGACGGATCTCTTGCAATGCCCCCAATTTGCTTGAATTTTTTTCCAGCCCATGCTACAATAATCCCACGGCGGCGGTCGGTAAGGCTCCGGCGTTGCAACAACAACCACAGAGGGAAATTACCCTTTTTTGAAAGGACTTTATATGAAATTTGAACAACTGAACTTGGCTGCCCCTATCCTGAAGGCGCTGGCGGAAGAGGGCTACACCGCCCCGTCCCCCATTCAGGAGAAGGCCATCCCTCCGGTGCTGGAAGGGCGCGACCTATTGGGCTGTGCCCAAACCGGCACTGGCAAGACCTGTGCCTTTGCCTGCCCCATGCTCCAAACTCTGTATGGGCGGCCGGTGCGGGAGAAAATCCGGCCGATCCGGGGCCTGGTGCTCACTCCCACCCGGGAACTGGCCCTCCAGATCAGCGAGAGCTTCCAGAGCTATGGCCGGCATCTGCCCATCCGCACCACCGTCATCTTTGGTGGGGTATCCCAGGTACCCCAGGTGGAAGCACTCAAACAGGGGGTGGATATTCTGGTGGCTACCCCGGGCCGGCTCAATGATCTGATTGGCCAAGGGTACATCGACCTCTCCAAGGTGGAGATTTTTGTGCTGGATGAAGCCGACCGGATGCTGGATATGGGCTTTATCCACGACGTGAAGCGGGTGATTGGAAAGCTGCCCCAGAAGCGGCAGACCCTTTTGTTTTCCGCAACCATGCCCCAGGAGATCATCAAACTGGTGGAGACGATCTTAAAAAATCCGGTGAAGGTCATGGTGACTCCGGTCTCCTCCACGGTGGAGATCATTGACCAGTCGGTCTACTTTGTGGACAAGGCCAACAAGCCCAAGCTGTTGATCCACCTGCTCCAGGACCCAGCTATCACGTCGGCTCTGGTGTTCACCCGCACCAAACACGGCGCGGACCGGGTAGCCCGACTGCTGCAAAAGGCGGGGATTGGGGCTGCGGCCATCCATGGGGATAAATCCCAAGGGGCGCGGCAAGCCGCCCTCTCCCGGTTTAAGAAAGGGGAGATCCGGGTTCTTGTCGCCACCGACATCGCCGCCCGAGGAATCGACATCGACGAGCTCTCCCACGTGTTCAACTACGACCTGCCCGACGTGCCGGAGACCTACGTCCACCGCATCGGCCGGACGGGCCGGGCAGGGGCAGGAGGCACCGCCATCGCCTTCTGCAACTTTGATGAGAAGGAAAACCTGAAAGATATTGAAAAACTGATTCGCAAACAGATCCCCGTGGTGGAGGGCCACCCCTACCCCATGGAGATCTTCGAGCCCACGGTAAAGCAGCCGCCCCAGCCCCGCAGGGCCCGGGAGCCGCAACAGGGGAAGGCCGCTCCCAAAAAAGTGAAACAGCCGGCCCGGCAGCTAGAGAAAAAAGATCTGTCGCGGGGAGAACACCCCGCCCGGCCCCAGAGGGAGGGGAGCGCGGTGGAGCCGGCTGAAAAAGCGCCCCAGCGAAAAAACCCTTTGCCCTCCCAGAAAAAAGATTCCCCGGCGAAACCTGCCTCTAGTAGGGAGAGGGCACAGGGGGGAGCCCCCCAGCAGCGCCCAGCGAAAAAACCGGCTCGCCGGGGAGCGCCCCAACGGGAACAGAAGGCCCCGAAACAGCCGGTAGCTCCGGAGGAAAAACGCCCCCAGATCGCCTTCCAGAGGGAGGCCCACACCGAAGTGAAAACCGTCCCCCGCAAATGGTTTGAGTTCTGGAAATAACAGCGGCCGCGGATGGCCTTGGCTTCGCCGGTCCTCTTGCACAGGGGACAAAACAGCAGAGAAGCCCCCTTCTTCCCACAGGAAGAAGGGGGCTTCTATTTCTTATTGGACTGCACTACAACCTAATGGTTTTGGAGTTTCTTTTTCAACTTTTATATAACATCCCTCCAAAGACCGGCAGAAACGATGTTCGGCTTAGTCCACCGAGATGGGGGTAAAGGTGCCGTCTTCGTGGGGGGTAAAGACAAAATGCTCCTTGAGAAAGATGATGTCGTCCCGCTTCACCGCACCCAGCTCCGCCAGGATGGCGGCGCGGGCGACCACCTGGGCGCCTGCCTCTACCGCCAGGCCCTCAATGGCGGCCAGGGATTCCCCAGTGGCGATGACATCGTCGATGAGGGCGACCCGTTTGCCGCGGATCTTCTCGGCGTCGCAGCCGTTGAGATACAGGGTCTGCTCCTTCTGGGTGGTGATAGAGCAGGCCTTGTGGGAGAGGGCATCCTGCATATAGGGCTTGAGGGACTTGCGGGCGACGATGAATTCCTTCATCCCAAGCAGGCGGCTCATCTCATAGCAAAGGCAGATGCCCTTGGCCTCGGCGGTCATCAGGTAGTCCACCTCGGGAAGCCGTTTGACCAGCTCCGGCGCCACGGCCTGTACCAGTTCCGTGTCCGAGATGACCACAAAGCTGGCCAGCGCCTTATCGTCTGCAATTTTTACATAGGGCAGCTTGCGTTTTACGCCGCAGATTTCAAAGTCAAAATATTTCATCATGCTGTTGCTTCCTCCTGCTTCCTTAGTTTACCGTTTTATCTTATTATAGCAAAGCATGGGGAAGATTGTAAAGAAAGACCAGTATGTACCGCCCCACTGGGCGGAAAACTATTTGTGGGCACGGTGTTCGGTCTGTAGGCCGTGGTCAGCCGCTTTGGCATTTTTGCTCATCGGCACGTCGTAGATCGCCTGATAAGAGGAGACCTCAGCAGGGTCGAGGGGCGCGCTGGGGATGAGTCCGGTGCACTCGGTACTGGAGGCCACGCCATACAGCTCTTCATAGGGCTGGCCGTCCGGGGAATCGTAGGGGAGGATGGGCTTGTGTTTTTTTTGCATGAAAAAACAGCTCCTTTCCCCTTTATTATTTCACCCCGCGGTGCAGTTAACAGCGTTTGGACCAGGGAGTTTGCGGCAGGAAGAAACTGGGTTAGACCCCATCGTCCCAGACGGTAATGGAAGGACGGGAAAAATAGTAATCCGGCCCCGGGCCGCGGGGCAAGCCAAGCCGGGTTTGGCGGCTGCGGGAGATCAATTTCAGCTTGTCCACCGGCACGCCGCGGTTGTACTGCCACAGCTCATAGGAGAGGGATTCCACCCGGTTTCGGACCATCTGGGTGCTGACTCCAAAGCGCTGGGCCAGTTCGAGCAAACCCGACAATCGGTTAGAATTAGAACGTATGTTCGACAAAATCGGCAAAAAAATACGATAGGGCAAAAGCAGCTCCGCCGCAGCCTCATTGGCCTGCCATTCCAGCGGAGAGCGTTCGCAGCCATCGCAGAGAAATTGCGTGTGATTTTGGTGAAGTAGATAGTGAGACAGTTCGTGAGACAAGGTGAAGCGCTGGCTCGGCAAAGAGGCGTTTTGGTTGAGTGCGATTTGGGAGAGGAATTCCCCCCGGATCAAAACGCCGCAGAGCCGTGTGCTTTGAAAATCCAGAAGCCGCACGGGCACATCCAGCTGCTGAGCGGCTTCAAAGGGGTCAAAGGGCGCAGTAAATCCATGCTCCCGCCGGATTTCGTCTACCCGGCGGTAGAGCTGGGCTTTGGTGGCATAGCTTTCTATGGCCGCTCATTCCTTTCTTTGAACTTTTTCTCTTTGTCCTTGATCTCCCGGGCGATGCCCAGCAGAAGGTCCACATCGTGTTGGGTCAAATCCAGAGCCTTGGCGCCCTGGGCCAGACGGAAGTAGATGTCAGGCATGGATTCCCCATCCGGCCCAAAGGAGACAGGGGAATCCTCCCCCAGCAGGTAATCGGTGGAAACACCGAAAAACGCAGCCACTTTGCGCGCAGTTTCGGTGCGGGGCACGCGGCAGCCGCTCTCCCAGTTGCCGATGGTGCTCTGGGTGACGCCCAATTGTTTGGCAAGCTGAGCCTGGGTCAAGCCGGCACCGGTGCGCAGTTCTTTCAAACGGGTGTCAAACATGAGAATCCCTCCTTATCAAAAATGTGTGCAACAGCCCGTTTGCGGGTAAGGCCCGGTCTATCAATGGGGGAAAACCCGGCTTATCTGAAGTTGGCTAAGAGGGAGGTCAAGATAGGCACCTCCCCAATGGAGCCAGACGGGATCGGGATACGATGCATTCCCATTTTGAGCGGCGAGCGTTGCGGTAGGTGGTTTGTTATGGGAATCGGTTAGAAACTTTTCCACTCTTATTATAGCACAAAGAATGATGAAAGCCATCTATTTTTGACGAATTTTTTCTGTTTAAACAATTTTTTTCGGGGACAAAAGGGCATTGTTTTGC
>OJSA01002486.1_pt1 | contig 12478 bp, 8 predicted proteins | sample 1599341 | NCBI WGS metagenome assembly OJSA01 (sample SAMN04168657, study PRJEB22393) | human gut metagenome | biome: human gut microbiome; feature: stool | host: Homo sapiens | collected 2014-03-20 | reverse complement strand
CAACCGCGCCCTGATGGGCGCCAACATGCAGCGGCAGGCTGTGCCGCTGCTGGTCACCGAATCCCCCATCGTGGGCACCGGCATGGAGTACAAGGCCGCCGTTGACTCCGGCGTCTGCGTGCTGGCCAAAGCCGACGGTGTGGTGGAGCGGGTTTCCGCCACCGACATTGTGGTCCGCCAGGACGACGGGTTTGTGGAGACCTACCACTTGATTAAATTTATGCGCTCCAACCAGGGAACGTGCGTCAACCAGCGCCCCATCGTGGAAAAAGGGGAGCGGGTGACCAAGGGGATGGTCATCGCCGACGGCCCCGCCACCTCCAACGGTGAGATCGCACTGGGCAAAAACGCCCTCATCGGTTTCATGACCTGGGAAGGCTACAACTACGAGGACGCCGTCCTGCTCAACGAGCGGATGGTCCGGGATGATGTGTACACCTCCATCCACATTGAGGAGTATGAAATTGAAGCCCGTGACACCAAGCTTGGGCCGGAGGAGATCACCCGCGACATTCCCAACGTGGGCGAGGATGTCCTCAAAGAGCTGGATGAGCGAGGCATTATCCGGGTGGGCGCCGAGGTCCGTGCCGGCGACATCCTGGTGGGCAAGGTGACCCCCAAGGGCGAGACCGAGCTCAACGCTGAGGAGCGCCTCCTGCGGGCCATCTTTGGTGAGAAGGCCAGGGAAGTCCGCGACACCTCCCTGCGTGTCCCTCACGGCGAATACGGCATCATTGTGGATGTCAAAGTCTTTACCCGGGAAAACAGCGATGAGCTCTCTCCCGGCGTCAATATGGTGGTCCGCTGCTATATCGCCCAGAAGAGAAAGATCTCGGTGGGTGACAAGATGGCAGGCCGCCACGGCAACAAGGGTGTTGTCTCCCGGATTCTGCCCCAGGAGGATATGCCTTATCTGCCCGATGGACGTCCTCTTGACATCGTCCTGAACCCCCTGGGCGTACCTTCTCGTATGAACATCGGCCAGGTGCTGGAGGTCCATCTGGGCTACGCCGCCCAGAAGCTGGGCTGGAAGGTGGCCACCCCCATCTTCGACGGCGCGTCTTACAGCGACATTCAGGAGCTGCTGCAGCAGGCGGGTCTGGATCCTGAGGGCAAGAGCGTGCTGTACGATGGCCGCACCGGTGAGCCCTTCGACAACAAGGTCACCGTGGGCTACGTGTACTTCCTGAAGCTGCACCATCTGGTGGACGACAAGATCCACGCCCGCTCCACCGGCCCGTACTCCCTGGTCACCCAGCAGCCGCTGGGCGGCAAGGCCCAGTTCGGCGGCCAGCGCTTCGGCGAAATGGAAGTCTGGGCCCTGGAGGCCTATGGCGCGGCCTATACCCTGCAGGAGATCCTGACGGTGAAGTCTGACGACGTCACCGGCCGCGTCCGGACCTACGAGGCCATCGTCAAGGGCCACAACGTGCCCCAGCCCGGTGTGCCGGAGTCCTTCAAGGTGCTGGTGAAGGAGCTGCAGTCCCTGTGCCTGGACATTCAGGTGCTGGACAAGGACGGCAACGTCATCGAACTGAAGGAAGACGAGGACGCTATGGACACCTTCAACCTGGCCCGGATGGACGCCGACGACGACCGGCACCGCGCCTTCTCCGAAGAGGCGGAGTTCCAGGATTCCGGCTTTGACATCGAGGACGCCCCGGAGGATGCCGGCGCGGACATCGACGTGGACTTCGACGACGAATGATCCAGGATCGTATTGTTCGTCAACTCAACAATTCTGGATCATGTAAGGAGGAAATCGCAAGATGATCGACAACAACACTGGCAACAACATTGCCTTTGACGCGATTAAGATCGGCATGGCCTCTCCGGAGCAGATCCGCGCCTGGTCCTATGGCGAGGTGAAAAAGCCGGAGACCATCAACTACCGCACCCTGAAGCCGGAGCGGGACGGCCTGTTCTGCGAGCGCATCTTCGGACCCACCAAGGACTGGGAGTGCCACTGCGGCAAGTACAAGAAGATCCGCTACAAGGGCAAGATCTGCGACCGCTGCGGCGTCGAAGTCACCCGGGCCAAGGTCCGCCGGGAGCGCATGGGCCACATCGAGCTGGCCACCCCCGTCTCCCACATCTGGTATTTCAAGGGCATCCCCTCCCGGATGGGTCTGCTGCTGGACATCAGCCCCCGGATCCTGGAAAAGGTGCTGTATTTCGCCAACTATATCGTCACCGACCCCGGTGAGACTCCGCTGACCAAGAATCAGATCCTCTCCGAGAAGGAGTACCGGGATTACCGTGAGAAGTATGAGGACGACTTCCAGGCCGGCATGGGCGCCGAAGCCGTGAAGAAGCTGCTCCAGGACGTGGACCTGGAGGCCCTCTCCGCCCAGCTCCACGCAGAGCTGAAGGATGCCTCCGGCCAGAAGAAGGCCCGGATCGTCAAGCGGCTGGAGGTGGTGGACGCCTTCCGTCTGTCCGGCAACAAGCCGGAGTGGATGGTCATCGACGTGCTGCCTGTTATCCCGCCGGAGCTGCGCCCCATGGTGCAGCTGGACGGCGGCCGGTTCGCCACGTCCGACCTGAACGACCTGTACCGCCGGGTCATCAACCGGAACAACCGCCTGAAGCGGCTGATCCAGCTGAACGCCCCAGATATCATCGTCCGCAATGAGAAGCGGATGCTCCAGGAGGCTGTGGACGCCCTGATCGACAACGGCCGCCGGGGCCGCGCCGTCACCGGCGCCAACAACCGGGCGCTGAAGTCCCTCAGCGATCTGTTAAAGGGCAAGCAGGGGCGGTTCCGCCAGAACCTGCTGGGCAAGCGCGTGGACTACTCCGGCCGTTCCGTCATCGTGGTCGGCCCCGAGCTGAAGATCTACCAGTGCGGCCTGCCCAAGGAGATGGCCATCGAGCTCTTCCGCCCCTTCGTGATGAAAAAGCTGGTGGAGGACGGCCTGGCCAACAACATTAAGTCCGCCAAGAAGATGGTGGACAAGGGCAAGGCCGAGGTGTGGGACGCCCTGGAGTTTGTCATCAAGGACCACCCCGTCATGCTCAACCGCGCCCCCACCCTGCACCGCCTGGGCATCCAGGCCTTCGAGCCCGTGCTCGTGGAGGGCCGCGCCATCAAGCTGCACCCCCTGGTGTGTACCGCCTTCAACGCCGACTTCGACGGCGACCAGATGGCTGTCCACGTGCCCCTGTCCGCCGAGGCCCAGACCGAGGCCCGGGTGCTCATGCTCTCGGCCAACAACCTGCTGCGGCCCCAGGACGGCGGCCCCGTCACCGTGCCCACCCAGGACATGGTGCTCGGCTCCTACTACCTGACCTATGAGAAGTATCCCGAGCACACCGCCGAGGAGACCTACGACGACGTGGCGGCGGTGAAGGCCGCCCTGGCCGCGGGCGCCATCACCCCCGACTCCTATGTCTGGGTGAAGAACCCCGGCTCCCTGGATGATATTCCCACCTATGCCGGCATCTGCGCCGAGACCGAGGACGGCGCGCTGCCCCGCGAGGTGCTCCACGTCTTCTCCAACGACATCGAGGCCCGCCTGGCCTACGACGAGGGCGAGCTGGAGCTCCACGTGCCCATCCTGGTCCGCCGGGAGGCGGAGGTGGACGGCGTTGTCCGCCACAAGCTGGTGCGCACCACCGTGGGCCGCCTGCTCTTCAACGAGGGCATCCCCCAGGATCTGGGCTTCGTGGACCGCAGCGACCCCGAGCAGATGTTCGACCCCGAGGTCAACTTCATCGTGGGCAAGAAGCAGCTTGGCAAGATCATCGACAAGTGCATCGTCAAGCACGGCTTCACCGTGTCTGCCCATGTGCTGGACACCATCAAGAACCGGGGCTACAAGTTCTCCACCCGCGGCTCCCTCACCGTCTCCATCTACGACATGACCATCCCCGAGAAGAAGTATGGCCTGATCGCCGATACCGAGAAGGAGATCGTCAAGATCGAGCGGCAGTACAAGCGCGGCTTCCTCACCAATGAGGAGCGTTACCGCCTGGTGGTCGAGGCCTGGGAAAAGACCACCAAGGACGTGACCGACGCCCTGATGGCCGGCCTGGACCGCTACAACCCCATCTGGATGATGGCGGACTCCGGCGCCCGTGGTTCCTCCGCCCAGATCCGCCAGTTGGCCGGCATGCGCGGCCTGATGGCCGACACCTCCGGCCGCACCATCGAGATCCCCATCAAGTCCAACTTCCGTGAGGGCCTGTCCGTGCTGGAGTACTTCATCTCCTCCAGAGGCGCCCGAAAGGGTATGGCCGACACGGCTCTGCGTACCGCCGACTCGGGTTACCTGACCCGCCGTCTGGTGGACGTGTCCCAGGAGGTCATCATCCGCGAGCACGACTGCGGCACCGACGACGGCATCACCGTCAGCGAGATCGTGGAGAACGGCCAGGTCATTGAGACCTTCGGCGAGCGGCTCAAGGGCCGTTATCCGGTGGAGGATATCTGCGATCCCCATACCGGCGAGGTGCTCATCGACCACCACACCATGATGACCGCCGACCACGCCAAGCTGCTGGAGGACCACGGCATCCACTCCGTGAAGATCCGCAGCGTGCTCACCTGCCGCGCCCGCAGTGGCGTTTGTTCCAAGTGCTATGGCATCAACCTGGCCATTGGCGAGCCCGTGGGCGAGGGCGAGGCCGTGGGCATCATCGCCGCCCAGTCCATCGGCGAGCCGGGCACCCAGCTCACCATGCGTACCTTCCACACCGGCGGCGTCGCCGGCGGCGACATCACCCAGGGTCTTCCCCGTGTTGAGGAGCTGTTCGAGTCCCGCAAGCCCAAGAAGATGGCCCAGTTGGCCGAGATCAGCGGCCGGGTCACTCTGGAGGAGGCCAAGCGCAACGCCATCTGCAACGTCACCATCACCGCCAACGACGGCGAGGTGGTCTCCTACGCCCTGCCCTACGCGGGCCTGCGGGTGAAGGACGGCGACACCGTGGAGAAGGGCTTCGCCCTCACCGAGGGTGCCCTCTACCCCCAGGACGTCCTGCGGGTGCGCGGCGTCCACGCCGTGTACGACTACCTCATCCAGGAGGTTCAGAAGCCCTACCGTCAGCAGGGCGTTGACATCAACGACAAGCACATCGAGGTCATCTGCCGCCAGATGATGCGCAAGGTGCGGGTGGAGGACGCGGGCGATTCCGATCTGCTCAGCGGTTCCACCGTCGATCTCATCCGCTTTGAGGATGCCAAGGAGGCCGTGCAGAAGCGCATCGACGCCGGCGAGACCAACGACGGCCTCGAGCTCAAGCTGCCCACCTGCACCCGCCTGCTGATGGGCATCACCAAGGCCTCTCTGGCCACCGACTCCTTCCTGTCCGCCGCCTCCTTCCAGGAGACCACCAAGGTGCTCACCGAGGCCGCTATTCAGGGCAAGGTGGACCACCTGCTGGGCCTGAAGGAGAACGTCATCATCGGCAAGCTGATCCCCGCCGGCTCCGGCCTGTCCGTCTACCGCAAGTACGACAAGGTGGACGACGAGGGCACCGCCCAGAGCGGCGAGGAGGCGGTTCCCGAGGAGGAGGCCCCCGCCGAGGCGGCGGTCCTCTCCGAGTCCGCTGAAGTCTGATCCCACTGTGAAAGGCCCGGGGCACCCCATTGCCCCGGGCCTTTTTTCGACAGGAGGTGCCTATGAACGTCTTTTCCCTCTCGTGGGCCGCAGCGGGACTGGCCCTGCTGGGCCTGAGCCTGTTTCCCGCCGGCTCCCTTGCCCTGGGCGGAGCGCCCGCTCATCTGGCCGTCTTTCTGCTCCTGCTGGCCCTGGCCGCCCTGGCGCTGCGGCTGCTCCGCCGGGAGGGCCTGGACCGTCCCCGGCTGCTGGACGCCCTGCTGCCCATTGGGCTGGCCTTCTTCCTCCGGGCCCTGCTGCTGGACTACCAGTCCGCCGATTACCAGATGTTCCTCTCCCAATGGGCCGCGGCCTTCCGGGATGGGGGCGGCTTCGCGGCCGTGAAGCTGCCGATCGGCAACTATAACGCGCCCTACCTCTATTTTCTTGCCGCCATCTCCTATCTGCCCATACCCGACCTGTACCTGATCAAGCTCTTCTCCATTCTGTTTGACGTGGTGCTGGCCTGGGGCGGCTTCCGGCTGGTGCGGCATTTCGCGCCGGAGCGCCCGAACCGCCCCCTGCTCTGCGTCAGCCTGCTTCTGCTGCTGCCCACGGTGATACTCAACGGCGCGTTCTGGGGGCAGTGCGACGCCCTGTACGGCGCCCTCACCCTCCACGCCCTGGCCTGCGCGCTGGAGGGAAGAAACCGAAGCTCTTTGCTCCTGCTGGGGATCGCCTTCTCCTTTAAACTACAGACCGTCTTCGTGCTCCCCCTGTGGGGCGGGCTGTGGCTGCTCCGGCGGGTGCGCTTCCGGGAGCTGTTGTGGTTTCCGGCGGCCTATGCCGCCACCTGTGTGCCCGCGCTGCTGCTGGGCAAGCCCCTGGGGGACATCCTGGGGGTCTATTTCGGGCAGGCCGCCGAGTACTCCGGCTATCTGAACCTGAACGCCCCCAATATGTACGCCCTGATTCCCCACGGCGCGGAGGTGAACACTGCCCTCGCCGCCCGCCTGGGCATCCTGGCCGCCTTCGCCCTCGCTGCGGCCGTGCTGGCCGCCCTGCTGGTTTTCCGCCGCCAGGCGGACGACCGGGCTCTTCTGGCCGCCGCGGTTGTCCTGGCCATCGGCGTGCCCTTCCTGCTGCCCCACATGCATGAGCGCTACTTCTTCCTGGCCGACGTGCTGGCTCTGGCCTGGACCTGCGCGTTCCCCCGCTCCGCCCCCTGCGCCCTGCTGGTGGAGCTGGCCTCCCTGGGCGCCTATGTGGTGGTCCTGCGGGGGAAATTTACCCTGGCGGTCTCCCTGGATGGCCGCCTGTTCCCCATGCTGTGCGAGGCCCTGCTCATGCTGGCCGGCCTGGCCTTTGCGGTCCTCTCCCTCGCCCGCCGGCTCGCCTTCCCTCAAAAATCCAGAGAGTAACAGCCTGTCCCCTACCATCTGGCATGCCGGTACAAATTTCCTGTGAAATCAGCAGGAAAGCAGTTGACGAGCTGGAAACAATGTGTTACAATTTGGTTACAGTTTTTAAGAATAGTTACAATTCTCAAAGGAGGTCAAAATGGCAGCTCAGAATATTCCCCTGACCTACAAGGGCCACCCCCTCCGCCGGAAGGACAGCCTGATCTACTACGGCAGCATGGCCCAGAAATATATCATCATGCTCCAGATTCTCTCCCAGAAGAAGGATCAGGATCTGGACGTGGCGACCAAGGTTTCCGTTCAGCTTCAGCTCACCGACCCGGATCTGAAGAGCCGGGACCGGGTGGTTAAGAAAACTGAGAAAGACAGCCTCTACGCCGCCATGGACGTGGCGTCCGTCTGGCTGGAGCGCGCGCTCGCCAACCCGTAATCCCGCCTTACACCCGAGAAGCCAAAGCCCCGCCCTCCGGGCGGGTATTACTTTGAAACTGGAGGAATCGACCCATGATACAGCCTGCCAAGCTCCTGCGCACCGCGCTTGTAACCGCCGTCCTCTCCACCGTCTGCGTGGTGAGCGCCTCCGCCGCCAGCGTCGGCGTGGGCACCGTCAACACCGACGCACTCCGCCTCCGCGACGAGGCCAGCACCTCCGCCACCGTACTGGGTACCGCCTCCAAGGGCGACACCGTGGTGGTTCTGGAGGACGCGGGCAACGGCTGGTACAAGGTGGACTACAAGTCCGTGGAGGGCTATATGTCCGGCGAGTACCTGAACGTGTCCGCCAAGGCGGATGTCACCATCGGTTACGGCCTGGTCCAGTCCCAGGGTTCTCCCCTGAATGTGCGCAGCGGCCCCGGCACCAGCTACGGTAAGGTCACCTCCCTCAACAACGGCGCGGTGGTCAACATCGTGGGTATCGACAACGGCTGGTACAAGATCTCTACCAATGGCGTCACCGGCTATGTCAGCAGCGATTACATGGTCACCTGCAAGGACTCCGCCGGCTCCCGCGGCGACGGCGCCACCGCTGTGGCCACCGCCTCCAGCAGCAGCCTGGGCCAGCAGGTGGTGGACTACGCCAAGCAGTATCTCGGCTGCCCCTATGTTTACGGCGGCAACGGCCCCAGCAGCTTTGACTGCTCCGGCTACACCAGCTATGTGTACCGCCACTTCGGCTACACCCTGAACCGCACCGCCTCCACTCAGCTCTCCAATGGCACCTCTGTTTCCAAGAGTGAGCTGCAGCCCGGCGACCTGGTGTTCTTCAAGTACAACACCAGCAAGGCCGCCTCTCATGTGGGCATCTATATTGGCGGCGGGCAGTTCATCCACGCCTCTACCAATACATACACCGTCAAGATTGACGATCTTACCCGCGGCCACTACGCCAACGTCTACGTGGGCGCCCGCCGCATCCTGTGATTTTGCCTGGCAGGCGAATCCGGTCTGAGTTGAAAACGAGCGTACACGGCTCTGCCGTGCACGCTCGTTTTATGTTTTCGTATACGATGCAGTTTTAGGAGGGATTTTCAAATGGATCTGGCCTTTCTGGAGGAAACCAAGTTCTGTCTCCCGGCGCGCCGGAGCTGCCGGAATCCCTCGCCGGCCTTCCCATCGCCCTGCCCCACGCTCCCCGCCCTGTTCGGCACCTGGTGGAGAAATCCGTCCCCCTCTCCGTGGGGAGGGTATGCGCCTTCTCCTTTGCCGCTCCCCGCGGCGGCCTCGCCCTGTGCAATATCAATGCCGTCACCCTTTCTTTGCAGACAATCGCCGTATACTGCATTAGGGGTTGATGTTGTCCAGTCACAGGAACAGGGCCCGCCGGATGGCGGGCCCTGTCGGGTCAGATGCTTATTCCTGGGGCTTGTCGTCGTCGGAGAATACCTCCTCGGGAGCCACCTCGTGATCGCAGCAGCCGCAGCCGCCGTCCACCGGCTCCTCAGGGGGCACGTCGGTCTCCACGTGGGGGATGTCCGCGTCGGACACATTGCCCTCAGCCTTCAGCTCGGCGATGCGGTTCTTGTTCTCCTCAATGTTGACCTTGGCGGCGGTGATGCGCTCACACAGGGCCACGTAGGCCGCCTCAGGGGCCATGCCCCGCTCGGCATAGTATAGCTTGCCGATCTCCACATACGCCTTCTTGATGGCGTCCTCCTCGCTGGCGTTGTTCAGGGACAGCTTGGTGATCTCCGCAAGCTGCTTGGACTTGGCCACGCCGGCCCGGCCCAGATCCATTGCACGATCCTTCAGTTCATCCAAAAAAGCCATATTAAAAACCTCCTTACGGTGCGGCTTGTTGGGTTGCTGGCCTTATTCTACCCCGTTTTGCCCCGGTGCGCAAGGGGACGCGCCGGGATTTTAGCCAATTTTAACCGATCCTATAGCGGAGCTTAAATTTTGCGGCCTTTTCTTGCCCTTTGGCCCGCACTGTGATAAAATCATATCATTTCACTGGGGGAATTCTCCCCCGGAAAGGAGCACCCATGAAACTGTTGATGACGGACCGTCCCGTGTCCGCCGCTCTCCCCCAGGATGCCGCCGCCGTGGATCTCTCCGCCCTCCGCATCGCAAACTGCGTGGGCTGCTTCGGCTGCTGGACCAAAACGCCTGGCCGCTGCGTCATCCGGGACGACGCGGCACGGGTATATCCCCTCATCGCCCGGAGCGAGCAGGTACTCTATGTCAGCCGGGTCAAATACGGCTCCTACGCGCCGGTGATGAAGACCATGCTGGAGCGGGCCATTCCGGTGCAGCAGGCCTTTCTCCGCATCCACAACGGCGAGACTCACCACGTTCAGCGCGCCGTGGTCCCCAAGGACGCGGTGATCCTGGCCTACGGGGCGGACCGGGCGGAGGAGCGCGCCCTGTTCACCCGGCTGGTGGAGCGCAACGCCCACAATATGTCCTTCCGCAGCCACCGCGTCCGCTTTGTGGCCGAGGGGGAGCTGGAGGCCGCCGTGGGAGAGGAGGTGGCCCGGTGGTGAAGCTTCTGATCGTAAACGGCAGCCCCCGCGCCCCCCGCTCCAATTCCAGGCGCTACGCCGAGCTGTTCCAGGCCCGCTGGAAGGGGGAGGCCCGCTATGCGGCCCTGACTGCAAAGAATCACGCCGAGCTGGCGGCGGCTGCGGCGGACTGCACCGACCTGCTGCTGGTCTTCCCCCTCTATGCCGATGGCCTTCCCGCCCCTCTCCTGCGCTTTCTGGAGTTCCTGGAGGGGGCCGGGCCGGAGCACAGGCCGCGTATCAGCGTGCTGATCAACTGCGGCTTTCTGGAGCCACACCAGAACGATGTCGCGGTGGACATGGTGCGCCTCTTCTGCCTGGAGAACGGCTATCCCTTCGGCGCATGCCTCAAAATCGGCGGCGGGGAGGCCATCCTGGGCACCCCCTTCGCCTTCCTGGTCAGGCGGAGCATCAGGGCGCTGGCCAGGGCCGTCGCCGCCGGACGGTCCGCCGAGCTGGCGGTCACCATGCCCCTGTCCCCCCGCTCCTTTGTGCGGGCCTCCACACGCTACTGGACGCAGATGGGCGCCGCCAACGGCTGTACGCCGGAACAGATGGCGTCCATGGACATTGAGCCGCAGCCTTAGAAAAAGGTGAGCTGCCGCTCCCCGTAGCCGCGCTGATAGGCGGCGGTGATGTCCCGCATCCGGCACAGCAGGCCCAGGGCGCGGCACCGCTCCTCCAGGGCAGCCCACAGGGCCTTTGCCCGTGGGCTGGGGCACTCGTAGCGGGGTCCGTACTGCCGCCGGTAGCGCTCCGCCAGGCCGGGAAAGCCTTTTTCCAATGCCTGATAGTAATATTCCCGCTGCTGATCACGGAGCGTCATACCGAACGCGGGGTAGACAAACCGGGCCCCCGCCTCCGCCGCGGCCTCCGCCACCGCCCGCACGTTTTCCACATTGTCCTCCAAAAAGGGGAGAACCGGCATGAGCAACACGCCAGCAAACAGCCCCGCCTCCGCCAGCCGGGCCACCGCCTCCAGCCGCCGGGCGGGGCTGGGAGCGTTCGGCTCCACCCGGGCGGCCAGGGCGGCATCGGTGGTGGTGACGGTCACCTTGCACAGCACCGGCACGTGCTCCCTCATGCAGCGCAGCACGTCTATGTCCCGGGTAATCCCGTCCCCCTTGGTGGCGATGGCCGCCCCGAAGCCGTAGGCGTCCAGCAGCTCCAGGGCGTGGCGGGTGAGCTGGAGCTCCCCCTCGAAGGGGTTGTAAGGGTCGCTCATGGAGCCCATGCCCACAATGCCGGGGCGCACCTTCCGCCGCAGCTCGTCCCGCAGGAGCGCCAGGGCGTTCTCCTTGGCCCGCACCCGGCCGAAATCCTCGATGCCGTAGCAGGCGCTTCGGCTGTCGCAGTAGATGCAGCCGTGGCAGCAGCCCCGGTACAGGTTCATGGTGTAGTCGGTGCCGAACCAGGCGGTGCTCCTGTTGCGGCTTAAGATCTGCTTGGCGGGAATGTACTCCATGGCCGTTCCTCCGTATGGTTTTTCCCCCGCCTCCATATCCTAGTGGGGAATGGAGGTGGAGCATGAGACGCAAGCTGCCCCTTTCGCTCCGGATCCTGCTGGGCCTGGGGCTGGGCGTGCTGGCAGGGCTGGCGCTCCAGAATGCCCCGGAGTTTGCCGCGGCCTGGATTCAGCCCTTCGGCACCCTGTTTCTCAATCTGGTAAAGATGCTGGTGGTTCCCCTGGTGTTCTGCTCCCTGACGGCGGGGGTGGGCGGTCTGGGGGACGCCCGGCACATGGGCCGGGTCGGCGGCCGCACCCTCCTGTTCTACTTGTGCACCACCGCGCTGGCGGTGGCCCTGGGCCTGCTGGCGGCCAACCTGTTTCCGGTGGGGCGGGAGCTGGGTTATCCGCTCCCCGCCGCCCGGGAGGAGGCCCCCTCTTTCTCTCTGGCGGACACCCTGCTAGGGATTGTCCCCACCAATCCCATCCAGGCTCTGGCCGAGGGCAATATGCTGCAGATCCTCTTTTTTGCCCTGGCCCTCGGGTGGGCGTCCCTGACCATCGGAGAGAAGGGTGCGCCCCTGCTGCGGGCCTTCGGCAGTCTGGCGGAGGCTATGTACGCCCTCACAGAGCGGATCATGGTACTGGCGCCGGTGGCCGTATTCGCCCTGATCGCCCCGGTGGTGGCCGCAGAGGGGCCCAGAGTGCTCTCCTCCCTCCTGGGGGTGGCCGTCCTGGTCTACGGGGCCTGTCTGGTGCAGCTTCTGTTGATCTACGGAGGAGCCGTGGGCGCCCTGGCAAGGCGCAGCCCCCGGCGTTTCTTCCGGGAGGCCCTGCCCGCCGTGGTCTTCGCCTTCTCGTCGGCCAGCTCCGCCGGGGCCCTTCCCTTCTCGCTGGAGGCCGCCGAGCGCCTGGGCGTCCCCGCCGGGGTGCGCTCCTTCGTGCTCCCCCTGGGTGCCACCCTCAACATGGACGGCACCGCCATCTACCAGGGGGTGTGCGCCCTGTTCATCGCCAATGCCTACGGTATCCCCCTGGCGCTCCCCCAGCAGCTCACCATCATCCTCA
>OJSA01002475.1_pt1 | contig 12559 bp, 8 predicted proteins | sample 1599341 | NCBI WGS metagenome assembly OJSA01 (sample SAMN04168657, study PRJEB22393) | human gut metagenome | biome: human gut microbiome; feature: stool | host: Homo sapiens | collected 2014-03-20 | reverse complement strand
TGGTGACGCGTACGGGATTCGAACCCGTGAATGCTTGCGTGAAAGGCAAGTGAGTTAACCGTTTCTCCAACGCGCCATACTTCTAACTGCCTGTATAGTATAACAAATAATATTCCCTTACGTCAAGCATTTTCTTCATTTTTTAGAAAAAAAATATTCCCCATCAGGATTCTCTCAGAAAATCCATGTATAACGTCTCTCATGAGAAACACCCACCAAATTTATAAATGACCTATTATGTTATCATGTTTTGTAAGCTCCATATCGTAACGTAAATCCTGCAATCACTATCTGCATCGGATTTCAGCAAAGCAGCATAAAGAAAGACCGGTAGATCATACGATTCCCGGTCTTAGCTTTCATTTATTTGTTAATGATATCCATGATGTTCTGGTAGTACGTATAACGTCCGTCAACATACTGCAAGGACTCATAGGCAAGTGCCTTCGCCTTGTTGAAGTCGATGTCTTCATACACAGAAGCAAAACGGTAATAAATATAGTCCTTAATCTGGTTGTCACGCAGGATATAGCCATAGCATTCATCACCATGACCGAAATCACCATGCTTGATGTAAAGGTCTGCAACATCCAGCAGGATATTCAACTGATATTTCTCATACAGATCACTGTACTGGGAAAGCACGGCAAATGCAAAGTCCTCATAGAATTTTACATCATCATACTGCCAGCCTGGTAGAATTGCATATGCAAACTGGAAGAAGTGTGCTACAAACGCATCCACATCCGCACCGATCAAATCACTGACGATCGCTGCATCTGTAATGTTTTTGCGCTGCCCGATCATCAGCAGCTTCTCACACACCTTGAACTCCTTCAGGTATTCCGCAGCATTTGCTTCCGCATCTGCTGTCATCTCAGCCTTCAGACATGCCGTGATATCCTTTTTCAGTTCTTTATAATCCATAGCCTTTACATCCATGGTATCCGCTACCTTTTCCAGAACGACAGAAATCAAATCCGTATCAAAGCCGTCCTTATCAAATGTGAAGCCCTTTTCCGAAAGAGCATTTCCATCGATGATGTTTTTCGCAATTTGTTTACTGTCTGCCTCATCAAGCAGGAATCTTGTATAGTCCTCGTATACATGCTGCACACCCATTGCCTGTGCCTTTTGAATTGCTTCATCCAGGGACAGTGCTGCATAAGCCTCCAGCTTTTCCTTATCTACCTTTTTCGGTGCTGCTTTTTTCGCTGCTGCCTTCTTTTCCTCAGTCTTCTTCACAGCCTTTTTCGCTGTCGGCTCTGCTTTTTTCGCTGCTGCTGTTTTCTTTGCAACTTTCTTTACCGGTTTATCCTCTGCCTTTACTGCTTCCTCTTTGCTTTCTTCTTTTTTCGTTGTTTTCTTTGCCGCAGTTTTTTTCGCTGCCGGCTTTTTCTTAGTCTCCGCTTTTGCTTCTGTCGGCTTCTTTTCCTCAGCCTTTTCTGTAGTTTTTGCTGCACTTGTTTCCAGCTTCACAGTTTCCTTTGTTTCGATTTTCTCTGGTGCAGGTGCTGTAGTCAGCTTTTCTGCTTCCTTCGCAGTCGTGATTTTTTCAATCTTTTTCGTTGTTAGTTTTTCCGGTTCCTTCTCTGCTGTTATTTTCTTCGCTTCCGGTTCCGCTGTCAGCTTCAGCTGTTCCTGTGCTGTCTTTGATTCTGTCTTAGCTGCAGCCTTGGCTGTTTTCTTTGTTAATGTTTTCTTTTTTGTAGTTTTAGCCATGTGTTTTTACCCTCCGACATTTTCACTTTTCTTATCTTATGTTAATCGCATAATACAGACGACATTCATTTCTTTTCAGAAAATCCCTTTTCATTATAGCACAACATGTCTGTATGGTTAAGGAAGTTTCCGTGTTTTTCTTTGTAAAATCTTTTATTTTCGATTTTTTCCGGCATGTTTTCACACATTCCATCCAGAATTCATAAGAAATTCACACATTTACTATATTTTTCTGAGATAATGTTTTTGTAAAATAAGACTCGTAAAATGACTATGTCACTTGTAGTCTTATGCATAAAAGGAGGACACACATATGGAAGACTTTGAAGTATATGAAGAACATAATGAGGAAGATGTTAAACAAAATTCGTTCAATGAAAAATCAGAAAACACGGAAATGAACATGGATGATGCAGCTGCAGGGGCACCTTTGCAGAAGGAAAAAAAGCCATCGTTTATGAAGCGTCACAAAAATGCCTGCATCATCAGCGGATGTCTGCTGATTTCCATCGGAGGCGGATTTGGAGGAGCAACACTGGCATATCAGCTGAGCAAATCGAATGGAAACGGAACCGTGCTTTATCAGGCAGTTGAGAAAACGAATTCTTCCAAAAGCAATACAGCAAACGCGACCAGTATGTCAGTCAAGGATATCGCGAATGAGGCCATGGAAAGCGTTGTGGAGATAAAAACAGAATCCGTTTCCACGAATGAGTTTTTCCAACAGGCAGTTCAGTCAGGTGCCGGCAGCGGTGTCATTCTTAGCAAGGATGGATACATCGTGACAAACAATCATGTAATTGACGGTGCAAGCAAAATCAAGGTAACAACCAAGGATGGAAAGTCTTACGATGCCAAACTGATAGGCAATGATTCCTCCACCGATCTGGCTGTTATAAAGGTCGAGGCAAGCAACCTAAAGCCTGCTGTACTGGGCAACAGCTCCAAGCTGGAAGTCGGGGATACCGCAGTTGCGATTGGAAACCCACTTGGTGAACTTGGCGGCACCGTGACAAGCGGCATCATTTCCGCACTGGACCGGGAAGTGACGATAGATAATCAGACAATGCATCTTCTACAGACAAATGCTGCTATCAATCCGGGAAATTCCGGTGGCGGTTTGTTCAATGATCAGGGTGAACTGATCGGTATTGTTAATGCCAAATCCAGTGGTTCCAATATCGAAGGTCTTGGTTTTGCAATTCCTATCGACCGTGCAAAGGATGTTATCACAAATCTGATTGAAAACGGTTATGTAAAGGGACGCGCATCTCTGGGAGTTACACTGACCCTGGGTACCAGCAACAATCCATTCAGCTCCGATACCAGCACACAGGTCTATATCGCAAGTGTCGTGGAAGGTAAGGCAGCTGATAAAGCAGGACTGCAGGCCGGCGATCAGATTTTAAAAGTAGATGACAAGGACGTAGAAAGTATTTCCGATGTTAAAACCGTGGTAAATTCCCACAAGGCTGGAGAAACTATGAAAATTACCGTCCTGCGGGATCGTTCCACTAAGACCTTTACAGTCACACTTGGAGAAGCTGACAATACCACTTCCTCCTCGGATGAGGGCACTTCCCGGCAGACGCCAAACCAGAATCGCTGATACTTATCAGCTCGCATATTTTTCCTAACGCAGCAATAAAACAAAAAGCTTTTTCATCCATGAAATCTAAAATGTATGAAAAAGCTTTTTATGCTGTATCGTTTTTGGTTCCTGATCTACAGCCTGTTCAAAGGAATTCAGTATGTATGTAAAACGAATTGAAAACAGAAAAACAGTGAAGATATCTATCATCATAACGAAAAGGGCAATCCGGTTCTATCCATACGACAGACAGGATACCCTTTTTTCAGCTTCCATGTTCAATATATTGATTATCTCAATCAGCTGCGCCCGCCTGCTTGCATCCATTCTCCCAGCTTTGGCAGCAGTGCATAAAATTCCTTGAGGTTTTTCACCTTCCACTCCCAGTTCGGACTGCCGATCGTTCCCGGTGTATTGAGGCGCCCCTCACTCTTTAAGCCAAGAATATCACTCATTGGCAGGATGACCACATCGGCGGCACTATCCAGACAATAGCGAATCACCAGTTCGTGAAACATTCGGTTATCATAGCCGCAGTTATGGAAAAATCTGCGCAAGGCGATACGCCGATTCTGTGTCAATAGCTGATAAAAGCCCTCCAGTGTATCATTATCATGCGTTCCCGTATATAAAACGATATGCTCTTTCCGCGGCTTCTTCAAAAGCTTAGGCTGCAGCTCAAAGGATATGACATTCATGCCCATCAGGTTGTAATGATCACGCAGCTTGCCAACCTGTCTGCGCAGATCGCCCAAATCCTCTGCAATTAGACGGATTTCCGGGAATCGGCGGAACACCTCATCAAAAAACTCATAGGATGGTCCCATGATCCATTCTCCATCCTTTGCAGTCGGACAGGATGCCGGTATTTTCCAATAGGTATCAAAGGCACGGAAATGATCCAGACGGATGATATCATACTGCTGCTGATTCCAGGCGAGCCGTTCCATCCAGAAATCATAGTGATCCTTTTTCATCTGCTTCCAGTTATAGATTGGATTTCCCCAGCGTTGTCCGTCGTCACTGAAATAATCCGGCGGTACTCCTGCGATATGACTTGGATTTCCCTGCGGATCCAGCAGGAAATCCTCCTGATTCTGCCAGACATCCGCACTGTCCAGTCCGACATAAAACGGAAGATCGCCCATGATTTCCACACCATGTGCGTTCGCATATGCTTTTACCTGATTCCACTGCTTATAGAAGATGAACTGCAGAAACTGTTCATAACGGATTTCCTCTTCAAACTCCTTCAACGAAAAGCGGCGGTTGCGAATCCATTCACGCTGCTCCTTTGGCCACTGTGTCCAGCTTGCCATCTGATTATGCTTTTTCAGCGTTATGAAAACAGCGTATGGATACAGCCATGGAGCAGTGGAACAAAACAGCTGGTATTCCTGAGCAAAGGTATCCTGCATCTTCAAAAAGGTCTTGTATGCCTTTTTCAGATACGGTGCCTTGAAAGCACGAACCCCGTCATAATCCACCTTTTCTGAAAATTTATTATAATTGCGGATAGAGCTTTGCTTAAGCAGTCCGTAATCTGCCAGTGTATCCACACTGATGTAGATTTCATCCCCTGCGTACGATGAAAACGGCTGGTAGGGCGAATTCCCATAGCCTACAGGGTTCAGTGGCAGAATCTGCCAGATGCGGATATGCTGTTTACTGATGGCATCTATGAGCCGATAGGTGTGTTTGCCGAAATCACCGATTCCCTGATTTCCCGGCAATGACGAAATAGGCATTAAAATTCCAGTTTGTCTCTCCATAATTCCTCCTATCCTAAGTTCCAGATATCACGGTCATAATCCTCAATCGTACGTTTGCTGGAGAAGAAGGAGCTGCATGCGATATTGTGCAGCATTTTCCGTCCCCAAAGCTTGCGGTTCTCATAATCCTTCAGCATCTGTTCCTTACATGCTATATACTCTCTGGTATCCAGCAGCGTCATGAACCAGTCCTTGTTCAGCAGCTCCTGATAAAAGCGATGCAGCGATTTTCGATCTCCTGTCGCAAGCATTTCCTCTCCGATCAGATAATCCACCAGCTCCTGCAGCAGAGCATCCTGTTCATAATAATCCCGTGAACAGTAATCTGCCTTTTCATAATGCGCAATGACCTCTTCACTGCTTTTTCCAAAGATATAAATATTGTCTTCCTCAACCAGATCGGCAATCTCCATATTGGCACCGTCCCGGGTTCCCAGCGTCAGCGCACCGTTCAGCATAAACTTCATGTTTCCTGTCCCGCTGGCTTCCTTGCTTGCCAGTGAGATCTGCTCGGATATGTCGCTTGCCGGAATAATCAGCTCCGCTTCGCTCACATTGTAATTTTCAATGAAGCAGACCTGCAGATACGGAGATACCCTGGCATCGTGTTCAATGATATCCTGCAGACAGAGCAGCACATGAATGATATCCTTGGCAATCGTATATGCAGGTGCCGCCTTGGCTCCGAAAATACAGGTGATCGGCCGCTTTGGCAGATTTCCTTTGCGAATTTCCTTCAGTTTATAAATAATCCACAGCGCATTCATCTGCTGGCGCTTGTATTCATGCAGCCGTTTGACCTGCGTATCGAAGATACTGTTGGGATTGATTGCCACCCTCTGCTTGTTGCGGATATGTGTACACCATTCCCGTTTCTTTTCCTGCTTAATGTCCTGCAGATGTGCAATGACGTCCGCATCCTGTGCATAGGCATGCAGCTCTGCAAGGCGCTCATCCTGCCAGGAATCCATATGCAGCAGCTCCATCAGATACGTATACAGCTGTGTATTGCAGGCATGCAGCCAGCGTGTAAAGGTGATACCATTGGTTTTATTGTTAAATTTTTTAGGATACAGCTCATAAAAGGCATGCAGCTCGCTTTGCTTCAGTATCTCTGTGTGCAAAGCCGCAACCCCGTTGACGCTTTTTCCAAAATGAATATCCATATGTGCCATATGCATGCGATTGTCCGCATCGATCAATGCCACACCAGCTGCACTGCAGCGCTGATCTGCTGCGGTATCCAGTGCCTGCAGAATGCCGCACAAATGCGGAACTACGGTTTCCAGATAGGACATCGGCCAGGTTTCCAGAGCCTCCGCCAGAATCGTATGATTGGTGTATGCACACGTTTTTTCAACAATGCGCACCGCCTCCTTCATACGGATTCCCTCCTGCATCAGCTGATTTATCAGCTCCGGTATGATCAGAGATGGATGGGTATCATTGATTTGAATCACGGCATGCTCATACAGTCTGTGCAGATCATGCCCCAGCTGCTTCTGTTCCTCCAGAATCATATGCGCACCGCAGGCTACCATGAAATACTGCTGGTAAATGCGAAGCAGTCTGCCCTGCTCATCACTGTCATCCGGATACAGAAACAGCGTCAGATTCCGTCGGATATCTGTTTTATCGAACTGAATGCCCTCTTTAACGATGCCCTCCTCAACACTTTCCACATCAAACAGATGCAGACGGTTCTTTTTCCCGTCAAAGCCGATAACATCCATATCGTAGCGCACCGGCTGCAGGGTACAGCATGGAAGCTTAACCTGAAAATCAACCGGCACCCTTTCAAACCAGCTGACCGTGTCGATCCATGCGTTTGGCAGCTCTGTCTGCTTATGATTTAGAAAGCGCTGTTCAAACAGGCCGAAGTGATAATACAGACCGATCCCGTCCCCGCACAGATTCAGCTCTGCAATGGAATCCAGAAAGCATGCGGCCAGTCTTCCCAGACCGCCGTTACCAAGACTTGGCTCCTGCTCAATATCCTGTATTTCCTTCCATGTACAGCCATATTCCCCGACAAGAGTCTTTACATCCTCCAGAGCATGCAGATGAATCAGATTGCTTGTCAGCATTTTTCCCAGCAAAAACTCTGCGGAGATATAGTACAGCTTCCGCTTTGATACAACAGGCTCCAGCTTTGCCATCTGCTTGCGCACCGCACGGTTGATTGCCTTGTAAAGTGTCCCGGCAGTTGGCTTGCATCCCGCTGCATTTCGTATATCCTGAATCAGTTCCTGTCTCATGAACGTCATAAATTGCCTCCTTCACACAAATATGTAAGCGTTTATCATTTATCAATATTTTAACACAAATCACTAAGGAATACGTGAAGAATTTAAAAAAAGTACAGTTTTTTCAAATTTCTGTACTTTTTATTCATTTTTCTGTGAATTTCGTGCTATCCGCATCGTATGTATACCTGTTTTGTATGATAATCACAAAGAAATGGACGGATTCGCAAGATATGCCTGCAAATATCCCTCTGCCATATGATAGATATAGTCCCGTACATTGATTTCTCCGTTTCGGATACACCAGTAATAGATTACCCCCCTGCTCATAATCAGCAGCTCCTCCAAAAGCTTTTCGATATCCGTATCCGTTTTCAGACAGCACTCCCTCACCGCACGCTGCAAAAGACAGCGCAGACCGTCGGGCAGACCGCGTGCATTGGACGCAAAAAAGGTATTTCCATTGTCGATTTGCGCCTTGTACACATTTTTGATACTGTCAATCCCCATCGTTTCCGCATAGCCGCATTGCTCACACAGATACTGCAAAATCGCTTCCAGCGGCGGCAGCTGCCTGCAGACAGGCAGAATATCGTTCACGAAGACATCATCCACATCGCGGCACAGCTCCACAATGATGTCGGATTTCGTTTTAAAATGATGATAGAAGGCACCCACGGATATGTCCGCTTCTCTGCAGATCATGGATATGCTAAGCTCATCAAAGGTATGCTCACGCAGCAGTCCGGTGCATACAGTAAGTATATTGGAGCGCGTCTGCAATGCCTGTTCCTTCCGCGTTTGTTTTTTTTCCATCCAACTAACCTCCTGTGGGTAAAGCAAGATTCTGAAAATGCCGTAACGACGATTCGCCTCAAAAGCTTTCTCCGGTATCCTCTTCACCCGATTTCCAGTTGATTATATCATACCTGACACAGACATACAAATCCTTTCAGCGAATGTATTCGGTAAGTGTTGACAACGCTTACATTGCCTGTTAGAATGAAACTAGATATTGACCGAACGTATTCGGTAAGAAGGACTTTATGACACATCATCGAGAGTTGTTTCAACCAACAGGCATTGGCTCCTGTACATTGAAAAACAGGATTTCCATGGCACCCATGGGGCCTGTCGGGTATGCGGATTCCTTCGGCGGCTTCAACCAGCGCCTGCAGGATTATTACGTAGAGCGCGCAAAAAACAACGTTGGTTTGATCATCACGGGTATCTGCTCCGTCGATATGAGTATCGAGGGCATCCCCGCAAACGGTCTGCCATGCCCGACAAGCAATCCGCTTGCTTTCATTCACAGTACCTATAGCATGAATGACCGCATTCATGCATACGGCTCCAAGATTTTTCTACAGCTGACCGGCGGTCTGGGACGCAGTGCCCTGCCCGGCTTTACGGCAAAGCATATCGCTCCAAGTGAAAACACCAACCGCTTTGATCCGCGTATCACACATCGTGAAATGACCAAAGAGGAAATCATGAATCTGATCAGGCGCTTCATCGAATCTGCGGCGATTGCGAAAAAGGCAGGCTTTGACGGTGTGGAAATCCATGCGGTGCATGAAGGCTACCTGCTGGATCAGTTCGCCATTGCTTTGTTTAATAAACGCAGTGATGAATTCGGCGGCTCTCTGGAAAACCGTCTGCGTGTTGCCACAGAGATTGTCAGGGGAATCAAAAAGGTCTGCGGACCTGACTTTCCTGTATCGCTGCGCTACAGTCTGAAGAGCTGTATGAAGGGTCTTCGGCAGGGAGGTCTGCCGCAGGAGGAATACACGGAGGTCGGAAAGGATATCGAGGAAGGCATTGCAGCTGCGAAGATCCTGGTTAATGCCGGCTATGATGCATTGAATGTGGATGCTGGAACCTATGATTCCTGGTACTGGAATCACCCGCCGATGTATTTTGAAGACGGCATGTACCGCGAATTCGGAAGAATTCTGAAAAAAGAGGTCGACGTACCGATTATCTTAGCCGGGCGGATGGATGATCCGGATATGGCAGTGGAGGCATTGAAGGATTGCTGTGATATTATCAGCTACGGACGTCCGCTGCTGGCGGATGCGGAGTTCGCAGAAAAGGTCAGAACGGGAAGAACGGATGAAATCCGGCCATGTCTGGGCTGTCATGAGGGCTGTCTGGGAAGAATTGCCAATGGTCCGATTTGCTGTGCAGTAAATCCGGCGTGCGGACGTGAGGAAATTTACGGCATTACTGCAGCCTGTACAAAGAAAACCGTACTCGTTATCGGCGGCGGTGTTGCAGGACTGGAAACAGCACGGGTGTGTGCACTCAGAGGTCATTCTGTCATTCTGTGTGAAAAAAGCGATCAGCTGGGAGGTAACCTGATTCCCGGCGGTGTTCCGCATTTTAAACGCTATGACCGCAAGCTGATTTCCTATTACAAGCGTCAGCTGGAGCTGCTGAAGGTTGATGTCCGCTATCATCATGAGGTTACTCCGGATACAATCGACAGCTATCATGCGGATGTCATCGTATGTGCCAGCGGTTCAACACCGAGACATATGGAGGTTGAAGGACCTCTGCCAGTTGCGAGCGCGGACGAGGTGCTGCTGGGACAGAAAAACATCAGTGGCAATGTTGTCATCATCGGCGGCGGACTTGTCGGCTGTGAAACAGGAATCTGGCTGACACAGCAGGGCAGCCATGTCACAGTTGTGGAAATAGCGGATGAAATTCTGGGAGGAGCCGGTGCTCTGCCGCATATGAATCATTTCATGCTGGAGGATCTGATTACCTACCACAGGATCGATGTGCACACCAAATCCAGCGTAGTGAAATCTAGCGATGAGGGTGTTGTCATTTCTACACCGCAGGGTGAAAAGCTGCTGCCTGCGGACGGCATCATCACCTCTATCGGCTATATCGCAAACAACAGGATTTATGAGGAACTGAAGGATATGGATATCCCGGTATACAATATCGGAGATTCCAACCGGGTACATAATATCATGTATGCGATCTGGGATGCCTACGAGCTTGCAAGAAATATCTGATACAGTACAAAGAAAAACGGGTCAGTGCGACCCGTTTTTGCTGTTTTTTTTTCAGGACCCTACGATAATTTAGAAATCGTTTTATCCCAAGGCAACATCCATGATCATCATAATCAGAAACCCGATCATGACACCGTAGGTCCCGGCATGGGAGTGCGCATCCAGATTTGCTTCCGGAATCAGCTCCTCCACCACCACATAAATCATTGCCCCTGCCGCAAAGGACAGCAGCCATGGCATGGCGATGGTGGCCCCGCCGACGATAGCAACCGTGGCGATTCCTGCAATCGGCTCCACGATACCGCTCAATGCGCCGTAAAGAAATGCTTTCGCACGCGAGCAGCCCTCCTTGTACAGCGGTAAGGAGATGGCGGCACCCTCCGGAAAATTCTGCAGGCCGATTCCGATCGCCAATGCGATAGCGGCAGCCAGTGTTGTAGAGGCCCCCGCCGATGTGGATAAGGCAAAGGACAGACCGACTGCCATGCCCTCGGGAATGTTATGCAGCGTAACGGCAAATACCAGCATCGTCGTCCTCTTCAGGGAGCTTTTCGGTCCCTCGGGTTCATCGCTTCCCGGATGCAGATGCGGCAGCGCCTTATCCAGTGCCAGCAGAAACAGACCGCCTAACACAAAGCCGCCGCCTGCCGGAAGCCATTCCGGCATTCCCAGCTCCTTTGCCTGTTCCATGCTGGGAATCAAAAGACTCCAGACAGAAGCCGCAATCATCACACCTGCCGCAAAGCCGAGAAAGGCAGACTGCATTCCCTGCTTCATCTCCTTGCGGATCAAAAAGATTGTCGCAGCGCCCAGGGCAGTCATCAAAAATGTGAACCCGGTTCCAATCGCTGCCAGTATATATGGATTTGTAATTGTCATAAAATCACCCTCTTCTCTATTATTGTAGCTGTCTTTATTATAAAGGATACACTTTCTTTTCGCCATTCATATGTCTCGGGAATCCTGCGATTCATATCAAAATGCTTTCTTATGCCATATTTTCCGTATATTCCATAGAGCTATTGACACGAAGCAATAAAACAGCCAAGCTTGAAGGATGCGTAATTTCTTATCCGGAAATGGACAGGATACATCTCATAAAGTCAAAAAAGGAATCGATATCATCGAAAACGGTATCGATCCCTTTTGCATGTATGTTTATCCCTTCAGCGATTCCCTGACTGAACATACACGCTTCCATTGTATGAAAATGAAACGCTACGCCTGCTTTTCCGCCATGGCAAAGTGATAGGACAACAAATCCTTTAACAGCTCAATCGAAGCATTCATCTGATCCTCATCCATCGTCTGAATGACCTTAAAATTCTTCAGCAGCATACTCTCATCCAGCTGATACTCCCTGCTTAGATATTTTGCCCATTTATCAGCATCCTCCATCTGTTTCATGGCGAGAACACCTTCACTGACGATAACACAGTGGAAATCTCCACGCTGTACCGGTACCGCCCATTTGATGAGACCTGCATGACAGGAATACACACATTCATGATCGATTTTTCTCGCATTCTCATATGTTTCCTCTGTACATTCCTCACACTTTTTCAAAGCCTTACTGCTGGATTTCAAACACTTGCAGAAATAATTTTTCTCCGAAGCACTCTGAATTACCGTATTGTCATATACCACATAGCTGCGCAGTCCGGTAATATTCTGATAATCCTTTAAGGCATGTTTGATGATTTCTTTTGTTTCCATTATCCATACTCCCTTTTCTATTGTTTATATAGTACAATAGTAGCATACTTCAGAAAAAACTTCCACAGGAAGGTGAAGAAACCTTATACTTTTGTAAACGTTTCCAGTTCCTGGAATCCCAGCCAGAGCTGCATGGCTTCTATGTTCTGGATTTCTGAATGCCGCAGCCATGTAAAGACGGCAGTATCCTTCCAAAAATGCATCGGTACCAGAAGATCGCAGGAGGCATATTGAAGAAAAGCCCGGGCTCCTTTCAGCGCACGCTCCTTCAATCTGGGATCCACCGGTAGGAAGGCAACGTCAAAATGCATCCCTTTGATGCTTTGCAGCTCCCGGAAATAGCGCTCCTTCATCTCTGCATGTTCCTGCGGCGTATTTTCATCGCCCCAGTCCCACCAGTTGAGATCACCGGCGTGATAGATGCAATTGTCCTCAGCTGTCACCAGAAAGGCAACACCCTCATCCGTAGAAGCAAGCGTG
>OJSA01002473.1_pt1 | contig 12564 bp, 9 predicted proteins | sample 1599341 | NCBI WGS metagenome assembly OJSA01 (sample SAMN04168657, study PRJEB22393) | human gut metagenome | biome: human gut microbiome; feature: stool | host: Homo sapiens | collected 2014-03-20 | reverse complement strand
TGGAGTTCTCGGCTAAGCAAATTGCAGCATTTATCCAAGGGGAAATCATTGGAGATGAAAACGCAACGGTACACACATTCGCTAAAATAGAAGAGGGAATGCCCGGAGCTATTTCTTTCCTGTCGAACCCTAAATATACGCCTTATATCTACGAGACACAATCAAGCATTGTATTAGTTAATAAAGATTTTGTCCCTGAACATGAGATTCGGGCTACTCTGATCAAAGTAGACAATGCTTATGAAAGCCTGGCGAAGCTGCTTAACCTCTATGAAATGAGTAAACCAAAGAAGCAAGGTATCGATTCACTGGCTTATATTGCCCCCAGCGCCAAAATTGGCGAGAACGTATACATCGGTGCCTTTGCCTATATCGGCGAAAACGCCGTTATCGGAGATAATACTCAAATTTACCCGCATACTTTCGTTGGAGACGGTGTGAAGATAGGCAACGGTTGTCTTCTTTACTCAAATGTAAATGTTTATCATGACTGCCGTATCGGTAATGAATGTATCCTTCACTCAGGTGCAGTGATCGGAGCCGATGGATTCGGTTTCGCTCCCACCCCGAACGGATACGATAAGATTCCACAAATCGGAATTGTGATCCTGGAAGACAAAGTAGATATAGGTGCCAATACCTGTGTAGACCGTGCTACAATGGGAGCTACCATCATACATAGTGGCGCTAAAATTGATAATCTTGTGCAGATTGCGCACAACGATGAAATTGGCTCACACACAGTTATGGCGGCTCAAGTCGGCATAGCAGGCTCTGCCAAAATCGGAGAATGGTGTATGTTTGGCGGTCAGGTAGGTATTGCCGGACATATCACAATCGGCGACCGGGTAAATCTGGGAGCACAATCAGGTATACCAAGCAGCATCAAAGCAGACAGCGTACTGATCGGGACTCCTCCTATGGAACCGAAAGCTTACTTCAAGGCTGCTGTTGTGACTAAGAATTTGCCGGATATGCAAAAAGAAATACGCAATCTGCGTAAAGAAGTAGAAGAATTAAAACAACTATTAAATAAGTAAATAAGTAACCAATGCTGAAACAAAAAACGCTGAAAGATAGCTTTTCACTGAGCGGGAAAGGTCTTCACACTGGACTTGATCTCACTGTAACTTTTAATCCTGCCCCGGACAATCATGGATATAAAATCCAGCGTATTGACCTGGAAGGACAACCAACTATCGATGCAGTAGCCGACAATGTGACGGAAACAACCCGTGGCACAGTATTGTCAAAGAATGGAGTCAAAGTAAGTACTGTAGAGCATGGTATGGCAGCCCTTTATGCATTGGGCATTGATAACTGCCTTATCCAGGTTAATGGTCCGGAATTTCCGATTTTGGACGGTAGTGCACAATATTATGTACAAGAAATAGAACGTGTAGGAACAGAAGAACAAAGTGCTGTCAAGGATTTTTATATCATCAAATCTAAAATTGAATTCCGGGACGAATCAACTGGTTCTTCTATCATCGTGCTACCGGACGAGAATTTTAGTCTGAATGTACTCGTTTCCTACGATTCAACCATTATCCCGAATCAGTTTGCAACACTTGAGGATATGCACAATTTCAAAGACGAAGTGGCTGCCAGCCGTACTTTCGTCTTTGTTCGTGAAATAGAGCCACTTCTCTCCGCCGGCCTCATCAAAGGTGGTGACCTCGACAACGCAATCGTTATTTACGAACGCAAAATGTCACAGGAAAGCTATGACAAACTGGCTGATGTAATGGGTGTTCCTCACATGGATGCGGATCAGTTGGGGTACATCAATCACAAACCACTGGTTTGGCCGAACGAGTGTGCCCGTCACAAACTGCTGGATGTTATCGGTGATCTTGCATTGATTGGTAAACCGATTAAAGGTCGCATCATTGCTACCCGCCCCGGTCACACCATCAACAATAAGTTTGCGCGTCAGATGCGGAAGGAAATTCGCCTGCATGAAATACAGGCACCGACATACGACTGTAACCGCGAACCGGTGATGGACGTAAATCGTATCCGTGAGCTATTACCCCACCGTTATCCTTTCCAATTGGTAGACAAGGTAATTGAGATGGGTGCCAGCTATATCGTAGGTATCAAAAATATCACAGCAAACGAACCTTTCTTCCAGGGACATTTCCCACAGGAACCAGTGATGCCGGGCGTACTTCAAATAGAAGCAATGGCTCAGGTAGGCGGTTTGCTCGTTCTTAATTCTGTTGACGAACCGGAACGTTATTCTACCTATTTCATGAAGATAGATGGCGTAAAGTTCCGCCAGAAAGTAGTACCGGGAGATACACTGCTTTTCCGTGTAGAATTATTAGCCCCGATCCGTCGTGGCATCTCCACAATGAAAGGTTATGCATTCGTTGGCGAAAAAGTCGTTTGCGAAGCAGAATTCATGGCACAAATAGTAAAAAATAAATAAAACCAAAAACATGGTAAGTCCTCTAGCGTATATTCATCCCGAAGCTAAAATCGGAGAAAATGTAGAAATTGCGCCTTTTGTATTTATTGATAAAAACGTAGTTATTGGCGATAACAACAAGATTATGGCTAATGTGAACATCCTGTATGGTTCACGCATTGGTAATGGAAATACGATCTTTCCGGGTGCTGTTATCGGAGCAGTTCCACAGGACCTCAAGTTTCGTGGAGAAGAATCAACTGCTGAGATCGGAGACAATAATCTGATTCGTGAGAATGTTACAGTCAACCGTGGTACGGCAGCTAAAGGGCGTACCATTGTAGGAAGCAACAACTTATTAATGGAAGGGGTGCATGTAGCACACGATGCACTGATCGGTAACGGATGTATTATCGGCAACTCTACCAAGATGGCAGGTGAAATCGTTATTGACGACAATGCTATTATCAGTGCCAATGTATTAATGCATCAGTTCTGCCATGTAGGCAGCCATGTAATGATTCAGGGCGGATGCCGCTTCAGTAAAGATATCCCTCCTTATATCATTGCAGGACGTGAGCCCATAGCTTTCAGCGGTATCAACATTATCGGCCTTCGTCGCCGTGGTTTTGCCAATGAAGTAATCGAAAGTATTCATAACGCTTACCGTATCATTTACCAAAGCGGTCTGAATACAACAGATGCATTGAAGAAAATTGAAGATGAAGTTGAGAAGAGTCCGGAGATTGACTACATCATCAATTTCATCCGTAATTCAGAACGTGGTATTATTAAATAAACAGTTCAAAATAGTCATATTATGATATACAGATTTACTATCATATCTGATGAAGTTGACGATTTTGTCAGAGAAATACAAATTGATCCGGAAGCTACATTTCTTGACTTCCATGAAGCAATACTGAAATCAGTAGGGTACACAAACGACCAGATGACCTCCTTCTTTATCTGCGATGATGATTGGGAAAAAGAAAAAGAAGTCACTTTGGAAGAAATGGACGACAATCCGGAAATGGATAGTTGGATAATGAAAGAGACTACTATCAGCGAACTGGTAGAAGATGAAAAGCAAAAATTGTTGTATGTATTCGACTACATGACAGAGCGTTGCTTCTTCATCGAATTGTCTGAAATCATCACCGGAAAAGATATGAATGGTGCCAAATGTACCAAGAAATCGGGTGATGCTCCGCCACAAACTGTAGATTTTGAAGAAATGGCTGCTGCAAGCGGTTCACTCGACCTGGACGAAAATTTCTATGGTGATCAGGACTTTGATATGGAAGATTTTGATCAGGAAGGCTTCGACATAGGTGGTAACGCGGGTGGCTCTTATGAAGAAGAGAAGTTTTAAGTATTAAGTATCAAGTATTAGGTATTAATTGCTATGCAGTGACAAGCAGTTAATACCTAATATTTTTATCCCCTGGCACTTTAATACTTAACACCTAATACTTAATACTTAAAATCCATGCCCACTCTCATTGTTTTAATCGGACCTACAGGAGTAGGAAAAACAGAATTAAGCCTGCGACTGGCAGAGAACTTTCACACCAGCATTGTCTCTGCTGATTCGAGACAACTTTATGCTGAATTAAAAATAGGAACAGCGGCTCCTACCCCGGATCAATTAAAACGCGTGCCTCACTATTTGGTAGGTACTCTTCATCTTACCGATTATTACAGCGCCGCTCAATATGAGCAGGAAGCGATGGAAATCCTCCATCAATTATTCACAGAACATGAGGTAGTAGTACTTACGGGTGGATCAATGATGTATGTAGATGCCATCTGCAAGGGGATTGACGACATCCCTACCGTTGATGCTGAAACACGTCAGGTGATGCTGCAAAAGTATGAGGAAGAGGGATTGGAACAACTTTGTGCAGAGCTCCGTTTATTAGATCCGGACTACTATCGCATCGTAGACCTGAAAAACCCAAAACGGGTGATTCATGCATTGGAAATCTGTTACATGACCGGAAAGACATATACTTCTTTTCGCACCCAACAGAAAAAGGAACGCCCTTTCCGCATTCTTAAGATCGGATTAACCCGTGACAGAGAAGAACTGTATGACCGCATTAATCGTCGTGTAGACCAAATGATGGAGGAAGGATTACTGGACGAAGTACGTTCCGTACTCTCCTACCGGCATCTAAACTCTCTTAATACCGTAGGTTACAAAGAACTGTTCAAATATCTGGACGGAGAATGGGAACTCCCTTTCGCTATCGAAAAGATCAAGCAAAATTCACGCATTTATTCACGCAAACAGATGACATGGTTCAAAAGGGATGAAGAAATACGCTGGTTTCATCCGGAACAAGAAACGGAGATACTTGAGTACCTCCGTCTACAAAATCTGACTCATTTGCCCAGTTTGGATACCTTCTGATAAACTTCCCGATAGACATTATTGCCCAACCGGAACAGAAGCGTCATTTTCTTTCCGTCAATCCGGTAAGATATAGGAACGATAGCATTTGCCGATCTGCCATGTTCATTACGCAGTTTCTCGCAGTAAAGGCCTTTTGCAATGATGCTGTACTCCCCCGAACGGGTAATTTTGTACGGGCAAAATACATCGTCCGAACTGCGGCTGCCTGAACTCACGTCTACAGCATTTTTGATATACGCATCCACATTGAAATAATTGCCTTCTTTATCAAGTACCTTATATCTGACCACTTGCGAAGAGCCTTCACTCTGAACAAGTTTCCAAATTCCTTTTAAGTTTTGACTCATACAAAATGCAGGCACAAGAAAAAGAAATGAAACAGCTAGTAAAATCTTACAAAATTGTCTTTTCATAATAATAAAATTTTAAGTTTAACAAATAGTTAATAATAGTGTATATCGCTTTTATTCCATATTTTTATTTCAACAGGATATAACTGCCCATTTTTAATCAAATAAAGTATCCTCTCATTTATCTTTCAAAACTACTTTAAGCATAGGTTTTACTTTCACTTCAGCAACAGACTTATTGACATCAGCAATCCGAAGTATCCCATTTTTAGGCGCTTTCAATTTAAAACGACCATCTGCATCAGCTACAGTATAATCATTTGTTCCCTTTACTAACACAGTAGCCGCAATCGTTTTTCCTTCTTCATCAGTCACAACTCCAGTTACAGAAATCCAATCAGAACGATATTTATCGGTTTCCAATCTTACAATCTTTGTTCCATCCATTTCATTTACAGACACCGATCTTATATTTTTGGTAGACATACCTTTCAATTTAGACTTCTTAATCTTTTCATCGTCTATACAATAAATAATTTCTCCTTCTACATCTTTTGCCATGCTTTCTGCCAATTCCAAAGCATCTGCATAAGGCTTTTTCGGATTAGCTTTATTAAACTCATATTCCGCATCTGTAAACAAAGTGATAATCAGCACCCCATTTTTCCCTCTTTCCCCATAAATATCCGTAGCTGATTTATCTTTCAATATAGTAAAGTTTTTGATACGATCAGGAGCAAGTTTGGAGATAGCATCTTCTTCCAATGCTTCTTTACCGTCAATAATAACCAAAGGCTTTTTTTTAGCTTGAGCAACATGCCATTCCTCATCATGAGATCCCCCCATATAAAAGTGTGATTTTTTAGGTGATTCGCTCTCAGTCCTTACCTTTGCAGGTTTTGGAAATTTTTGTTTATTCTGATATTCTTCTTCCGTCAACAAATCAACTAAAACTACTCCATCTTTCCCCCTCTCTCCATAAACCTCTACAGCTGCTTTGTCTTTCATTACAGATATACTTTTAATACGTTCCGGAGAGACACTGGATAAAGCTTCTTCGCCAACGGCTTCTTTGCCATCTATATAAACTAACGGCTTCTTACCACTTACTGAATGAAACGTTACACCCCAATTCTTACTTCCACGATTGAGAGCATCTAATCTCGTTTTTGAAATAGCATCAATCTTGTACTTATTCTGCAATATTTGTTCTGCGGTTGAATGTAACTGAATAACCATAGCCCCGTTTTTCGCTTTATCTCCATAAATATCTGTAGCCTCTTTTCCATCTAATATAGAAATACTTTCAATACGACTTGGATCTAAAGCATCTACCACAGTACGAGAAGATTCTTTACCATCAATGATCACCAATACATCTTTATCTCGCAAATCCACCGTAGATATCCCCCAAATATGGGTACCCATAAGTTTCGATTTATCTACAGATGTATTCATTCCCGGCTTTATTTTTGCTTGAGTTTTGGTTATTTTAAAATGATTATCTTCATCCGGCAGTAGTTTAGTAGCCAACACCCCATTCTTTCCTTTTTCTCCATAAATAGATATTGTTCCCTTCTCCTTCAATATTGAATCACCCGTGACTACCAACTTTTTCAGTGAATCTCCAAAAGTAATATTCGACACATCTTTGGTGATTTCTTCCACTTTTGCTTCTACAATTGCAGCCAAATCATTAACTTTGACGGCAGAAATCTCTTCAACTCTTTCAGAGATTTCGGGACGGGCAAAAGCGGTTACTGCAATAGCTGCCAACGGAAGTACATACAAGTACTTCAAACGTGCCCAAGGATTCGATTTTTCTTTTAACATCATAGTGATACGTTTTTTAAGTTTACTGTGATTAAAGCTGTTGGCCATAGAGTAGAGCCTTGTGCCAACGGCTTTTTTTATTAATAATAACTGATAATCTTTTGCATCAATACCTTCATTAATAACTGTTTCATCGGCTTCATATTCATGAATATTCTGTAATTCCTGTTTCAGCAGCCATATGCCGGGGTTGAACCATTGAAAAAAGATACAGATATCAGCTACCAACAAATCGATGGAATGACGATTCTGAATATGTGCCATTTCATGAATCAGAATCTCGCGTCCATCCTCTTCCAAATCTTTCCGGGAAATAACGATATATCTCATCCAACTGAAAGGAGCGACCTCCCGTTCCAGAACAATCAGTCTGACTCCTCCTTTAAGCCTTTCCCGTTTACCCGATTTAATCAGTAATAGTAAACGGGATAAAGAGTAAAGATTACGGCATGCAAAGAATATAATACCAACCAGATAAAACAGCAACAGAACTTGTACCCAGGAAATGGAAAGTTCCTCCGGCTGTGCAACCGACACCTCCGCGGGATCCATAGCTTCCGCCATCATCAATAGTTGCTCAACTGTCAGTACGGTCTGACTCAATTCGGTCTGATGAGCAGTAGTCACCTCTATAAAGGGAATCAGCAGGGATAAAAATAATATCCCTAATAAGGCTATCCTGTTGAACCGATGGAATGTTTCCTTACTTAACAACAATCTGTAAAACAGATAAAATAAAGACAGACAAACCGCCGATTTCAAAATATAGATAAGAAAGATTCCCATAGTCATTGATATTTAAAGGAGACAAATATAGTTTTAACCCGGATTAGTATAAATAATAAGGACGCTGAATGACCATTTTATTAAGTATATTGATTCCTAAGTTATTTATCCAATACGATTTTTATATCTTTTGCAGCTTTTGTCCTGAAAAGCACCTTCTCACCCCGAGAAATCTGGAGAGAGGCGTCTTTAGGAGTTTTCAGCTCAAAGTGTCCAGTTGCATCAGTCTTTGTAGACGATGAAGTTCCATACATAGTAATAGTGACTCCTTCCATAGGCTTTCCTTCCTTATCCATTACAATACCCGAAGCCAATACCCACTTATCCGAATTTCTTTCCGTTTCAACACGGATCGTAGTTTCACCCTCCCCGCTATTATCAATACGTGATACTCCACGCACTTCATTTGCCGGAATATTTTTCAATTCTTCTTCCGAGGCTTCCTTACCATCAATAAAGAATAATACCTTTCCTGTAGGAACAACTTTATTATCGTGGATATTCATTGCCATCTCCCAAGCATTGTTATAGGGACGTTGCGGATTCTTTTTAATGTCTTCATATTCCTCCTCAGAAAGCAAGTCTATCAAAATCACTCCATTCTTCGCCTTCTCACCATAAGCCTCCAAAGCAGCCTCTGATTTCAAGACAGAAAAGCTTTTTATACGATCCGGAGAAATCTTAGACAAAGCATTAGGTTCCAAAACTTCTTTACCGTCAATCACTACTAGTGGTTCCTCACCATCATATACACCACGAATGGGAAGTCCGCCAATGCCAGGGACAGAGTTCAGTTTAGGAAATGATCCGGTTTTAGTCTTAAATTTAGCCTGAGTTTTAGTAATTCGAAAGTGGTTATCCGCATTCGGCAGTAATTCAATATCATAAACACCATGTTTTCCTTTCTCGCCATAGATAGAAAGAGCCGCATCGCTACGTAATATAGACACAGTCTTTATTCGATTCGGGTTGGCTTCATCATTCATTATCGAATACAATGTATCTTTAGATACTTCCTTACCATCTACCAATATAAGAGGCTTATTTGATTCCGATATCCGTTCAAAACGGCCACCATATAAAACAACCGAACTTCGCTTGGAAGCAACGGAATCATTGAATATTACAACTGAATCTGCTGAATATACAATCGATGAATCCTTAGAAACCCAACGTCCTCCATACATTTTTGATTTCTCAGGCACTACATAGGGCTTAGCTTTCAGGGAGTCTTTCAGCACATCTTTGGTGATTTCTTCCACTTTTGCTTCTACAATTGCAGCCAAATCATTAACTTTGACGGCAGAAATCTCGTCAGCCTTTTCAGAGATTTCGGGACGGGCAAAAGCGGTTACTGCAATAGCAGCCAACGGAAGTACATATAAGTATTTCAAACGCGCCCAAGGATTTGATTTTTCTTTTAACATCATAGTGATACGTTTCTTAAGTTTACTGTGATTAAAGCTGTTGGCCATAGAGTAGAGCCTTGTGCCAACGGCTTTTTTTATTAATAATAATTGATAATCTCTAGCGTTTATACCCTCATTAATGACCGCTTCGTCGGCTTCGTATTCATGGATATTCTGCAATTCCTGTTTCAATAACCACGCTCCAGGATTAAACCACTGAAAGAATATACAGATATCTGCTATGAGCAAGTCCCAAGAATGGTGCTTTCTGATATGCGCACATTCGTGAATCAGTATTTCACGTCCGTTCTCCTCCAAATCAGTTCGTGAAATCACAACAAACTTCATCCAACTGAAGGGTGCCACATTCCGGTCATGAACCAACAAAACAGTATGTTTATCTATCTGTCTCCGTTGCGCCGTATTCATTAACCGAACAAGACGGAATAAAGAATAGACATTCCGGCAAACAAGGAAAAATATGCCCGCTATATAAAATAGAAGAACTATTTCTATCCAATGCACTGGGCTTCTCCACGTATCTACCAAATCATCTCCTTCCACTACTGTTGTCACCTGGGTTTCCTGATGATTCTCTGCCATAACAAGTAGTTGTTCAATTGTCAGTACTGCCTGATTTATTTCATTCTGCGGCGCCTTGGTCACTTCAATCAGCGGAAGCAACAAAGAAAACACGAGAATGCCCAACAACGCAATCCGGTTAAAACGGTAGAACGTTTCTTTACTCAACAGCAGCCTGTAAAACAAATAAAACAATGACAGGCACACCCCCGATTTTAGTATATAGACGAAAAAGAATCCCATATATAGATTAATTCCAGTTAGTTCTCTGCCAATTTCTTCTCAAACTCCTCCAAATAGGAAGGATTCTTTTTAGATGCCAACACCCAAATGCCTTTCTTGGCTTTACTACCAAACTTAGATTCCAGATTCGTCGACTCCGGCAAAATTTCCCATACATCATGCAACAGATCATCCGGAGATAAGCTCTTCAACTGCTGGTAAGAAATTTCTTTTCCATCCAAAAGAATAAGCTGTCCATCATGCCCGGTTCCTCCATCCGTACAATAAATCTTAAAGAAATCCTTCACATAATAAATGCACTTCACAGTATGAGAGGTCTTCACTTCATGAGCAAGTGCAGGATGAGCGTTCTGCTGCTTTTTAACTCCATAGAGTTCATTCAACGATTTAAGCATTCCTTTTTTTACCCGATGAACAAAATCCGCCAAGTCACTTTCTGTCCACGGAGTAGTGGAAGACAAACGTAGTATTCCTTTCTCCTTTTGGTAAACACCTTTCCGATAACTGATGACATTATCATCAGAACTTGATTCCGAAATTGACCATCCTGCATATCCCACAGGGATATGCATTTTTAGAGTATCGATTTCTATAATTTGTACAGTGTCCGATTCTGCATAACTCTTAGAAACCAGAATCTCTTCGAAATGTCTCACATCCAATGTATCCTGTATGAATGCATTTCCCTCCTGATTATTCATATTCAGAAGATTCGGACGGGCAAAAAGAACAGCTGTAATAGCTGCCAACGGAAATACTATCAAGTATTTTGATAATTTCCAAGGATTTGATTTTTTCTTCAACATCATAGTAATACGTTTTTTAAGTGAACTGTGATCAAAACTATTCACCATAGAATACAGCCTTGTTCCAACAGTCTTTTGAATTAATAAAAGCTGATATTTCTTTGCATCAATCCCTGCTTTCAGAACTGATTCATCTGCTTCAAACTCATGTACAGTTTTCAATTCTTTTCTGAATAGCCACATTGCAGGATTAAACCACTGGAACAAAAGGCAAATCTCCGCCAATAATAGGTCCCGGAAATGTTTGTGCATGATATGCGCATACTCATGAGCTATAATTTCTTCGCCATACTCCTCCAAGTCCTGCCGGGATAGCACAATATAGTGTCTCCAACTAAACGGTGCCACATTTTGCTGATGGACCACCAATCTGATTTTTCCTTTCCAACACTTCTTCTCACTGTTACGAATCAAACGGTATATACATGCTATGGAAAATATGTAACGCAACAATAACAGCAATGCTCCACCCAGATACAGAAATCCCAAATTGCCAAGGGTCAAAATAGTGAAATCAGACCTTTCTTTCTCTAATTGTGTATGTAACGTAGTTGTTGTGACCTGCTCCATTTTCTGCAAATCATGTTCTTGCTCCGTTTCTTCTTCCGGAATATTCAGACGTTCAAACACTTGCTCAATCTGTGGTAAATGGAAGTTCTGTGAAACTTTGAGCGAAGGAATGACAAATGCAACCAATATAAGCCCGATCAACACCATCCGGTTGAATCGATGAAATGTCTCCTTGCCTAGCCACAAGCGGTAGAATAAATAAAAAACAGACAGACAAAGCGCTGTTTTCAACATATATATGAGGAAGAAAATGTGCATAGTATTGTTTTGTATTAGATTGTGTTATTCTTTATTATTTCTGATGAGCTTGTTCCACCTCGTTTATAAGCCTTTTCAAGTCATCCAAAGAAATATCCTCCTCTTTGACCAGAGATGAAACAGCACTCAAATATGAATTATTGAAATACTTGCTGATTACATTCCGCAATGTCCCTTTACGAAAATCTTCTTCGCTGACAACGGGATAGTACTGATAAGTATTCCCAAAAGTATGATGAGCCAGGAATCCCTTATCTTCAAGCCCGCGAACAATTGTAGATAACGTATTGAAATGAGGCTTCGGTTCCTCATAGAAAGCCAACATTTCTTTCACAAACAAAGGGCCTTTCTCCCAGAAATACCCCATCAATTCCTCTTCTTTTACTGTTAATCCTTTCATATTTACAACATTGTTTACTGCAAATAACGAGAAGTTTTAGTTCATAAACTAATTTTCATAGTTAAAGTAAACTAAATGCTTTAGTTTATCTTCTTTTCTAACAATTGCGGCAAGGTATACCTATTTACATATTGGCATTAAACTCAGATTCTATCGGGATTTATCCATCCATTCCCCCAGCCTCTCAGAAAAGAATTATGTTTTTATCTCTCATACTCTCATTCTTTTCTTATAAATATCAGAGAACTAACAAGATACAAAATGAGAGATACTTTCATCATCGGTATCTCTCATTCTATTTCAACTTATCTCTCATGATTTTTCGGACAGTATACCGTTATCTTACCTTCATCCGGCTGTCCTTTACAGATGATACTACCTATCTTCTTAGCATCTCTTACCTACATCCTTATCTTATCTCCCTTACATACCTCTGTTTTCTTACCGCAGGGAAAACGCATTATAAATCATGTAAAATAAGTTCCCATA
>OJSA01002471.1_pt1 | contig 12586 bp, 10 predicted proteins | sample 1599341 | NCBI WGS metagenome assembly OJSA01 (sample SAMN04168657, study PRJEB22393) | human gut metagenome | biome: human gut microbiome; feature: stool | host: Homo sapiens | collected 2014-03-20 | reverse complement strand
GAAAGCCTGCGATGTACAGGGTGTAAAAGTTCTGGATAACGTATTTTTAAGTGATCCGGTAGATACCTTCTATGCAGCAAGAAGAGAGCATGGAACCATCGTTGCACTTGCATGTCATGAACCGGAAGAGAGCTGTTTCTGTAAGGTATTTGGCATTGACTGTGCAGATCCTGTTGCAGATGTTGCAGCATGGATGATCGAAGGCGAGCTTTACTGGAAACCTCTTACAGAGAAGGGCGAAGCTCTTACAAAAGCAGTTGCAGAACTTCTTAACGATGCGGATGAAGCAAAGGTAGAAGAAGAGAAAACTGCAATCCGCGCCATCGTAGAAAAACTTCCTTATTCTAATCTTTCTCTGGAAGGATGGGGACAGGAAGATTACATGGACCGTTTTAACTCTCCTGTATGGGAAGAACTTTACAAACCATGTCTGGCATGTGGTACCTGTACATTCGTATGCCCTACCTGCCAGTGCTATGATATCAAAGATTATGACACAGGACACGGCGTACAGCGTTACCGCTGCTGGGATTCCTGTATGTACTCTGACTTTACAATGATGGCACACGGAAATAACCGTAACAGCCAGATGCAGCGTTTCCGTCAGAGATTCATGCATAAACTTGTTTACTATCCGGTAAACAACAATGGAATGTTCTCATGTGTAGGATGCGGCCGCTGCGTTGAGAAATGCCCATCATCCTTAAATATCGTAAAAGTCATCAAAGCTTTTGAAAATCAGGGAGGTGAAAAATAATGAGCGAATGTACCTGCCATAAAAACTACACATTAGACACACTGATCCCGAAGGTTGGTGTGATCACAGATATCCGTCAGGAGACACCGGATGTTAAAACATTCCGTGTAAACGCTCCTGAAGGAGGAAAACTTTTTGAACATATGCCTGGCCAGTGTGCAATGGTCTGCGCACCAGGTGTAAGTGAAGGTATGTTTTCCATTACTTCTTCACCTACAAATAAAGAATATCAGGAATTCAGTATCAAGAAGTGCGGTGCACTGACCGATTATCTCCACAGCCTTCAGGTTGGAGATGAGATCACAGTTCGTGGACCATACGGAAATCATTTCCCTGTAGAAGATAAATTAAAAGGTAAAAACCTTCTGTTTATCGCAGGTGGTATCGGACTTGCACCTCTTCGTTCTGTTATCAACTATGTACTGGATAACCGTGCAGATTACGGAACAGTAGATATCCTCTATGGTTCCCGTTCCGCAGATGACCTGGTACAGTTAAAAGAAATCCAGGAAGTCTGGATGAAAGCAGAGGGAGTTAATGTTTATCTGACAATCGACCGTGAACAGGAAGGCTGGGACGGACACGTTGGATTCGTTCCTTCTTATCTGAAAGAGATTGGATTCGATACAAACAAAACAGCACTTGTCTGCGGACCGCCGATCATGATCAAGTTCGTTCTTGCAGGACTGGAAGAACTGGGCTTCTCCAGAGAACAGGTTTACACAACTCTGGAGCTTCGTATGAAATGCGGTATCGGTAAATGCGGCCGTTGTAATATCGGTTCCAAATACGTCTGCAAAGACGGTCCGGTATTCAGATGCGACGAGATTGATGAATTACCTGCAGAATATTGATAAGCAATGAGCAGTGCAGAAAGTGATGTGAAGGAATGCGTCATGCTTGCATATAAGCATTCTTTCACAGAACATTCTGTAGGGCGAACGCCCTCAAGCGAGAAGTAGCGTAGCGGATTCGAGCTTGTATGTGCTGCTGACGACAGATGATATATATAGAAAGGACTGGTAATCTCAAATGGAAAAGAATATGGTAAACGTATATTTTTTCGGTAAGAAATACAGCGTACCTGCAGAACTTACAATTATGACTGCCATGGAATATGCCGGTTATACATTAAAGAGAGGATGCGGCTGCAGACACGGATTCTGCGGAGCCTGCGCAACAATCTACAGAATCAAAGGTGAAAACGAGCTGAAAACATGTCTTGCCTGTCAGACACAGGTACAGGAAGGAATGTATGTAGCAAGCATCCCGTTCTTCCCTACAGATAAGAGACTCTACAACATCGAAGACCTGAAACCGAATCAGCAGGTAATGATGGAACTCTATCCGGAAATCTACAGCTGTATCGGATGTAATGCCTGTACAAAAGCATGTACTCAGGACTTAAATGTAATGCAGTACATCGCATATGCACAGAGAGGCGAACTTGAAAAATGTGCAGAGGAATCCTTCGACTGCGTAAGCTGCGGATGCTGTTCTGTAAGATGTCCGGCCGGTATTTCCCATCCGATGGTAGGTCTTCTGGCAAGACGTCTCACAGGTAAATATATCGCGCCTAAGAGCGAACATCTGGAGAAACGTGTAGAAGAAATCCACGAAGGTAAATATGATGATCTGATCGAGCAGATCATGCAGAAACCAATCACAGACATGCAGGAACTTTACAACAACAGAGAAATTGAGAAATAGGGAGGGCGTAAAACATGTATGCACCATATCCAGAAAATATGATGGAATCCATCAAAAAGGTAGAGGCTACAAGAGCACAGCGTATGGCAACAGAGCCAAGACGTCTGACAGCTGAAGAGAAAGACGCTCTTCTTGAGAAATTCCATCCGGATTATAATCCAGACGCGTTTGCAGAAATCAAAGTAGGACCGAACAAAGGACAGAAAGCTCCTCTGGAACTGGCAGAAATGCTTCATTCAACAAGCCGTCTGATCAACGAAAAAATTGACCTTACAAAAATTGATTATGATGTAGATGTACTTGTAATCGGCGGCGGCGGTGCAGGTTCTTCCTGTGCAATCGAAGCACATAATGCAGGTGCTGACGTTATGATCGTTACAAAGCTTCGTATCGGTGATGCCAATACAATGATGGCTGAAGGTGGTATCCAGGCAGCTGACAAAGAGAACGATTCTCCTGTACAGCATTATCTGGATTGCTTCGGTGGCGGACATTTTGCTGCAAAACCGGAACTGGTAAAGAGACTGGTAATGGAAGCTCCGGATGCCATCAAATGGCTCAATGACCTTGGTGTTGAATTTGATAAAGCAGAAGACGGAACCATGGTTACCACACACGGCGGCGGTACTTCCAGAAAGAGAATGCATGCTGCAAAGGATTATTCTGGATCTGAGATCATGCGTACCATCAGAGATGAAGTTCTGAATCTTAAGATTCCGGTAGTTGAATTTACTTCAGCTGTTGAACTTCTGAAAGATGAAAAAGGACAGGTTGCAGGTGCAGTTCTTCTTAACATGGAAACAGGAGATTATTCTGTTGCAAGAGCCAAAACTGTTGTAATCGCAACAGGTGGTGCAGGAAGAATGCATTATCAGGGATTCCCGACATCTAACCATTATGGCGCAACTGCAGACGGACTTGTACTTGGATATAGAGCTGGTGCTTCCCTTCTTTATCAGGATTCTATCCAGTACCATCCAACAGGAGCAATCTATCCATCACAGATCATGGGTGCTCTGGTAACAGAAAAAGTTCGTTCCGTTGGTGCACAGCTTGTAAATGCAAACGGAGAAGCTTATATTCATCCGCTTGAAACCCGTGACGTAAATGCTTCCGGTGTTATCCGTGAATGCGAAGAAGGCCGTGGCGTAGAAGTTCCAGGCGGACTGAAAGGTGTATGGCTTGACACTCCGATGATCGAAATCCTCGGTGGCGAAGGAACCATCGAAAAGAGAATCCCGGCTATGTTCCGTATGTACATGAACTACGGCATTGATATGAGAAAAGTTCCTATCGTTATTTATCCGACACTTCACTACCAGAACGGTGGTCTTGAGATTAACGGAGACGGATTCACAAAAGAAATTCCAAACCTGTTAGTTGCAGGAGAAGCCGCAGGTGGAATCCACGGAAGAAACAGACTGATGGGTAACTCTCTTCTGGATGTAATCGTATTTGGAAGAAATGCCGGTAAAAAAGCAGCTGCAAAATGCAAGAACGTAGAGCTTGGTGAAATGAACCTCGACCATATTTACAAATATGCAGAAGAACTGGATAAAGCAGGCGTACATACTGATAAGGTATCTCCATTACTGCTTCCAAAATACGCTCGTCACGAACAGCGCTAATAAGATACTCAGAATGTAAAAAAGAGCTCCCGGTATCGATAAGGGATTACCGGTACCGGGAGCCTTTGATATAATGCAAAAGGGATATGTCACCTCCCGGTGAATATCCCCAAATGAAAGAAGGGAGCTTACCAGAATGCGTGAAGTAGAAGTAAGCAGACTTACAGATGTCATCGAAAAACTCTGTATCGAAGCAAATGAACATCTTCCGGAAGACGTAAAATGTGCGATCAAAACATGCCGCGCATGCGAAGACGGAGAGATTGCCAAGGGTATCCTTGACAATATTATTGAGAATTTTGATATTGCAGATAACGAGAACGTGCCGATCTGCCAGGATACAGGAATGGCATGTGTATTCCTTGAAATAGGACAGGATGTACATTTTGTTGGCGGAGATCTCACCGATGCGATCAATGAAGGTGTACGCCGCGGATACGACAAAGGATATTTAAGAAAATCTGTAGTAAAAGACCCGGTACGCCGTGGAAACACAGGGGACAATACACCGGCTATGATCTACACAGAAATCGTTCCTGGCGATAAAGTTAAGATCACAGTAGGACCGAAAGGTTTCGGAAGTGAGAACATGAGCCAGATCCGTATGTTCAAACCATCTGCAGGATTACAGGGAATCAAGGATTTCATCCTTGAAGTAGTAGAGACCGCAGGTCCCAACCCATGTCCGCCAATGGTAGTCGGAGTTGGTATCGGAGGAACCTTTGATAAATGTGCACTTCTTGCAAAGAAAGCACTGATGAGACCTCTGGATACTCAGAACCCGGATCCGTTCTATGCTGATCTTGAGAAAGAAATGCTGGAAAAAGTAAACAAGCTTGGAATCGGACCTCAGGGATTTGGCGGAAAGACAACAGCCATCGGCCTGAATATCGAAACAATGCCGACTCATATTGCAGGTATGCCATGTGCAGTTAATATCAACTGCCATGTAACCCGCCATAAATCGGAGGTGATCTGAGATGGAAAGAAAGAAAATTACACTTCCACTTACTAGAGAGCTGGCAAGAACTCTCCATGCAGGTGATCAGGTATTATTAACAGGTACTATTTATACATCACGTGATGCAGGACACAAGAGAATGTGTGAGGCCCTTGCAAAAGGGGAAAAAATTCCATTTGATCCTACAGATGCAACCATCTACTATGTAGGACCAACTCCTGCAAAACCAGGCGCAGTCATCGGCTCCGCAGGCCCTACAACCAGCGGACGTATGGATGCCTATGCACCCACAATGATGTCTGTGGGAGCAAGAGGAATGATCGGAAAAGGTGCCCGCCTTCCGGAAGTAGTAGACGCCATGAAGAAATATGATGGTGTATACTTCGGAGCTATCGGCGGTGCAGGTGCGCTTCTTGCAAAATGCATCAAAAAGGCCGAACTGATCGCCTATGAAGATCTGGGAGCAGAAGCACTTCGTAAATTGTATGTAGAGGATATGCCTCTTGTAGTCATCATTGACTCAGAAGGTAATAATCTGTACGAGATGGGAAAAGCAGAATATCTCAAAGAACACGGAGATAAGTAATTCTGCAGATACATAAAAAAATAACTTCCATATGCTGTAGACATACAGTATATGGAAGTTGCTTTATATAGCCAAAATTATATATATATTGTATCCAATATATAAAAATCATATATACAATAATATGAATTATATCTTTTACATTTGACCTATAAACGTATAACATGATAATCAGGGTCAAAAAGGGACCCGCCAAACATGGGAAAGCAGCGATTTACGCAGTAAAGCAGCGGATTTCGAATGTTTGAAAATAAACGGTAAAAGAATAAAGGCAGTTATCCGTACAGGAGATAACTGCAAATAAACTTGAACGGGGAAAATCATGAAAGATCATAATCAACACGAAATACAAATGTCGGAAGCCTTTTTAAACAGTGCATTCCTGGCACTGTCAGGAGGTTTTCAGGATGCTTACACCTATAATGCAAGAAACGAAGTATTCTGTAATGCACAGACAGGAAACGTCGTTCTTATGAGCCAGCACTTTATGGCAGGAGAACTGACAGCAGGACTGGGATACTTCTTTCCTATTATTTTCTTTGCACTGGGCGTATGGGTTGCGGAGAAAATACAGGCAAATTATAAATATGCGCAGAAGCTCCACTGGCGGCAGGGTGTTCTGCTGGCAGAAATCCTGATCTTATTTACAGTAGGTTTCCTGCCAACCGAATACAATATGCTGGCAAATGCCATGGCATCTTTCGCCTGTGCAATGCAGGTACAGTCCTTCCGCAAGGTAAACGGATATTCCTATGCAAGTACTATGTGTATCGGTAATTTGCGCAGTGGTACAGCTGCGTTGTCAGTTTATTTTCGTGAAAAAAAATCAAAACAGCTAAAACAGGCGATGTATTATTTTGGAATCATCCTTATGTTTGCCTTGGGTGCCGGCATTGGTGGAAATCTGTCCATACGCTATGGAATCAGAATGATCTGGGTTTCCTGTGGATTCCTTATGATCAGCTTTCTGTTGATGTTTATAGAAAAATATAAGCATTTCCATGAGGAACATGAAATTAAATAATGCAGCCATTTCCAGAAAGGTCATTGAGAAGAAGATAATATTCTTTTCAATGATCTTTTTTTGTTTTGATATTGCTATTAAATTAACAACCCTGTTAAAGAAATTGCTTTTCATTTATATACATTTATGAATACTATACATCTATAACAAATTGTTATAAATTAATTTCAGAAAATTTCAAAAATGATATTGTGCAAAACAACTATATAATGTATAATATCAACAGCACATATGTTGAAAATAACTAAAGCTGCGTGGGAATCGATATATCGGTACTATATTAAAACCGATGTATCAAAATTACTATTTAAGGAGGGAACCGAATGTTAGACCAGTCTTATTACAGAAAAGCGGATGAGATCATCGAGCACTACGGACGTACAGCAGCATCGCTGATTCCGATCATGCAGGATATTCAGGCGGAATATCGTTACCTGCCGGGAGAATTGCTGACTTATGTAGCGAAAGAAATCGGAGTAAAAGAAGCCAAGGCCTACAGTGTAGCCACATTCTATGAGAATTTTTCTTTTGAGCCGAAAGGGAAATATGTCATTAAAGTGTGTGACGGAACAGCCTGTCATGTGAGAAAATCCATGCCTGTAAAAGAGGCTTTGATGAAGGAACTTGGACTGAGCAACAAGAAACACACTACAGATGACATGCTTTTTACCGTAGAAACAGTATCCTGTCTGGGTGCATGTGGACTTGCCCCCACACTGACTGTCAATGATGAAGTACATCCGAAGATGACTCCTGAGAAAGCTGTAGAACTTTTGAATAAACTGAGAGGAGAGTGCGTATGAGTATTAAGAGTAAAGAAGACCTGTTAAATAAGCAGGCTGAAGTAAATGAGCAGATTAAATCTTATACCTGCCGCGTTCTTGTCTGTTCAGGTACCGGATGTATCGCATCCGGAGCGCAGAAGATTTATGAAGAGATGTCAGTACTCTGTGAGAGAATTGATGGAGTAACAGTTGAAATGCAGAAGGATGTGCCTCATGTAGGCGTGATCAAGACAGGGTGCCAGGGCTTATGTGAACTTGGACCTCTGATGAGAATTGAACCATATGATTATCAGTATGTTCACGTACAGCCGGAAGACTGTAAGGAAATTGTGGAGAGAACTATATTGGAAGGAAAACCTGTAGAGAGGCTGTTTTATCGAGATAATAATACAGTCTGTCCACATCCTGATGATATTCCTTTCTTAAATCAACAGACACGTATCGTTCTTGAAAACTGTGGAAAAATCGATGCGGAATCTATCGAAGAGTATATTGCTGTGGGAGGCTATCAGGCACTTGCAAAAGTGATGGGAAGCATGTCCCCACAGGAAGTTATTGATGAAGTAACTAAATCCGGGCTTCGCGGTCGTGGCGGTGCAGGATTCCCGGCAGGCAAGAAATGGTCTCAGGTTGCACGCCAGGCAGAGAAAACCCGCTATGTTGTATGTAATGGTGATGAGGGTGATCCTGGTGCATTTATGGATGGTTCCGTCATGGAAGGTGATCCATATAAGATGATCGAAGGTATGACTATTGCAGCCTACGCAGTCGGTGCGGAGAATGGATATATTTATGTTCGTGCAGAGTATCCTCTTTCTGTAAAGAGACTTAGGATGGCGATTGAACAGGCAGAAAAATATGGCCTGTTAGGTGATAATATTTTAAATTCCGGTGTAAACTTCCATTTACATATCAACAGAGGTGCCGGAGCTTTCGTATGTGGAGAAGGTTCGGCACTTACCGCATCTATCGAGGGTAACAGAGGTATGCCTCGTGTAAAACCGCCCCGTACAGTAGAAAAAGGTCTGTGGGGTAAACCTACAGTTCTTAATAATGTAGAAACTTATGCCAATGTACCGAAGATCATTCTTCAGGGAGCAGACTGGTTCCGCACCATCGGTACAGAGGGAAGCCCCGGAACAAAAACCTTCTCACTGACCGGTTCTATCGAGAATACCGGTCTGATCGAGGTTCCTATGGGAACCACACTCCGCCACATTATCTATGATATCGGTGGTGGTTTAAAGAGTGGCGCCGCATTTAAAGGTGTCCAGATCGGCGGTCCGTCCGGCGGATGTCTGATCCTTGACCAGCTGGATGCACCTCTTGATTTTGATTCTGTCAAAAAATTAGATGCGATTATGGGATCTGGTGGTCTGGTAGTTATGGACGAGAATACCTGTATGGTTGAGGTTGCCAGATTCTTTATGAACTTCACCCAGCGTGAGAGCTGCGGTAAATGTGTACCGTGCCGTGAGGGTACCAAGCGTATGTTGGAGATCCTGGAAAGGATTGTAGAGGGAAAGGGCCAAATGTCCGATCTGGACGAATTGGAAGAGCTTGCAAATATGGTTCAGAACATGGCTCTGTGCGGACTTGGCAAGAGTGCACCTCTTCCTGTTATCAGTACTCTCAAACGCTTCCGCGATGAATATGAGGAACATATCCGCGATAAGAAATGCCGTGCAAAAGTATGTACTGCTCTTCGTCAGTTCCACATCAACCCTGAGTTCTGTATTGGCTGCGGTAAATGCGCAAAGAACTGTCCGGCAGGTGCGATCTCAGGTAAGATTAAACATCCATATCACATTGATAACGACATCTGTATCAAATGCGGTGCATGTAAGGACAACTGTAACTTTGATGCAGTATATGTGGAAGCATAGAAGGGAGGATACACTATGGGCCATATGATAATTGACGGTAGAAAGGTAGAATTTACCGATGAAAAAAATGTCCTGTCTGTCATCCGCAAGGCAGGGATCAATATTCCGACACTGTGCTACCACTCAGAGGTATCCACTTTTGGTGCCTGTCGTTTATGTACAGTTGAAGACGAGAGGGGAAAAACATTTGCCTCATGTTCTGAACAGCCAAGAGATGGAATGGTGATCTATACCAATTCCGGAAGAGTCAAGAAATACAGAAAACTAATTGTAGAATTATTGCTTGCAGCACATTGTCGTGACTGTACAACCTGTGTTAAGAGTGGTGAGTGTGTCCTTCAGGAACTGGCACACAGGCTGGGCGTACAGACAATCCGTTTCAAAAATACCAGGGAATATCATGAGTTGGATACAAGTTCTCCTTCTCTGGTTCGTGATCCAAACAAATGTATTCTGTGTGGTAACTGCGTACGTGCCTGCGAAGAACTTCAGGGAATCGGAGCTTTAGGATTTGCATTCCGGGGAACTGAGGCCATGGTAATGCCTGCATTTAACAAAAAAATCGCAGAGACAGAATGTGTAAACTGCGGTCAGTGTCGTGTATATTGCCCAACAGGTGCTATTGCGATCAAGACACATATGGACGAGGCATGGGAAGCACTTGCTGATCCGAATATACGTGTAGTTGCTCAGATTGCTCCTGCAGTACGTGTCGCAGTAGGTGATCATTATGGACTGACCAAAGGCAAGAGTGTTATGGGTAAGATTGTCAATGCTCTCCACAGAATGGGATTCGATGAAGTTTATGATACTTCATTCAGTGCTGACCTTACTATTATGGAAGAGAGTGCCGAGTTCCTTGACAGAATTAAGAAGGGTGAGAAACTTCCGCTTCTTACTTCCTGCTGTCCTGCATGGGTGAAATATTGTGAGACAAAATATCCGGAATTTGTGCCAAACCTTTCCACCTGCCGTTCTCCTCAGCAGATGTTTGGTGCGGTAGTCCGTGAATATTATAAGGATCCGGAAAAGAACGAAGGAAAGAAGATCGTATCTGTTTCTATTATGCCGTGTACAGCAAAGAAGGAAGAGATCCTGCGGCCGGAGTCCTTTACCAACGGAAAACAGGATGTGGATTATGTATTAACAACAACAGAAGTAGTAAGGATGATCCGCAAGTCCGGTATTGTATTTGATAAGGTAGAGATCGAGGCTGCTGATGTGCCTTTTGGTATTGGTTCCGGAAGCGGTGTGATCTTTGGTGTTACCGGCGGTGTCACAGAGGCAGTACTTCGCAGATTGCAGCAGGGACACAGCAGAGTGGATATGGAAGCCATTAAAAAGAGCGGAGTCCGGGGCGATGAAGGAATTAAGACGCTGACCTATGATTATAATGGAAGAGAGATCCGGGCAGCAGTAGTAAATGGCCTGGCAAATGCGGATAAGCTGCTGCAGCAGATCAAGAACCATGAGGTGGAGTATGATTTTGTGGAAGTAATGGCATGCCGCAGAGGCTGTATCATGGGCGGCGGCCAGCCGGTAAATGCCGGACCGCGAACCAGAAAGGCCAGAATGAAGGGACTGTACGATACAGATGTAAATACCCAGATCAAGAAGTCCAATGAAAACCCGATGATCCTTTCACTTTATGACTCACTTTTAAAGGGAAAGGAGCATGAGCTGCTGCATAGAAACTTCTCGGGAAAGTAGAGCACGAAGTGCGGGGCGTGAGTGTGAGATAAGTTGTACATACCGTAAGATAAAAGGGCAGAGCCTGGAAGTGATTTCCGGGCTTTGCTTTTTTCTTGTGCAGGAGAATGATGTGGTGTATACTATAAAGATAAACTTCTTGTTCAGTTATGTTATTTAGATCCGCAGAGTATATTTAACAGAAATGGAGAAATGACAGATGAATTATGGAAATATAAAAGAATGTGATATTGCAGATGGTCCTGGTGTAAGGGTAACATTGTTTGTGTCTGGCTGCCGTCATCATTGTAAGGGCTGTTTTAATTCGGAAACCTGGAATTTTCAGTATGGGGTTCCTTTTACAGAGGAGACGCAGGATAAAATTTTAAAATTACTGGAACCGGGATATATTCAGGGTTTTACCCTTCTTGGGGGAGAACCTTTTGAACCGGAAAATCAGGCGGTACTTGTCCACCTTTTAAAGAAGATCAGGGAGACTTATCCACAAAAAGACATCTGGTGTTACAGCGGATATCTGTTTGATCAGGATATGCAGCCAGGCGGCTCTGTTTACACGGAATATACAAAAGAAATGCTGCGTCAGATCGATGTGTTGGTAGATGGTGAGTTTGTGGAAGCAAAGAAGGATCTGACCCTGATCTTTCGGGGAAGTTCCAATCAGAGACTTTTGCGCTTAAAAGACGGTGAATTTGCAGGAATGTGGGAAGATTAAGTGACAGATAAGCGGATGATTGTCCAGAAAACCCAGTAAAACCGTGAATATTCTGTGAACAGATGGCAGGCACTGTTGCATAAAAAGCAAAGTTGAATTATAATAAAGCGTACGAAAACAGACAGTATGAGCGGTTAATATAGCGCAGGAATAAAGCCTGCAGATGAAAGGAGAATGGGAAATGAGAAGACGTTTTGCGGTTGCAGCGGCAGCGCTGGCATTAAGTGTGGCTTTAACAGTTCCAGCTTATGCAGGAACATGGAAATATGTAAATGATCAGTGGAAATACCAGAAGGGTACCAACAAGTTTGCATACAATGAGTGGATAAAAGATAATGGAAAATATTATTATATTGGTAATGACGGTATTATGAAGACCGGCTGGCAGCAGATCGATGGTCAGTGGTATTATCTGGACCAGACTGGTGCAATGCAGATCGGATGGTTAAAGAGTGACGATGGAAAATGGTATTTCCTGTATCCAAACGGTGCTATGGCTGTAAACACAGTGATCGATGGAAGAACCATTGGCGAAGATGGCGTATGGGTTCCAAATGAGGGAGATACAGAGCCAGCTAATAGTATGGATCTGGAAAATGGTTATCTGGTACAGAACCTGGAAGGCATTACAAAGAAAGATTACACGATCATTGCTTCCGGTAAGACAGCCGCTGGATCCCGCTGGGGAAATGCGATCCGCTTAAAAGGCAAGGGAAGCTATGTACAGTGCAATACAAATGGTGAATACAGAATGTTATCTGGCGTATTTGGTCCTTCTTCCCAGTTTGACAGCGCCCTTCTTGCAAGAGTAACTGTTTACGGTGACG
>OJSA01002468.1_pt1 | contig 12591 bp, 12 predicted proteins | sample 1599341 | NCBI WGS metagenome assembly OJSA01 (sample SAMN04168657, study PRJEB22393) | human gut metagenome | biome: human gut microbiome; feature: stool | host: Homo sapiens | collected 2014-03-20 | reverse complement strand
GGCAACAACCGGCTGGGCGGCGACGACTTCGACGAGCGGATCATGAACTACCTGATCAGCGAGTTTAAGAAGGAGTCCGGCGTGGACCTGACCGGCGATAAGATGGCTATGCAGCGGCTGAAAGAGGCTGCTGAGAAGGCGAAGATCGAGCTGTCCGGCATGACCACCGCCAGCATCAACCTGCCCTTCATCACCGCCGATGCCACCGGCCCCAAACACCTGGATCTCTCTCTGACCCGCGCCAAATTCAACGAGCTGACCGCCGACCTGGTGGAGGCCACCATGAACCCGGTTCGCCAGGCGATGAGCGACGCTGGCCTGAAACCCTCTGACATCGACAAGGTCCTGCTGGTGGGCGGTTCCTCCAGAATTCCCGCGGTTCAGGATGCGGTCAAAGGCTTCATGGGCAAAGACCCCTTCAAAGGCATTAATCCTGATGAGTGCGTTGCCATTGGCGCAGCCATCCAGGGCGGCGTTTTGGGCGGCGAGGTCAAGGGCCTGCTGCTGCTGGATGTCACCCCCCTGTCCCTGGGCCTGGAGACCCTGGGCGGCGTAGCCACCAAGATCATCGAGCGCAACACCACCATCCCCACCAAGAAATCCCAGATCTTCTCCACCGCTGCCGACGGCCAGACCTCGGTGGATATCCATGTGCTCCAAGGCGAGCGGGAGATGGCTAAGGACAACAAGACCTTGGGTATGTTCCGGTTGGAGGGCATCCCCGCCGCTCCCAGAGGGGTTCCTCAAATCGAGGTGACCTTCGACATCGACGCCAACGGCATTGTCCATGTCACCGCCAAAGATTTGGGCACCGGCAAGGAGCAGAACATCACCATCACCTCCTCCACCAACATGAGCAAGGAGGACATCGAAAAGGCCGTCCACGAGGCAGAGCAGTTTGCCGCCGAGGATAAGAAGCGCCGTGAGGAAGTCGATACCCGCAATGCCGCCGACCAGATGGTGTTCCAAACGGAAAAGACCATCAAAGACCTGGGCGACAAGATCGACTCCGTGGATAAATCCGAGCTGGAGAGCAAGATCACCGCGCTGAAGGAGGCCTTGAAGGGCACCAGCACCGAGGAGATCAAAGCCAAACAGGAGGATTTGCAGAAGAAATTCTACGAGGTTTCCGAGAAGATTTACAAGGCGGCTGCTCCCCAGGGCGATCCCACTGGAGGCGCAGGTTTTGACGGAAATGCAGCTGGCAACGCCGGAAGCACTGGGGCCGATGACGGCTTTGTAGACGCGGACTTCAAAGAAGTAGACGACGAAAAGTAACCGGATAACACAACAAAATAAGGCTTGCGGGAATGCTTCCTGCAGCCTTATTTTGCTGAACGGGAGGGAATCTTTCCCCCGCCGTAGCAAAACCGGCCCAGTTGTGCTATACTAGAGGCATCTGCTGTCAGCAGAAGAAAGCCCCTGGTGCCAGCACACCTGGATATGGCTACATTTTTAGACAAAAGGGTGATCGAGTTTGCCGGATAAAAGAGATTATTATGAAGTCCTTGGGATCCAGAAGGGCGCCTCGGACGACGAGATAAAAAAAGCCTACCGAAAGTTGGCAAAGCAATACCATCCCGATCTCAACCCCGGCGACAAGGACGCCGAGGCGAAGTTTAAGGAAGTCAACGAAGCCTATGAAATCCTCTCTGATAAGGAGAAGAAAGCCCGCTACGACCAGTTCGGCTTTGCTGGGGTGGACCCCAGCTATGGCGGAGGGCAGGGCGCTTACGGCGCCGGCGGCTTCGGGTTTGACGACCTGGGGGATATTTTCGAATCCTTCTTTGGGGGAGCCGGCGGCTTTGGCGGCTTCGGCGGGTCTACGCGGGCCCGCAACCCCAATGCCCCGTTGCGGGGGAACGATGTCAACATCAGCCTGCCCCTCTCCTTTATGGAGGCGGCTTTGGGCTGTAAAAAAGAAATCAGTGTCACCCGGTTGGAGGGCTGTGCCACCTGCGGCGGCACCGGGGCCAAACCCGGCACCTCCCCGGAGACCTGCCCGGACTGCCGGGGCACCGGCCAAGTGCGGGTACAGCAGCGCACCCCCTTTGGGGTGATTCAGACCAGCAAGACCTGTCCCAAATGCGGCGGCACAGGCAAGGTGATCAAAGACCCTTGCCCGGACTGCAAAGGCCAGGGGCGGATCCGCCGGACCAAAAAGCTGGAGGTCAGCGTGCCAGCCGGCATCGACGACGGCCAGACCTTTGTCCTGCGGGGCCAAGGCGACCAGGGGATCAACGGCGGCCCGGCCGGCGATGTGAACATCACCGTATCGGTGCGGCCCGACCCGCTGTTTGAACGGGATGGCTACGATGTGTGGTGCGACATCCCCATCACCTTCACCCAAGCGGCGCTGGGGGATGAGATCGTCGTCCCCACCATCGACGGCAAGGTGAAGTACAACATCCCCGAGGGCACACAGCCCGGCACGGTGTTCCGCCTGAGGAACAAAGGCATCAGCTATGTCAACGGCCGGGGCCGGGGCGACCAGTATGTCCGGGTCAACTTGGAGGTGCCACGCAACCTGAGCGGCAAACAGAAGGATGCCCTCAAAGAGTTTGAAAAACTCTCGGGGGATAAAAACTATGAGAAGCGCAAAAGCTTCTTCGAGCGGCTCAAAGACGCGGTAAAAGGCGACGAGTAAACGGTATAAAGCAATATAGCAGCGGGGGTTCTGTTTAGAGCCCCCGCTGTTTTTTAGCCCCCAAATGAAAGAGGAGACCAAGGGCGGCCCCCTTGTTTCCCGCGGGCTTTTCCCGTATAATAGCGATAGAGCCTGCATGGGCTGGGGAGGACAGTATGGAACAGATCAAAGTTTGGACCAAACAGCATAAAAACGTGTTGGAAGAGCTGAAGAAGACCGGGCGCTACACCGCCAAACGGCAGTACATCGCCATGGATATGCAGGAGCATGCGGATCTGGTTCTGGAGGCTTACGACTGGCTGGTCAAGCATGGGCCGGACGCGGGCAACCGCCCGCCAGATGCGGATTACCCAGTGTGGGTCTCTTTTCAAAGCGAGGCGACCATGCTCCCCAGTGAAGGGACGGTCATCCTGGAGCTGGAGCTGGATCCTGCCATCATCACCCCTGTCAACATCGAAAAATGGGGGACCATCCTCAATTATTCGTATATCCCCAAGGACCCCCAGGACGCCAAGCGCCATCGGGCGCTCCTGGAGGAGTACGGGGTCAGCGACGCCAAAGCTTACATGTCCCAGTTTTACCCGGAGATCAAGCGGGAGATTGTGGACAGTTGGGACCGGCTGTTTGACGACAGCATCATTTTGGGGAATAAAGCAAAATATGGGACTATCTGGGAGGTGAAATGGGAATGGGTGACCAGCGTGGCACAATACGGCTCTACACCTGTCAAACCGACGCGGTGCTAGAGGCCATCCGGCGGGATGGCGTCTGCTTCTCCAAAGAGGAGTATGTCCGCCGCAAATACGAGGAAAGCGCCCCCATTTTTTTAACCGCCTACCGTTGGTTTGTAGGGGAGGCCCAGCGGTTTGTCCCCAAACCCCCAGGGGCCCAGTTCCCCTATTGGGCGTTTCAGGATTTGTACAGCATGGATCAAAGCGGCGGCCATGTCCTAGCCTTGGATGTCCCCCGGGAAGAGGCGGTCCTCTTTGACTTATATGACTGGAATAAGATCGTCTGCCTCAAGTACCTGGGGGAGACAGAGAAGGAAGAAAAGGCATTCCACCAGATGTTGGCCCAGTGCGGCGCCAATGAAAACCAGGTGATGCTCACCGCCTTTTACCCCCAGTGGAAGCAGGAGATCTTAGAGAGTTGGGGGCGGCTTTTCCGCCACCACGAAAGGATCAAGGCTGGGGACAACACCGGTGTGGGAAGCGTCCAGGCCGGGCTGTGGCAGATCAAAGCGGAGTGGATCGCCCAGCGGTGATCCTATTTGCAAAACAAGGACCGGCGGCTGCAGCCGCCGCAAGATAGAGGAGGCATCCCTATGGATTGGACCGAAGTAAAAATCAACATCCCCACCCGTTGGGTGGATGGGGCGTCTGCCATCGCTCAGATGGTGGTCCCCTACGGCATTTACATCGAGGATTATTCCGATTTGGTCACCGAGGCGCCCAAAATCGCCCACATCGACCTGATCGATGAAGAGCTGCTCCAAAAGGATCGGGAGCATGCGGTGATCCACATCTATATCAGCCCGGAGGAGAACCCCGCGGAAGCGGTCTCCTTCCTCCACGAGCGGCTGCAAAGCGAGGGAATCCCCCACGAGATCGACACCGAGAGCGTCCAAGAGGAAGCCTGGGCCACCGCCTGGAAAAAGTATTACCACCCCATCAAGCTGGGCCAGCACCTGGTCATCTGCCCTTCTTGGGAGGAGGTGGACTGCGCCCCCGACGAGGTGAAGATCACCCTGGACCCGGGCATGGCCTTCGGCACCGGCACCCACCATACCACCCAGCTCTGTTTGGAACAGCTGGAGGAAAACATCAAGCCTGGCTGCTCCATCCTGGACATGGGGTGCGGCAGCGGCATCCTCTCCATCGGGGGGATTCTGCTGGGCGCAGCCAATGCCACAGCCGTGGACATCGACCCGGTGGCAGTGCGCACCTGCCAGGAGAATGCGGCGGTAAATGGGGTCCATGCTGACCGGTACCGGGCCCTTTCCGGCGACCTGGTGCGGGACAAAAAGCTGCGGGAGGAGATCGGCTCTGGCTACGACATTATCACCGCCAACATTGTGGCGGATATCATCATCGCCCTGGCCCCCACCTTTGACGGCTTTTTAAAGGACGACGGGGTGCTGATCACCTCCGGCATCATCGCCGAGCGCCACCAGGATGTGGTGGAAGCCCTGGCAAAGGAGGGGTTCTACCCAGTGGAGACGGTGGAGCGCAAAGGCTGGGTGGCCATCACCTTAAAAAAAGCCGGGAAGGAGTAGGCCTATGCCCCGTTTTTTCAGCGAGGAAATTGAGGGGGATCGGGTGTTCCTCCGGGGGGAGGACGCCCGCCACATCCAAAAATCCCTGCGGATGCAGCTGGGAGACCCCCTCACCGTCTGCGATCTGGGGGGGACTGACCTCTCCTGCCGCATCGAGGAGTTTTCCCCTGACCTGGTGACGGCCGCCATTTTGGAGCGCCGCCCCAGCGAGGCAGAGCCCACCGTCCAGGTCCGGCTGTACCAGGCCCTCCCCAAGGGGGATAAGCTGGACTTGATTGTCCAGAAGGCGGTGGAGCTGGGGGTCCATGAGATCATCCCGGTGCTGACCAGCCGCTGTATCTCCCGCCCCGACGGCAAGAGCATGGAGAAAAAAATCCAGCGCCTTTCCCGCATCGCCCTGGAGGCCGCCAAACAATGCGGCCGGGGCATCGTCCCAAAGGTGGGGGCGCTGCGCAGCTGGGAAGCGGCTTTGTCCGAGATGGGGGAGGCTCCCCTTGCTATTCTCTTTTATGAGGAAGCCACCGCTCCCCTGCGGGAGATGCTGCAGGGGGCGCCGGAGCAGGTTTCCATCCTCATCGGGGCGGAAGGGGGCTTTTCCCGGGAGGAGGTGGAGGAGGCCAAAGCCAAGGGCCTGCTGGCCGCCAGTTTGGGCAAGCGGATTCTCCGGTGTGAGACCGCGCCTTTGGCCGCCCTTTCGGTGCTGATGTATGAAACAGGAAATCTATAGCCCCCCCAACGAGGGGGAACGGTACCAAAACCCCTGGTGGCTCCCCATTCTGGCGGTGTTTTTAGCGGCCAGCGCCCTGCTGCTGGGGCGGTTTCTGGCCGACCATTATGGAAAACCGGCCCTCCCCAAGGAGAGTGTCTTGGCGGCTCAGCTCCAATCGGAGGAGGGGCAAGACCTGTTGCAGCTGGCCTCCGATCGAAACACTTATACCTTGCTCCTCCACTTTGTCAGCGGGGAGATCCAGGCCGCCTTTGACAAGGGTTATATCCCCGGCCCGGAAGATCTGCGGGTCTTCGTCGCCTCCGCAGGCCTCGCCCACCAAAATGGGGTTTCCATAGAGGCGGTAGAAGTGGGGGAGGAGGGGATTGCCCTCACGGGGACGGCGCCCGGCTCAGAAGAGGCTGACGCCTTTCTGCTGGGGCTGCAAAGCCAGGGCTTTTTGGCCTCCTATCAGTCCACCGATCCGGGGGAGGCGTTCCGGTTCACCGTTTTTCTCTCCCTGCCCCAGCTGGAGGAAGCCCATCTTTTTGTCCGGTGAGGGAGAAGGGGGCTTTTTTGGATAGGACCCTATGGAATACGGCCGCGCGGGCGGCGGAATCGAGGCGCTAGCAATGGCAAAACTCATCTACATCACAGAGGACGACGACAATATCCGGGAGCTGCTGCGCTGCACCCTGGAATCCTATGGGTACCGGGTCCAGTGCTTTGACGGCGCCGCCGGGATGTTTGACGCCATCCGCGGGGAGCTTCCTGACCTGATCCTCTTGGACATCATGATGCCTGGCATGGACGGAATGGAGGCGCTGCGCATCCTCAAAAACGACCAGAGGACTGGGCCGGTGCCGGTGATCATGCTCACCGCCAAATCCGGGGAGGTAGACAAGGTCACCGGCCTGGACCTGGGGGCGGATGACTACATCACCAAGCCCTTTGGCCTGCTGGAGCTGACTGCCAGGGTGCGGGCCGCCCTGCGCCGCAATCCTTCGGGGGGCGGAAAGGGGGAAAACATTCTCACTGCGGCGGATATCACCTTAAATGTGGACAGCCATGAGGTGTTCCGGGATGGCACTCCCCTGGAGCTGACCCTCAAAGAATTTGAACTGCTTAAGCTCCTCATCCTCAACAGCAACCGGGTGGTCCCCCGGGAGAACCTGCTGGGGGAGATTTGGGGCTACGACTACATGGGGGAGACCCGTACCCTAGACATGCACATCAAAACCTTGCGGGCCAAGTTGGGGGACGATGCGGACAACCCCCGGTACATCAAAACGGTGCGGTCGGTGGGGTATAAATTCATCGCCAAACCCTAGCGGGACAAGGGGAGCCGCTGTGGAAAGCCGCCCTCTTGCCCCACAAGAATGGCCGGAAGCCCGGGAATTTCCTTTGCCAGGGGAGTTCACGCTGTTTTCCAATATTAAAAAGCATCCCTACCAAGGGATGCTTTTTCCGTTCTATGGCTGTTCCTCGCTTTGGGCGGCGGAGAGTTTGGCCCCGGTGAAGTAATGGGTCAAAATCTCGTCAAAGGTGGCCCCTTGGCGGGCCATATAATCTGCCCCGTATTGGGAGAGGCCCACCCCGTGGCCGTACCCTTCCACCTGGAAGGCAAAGGTCCCGTTTTGGAAAGACACGGTGAAATCGGAGGATTTGAGGCCCAGCACCTGGCGGACTTCCTTGCCGTGGAGGATTTGGTCCCCCACCTGGATTTGTGTCACATAGCCGGAGTCGGAGCGTTCCTTCACCACAAACCAATCCTCCTGGCTGGTGGGGAAAGTGAGGCTGGGGTAAGCGGTGGAAAACAGCGCCCGCACCTCCTTGGGGGTAAAGGTTTCGGTGGTGGCAAAATCCGGGGCCAACAGGTCCCCTTCGCTCTCCACCGGAACGAGATAGGGCACTGAGGCGGACCAGACGTTGACGGCGTCCTCTGTCTCCCCGTTGGAGGTGGAGTGGTATGCCGCCAGAATGGGCTGGCCGTCGTAGGTGAGGACATACCCCAGGGTGGAATCCGCCGCTTCACAGATCTTGGACCAATAGAGCTCAAATTGATCGCCGTACCGTTCCCGGGCCATCTCCTCGGTCATATAGCCCTTGCCGTGGTCAGGGTCGGCGGAGAAGTCCGCATTTTGAATCACCGGATCGGGGGAGAGGCGGGAGAGGTTCTGCCGGTAGAGGGCATAGGTGTGGGCGGCCACCGCCTGGGCTTTGAGGGCCTCCAGGTGAAAGGAAGGGGGCATCTCCGCCGCAACTGCCCCCCGGACATAATCCTGCACCGACACCGTCTCCACCTTGCTGGTGGCGGTGTTGTAGATGGCAAAGCTCTCGGCGTCGGCCACTGGGCGGGTGGTGGTAACCGGGGCGCTGGAGGCCTCCCCCTGTACTTCCTGGGTGATATGGGAGGGGGACTCCACCGGTCGGCTAACCGGTGGAGAGCGCAGCACCGAAAGGGGGATGAGCACCACAAGCAGGATAAAGGCCAGAAGAAAGGCGAGTCCGATGCGCATCGGCAAAACCTCCTTATCTCAAAATTGACTTTTTACATAATTTGGAGTAAAATTGCGTTACTAATTGGGGTTTTATGTCCGCTTTGTCGTGGGAAAGGGGGAAAAAAGATGCTGTTTTATGGGGTTATCACCTTTTTATGTGCGGTGCTCTGCATCCCTTTGCGGATTTACATGGAGCTCCAGTGCATCGACCCCTTTACCGGGTTTTATGAAGGGGGCACGGCCCTGCGGTGGTTGTATGTCCTCCTGGTGGGGGCGGCCATCCTCTGTCTGCTGCTTCCCAAAAGGGAGAGCCGCCGAAATGTAAAGCCTGTATCGGGCCGTATCTGCCTGCTGCCCGCTGGAATATTGTTGGCCCTCTCGGCTGCGGCCAGCGCCTGGAGTACTTTGGGCCAGCTTCTGGTTCAGGTATGGAACAAAACAGGGGCCAGCCTGTTGATAGGTACCGTGGTGTGCCTGGTGGCTGCGGCAGTGAGTTCCTTGGTTTTTGGAGGCTTGTTTTTCTTCGGCAGAAGTCGGCAGAACGGATTCCAGCCGCTGCTTCTCCTGGCCCCTGTGCTGTGGATTCTTCAGCTGCTGATCCAGAGGTTTTCCCAGTTTACAGCGCTCTCCTCCATCTCGGATCAAAAGATTTTTGTGGCCTTTTTAGTGTTTTCCTGCCTATTCCTGTTGTTCCACGCCCGGGCTGTGGGCGGGGTGGACCCGGATCGGGGACGGCGCTGGTCGGTCCCCCTGGGCTATGGGGTGTTCCTGCTGGGCGCTCCTCTGGCGGCGGGGATTGCCGCAGTCCGGTTTGCGGGCATTGGGGCATACCCCACCTTGAGCGATGTTGATCTCCTGTTGGTTGCCAGTATGGCCTTGTACGCCCTTGTCTATAGTTATACCGTAAGCCGGGAGCAGTATTTAGTCGAACAGTCGGGGCGGATGCTCCACAGGGAGTAAAAGGGCGCCTTTTTCGCCCTGTAGCTGACGGGCGGCACAACTGTATAAAAAAGGACGGCCCCATAGGGAGCCGTCCTTCTTGATTATTTCGATCAGACTTTGGTTTAGGTTCTGCTGGCCCAGTCCACCATGTCGCCATAAACCGGAGTAGGCAGGCCGAAGCCACCGCTGACCGCCATGATCTGGCCGGTGGTAAAGGCGGATTCGTCCGAGGCAAAGTAAACCACAGCTGCGGCAATCTCCTCTGGTTTGCCCATCCGGGGGATAGGGGTGTGCTTCATAAACATGGCGTTGAACTCGGGGCTCATATTGCCAGAAACCGCTTCGGTGGCAGTCATGCCGGGGAGCACGGCGTTGCAGCGGATACCACTGCGGGCCCCCTGGACGGCCAAGTTCTCGGTGATATAGTTGATGGCGTTTTTGCTGATACCGTAGGCAATGCGGGCCAAATCCGGGTACAGGCCGCCAATGGAGGAGATATTGACGATGCTGCCGCCCCCGTTTTTCTTCATCACTGGGATGACCCTTTGGGTGCTGAGGTAGACACTGGCCAGGTTAGTCCGCAGGATACCCATAAACACTTCAAAGTCGGTGTGTTCCACATCGAAGTCGTGTTTGGGGTCTCCGGTGCCGAAGTTGTTGACCAACACATCCACCCGGCCTTCTTTTTCCACCACTTCATCCACCATGGTGGCATAGCTCTCCTCCCGGTAGGCGTCGTTGAAGACCGCCCGCACCCGGTGGCCTTCCAGGCACAGTTCTTTGGCCTGGGCCTCGGCCTTTTCCAAGTTGCGGGCCGCCATGTAGACGACGGCGCCCTCTTTGGCGCAGGCTTTGACAATCTCCCAGCCGATGCCGCGGGTGGAGGCGGTGACCAATACCACTTTATTTTGCAATCTCATTCGGTTACACTCCTTGTTGATCATTTCGTTACTAAGATGTCCCAAATCCCACCGTTTAGTAGGGCAAAGGGATAAAAATAAGCGGGGCCCTTTGGGGGCAGCGGTATAAAAATTGGCGGGGAGGAACGCGTTCCTTCCCGCCGGTGGGTTGACATTAGAATACAAGCATCATGGGAACATTGTGCTCCATGCAGAAATTGCTCAAGGCATAGTAGACAGAGTAGGCTTGTTTGGCCCGCTCCTCCAGGATGCTGGCATCTTTGTAGGTCTCTTTCCAGGAGAGGATCTCCTCAGGTGTGGCCTTCCAGCGAGCTTCGTTGAGCTCCAGGAGCTGCTCGTGCTGCCGCAGGCTGGATGCCATGGGGATCACCTTGCCGCTGGGGCACTGGGCGGTGAAGGTAAAGGGCACATCCACCGGCAAAGAAAGCTGGGGCCCGGTGATGATGGCCGAATAATGGGGTTTGTAATCTTTTTCGTCCACATACTTGCGGTACACCGGCTCCTTTGTCCAGTCCCAGTCCTCGCCCAGGCGATGCAGGGGGGCTTTGCGGCCCATCTCCACATGGAGGGCCCAGATGATGAGGGCGCCGAAATTCTCCCAGGAGAGGCGGTCGGTGGCGTAGTCGCCATTCAGGTCCTCGGCCCAATCAACCGGGCAGTTGTGGTGGGCCTGGATCTGGCCGGTGATGTACTCTTTCCACTGGAGCACCACTTCGCCAGTCTCCTCGGCGCTGATGGGCAGGTTGCACAGTTCGGTCATCCGCTCGCCCTCGATGCCGGGTTCTTTGCCTTTGGTTTTCTGCTCCTCAATATTGCACCAGTTATGGGCATAATAACGGCCCAAAGAGCCGCAGTAAATATCAAGTGCCATAATAATCCTCCGCTATCTTTTAAAATCATTGACTTTTTTCAAAATTGAGCCATACTAACAGTATAAAGTTTCTCGGGGAAAAAAGCAATCTTTCTGCTACATTTTACAAACCAGACACGAAAATCCGTTTTTCTATAGTTTCGCGCTTTACAATGTTAAATTCATTTGATACAATGGTCGCGGAACAAAATCGCTGGGGAAAAGCCACCCATCGTTAGAAAGAGGTGTTTTGCATGAACCTAACCTTCTCCGACCGGATATCCGGCGTCAAACCATCGGCCATCCGGGAAATCCTAAAGCTTTCCACCGACCCGGGCATCATCGCTTTCTCCGCCGGGAACCCGTCCCCCGACGCCTTCCCAGTGGAGGCCATCGCCCAAATCACCGCCAAGGTGCTGCGGGAGAACCCGGTGGGGGTTCTGCAGTACTCCCTCACCGAAGGGTACCCTCCCCTGCGGGAGGCCCTCAAAACCTGGATGGACACCCGCTGCCACGCCCTGCGGGAGTTTGACGACCTGGTGGTGGTGGCCGGCGCCCAGCAGGGAATCGACCTGATCTGTAAAACCTTCTGCAACGAAGGGGATGTGATTCTCTGTGAGGATCCCTCTTTCATCGGCTCCCTCAACTGCTTCCGCTCCTATGGCGCCAAGCTGAAGGGGATCCCCATGGATGGGGACGGCATCGACCTGGCCCTTTTGGAGGGGGCCCTGAAGACCACCCCAAATGTCAAGCTTTTGTACCTGATCCCCAACTTCCAGAACCCCACCGGCATCACCATGAGTTTGGAGAAGCGAAAGGCGGTCTACGCCCTGGCCAAACAATATGGGGCGCTGATTCTCGAAGACAACCCCTACGGCGACCTGCGGTATGAGGGGGAAGACGTCCCGACCCTTAAATCAATGGATGAGGACGGCATCGTCCTGTACTGCGGCAGCTTTTCCAAGGTGCTGTCCCCCGGCCTGCGGGTGGGGTATGTGCTGGCCCACAAGGATATCATCCCCAAAATCACAGTGGGTAAACAGTGCACCGATGTCCACACCAACATTTTGGCCCAGCACATCTGCGAGCGGTATATGGCTGAATACGACCTGCCCGCCCACATTGAGGACCTGCGGGTGTTATACCGCAAAAAACGGGATTTGATGCTGGATTCCCTAGCCAAATACCTGCACCCCGCAGTGACTTTCACCCATCCCCAAGGCGGCCTGTTTATTTGGTGCACCCTGCCCGACGGGGTGGATATGATGGCCTACGCCGCCGAAGCGATCAAACGGGGGGTGGCGGTGGTGCCGGGAACTGCCTTTTTGGCAGATGAATCCGCTTCCAGCCAGTCCTTCCGGGTCAATTTCTCCACCCCTTCCGAGGAAGCCATCGTCAAGGGCTGCAAAATCCTGGGCGATCTGAGCCGGGAGTGGATTGGCTAATTTTTGATTCCCCTGCCAATGGATGGCGGCAATGAACAATCAACAGGAGGCAACTGCTATGGAACAACAACTCACAGCTCCCCAGCCGGAGCGCAAGAAACGGATTTTTTCTGGAATCCAGCCCACCGGCGTCATGACCTTGGGCAATTATTTGGGGGCGGTGCGCAACTGGGCCCAGCTGCAGGAGGATTACGACTGCACCTACTGCATTGTGAACATGCATGCCATCACCGTCCGGCAAGAGCCGGCAAAGCTGCGCAAAAACACTCTGGACGCCTACGCCTTGATGCTGGCCTGCGGCATTG
>OJSA01002444.1_pt1 | contig 12720 bp, 9 predicted proteins | sample 1599341 | NCBI WGS metagenome assembly OJSA01 (sample SAMN04168657, study PRJEB22393) | human gut metagenome | biome: human gut microbiome; feature: stool | host: Homo sapiens | collected 2014-03-20 | reverse complement strand
GATCCTTCACGCCGCCGTGCAGACGCTCTACGCCCGGATCGTGGGCGAGGCGCACCCCGGCGAGACCCTGCGGGCGATGATCCGCACGGGTGAGATCGCCGCGGCGGTCGAGGCGGCGATCAACGAGAATTATTTGCAGGACCCCGCGGCCACGACCGACGACTATACGGGCAACCTGCTGCTGGTCAAAGACATCGTTACACGCTATCTGCGGGGCGGGGTGATGCCCTACGATGCGGCGCACGACGGCTTCACGGTCACGGGGCTGGAGCGGGAAGTGGCATACGGATTCGATTTCACGGCGGCGGGTCGCCCCCTTTGCATGAAGTTCGCGGGCATCGCCGACCGCATCGACGCGCTGGACGACGGAACGCTGCGCGTGGTGGACTACAAGACCGGGGCGCCGCACCTGGAGTTCGCCGGGGTGGAGAGCCTTTTCCGCGGCGAGGGCAAACAGCGGCTTTCGAACATCCTCCAGACCTTGCTCTACGCCATGATGCTCTACCGTACGCGGGGCGTCGACGCCGAACCCGCGCTCTACTACGTGCGGGCGATGAACCGTCCCGACTACCTGCCGACGCTCGACGACCGGGAAACGGGCGTCCGCGGCGGACGTTACACGCTTTATGCCGAACGGTTCGAGGAGTTGGTGCGCCAAACGCTGGCGGAACTCTACGATCCCTCGGTGCCCTTCCGCCAGTGCGAAGATGCCGACACCTGCAAGTTCTGCGATTTCAACGTGATTTGCAAGAGGTAGTTTTTGCGGCCTGCGGCCGCGGGATTTCATGTACTTTTTTCCGCAAAAAGTACCAAAAACTCCCCGACGGATGCCTTTGCCTGCGACGAACCGGCTAACGCTGGCTCCGGGCGACTATTCGCGGGGGCGCGTGCGCCCCGTCCCCTCCGCTTGCGCTTTTAGCCGGTCCGTCGCGTAACGGCTCCGGCATCGAGTCGGGATCGGATTGTCTCCAAGATTTAAGTCTATAATTTCACCACGAAATAGGACGCTCCGCTGCGGCGTGCCGCTTCGATGCCGATTGCGGAATCCTCGAAGATCAGCGTCTCGCGCGGCGTGCAGCCTTCGCGGCGCATGGCCTCCAGAAAACAGTCCGGAGCGGGTTTCGGACGCTCCACATCGGCGCCCGAGAGAATGCCGTCGACACGGCCCAGCGGCGCTGCGGGGTCCGTTCCGCCGGAGTGGCAGCCCGTTTCGGAGACCCCGCCCTCTGCCGTGGGGCCGCCGATTCCCAGGTGGCGCATCACGTTGTCGATGTTGGCCCGGCTGCCCGTCGAGACCACCCACACGCGGCCGCCGCCGGCGCGGAACTGCCGGCAGAACGTCCACAGGGGTTCGTTGAGCCGCACGGTGTCGAAAAACGTGGGGTAGAGGGCGATCTTGCGAAGCCGCAGCCGCTCGCGTTCGGCGGGGTCGGCGATTCCGAAGCGCGTGAGAAACTCGTTGCACCGCATTCCGAAGTAATTGGCGGCGTACTCCTCCTCGGTGAGCGTGTAGCCCGCTTCGCCGAGGGCCGCGACGTAGGAGAGCGTGTTGGCCCGCCGGGTGTCGGCTAGCGTGCCGTCGAAATCGAGCAGAAGAAGGCGGATTTCAGAATTTTCCATTTTTCGGTTTGCTATTCGGTCGAAGGCGTGTATCGGCTATGACTCGTTCCAAAGGCTCGTTGCCGCCTGAATCCCGGCTCTTGGCCGGGTCAGTCGAACGACTGCATGCCGGTCTGGGCGATGCGCATCAGGCGTTGGTACTCGGTGGGGGTCAGCTCCATGAAGAAATAGTGGATCGGGTCGACGCGCATGCCGTCGAGCCGCACTTCGTAGTGGAGGTGCGGGGCCAGCGAAAGGCCCGTGTCGCCCGAGAGGGCGATGATGTCGCCCCGCCGCACGGTCTGGCCCTTGCGGACGTTGATCTTCGAGAGGTGGCTGTACGAGGTTTCGTAGCCGTTGCCGTGGTCGATCACCACGGTCTGGCCCTGCGTCGAGTTGCGCTGCGCCGCGTCGCGCACCACGCCGTCGGCCGTGGCGAAGACGCGCGAACCCTCGGGGATGGTGTAATCCACGCCCTGATGCGATTGCAGCGTCTTGTAGAAGGGGTGGATGCGCATGCCGTAGGAGGCTGTGAGCAGCGTCAGCTGCTTGTTGATCACGGGCTGGATTGAGGGGATGTTGTCGCACCTGCGGCCCGCCGTGTCGATACGCGCCTGCAGTTCGAGGTACGAGGCGTTGAGCGTTTCGAGCTGTCGTTCCATCTCGTTCACCCTCTCGCGCAGTTCGCGTTTGAGCTGACGCGTCGAGCGGCCCACGATCTTTTCGTAGGTCGAACTCTGCCGCTGTTCGTGCTCCGAGTCGAAATCGTACGGCTCCGACTCGAAGAGGATGCGGAAGACGTTGCGGTCGCGTTCCGAGAGGTTGCGCATCACCGTCGTCAGCGTGTCGTATCGCTGGACGAGGGCCGTGTATTCGCGGCGCAGGCGGTCGGTCGAGTGCTTCATCTGGTATTCGAACGGCGTGTCGAAGAAGACCGAGAAGCCCACGTAGTAGAGCACCGCCATCCCCAGCCACACGAAAAGGTGGACCGTGGCGCGGATGATCCGCTGCTTGCGCCGCCTACGCCTGCGCAGACGCTCTAAATCCTTTTTACCTGCCATGTCAGAGCTTTTCGAAGTTGGTCTCGCGCATGTTCTCCATCAGGCGTTCGTACTCCTCGGGGGTCATGTTGCGGTTGAAATAGTTGATCGGGTTGACGGGCACGCCCTTGTGGATCACCTCGTAGTGGAGGTGGGGACCCGTCGAACGCCCCGTGTTGCCCGTCCGGGCGATGATCTGGCCGCGCGTGACGCGCTCGCCGGGTTTCACGAGCACCTCGTTCAGGTGGGCGTAGCGCGTCTTGTAACCGAATTCGTGGTTGAGCAGCACCTGCTTGCCGTAGCCGCCGTTGAAGCCGCTGGCCGAGGCTGTTTCGACCACGGCGTCGCCCGTGGCATAGACCGGAGTGCCGCGGTCGCAGCCGAAGTCGATGCCCGTGTGGGGGCGGATGTAGCCCAGCACGGGGTGCATGCGGCGCGCGCTGAAGGCGCCGATGTGGTTGTTGTGCAGCGCCGAGCGGTCGATGGGCCAGATGGCCGGGACGGCTGCCGAGAGCTGCTCCTTGTTCTTCGAGAACTGCTGCAATTCGTCGAACGACACCGATTCGAGGTAGATCGTCCGGGCCAGCGCGTCCAGCTGCCGCCATGTCCCGACCATCAGCGGGGCGTAGTCGTCGTCGGCGAGCGGGGCGTATTTCGAATCGGGGTAGGGTTGCCACACGCCCGGGATCGAGAGCGTGTCGGTCGAGAAGAGCGAGCGGTAGACGTAGTTGTCGCGGTGGCGTATTTCGTCGACGCGCTGCTGGGCGGTGCGGATGCGGTCCTGGAGAATGCGGTATTTGATCACCGTCTCGCGGTTGTCGCGCAGGATGCGGTACATCTTGGGCGTGTAGAAGAAGTAGGAGAAGAGGACGTTGGCGATCGACACGAGGATGAATCCGATCAGGATCTTGCGGATCTGGCGGTAGGTGCGGAGCCGGAACGGGGCCGTCATCACGCCGTGCGTGAGAACCTGCGCCTCGTGTGTCAGCTCCTCTGCGCCTGTCCGAAGCGTTTCGGTTCCGAATCTGTGTCCTTTTTCGCCCATCGCGGAAAAATCTCCTTTAATAGGATGCAAATTTAGTTTAAAATGTGTAATTTTGCAACCCGAAATCAAGAACGTGAAAATAGGATAAATCAATATATCATGGAGTCAAATAAAATTCGTCAGGCCTTTCTCGACTTCTTCGAGTCGAAAGGGCATGCTATCGTGCCTTCGGCCCCGATGGTCGTCAAGGGCGACCCCACGCTGATGTTCACCAACGCGGGTATGAACCAGTTCAAGGACATCTTCCTGGGCAACGCCCCCCGCAAGTATCCGCGTGCGGCCGATACGCAGAAATGTCTGCGCGTTTCAGGCAAGCACAACGACCTGGAGGAGGTCGGCCACGACACCTACCACCATACGATGTTCGAGATGCTGGGCAACTGGTCCTACGGCGATTACTTCAAGAAGGAGGCGATCGAGTGGGCCTGGGAACTGCTCCACGGCGTCTACGGACTGCCCGCCGAGCGGATGTATGCCACGGTGTTCGAAGGTTCGGAGGAGGACGGCGTGCCGTTCGACCAGGAGGCTTACGACTACTGGCTCCGGTACCTGCCCGCGGACCATATCATCCGCGGCAACAAGCACGACAATTTCTGGGAGATGGGCGAGACGGGACCCTGCGGACCTTGCTCGGAAATCCACTTCGACCTGCGCGACGAGGCGGAGATCGCCGCCAAACCGGGCCGCGAGATGGTCAACGCGAGCCATCCGCAGGTGATCGAGATCTGGAACCTCGTCTTCATGCAGTTCAACCGCAAGGCAAACGGCTCGCTGGAGGAACTTCCCGCGCGCAACGTCGACACGGGCATGGGCTTCGAGCGCCTCTGCATGATCCTCCAGGGCAAGAAATCGAACTACGACACCGACGTGTTCCAGCCTACGATCCAGCGTATTTCGCAGCTTTCGGGCAAGACCTACGGCGCCGACGCGAAGTGTGACGTGGCGATGCGCGTCATCGCCGATCACCTGCGTGCCATCGCTTTCTCGATCGCCGACGGGCAGTTGCCGTCGAACGTCAAGGCCGGCTACGTCATCCGCCGCATCCTGCGCCGCGCCGTGCGCTACGGTTATACCTACCTCGGCTTCACGGAACCTACGATCTGCAAGCTCGTTGCGGGGCTCGTGGAGCAGATGGGGGGCCAGTTCCCCGAACTGAAGGCCCAGCAGGCGCTGATCGAAAAGGTCATCGAGGAGGAGGAGGCCTCGTTCCTGCGTACGCTGGCCACGGGCATCAGCCTGCTGGACGGCGTGGTCGAAAAGACCAAGAAAGAGGGCCGCGAACTGATCTCGGGCAAGGACGCCTTCGAGCTTTACGATACGTTCGGGTTCCCGATCGACCTGACGGAGCTCATCGCCCGCGAACAGGGCGTCGGCGTTGACCTCGCAGCCTTTGAAACCGAGTTGCAGGCGCAGAAGGAGCGTTCGCGCAACGCTGCGGCCGTCGATACCGACGACTGGGTGGAGTTGTTCCCCATTCGCGAGAGCGTCTTCACGGGCTACGACACGCTGACCGAGCGGGTGAAGATCGCCCGTTACCGCCGCGTGACCTCCAAAGGCAAGACCTCCTACCAGCTGGTCTTCGACCGCACGCCGTTCTACGGCAACTCGGGCGGTCAGATCGGTGACATCGGCTATATCGAGAATGCCAACGAGCGCATCGCCGTCGTGGCTACCGAAAAGGAAAACGGACTGATTATCCATATCGTCAAGGAGCTTCCCGAAAACCCTGCGGCCGAGTTCACGGCCGTCGTGGACGCTGCCAAACGCCAGGCCGCGGCCAACAACCATACCGCGACACACCTCATGCACGAGGCGCTGCGCAAGGTGCTGGGATCGCACGTCGAGCAAAAGGGTTCGATGGTGACGCCCGAGATCCTGCGCTTCGACTTTTCGCATTTCCAGAAGATGACTCCCGCCGAGCTGCGCCAGGTCGAGATGCTCGTCAACCGCGCCGTCCGCGCCAACTATCCGTTGGAGGAGAACCGCGAGGCCACCAAGGAGGAGGCCGAGAAATGCGGTGCCATGATGCTCTTCGGCGAGAAGTACGGCGACAAGGTGCGCATGGTGCGCTTCGGTACGTCGGTCGAGCTCTGCGGCGGTACGCACACCAGCGCTACGGGTAACATCGGGTTCTTCAAGATACTGACCGAGAGCGCCATTTCGGCCGGCGTGCGCCGCATCGAAGCCGTCACGGGCGAACAGGCCGAGAAGATCATCTACGCCGCCGAGGATACGATGCGCGACATCAGCGAATACCTCCACAACCCGCAGGTGCTGCAGGCCGTAAAGAAAATGTTCGAGAGCAACGAGACGCTTTCGAAGGAGGTCGAGGCCATGCGCCGCGAGCAGGTCGCCCAGTGGGCCGAGAAGATCATCTCCTCGACGCCCGAGCGCCACGGGGTGCAGCTCATCGCCACTCAGACCGACCGTACGCCCGAGTTCGTCAAAGACCTGGCCTATAACCTGCGTGCCCGCTCCCCGAAGCTGGTGTTCGTGCAGGGGGCGGTCAACGACGGCAAACCCATGCTGACGGTGATGCTCGGCGACGAGATCACGGCCCAGGGCGTGAACGCCGGTGCCGTGGTGCGCGAGGCTGCGAAACTGATGCAGGGCGGCGGCGGCGGACAGGCGTTCTTCGCCACGGCGGGCGGCAAGAACCCCGACGGGCTGCAGGCCGCCATCGACAAGGCCGTGGAGCTGATTATGGCCCAGGTAAAGTAAAAGAATAGTTAAAAACCGGATAATTATGAATAACAAGGTATTACTGATGATCCTCGACGGCTGGGGCAACGGCCGCCACGACAAGGCCGATGTCATTTCGACCGTCCATCCCGAATATATCTCGGCCATGACGGCGAAATATCCCCATGCCGAGCTGCGCACCGACGGCGAGAACGTCGGCCTGCCCGACGGCCAGATGGGCAATTCGGAGGTCGGGCACCTCAATATCGGCGCCGGCCGCGTGGTCTACCAGGATCTGGTGAAGATCAACCGCGCCTGCCGCGACAATTCGATCCTGGAGAACCCCGAGGTCAAGGCAGCGTTCGAACATGCCAAAAAGAACGGCGTGAACATGCATTTCATGGGCCTCGTGTCGGACGGCGGCGTGCACTCGTCGCTCGAGCACCTTTTCAAGCTGTGCGACATCTCGGCGGCCTACGGCCTCGAAAATACCTTCGTGCACTGCTTCATGGACGGCCGCGACACCGACCCGCACAGCGGCAAGGGGTTCGTCGCCGACCTCGAAAAGCACCTCGCAGCCACGACGGGCAAGATCGCCACGGTGATCGGGCGCTACTACGCGATGGATCGCGACAAGCGCTGGGAACGGGTCAAGGTTGCCTACGACGCGCTGGTCAGCGGCATCGGCGAGCGTTCGTCGGACATGGTCGAAGCCGTCCAGAAATCCTATGACGAGGGCGTTACGGACGAGTTCATCAAGCCTTTCGTGCGCATCGACGAGAACGGGCAGCCCGTCGGCATGATCCGCCCCAACGACGTGGTGGTCTTTTTCAACTACCGCAACGACCGCGCCAAGGAGCTGACCATCGTGCTGACGCAGGAGGACATGCCCGCCGAGGGGATGCACACCATGCCCCTCTACTATTGCTGCATGACCCCCTACGATGCCAAGTTCACGGGGCTGCACATCCTCTTCGACAAGGACAACGTGCCCAACACCATCGGCGAGTTCGTTTCGAAGCAGGGCTTGCGGCAGCTGCGCATCGCCGAGACCGAGAAATATGCCCACGTGACGTTCTTCCTGAACGGCGGCCGCGAGGCGGAGTTCGCGGGCGAAGACCGCATCCTCGTCGCGTCGCCCAAGGTGGCCACCTACGACCTGCAACCCGAGATGAGCGCTCCGGAAGTCGCTGATAAACTGGTTGCTGCACTCGGTGAGCGGAAGTTCGACTTTATCTGCCTGAATTTCGCCAATGGCGACATGGTCGGCCATACGGGCGTCTACGATGCCATCGTGAAGGCCGTGAAGGCCGTCGACGGGTGCGTCGCCAAAGTTGTCGAGGCTGCTAAGGAGAACGGTTACGAGGTCGTCATGATCGCCGACCACGGCAATGCCGACAACGCTGTCAATGCCGACGGTACGCCCAATACGGCGCATTCGCTCAACCCCGTGCCCATCGTGGTCGTTTCCGACCGTGTGAAGTCGGTGCACGACGGTATCCTGGCCGACGTCGCGCCGACGGTGCTCAAGTTGATGGGGCTGGAGCAACCCGCCGAAATGACCGGCAAGGCGCTCGTGGAGATGAAATAGCCTGCCTTTTCAATAAAACACCCCGGAATCTACATTCCGGGGTGTTTTTCGTTAGGGGTGACGTGTCGGGATAAACCCTTATTTGGAGCGTGGCAAATTCCGGGAATTAAAAGAGCGTTTGCTGCTGCGCAGATGCAGGCCGGTAGAACTCCATCCGGGTGGCTATGCCCAGCTTTGCGCACAGGTTGCGGAACGTGTCGTCCAGCGCCCGGCAGTTCGGGCCGAAGCATTCGTAGCGGTTGCCGAAACAGGCTTCGTAACGTGCTTTCAGCCCGGGGAACCCGCGCTCCAGGGCGGCATGGAAATGCTCTCGCGACCCGCTGCGGAGCGTTACGCCGAACATCGGGAGGATATACGATGCCCCCGCGTCCTTGGCCCGGCGGACGATGGCTTCGACATTTTCCCGCGTGTCGTTGATCAGCGGCAGTAGCGGCATCATCGTGACACCCGTATAAATGCCCTTGGCAGCCAGTGCCGCCATTGCGCGGAACCGCTCCGAAGAGGCCGGGGCGCCGGGTTCCGTGCGGACGCTGAGCGCGTCGTCGGCACAGGTCACGGTGAAACTCACCGCCGCGTAGGTGGCGGAAATTTCCTGCAGGATGTCGGCGTCGCGCTCGGCCAGGGAGCTCTTGGTGATGACATGCACCGGGAAGCGCTCGTCGGCGATCATGCCCAGTGCCCGGCGGGTTAGCCGCAGCTCGCGCTCGACGGGCATGTAAGGGTCGTTCATCGACCCCGTGCCGATCGTGGCGCGTTTTTTCCGCCGGGCACGCAGCTCGGCGGGCAGCAATTCCAGTGCGTTGCGCTTCACGGCTATCTGGGCGATGTCCCCGATCCCATAGCAGTCGCTGCGCGTGTCGCAGTAGATGCACCCGTGCTGGCATCCCCGGTAGAGGTTCATGTTGTAGGCGATGCCGAACCACCGATCGGCCGTCCGCAGCTTCGAGAGGATCGTTTTGGTTTCGATATACCGCATGGGCGGGTCAGTAGAGCTCGATGAACTCGTAGGTGTTGCCTACGGCCGCCAGGTAACGCAGGAACTCCTCACGGGAGATCACCACCGTCGACCGGTTGTCGTTGGGGTGGAACGAGTAGGCCGGCAGCCGTTGCAGGCTGGCGTCGAGGAACAGGTGCACGTGCCTGGCCGGGTCGTTGATCAGCCCGAAGGGCGACACCGAACCGGGACGCAACCCCAGCCAGCGCTCCATGCGCTGCTCCGAAGCGAACGACAGTTTGCCCTGCCTCAGGCGGTGTTCCAGGTCGTGGATGGCCAGGTTCCGTTCGCAGTCGAAACATACGAGGTAGTGGCGGTTGCCTTTGTGGTTGCGGAAAAAGAGGTTCTTGCAGTGCTTCGATCCGTCGTCGCGCCAGTAGCGGCGTGCGGCCTCGATGGTCGGTGCCTCGGGGTGTTCGTACCACGTGTAGGCGATGCCGCGGGCGTCGAGCCAGCCGAAAACCCGCTGCCGGCGTTCGTCCGGCGTCGGGGCGGCCGTTGCGGCGCCGGGGCTTGCCGTTTCCATTCCTTCCATGGCTATCGGGCCTTGCAGAATTCTTCGATATTCTCCGCGATGCAGCCTACCAGCACGTCGATGGCTTCGCGCGGCGACCATGCGTTGTGAGGCGAGAGCAGCAGCCGGTCGGGTTCGCGGATGCCCAGCAGCGGGTTATCCGCGGCCAGCGGCTCGCGCGAGAATACGTCGAGCGCGGCGCCTGCGACCGATCCCCGGTCGAGGGCTTCGGCCAGTGCCGCCTCGTCGACGATCCCGCCGCGGGCGACGTTCACGAGGATGGCCGATTGCTTCATCACGGCCAGCTCCGGGGCGCCGATCAGCCCCCGCGTGTGGTCGTTCAGCGGCGCGTGCACCGAGACCGTGTCCGCCCAGCCCAGCAGTTCGGGAAGCGACACGGCGGGGTAGGGCTCTTCGCGCACGGCGCCCGAGGTCGAGGTGTAGCGTACCTCGCAGCCGAAGGCCGCGGCGAGCCGCGCCACTTCGTGCCCGATGGCGCCGAGCCCCACGATGCCCCACTTCGAGCCGTAGAGCTGGTGCGTGGGTTTGGCGAAGTGGAACTGCTGCCCGGCGGCCGAGTAAGCGCCGCTCTTGACATAGCGGTCGTAGTAGACGATGTGCCGCCGCAGGGCGATGGCCGCCCCGAGGGTGGTTTCGGCTACGGAGTGCGTCGAGTAGCCCGCGGCGTTCCTGACGGCGATGTCCAGCTCGGCCGCGGCGTCGAGGTCGATGTTGTTCATGCCCGTGGCGGCTATGCAGATCAGGCGCAGCCCGGGGAGTGCGGCGAGCGTCTCGCGGCGCATCACGACTTTGTTGGTGATGACGATTTCGGCATCGCGGCAGCGATCCGCGACCTCGTCCGGCGCGGTCGTGCTGTAACCCGTGTACCGGCCCAGCTCGTGCAGGCGGGTCAGGTCGGCACCCCCGAGGGTGTACTCGTCCAGAAATACGATGTTAGGTTTCATTGGCGTATGTGTTTATGGTTTTGTTGTCAGTCCATTTCCCCGATCAGCGTGCGGATCGCCACCGAGGCGCAGCCGATGCCGAACAGCGCCGGGATGTAGGAGATCGTGCCGACGTTCGACTTCTTGTTCTGCTCGTCGCAGAGGATCATCGCCCCCTCGCGCATCGCTTCGGGCGAGAATACCGCCTTGAAGCCGCTGCGGACGCCCAGTTTGTGCAGCCGCTTGCGGAGCATGTGCGCCAGGGGGCAGTGGTGGGTCTTCGAGATGTCGGCGATCTCCATCTTCGTGGGGTCGGTCTTGGCGCCGGCGCCCATCGAGCTGACCAGCGGCAGCGAACGGTCGAGGGCACCCTTTATCAGCGCCAGCTTGGGCGAGAGGGTGTCGATGGCGTCCACCACGAAATCGTATGCGGCGGCGTCGAGCAGCGTGTAGGTCTCCTCGTCCCGGATGTAGCGGTTGACGATGGTCAGCCCGATCGCGGGGTTGATGTCCCGCAGCCGGTCGGCGAGCACCTCGGCCTTCTGCCGGCCTACGGTCGAATGCAGGGCCACCAGCTGGCGGTTGATGTTGTTCGGCGCCACGGTGTCGGCGTCGGCGATGGTCATGCGTCCCACGCCCGCCCGGGCGATCATTTCGGCGGCATAGGCGCCTACGCCGCCCAGTCCCACGACGAGCACGTGCGCCTGCCGGAGCAGGTCGAGTTTTTCCTTGCCGAGCAGCAGCTCGGTGCGTTCAAGCCAGTTATCCATTTTGCGGGGCGAATATCCGTTCGTAATTTTCGGTCGTCGCCCGTTTCAGGGCTTCGACGGTGGTGCCTCTCACCGCTGCCGCGTGCGCGTAGACCTCCTCGATGCCGGTGTCGCTGTCGTCGGTTTCGAGGAAGAGCTGCCCGGGGGGCGTTTCGCGCAGCGCTTCCAGGGTCTTGGGCGACGAGAACGTCCGCACGCCGAACGAGAGGTAGTAGCCTTTCTCCAGTGCGCGGCGTGCCTGCTCGGGCGAGCCGATGAACCCGTGGAATATGACGGCACGGGGCTCGCGGGCGGCCAGTTCCAGCATGACGGGCTCGAAGGCCCTGACGCAGTGCAGCACTACGGGCAGTTGCCGGTCGCGCGCCAGTGCCAGCTGGGCGCGGAAGGCGGCCAGTTGCTGCTGGCGCCCGGCGCCGCGGGCATAGTCGAGCCCCGTCTCGCCGATGGCCTGTACGTCCGCCGGGAGCGTGCCGAGTGCGGCGATGTCCTCTTTGTCTGCATCCCACGGGTGGATGCCGGCGGTGCGGAGCTCGATGCCCCGGCCTGTCGGGCGGTGGGTGTGTATGTTGACGAATTGGGAGGTCATTGCGACAAAAGTACAAATTTTAAGTAAATTAAAAAATAATAGATAATGCATACGGATTTTTCGGAAAAAATTCGTACTTTCGCACGCGAATTATGCTGTTAGCAGGCTAACAACAAAAACCGGCCCGAAATTTAACCCAAAAATATCCAAACATAACAATCAAAATCTTTAACCATGTCGAAAATCATTACACTACGCAAGGGTCTCGACATCAATCTCCGGGGAAAGGCCCAGGAGTCTCTGGCCGACGCGCCGCAGGCTTCGGAGTATGCCCTCTCGCCGCTCGATTTCGAAGGCGTGACTCCCAAGTTGCTGGTTAAGGTAGGCGATGAGGTGAAAGCCGGTACGCCGCTGTTCTTCAACAAGTACAGCGAGCGTGTCCTCTTCACGTCGCCTGTCAGCGGGACGGTTGCTGCCGTCAACCGCGGGGAGAAGCGCAAGGTGCTCTCCGTAACCGTAACGCCGGATGCCACGCAGAGCTACGAGGAGTTCGCCAAGCCCGACCTCCAGAAAGCGTCCCGCGAGGAGATTGTCGAACTGCTGCTCCGTTCGGGCCTTTGGCCGATGATCGTGCAGCGGCCCTATGGCATCATCGCCGACCCGAACGACACGCCGAAGGCCGTTTTCATTTCCGCCTTCGACTCCGCGCCGCTGGCCCCGGATTACAACTTCGTGCTCCGCAACGAGCAGAAGAATCTCCAGGCCGGCATCGAGGTGATGCGCCGCCTCACGCCGGGCAAAGTGCACCTCTCGGTGCGTGCCAAGGCCGAGGGGCAGATGCCCATGCTCAAGGGTGCCGAGCTGCACACCTTCGCGGGCAAGCATCCCGCGGGCAACGTCGGCATCCAGATCCACCACATCGACCCCGTGAACAAGGGCGACGTCGTGTGGACGGTCAATATCCAGGATCTGGCCATCATCGGCCGCCTGTTCAACGAAGGCCGCGTCGACATGA
>OJSA01002435.1_pt1 | contig 12754 bp, 11 predicted proteins | sample 1599341 | NCBI WGS metagenome assembly OJSA01 (sample SAMN04168657, study PRJEB22393) | human gut metagenome | biome: human gut microbiome; feature: stool | host: Homo sapiens | collected 2014-03-20 | reverse complement strand
TGATGGAACAATACCGCCCAGCCATCATCCTTCACGCAGCGGCCCACAAACACGTGCCCATGATGGAGGCCTGCCCCAGCGAAGCGGTAAAAAACAACCTCCTGGGCACCAAGACCGCGGCCGAGGCGGCGATTGCCGCGGGGGCGGAGCTGTTCGTCCTCATCTCCACCGACAAGGCGGTCAATCCCTCCAGCGTCATGGGGGCCACCAAACGGGGGGCGGAGCTCTGTTTGCAGCTGTTGTGGGGGCGGCATCCCGCCACCCGGTTCTGCGCGGTGCGGTTCGGCAATGTGCTGGATTCCCAGGGGAGCGTGGTGCCCATCTTCCGGGAACAGATCGCCCGGGGAGGCCCGGTGACCGTCACCCACCGGGAGATGCGCCGATATTTTATGACCATTCCGGAGGCGGTGCAGCTGGTGCTCCACGCCGCTGCCCTCAGCCATGGCGGGGAGACCTTTGTCCTGGATATGGGGGAGCCGGTGGCCATCTACGACCTGGCCTGCGACATGATCCGCCTGTGCGGCTACCGCCCCCACCAGGATATTGAAATCCAGTTCACCGGCCCCCGCCCTGGGGAGAAACTGCTGGAAGAACTGGAACTCCCGGAGGAGGAAACCCACCCCACCTCCTGCCCTCGGATCACCGCCTTTTCCTGGAGGGAATGGGCTTCCCCAGCAGCGGAGGGGCTGTTTGAGAAGCTCAAGGAAGCCGCCTCTGCCGGGGACGGTTCCCAGGTGCTCGCCCTGCTCCACCAACTGGTGCCCACCTACCGGTGTCCTCCTATCCAAGAGGAGCACACCATGTAAAAGAACAAAAAAGAGGATGGCTAACGCCATCCTCTTTTTCTCTCATTCATCCGCGCGGGGGGTTATCGGCAAAAATTTTCGATATAGCTCTCAATCGCCTGAGAGATCACCTCAATGGCGGCATCCCGGCCTTTGGCCTCCTCCACCGCGGTCTCCTTGCCTTCCAGGGACTTGTACACCTGGAAGAAGTGGGACATCTCACTGAAAATATGGGTGGGCAGTTCGGAGATGTCCTTGTAGCCGTTGTAGGTGGGGTCGTCAAAGGGGATGGCGATGATCTTCTCATCGTGGCGGCCGTTGTCAATCATGGAGATCACCCCGATGGGGTAGCAGCGGACCAGGGTGAGAGGATCGATGGCCTCGGAGCAGAGAACTAGCACATCCAAAGGGTCCCGGTCGTCGCCATAGGTCCGGGGGATGAAGCCATAGTTGGCCGGATAATGGGTGGAGGTATACAGCACCCGGTCCAGCATGATGAGGCCGGTTTCCTTATCCAGCTCGTACTTCTTCTTGCTGCCTTTTTCAATCTCAATGACCGCCATAAAATCTGTGGGGGAGACCCGCTTGGGATTGATGTCATGCCAAATGTTCATATCGTTCCACCATTTCTCCGGCGGCCTAGTTTCGGCACTGTCCGCCGCCGGACAGACAGGCCCACGCATTTTTCTGGGGGCAGATCGTTGCCACATCCTTATTATAAGAAAAACGGCGGGCGATTTCAAGGGAGATTGTATTTTTGCAGGGCGATACAGCCTTTGGCAAACCCTTGGAGCCGTTTTTTCGCCCCCTGAACCCGGCGGCAGGCAGCGGAAGGGCTGACCCCCAGCCGCTCCCCCACCTGGGCGAGGGTCAGGCCCTCTCCGTAATACAGGGTGATAGCTTCCCTCTGGCGGGCGGTCAGCTGGGTTTTCATCCCCTCCTGCAAAATGGCGCGGTAGAACTGGCGCTGGCGGCGGTTGTCCTCCCCCGTGGGCTCGGTCAGGTGGTCCAGGCTGTCGTATAAGGCGACCCGTCTCATCAGCGCTTGCCCAGATACCGGGCGATCTGCCCCATCGCCCAGTTGAGGTCTGCCACTTCCTCCCGCAGCATGCGGATGCGGCGATCCAGCCCATGGGAATCCCCCAGTTCCCCGGGCGGCGGCTGGGCAGAAAGCTGGGCAATCCGTTCCAGCAGCATCCGCCGGGATTCCCGGTACTCCTCCAAAAGGCGGCGCATTGGCACCTCCTCCTTTCCCATTGGTATGGCTTCATCCTACCGGAAAGAGGGCGTACAAAACGGTTTGTCCTCCATGGGATTTCGTAACAATTTGCCCGTTGTTTCTGGGGGGAAAGTGTGGTATTGTTAAAAAATAGTGGCAGTGTTTTATAGCATCCGGAAGGCCGGCTGTTTTTGCCCATCTGGCTTCCCCTTTCCAAGAGCTGTATGAAGGAAGATGGAGGCAGATTGGCCCCTATGTGGTCCAAAAAACACGGCGACATGGGCGGTACAAACCCATTGATTTTCTCCCTCCTCCACCAGCTGGATGGGGGATTGCAGCAGAGGCGGGGGGCATTCCCTCCGGCTTCGCTTAGAAAGGATGAGACAACATTGAAACGAGCTATTGTATTGGGCGGGGGCGGTTCCCGCGGCTCCTACCAGATCGGCGTCTGGGAGGCCCTGCGGGAGCTGGGCATCGATTACCAGATCGTCACCGGCACCAGCATCGGCGCCCTCAACGGCGCGCTGATGGTTCAGAACGACTTTGAAGCGGCCAAATCCATGTGGGAGACCATCCGATACGACTCGGTGCTGGGCTCGGTGTCGGAAGGGGATTTTGAATCTCTGGAAGGGGCTTCTAAAATTTTCAAAAGCTTCCTGCGGGATGCGCTCTCCAAAGGGGCGCTGGACATCGGCCCCTTGGAAAACCTGGTGCGCACCCATTTAAAAGAGGATGTGGTGCGCTCTTCCCCCATTGAGTTCGGCCTGGTGACAGTGGAGTTCCCCACCATCAAAGAGGTGGAGTTGACCAAGGAGGAAATCCCCGACGGGATGATGGCGGAATACCTGCTCGCCTCTGCCGCCTGCTTCCCCGCCTTTGAGACCCGCAGGATTGAAAACAGCAAATACATCGATGGCGGGTACCGCAACAACCTGCCCATCGATATGGCTGTAGAACTGGGCGCCAACGAAATCATCGCAGTGGAGCTGAAATCCATCGGCTTTATCCCCAAGCTCCAGGCCGGCGACGTGCCGGTGCGGTACATCCGCAGCTACTGGAATCTGGGGATTTTCCTCAACTTCGACAGCCCCCGCATCCTGCGCAACATGCGCCTGGGGTACCTTGACACCATGCGCTCTTATGGCAAAATCGAAGGGGTGGCCTACGCTTTTCCCCTGGGTTCCGCCCAGGCTAACTATGAGGCCATGAGGCCTGTCCTCCAAGAGATGGGCGCTTACCTGGATTTTGACGTCTCCCGCCAGGCCCGCAACCCCATGGAAAAACTGGTGAAGCTCCGCCTCTCCCGCCACCTGAAAGACGGCAAGCGGCTGCGGTTTGATTCCCCCCGGGTGGTGCAGCGGGCGGCGGAGATCGCCGGCGAGGTCCTTTCCCTTCCCCCAGCCCGGATGTATGAGTGGGAGGAGTTCAACACCCAGTTGATGGAACAGATGGATCAGCTGGAGCGGGTCTCGGTGGAAAAGCTGGAAACCTTAGTCCGCACAGTGCGGGACGCCCGCTCCGCCGCCGGTCTGACCGAGGAAATCAAATCTCTGGATGTGCGGCAGATCGCCGCCCTGTTCTGCGACTGGATAGACGAAGCCTGGAACGGCGGGAAAAATTACCTCTGGCTGGCCGCAGCCGCTGCCCCCAAGGAGTTTATCGCCGCCGCTTATCTCTATGGGCTGTATCTGCGCCGCCAAGGGGTTACGGGGAAGAGCATGGTCACCCTGGACACCAGACAGGTGGTGCTGAAGCCCCTGACCATCCGGGATTTAAACCGAGTCCACCAGCTGGCCAGCGACCCGGAAGTGGCCAAGAACATGCGCTTTTCGGTCCATAAGTCCCTGGAGGAGACCCGCCAGATGGTAGAGGAGTACCTGGCAGGGGCCAAAGACGGCAGCAAGTTCCCCTTCACTGTTTGGGCCAAAGAGGACGGCAGGTTTGTGGGGGTGTTTGTCATCAAGGGCGACCACCTGGAAGAGCGCCCCGGCGAGTATGAGATGACCGCCTTCTTCGTAAAAAACAGCTGGGGCCACGGCTACCTCACCGAGATTCTGGGGGCAGCCGCCGATTTCGTCTTCACTCAGCTGGATGGGGTCTGTCTGCGGGGCTATGTGCTGGAGCGGACCATCGGTTCCCAAAAGGCACTCCAGCGCAACGGCTTTGTATTGGAGCGGGAGATTTTCCGCGATGGGATGCCCTGCAAGCTCCAAGTCCACAAGATGGATCGCAGCCTGTATGAAGAGCTGCGCGGCCATGCAACTGAAGCATCGGGCAAATAAAAACATCCCCAGGCCGTCAAGGCCTGGGGATGTTTTTTTACGCGTTGAGGACTTTGCTCAAAAACTCTTTGGTGCGGGGGTTCTGGGGGTTGCCGAAGATGTCTTGGGGACTTCCCTGCTCGGCGATGACACCGCCGTCCATAAACAGGACCCGGTCGGAGATCTCCTTGGCAAAGCCCATCTCGTGGGTGACGATGACAATGGTCATCCCTCCCACTGCCAAGTCCCGGATGACCTCCAGCACCTCCCCTACCATCTCAGGGTCCAGGGCGCTGGTAGGCTCGTCAAAGAGCATCACATCCGGGTTCATGGCCAAGGCGCGGACAATGGCAAGCCGCTGTTTCTGCCCGCCGGAGAGCCGCTTGGGGTACTCCTGAGCCTTGCTTTCCAGCCCCACCTTGGCCAGCAATTCCATGGCCATCGCTTCTGCCTCATCCTTTGGCATCTTCTTCACCAGGATGGGGGCCAGGGTGATGTTTTCCAGCACGCTCTTGTGGGGGAAGACGTTAAAGTGCTGGAACACCATGCCCATTTTCTGGCGGTGCTTGTCGATGTCCACCCCTTTGGCGGTGATGTCCACCCCTTCAAAGAGGATTTGGCCCTCCTCTGGTTTTTCCAGCAGGTTTAGGCAGCGCAGGAAGGTCGACTTGCCGCTTCCCGATGGGCCGATAATGGAGACAACTTCCCCTTTGTGGATCTCTTCATTGATCCCCTTGAGGACGTGGAGCTCCCCGAAATATTTGTGCAGATTGGTTACCTTAATCACCGCGGCTCATTCTCCTTTCCAGCAGCACCACACCCTTGGAGAGGGTAAAGGTCAAACAGAAGTAGATCATTGCGACGATCATCAGCGGTTCCAGCGTCAGGTACAAAGCGCCCTTGATGGTGGCCTGCACCGTCATCAGCTCCCCGACGAAGAAGGTGGAACCCAGGGAGGAATCTTTGACGATCATGATGAACTCGTTGCACAGGGCGGGCAGGATGTTCTTGATGGCCTGGGGGAGGATGATTTCCCTCATGGTCATAGAACTGGAGAGGCCCAGGGAACGGGCCGCCTCCGCCTGGCCCACATCCACCGCTTGGATGCCGGCGCGGATGATCTCAGACACATAGGCCGCGCTGTTCAGGATCAGCGCCAGGATGACGCAGTACAGCGGCTGGATGTCCATGTGAAGGAGCTCTGGAAGCGTCAGATAGGACAGGGTGATCTGCAGCAGCATGGGGGTGCCGCGGATCACTTCCACATAGGCGGCGGCCACCCACCGCAGCGGTGCGAAATTGACCCGCCTGGCTAGGCAGATCAAGGAGCCTAGGATGGCCCCAAACAGCACGGTGAGGAACGCCATATACAGGGTCACGCCGGTGCCCTTGACGAACATCATGCCGTACCGGGATAATAAGCTAATGATGGTTGTGATGGTTTCCATCTGTTATACCCACCTCTTTATGGAAGTCTTTTGCCGGCAAAGAACCGATCCCCCGGAATGAGGCTCATCCCGGGGGGACCGCGTTTGCCTTGGCAAAGGACAAGATTTATTTCTGGTCTTGCTGCTGGGAGAGCGCCAACTCCTGAGCATCGGCCAGCCACTGCTCATACAGGTCTTTTTCCTGGGTTTCCTCAATAATCCGATTGATCTCAGCCACCAGTTCCGGGTTGCCCTTGGGGATGGCCACTGCGGAACCGTCGTTTTTTAGCTCCCAGGGGATGTCGGCCATCATCAGGTTGTCATAGGTCTCGCAGTAGCCATCGCCGGTGATGTTGGCGATGACCAAAGCGTCGATCTTCCCAGCTTGGAGCTGCATGACCCCGTCGCCCAGTTTGGCGATGGGCACAATGTTGGCGTCGGGCATCTTCTCCTTGGCGCCTTCCATCTGGATGGAGCCGTTCTGCGCTCCCACCTTAACCTCCGGTTTGTTGAGATCCTCCACCGATTGGAACTTCTCTGCGTTCTCTTTAAGGATCATAATGCCCTGCTGGCTGGTTTTCTTATAGGGGATGGAGAAGTCCATCTTCTCAGCCCGCTCCGGTTTGGAGGCGATGCCAGAGATGGCAATATCGCATTTGCCTTCGGAGACGGCGGCCAAAACCGAGTCAAAATCCATGGGCTGGATCACCAGCTCCACTCCAAGGGAGTCGGCGATGTACTTGGCCAGTTCAATATCCGAGCCCACATACTGCTCGTCTCCCTGGCCCATCTTCTCCAGGTCGATGAACTCATAAGGGGCGTAGTCCGGGCTGGTGACAAAGACCAGCTTGCCGGAGGATTTGATCTTCTCCAGGCGGTCAACCCCGCCGCTGGAAGACTGGCTGGACCCTTCGGAAGGGGTGCTGCTGGAATTTCCCTCGCCATTGCTGCAGCCGGCCAGGACAGAGGTCATGGTCAGGGTGGCGAGAATCAGAGCAAGAAGCTTTTTCATACGACAATCTCCTTTGAGCGATACTATCATGGATTGGGCGATTCCCCATCTTGAATATGTATACATTATATACGCATATTTATAACAAATCAAGTGGTTTTTTTCACAAGTTCACCCGGGGTTTCTTTGGCGTTTCTATGGTTTTTACACAACTTTCACCCAATCTTCGCCAACCGGTCAAAACCATAGGCAAGATTATGCAGAATATTTGCATAATATGTGGGAGGTCTCCGCCCCATCTGCTCCTGCAAAGACTGGCGGGAAGACCCATACAGGGCCTCCCCGCCGGCAATGGGATTACTCTTCTTTCTGCTGGGCGGCGAGGACCTGGGCCTCCTCCAGCCACTTCTCATACAGGCCCTGTTCCTTCACATCGCCGATGATGCGGTTGATCTCCTCCAACAGTTCCGGGTTGCCCTTGGGGATGGCTACGGCGGAACCGTCGCTGAACAGATCCCAGGGGATGTCGGCCATCATCAGCTCAGGGTAGCTGTCGCAATACCCTTGCCCGGTGGTAGTGGAGATGACCAGGGCATCGATCTTGCCGGATTGCAGCTGCAAAATACCGTCCCCCAGCTTGGCAATGGGCACAATATTGGAATCGGGCAACATCTGCTGGGCGCCTTCCATCTGGATGGAGCCGTTTTGGGCCCCCACTTTGACCTCTGGTTTGTTGACTGTTTCAACAGAGGTGTAGATTCCGCTGTCCTCTTTGCGGATCATGATGCCCTGGCTGTTTTCTTGTTTGTTCTTATAAGGGGTGGAGAAATCCATCTTTTCAGCCCTCTCCGGCTTGGAAGCGATGCCGGAAATGGCCATATCGCATTTGTTTTCGGTGACCGAAGCCAGAACCGAATCAAAGTCCATAGGGTGGATTTCCAATTCCACCCCCAGCTCTTGGGCGATGTACTTGGCCAGTTCAATGTCCGCACCCACATATTGGTCATCCCCCTGGCCCATTTTATCCAGGTCAATGAATTCATAGGGGGCATAATCCGGGCTGGTGACAAAAACAATCTTCCCCGCCTGTTTGATTTGTTCCAACCGGTTCTGCCCTGCAGAGGAACTGGGATTGGAGGCGGAGCTGGATTCCCCAGCACCGGAGTTGCTGCATCCGGCCATGGTTGCAGCCAGCGCCAAGGAAGCAAGGGTAAGGGCGAGCAGCTGTTTCATCTTCATAAGGATTCTCCTTTTTTGTTGGGATGCCAACCCAGTGGGGATGGTCTTGTTGAATTTATATACATTATATATACATATTTATTCTATATCAAGAGCTTTTTCCACCAAATAGCCGTAGATAAAAGAATATTTCTCTATATACATTGCATAATTATTCTATAAAATGCAATTCCCCTGTCATTTTCGAAATCCAAATCTTCCACAGTGAACAATTCCTGTCAAAAGTTCCCCTTCAAAACCGCGGACCCATAGGCTTTTCTCTGGCACTCCTTTGCCCTGTGCCGCATGGGCGCCTTCCAAGCGGGGCAAACTACTGGTGAGGTGATATGCATGTCTTATGTCAGCCCCAAGATGCGCCCCCGGTTTGAGACCCTCTCGGTGGATCTAAAAAATGAAATTCTCCGGCGGGATGTCCGCATTGAGACCCTCCACGACCTGATCGCCGTCTTGGAACAGATTGTGCAGGATGGGGAAACTGCTCCTTAACCGGGGTTCTTTCCCCTTTGGCAGAGATCGCCCGGCCAAGTTCCAAAACAGGGCATAACAAATCCCTCCGTCAAACGGGAAGACTGACGGAGGGATTTGTTATGCCAATGGATCTGCCTATCCCCTAGATTTTTGGCTCTTATGGGCCTGCAAATATTTGGCGGGCATACTCTCTACCAAAAGCTTGGCCATCTCCTCTGGAGGCTGAGCCATGCCGTCTGTAATCCATTCGGTAATCATCTGGGTGATCCCAGCAGCGGTGAATCGGATGGTAAACAGCATGGCGTCGTCACAGCGCTCCCGGCCACCCGCCATCCGCAGAAGGTTGTTTTGGCAACGCAGATAATACCCGTTATAAAAAGAATTGCATCCCGATGTAGTGATCACCTGTTGATAAAAAGTCTTGCTCCGGGCCATAAGCCGCAAGCAGACCACCCAGACATGGGTAATATCTGCATCCACGTCAATGAGTTCAAAAGCCAGACGGGTTTTTTCCTGATGAGTCCAGTCAATCAAATCGTATATATCCCGGAAATGGCGGTAGAAGGTCTGCCGGGAGAGGCCGCTTTCCTCAACAAGGTCAGTCACCCGAATTTTTGCAATGGGCTTTTGCTCCATAAGCCGTTCCAATGCTTCCGAAAATGCCCGTTTCGACTGTGCTTCCTTCAAACCTCATCTCCCTTTCTCTGCAAATTGTGACATCTTTCTTGTATTGTAACACACCTTTGGGCAAAGGGTCAATTCTATGAATTGTTTATGGAAAGAGAATCATAGAAAATAGTATTAGGCTATTTAGCTAAACTAGAAATGGAGGTAGTTATTATGTTCGGAAAAATTGCACAAGACGAAATCTTCGCCAAACAAGAAGAACTGATCGACCTGGCAAAAAAGATTTGGGAAAACCCTGAAATGAGTTTCCAGGAAGTCAAGGCCAGCCAATGGATTGCCGAATTCCTTGAAAAGGAAGGCTTTGCAGTAGAGCGCGCCTATGCCGGCGTACCCACTGCGCTTCGGGCGGTTTGGGGCAGTGGTAAGCCGGTGATCGGCTTCCTGGGGGAGTATGACGCCCTCTCCGCTCTGAGCCAGAAGGTCTCCACCCAGCGGGAAGCTGTTGTGGAAGGTGCACCTGGTCACGGATGCCAGCACAACCTGATGACTCCCGCCTGCATCGGCGCTGCTCTGGGGCTGAAAAAGGAGATGGAGGAAAAAGGACTTTCTGGTACTATTGTGGTATACGGCTGCCCCGCAGAGGAGGTTTTGACCGGTAAGGTCTTCATGGCCCGCGGCGGCGCCTTCCGGGAGCTGGATCTGGCTTTCTCCTGGCACGGCGGACCCTCCTGCGGCATGACCACCCTAGGCACCGTTACCACCGCTCTGAACAGCGCAAAATTCCACTTTAAGGGTGTTACCTCCCATGCGGCGGCAGATCCTCAAAACGGCCGCAGTGCCTTGGATGCTGTTCAGCTGATGAATATGGGCTGTGAGTTCCTGCGGGAGCATGTCACCGATGATGTGCGTATCCACTATGCCTTTACCGATGTCCCCAGCTCTCCCAATGTAGTTCCCGGCAAAGCCAGCGTTTGGTACTTCTGCCGTGCTCTTTCCCGTGAAGCAGTGGAAGATGCTTATGCACGTATTGTCCGGGTTGCAGAAGGCGCTGCCCATATGACAGATACCCAGCTGGAGGTGGAGTTCACCGGTGGCTGCTACGAGATGCTGAACAACAAAGTTCTGTTTGAATTGTGCAACCAGGTGGTCAAAGATGTTGTCCCCACTGTCTGGAGCCAGGAAGATATTGACTTTGCTAAAGCCCTGAACGAGCAGAGCCCCATCTACCAGAAAATGATAGATTCCGGCAAGATCAAAGCAGGCACCCAGCTGGAAGAAAACCTGGTATTTGACATGAATGAGACCCTTGTGTCCGGCGGCGGCTCCACCGATGTCGCAGATGTACAGCATATTTGCCCCACTATGATGTTGACAACTCCCTCCAGTTGTATCGGTGCCCCTGGACACAGCTGGCAGAATGCCGCTTGCGCTGGTCATTCCATCGGCATGAAGGGGATGCTCTATGGCGCCCGGGTTATGGCGGTAGCCGCTCTCAAAGCCGTAGAAGATCCTTCCATCATCCAAGCGGCCAAAGCTGAGTTTGAAGAAAAGACTGCTGGCCATCCCTATGTCTGCCCCATCCCGGAAGAGGTACCCGTTCCCTAAACAACAGATAAAAGCCGGCTTGCTTAACGCAAGCCGGCTTTTTTTAAACCAGAATTTAAACTGCCCACCAATGAAAAAATCCACCCAATCACAAGCCTAGATGGATTTTGGACTAAGGCGGCAAAATCGATTTTTGGGGTTGGACCAACCGGCCTTCTGGCCGGCGGCGCTTTTGCGCCGTAAATTCGGCGCGAAGCGGCGAATTGCGCAGGGCGGGCTTTGCCCACCTGAGCATTTAAATACCGGAGGGTGGAGCGACCAACGGGAGCGGAACCCAAAAAGAAAGACACGCCATCGGCGTGTCTTTCTTTTTGGAGCTGATGAACAGATTCGAACTGTCGACCTCTTCCTTACCAAGGAAGTGCTCTGCCTACTGAGCTACATCAGCATATGAAGTTGTCGGTCAACGTGTTTAATTATATCGGATTTGCCCCTATTTGTCAATAGCTTTTTTTCATTTTTTTTGACAATATCTTTGCTTGTTTTCCATATCCTTTTTTGCTGTTCCGCCCGTAAGTACCACTTCCCTTTAATAATTGGGAAAAGCCTTCCCCAATGTTATATGCCGATTTTTCTTTGCGGTCCAAGGCAATCCCTGGCACGGAAGATCAAGTTAGGCGGTAGGCCACCAAACAAAAAAAGCCGCCTAAGCTTCTTCACTTAAACGGCTTTTTGGCAGGGGCAGAAGGACTTGAACCCTCGGCACGTGGTTTTGGAGACCACTGCTCTACCGACTGAGCTATACCCCTATATTGGTGGGCCATCAGGGATTCGAACCCGGGACCGACCGGTTATGAGCCGGTTGCTCTAACCAACTGAGCTAATGGCCCATAAAACAAAGAAGAAAGAAGCTGTGGTACCGCCCAATGGCGATACCACAACCATTGGCTCCCCCTGTTGGGCTCGAACCAACGACCCTGCGGTTAACAGCCGCATGCTCTACCGACTGAGCTAAGGAGGATTATATCTCTGATCAATGTCAGCTTAGATATAATATCATACAATTTTCCAGTTGTCAACACCTTTGTGGCGGCCTTTCCCCTTAATTCCAAAGGAATAGTTTCTTCCCAATGGTAAAGCTTTCAACTGTTGGAACAAATGCCAAAATTGGCACAGATGTGGCCTTCAATTTTTATCAGAACACCCTGTAGCCTAAGTTTATACCTCCTCAAAGGAGGCTATGGCTTCTCTCCCTTTCAAACTGTGCCGTAAAATATCAATTTGCAGTGGACAATCTTTTCACTGTCTCCTTTTCACTTGCTACAGAAAATACGGTATTCCCCTGATTGCTTTCACGACTGAAGTCTTGCAAAGGTTTGCTGGTGTATTGGGAAAAATCACCCACAATGGCCAGTTTTACCTGGTACTGTACAAATTTTTCTAAGATTTCCCCAGCAAGGCCGGAACTCAGGATAAAAAACCGTTCCGCTTAAATAAAAAAAACAACAGACCTCAATATAGAGGTCTGTTGTAAAGGATGCCGACGTCGATCTATCCTCCCGGGCAGTCTCCCGCCAAGTACTTTCGACACGGATGAGCTTAACTTCTGTGTTCGGAATGGGAACAGGTGGGACCTCATCGTCATAGACACCGACTATATATCTGAAAGCTCCGCTAGGAAGCGATCATTCTTTTTGGTGACCCGTGCGGGACTCGAACCCGCGTTGCTGGCGTGAGAGGCCAGAGTCTTAACCGCTTGACCAACGGGCCGCATGGTGCACCATCAGGGACTCGAACCCGGGACCCGCTGATTAAGAGTCAGCTGCTCTACCAACTGAGCTAATGGTGCAGGGTTGGGTGAGCACAATACTCTGCACACTCAAAATTGAACAATGAAACTAAGAATCCAAAAGATTTTGGTCAAGCCCTCGACCGATTAGTACTGGCTAGCTAAACGCATCACTGCGCTTACACATCCAGCCTATCAACCTTGTAGTCTTCAAGGGGTCTTACCTGTTAAAACAGTGGGATATCTTATCTTATGGTCGGCTTCACGCTTAGATGCTTTCAGCGTTTATCCGGTCCGCACATAGCTGCCCAGCTGTGCCACTGGCGTGACAACTGGTGCACCAGAGGTGCGTCCATCCCGGTCCTCTCGTACTAGGGACAGCTCCACTCAAATATCCTGCGCCCACGACAGATAGGGACCGAACTGTCTCACGACGTTCTGA
>OJSA01002317.1_pt1 | contig 13362 bp, 9 predicted proteins | sample 1599341 | NCBI WGS metagenome assembly OJSA01 (sample SAMN04168657, study PRJEB22393) | human gut metagenome | biome: human gut microbiome; feature: stool | host: Homo sapiens | collected 2014-03-20 | reverse complement strand
GCGACCACCGAGATCTACACTCTTTCCCTACACGACGCTCTTCCGATCTTGGCAGGGGCGGGTCCGGCAACGTTCGCTGTGAAACGGCTAGGTGATTCAATCGATTCCGGCTATTCCTGTGAACCCGAACTGGTCTTGCATTGTTTCGCGGAGCGCAGTCAGATCCAAATCAGGGTATTCATCTGTCAGGTTTCTGAGAATCCGATGCAACCACCACCTAAGCAACGTTGAATCGCATTCGCCGGTTTGGTGCTTAACCTTCCATTGATAAAAAAGTAATAGTTGCTGTTGCTCCTTTTCGTCATACCCTTCGGGGACTGGGTAATGGTCTTGGGAAAAGTCGATGCTGGTGTTATCTGTTGTGGAGAGTATTTCTAGGGCTTCGGAGATATGCCCTCTTAGGCTTGGAACAAGGCAGATGAGAGCTTTTTGTTCTTCGGAATCAAGATTGCGGGGAATTCCTTGGAAACGATTGGTGATGTACGTTTTAAGCCAATTTTTCCATGCGATATCTATTTGTTCATCATTCTGCTGACGGCACCAATAGGGGAGAAACTTTGCAATTTCAGACAATGTAGAGAAACCACTGTTATAAAGTACTGTTTTCAGTACCGCATCATATGTGTTGCTCGTGTTGGATTGCATGTTCATGAAATTGAAGAGAACATCCCAGTAGTTATTTCGGAGTCCTTGATCCTTGTATTCGCAAAGATTTCTAGCCTCTGCGATTTGATCTTCGAGAAGATTGGACACATCTTCTTCGGAAAAACTACTGGTAATACGCGGAAAAGCGAGGAAAGCCGCCCATGTTTGATGTCGGGTGCTTTCATCATGGAAGAGAGGCATTATGCACTCTCTGGCAAATTTTTTATCAAGGATAAAGAACGTGGCTAGTTTTTGGGCGCACGCTATCTGTATTGGCCAGATGAGGTTATTGGGCTGGTTTAAGAGATTCTGTATTCCATCCTTTTCGTTGCTGGGAATTCCATTCCAATCGGCTGGCGAGGTATTTGTGTATCGGTATAACACTGTTTTAATCTGATATGTGATGATGAGAGCTGGCCATAGGTTACAGGCTACATAGTCAAATTGGTTAATGTTTGGCTTCTCTGTATGAAAAGCCTGGCCATATTTTGGAATCAAAGAATCTATGAAATGCTGGGCTGTCTGGAAAAATGATTCTGCGTTTTCTGATTCAATTCGACTGATTTGCTCTGTGACAAAGAAAATTGGTGAATAAAGATCAGCCTCGTTCCAATCGAAAGCGCATACGCGTTGTGTGATGTTGCAAACATCATTCTTGAAGTTTGCGCTTCGAATCTCGTTGGTAATAAACAGAACAATCTGCGCTCTTTCATATTCAGTGGTGTTTGGAGCGGCTAGGATGGCGTCCCAAAGGCCGCGGGTATCCTGCGGATGCTCTGAACAATATTCGCCGATGAGTCTGCATCCAGCTTCAAAAGAGAATGAGTCAAAGGCATCGGCGTCCTTAGGCAAAGACAAAATTTTGGAAATCGCTTTACTGGGAGATTGTTTGACTAATGAGGCGAATTCCTCTAGAGAGATTCGTCCTTTTACTGAATGATAAATTTTGAGCGGAACGTTTGAGTCCGGGTCTGGAACAAAGCCAAAATCTTTTTCATAGAGTGATTGCAGCTGCTGTATTTCATGCCAATTCGGGTCGGCTGCAGACAGCCAGCAGACCCGATTAAATAACTCATACAAGCGTATGAGCCGTTGTCTTTCGTCTTTGTCTGTGGTTTTGGCTCTATTCGGAATATCTTCAGGGCTATACGGAGGCTGCAGTTCTTCTAGAAGTGACGCTTTCTGTGCTGCTGAAACATGTTCTATAACAGCCTTGAAGAGCTGCCGAACCTCATGTTCGCAAAATCTGCCAAAAAGAAGATTCTGCTTCAGCAACCACTCAAGCTTTTCATCAGGAGCTGCTTCGCTGATTTCCTGTTCATGGATGGCAAGACGCCGCAAAACGATTTGATCACTGTGGATCCAGCGATTGGCGAGTTCGTTTTTCTCATTGTGCTGCTCTCCAAATACGCGAAGTGTATCGATAATGAGATGTAGATCGCCTCGTGTATTTCCACAAGCTTCAATTTCAGGTATCCAAATGCGAATGAACGCGTTCCAATGTTCGTGATTCGAATCCGAATAATATTCTGAAAGCAAATTCATTGCCTGATTTATTGAATTTTCGATGATTCTTTCGAAGGACGGCGAGTGCTCGCATCTTGAGGCGAGGTCATCGATGATTCCTTGTCCAAAGCTTGACGGAATGTTCCAACTAACGTTGACATCGGGCTTCTCGCCGGAAGAAAAAGGAACCGGATCTGGCTCATAGAATTTTGAGCTTCGATCAAACTCCAAAAATGGGCGCAATGCGGCTTCCCAAACAATATTGGAAGCGCGGAATTGGTCTTCGAAGCCGCACAATAAAGAATCATGCGGCATATACGGCATTGTTTTATCTTTTATGGATGTTGAGAGGAATGCTTGCAGCGCTTTCTTCGGCGTTCCATCGTTGCTAGGTTGAATTGCGGATGTTGAAAATGACTGGAAAGCATAATCGGACAGTCTCTGCTGGCATAGCTTGATGTACTGCAGGGTTATACTCTCGCTATTGAAGTTTATGTTGCAGATTCGTGTAATCCAGTTGAGGAGTTGCCGCTGTTGGGGTGTTTGAGGCTCTGTGCCATCGAACAGCGTTGAATATCGTTTTTGCTCGTAGAGCCAATTAATCCATATTGGTTCTTTTGCGGTTTGAATAAAAGTGTCTAAGCCCGACGGTGTGGAGAGTTCGCTAAGGAGACTATCTGTGTCATGCTGTGTTTGCGGAATACCCGCTTCAACAAGTTCTTTTGTTTTTCGAATGTAATCCGGAACTGACTGCGTTTCGTGTTCGGCCCAAGCGTTAAGAGCATCGATTAGTGCTTGGTGACTCCCGTTCTGAACGGGATACTCAATGGTCTGGAACTGTAGATGTTCGAAATTGGCCAAGGTGGTTTCATAATGGTCTTTCGGCTCTTCGTTGTCATGACCGAGGAAAATGAAATGTTTAGGTCCATTGGAATGCAGACCGAGAGACAGATATCTGATGACAGGATCGTTGACACTGTAGCCAATGAATAAAACGGTGTAGTTGGCGAACACTTCAGTGAGGAAACGCGTTGCCCAACCGTCAGTGAAGTAGGCTTTTCCAAAGTCTCTATCATCAAGCACCATATTTTTGCTGGGTCTAAGTATGGAACCATGAAGATGAACTAATCCTTTGAAATCACGTCCGAGAGGGAGAGCCGGTGCGAAGTATTGTTCGCCATAATCAAGGCCTTGTTCATCCGCCGCTTCTGCAAGAAGATTGTCGTAGTTCGTAGTGATGATTCGTGGTGTTTTGCAGGCTGTGGCTAACGCCATGACAGCCGCATGTTCGCTGTTGGCGGCGGGCTGTTTCTCTTGAAAAATCTTTTTTGTTATTTCATGGGTGTTGAAATGATCGTCGGAAAGCCGGCCTATGAAATAGTCCAGTCGGTCAGCGTCCTTTTTGGCAGGGGACAAGTGGCCGCTCTGCCCAGCTAGTTCGGCAGCGAGTCCGAAAAAACCTGGAAGTCCGGAAGGAACAGATACTCCAGCGCCTACAAAAAGGACCAAACGGTCCCTTTTAAGCTGCCTTTCCAATTCTTCGGGAATATTCACAGATTCGGTAACATACATATATTCACTCGGGTCTAGATGTTTGTTATTTGCTTTTTAGTTGTGCCCTTTAAAGGATAGGTAATGCCCATTATCTTACGCATTACGTAATTTCAAATTCGAGGTTGGAAGAGCGTGTGGATCCGGCTATGCAGCAGATGGTGGATAATGCCATGGATTCATCGAGCGGATACGGACAGCAGCTTTCCGAAGCGTGGCATTACATATTTGGCCGTGAACCGAACTATTCCGCTGCGTACGCGGCCGCCATCAAGGCCGTCGAGTCGATAGCTTTGCCCATGGTGGAGCCGAACAACAAGGACTCGACCCTGAGCAAGGCGTCACGGGTCATGCGGGATCAACATTGGGAATTCCAGATCGAGGCGCGGGAAGAAAACAATGTTCCTGGCGGTGTCATCCAATTACTTATGAGTGGTCTGATGAACAGTCAGCCCGACCGTCACGGCGGTCCGGATTCTGGAGTGGTCTCTAAGGAGAAGGCTCAGGTGGCCGTTTATTCCGCAGTGTTTCTAATCCAATGCTTCAAAGCAGGTCTTGTGCGGAGACCAGCAATCTGACTTAACATCGGTTCGTGGGGTTTGTACTCTCGCTGAATGAATGGTCTTATGTATCATGCACGGGAAGACAACAGCAACAAAGTTCCTTGCTCATGCCATGGGCGAGCTGTTACTTGCTGTTATCTGAAGCTTGTTGCAGTACTTCGATTACTTTTGGCATATCGGTCCAAGGGGCGTATTCCTGCTCATGATTAGGCGCGAGTCTGTTACGCCCCTGGCGGTTTTCCGTTGTATTGTGCCGGGCTGCATTGCGTATGGCGGCATCGAGATGTTCTTTGTCAATGAGCTCGGTGTTGATGTATTTGTTACGGTTTCCGCCGACAACTTTAGCTTCTGCTGCAGCTGACTCGACATCAGGTGTCAGTGTATAGCTTGACGGGCAAGCCTTCACATAGTCGAGCAGCCAGACCTCGAAGCAAGGATTGGAAATGATGAGTTCGATTCCATTGTCATTGCAGATTCTCGCTGCTTCGCCGTGGTCGTGAAAATCGTCAACATCGACCACCACCCAGATTCGTTCATAACAATCTGTAGAAGTATCTCGCTTGTCTTCCCTCTTCAACTTAACAGCGAGCTTCGCGAGCTGCTTAGGGCTGTTGTTCTTCTGTTGATAGTCAATGATGACATCGTATAGGGACTCAAGCTGCTTGAAATACTGTTTCTCAGTGACTGCTCCGCCGGCCACGACAAGAAAGCGTCTCTTGCGCGGTCGGCGCGACCGTGCGGCTTTACGTCCATGTGCAGGAACGTTTCGCTTTTTCGACATCAGGCATCAACCACATTCACGATCTGGGCGAAAGCGGTATGAAAATCAGGCCGTGGTATGGCGCCGTACACGCCGTTGAGATAGTTCTTACCGATGTTTTCCATATTCCGAATACCCAGATTGGTCACCGGGAACAATTCCGAAACGCCTTCCTTGTTCTTTTCCACAAGCCAGATCTGATCTGGTGCCAGTAAACGCTTTGCCAAACCGGACTGATTGATCAGCGACACGTCATGAGTCGTGAAAATAAGCTGGGAACCGTGAGGATTCGTTTCCGCGTCGGCATACAGCGCCACCAGCTCCTTCACCAGAGCCGGATGCAGACTGGTATCGATCTCGTCGATAAGCGTCACCGACTGCTTCGACAGCTGGCGAAGAGCAAGCGAGAAGAATGACAGCGCAGCAACGGTGCCCCTGGACTCATCATCAGGACCGAATCCTGCGGAAGATGATTCGCCGGTATGAGTGAACATCAGCTGGGAAGCGTTCTTGACATTGAATGTCTCATCCACTTTGTTCTCATCCATGCCGAGTTGCTTATGCATCTCTTCCTTGAACTGAGCCCAGAGATCCGGTGGGACGTCCACAGGAACGCTTTTCACGTCACTGATGCCGAAGTCTGCATACCTAATCAATGTGGCCAGATGTTTCGAAAGCGGTGTCTCTTTCTTGAACTCATCCAACAGTGTAGGCTGCTCCTGTTCGAAAGCGCTTGCTTCGTAATAGGCTATGCCACTTTGGAAGAATGAAAATGCCGGCCGAATGGACTCAATACCGGCAGCTGCGGCTGCGGAAAGCAGAAGTGCATTCGGCCTGAGTTCTATGGTCTTGCGTACTTGTGAGCGAGGTCCTTTGAAGGAAGGACCGAATTTCACCCCATCCGTTGAGGAACGGGAAAACAGCAGAGAGGAGTGCGTGGAAAAACGTCCTTGCAGTTTTTTGAAGAAGATGAGATCTTCCTCAAGAATCCGTTCATTGTCATAGCGGAACCAATACTGGTATTTCAGTCCATCGTTCGCGATGAATGCAAGGAAGAACATGGACGAATGCGAGAAAGGATCCTTTCGTAACAGAAAAGGTTCCCTGGGAATAGGACTGCTTGCATCCCCTTGGCTGTAGCTATTTACCACCATGTTGCGCATAGCGCGCAATGCCTTCAGAAAATTGGACTTTCCCGATGCATTGGCGCCGTATATGGCTGCGATTGGAGAATGGAGAGACTCATCAGATTCCATGAACCGTTTTTCGCGAGTCATGGAGAAAGACTGCTCGTCTCGGAAACTCCTGAAGTTCGAAAAACTAAAATCAATCAGCATCGGGTTGCCTCGTAAGTATATTTTGCTCCTTTGATACTGAGATTATATCCAGAAATATACTTATTTTGCAATTTTCTGCTAAAGGCGGTGGTTTCATTGTGCTTATTGTTGCCGTATTGGAGATATCTAGTTACCGTTATACCCATGCTTGCGCGTATCCAGAGCCTCCTTCCAATAGGATTCCCTGGCGAGCACAACGTCTTTAGACACGGTGAAGTCGTAATGTTCCAGAAGCGTGTAGCGGAAATGCGTCTGCACGTACTCCAACCCGTGCTGTTTCACAATGGCAATCAGCCCCGTATCGTTTCCGTGACCATTGCTGATGTAGTCTTGCCAACGCTGGTATATGCCGTTCCTTCCGGTGGCGCTTCCCACATACAGTTTCCCATTATCGGTATTGGTTATTATGTACACGCCTTGCTGGCGGGACAGCGTATTCTTCCAGCTTGCCTTGTCGTTCTCCCGGTAGTGCCCGAATAGTTCGAGGGGGAAGATTATTGTTGGAAAGGATATTGTCAACGTGAGATGGGGAAGTCCAGTGACTTCTGTAGAGAACGCTAATGTGCAGCAGCCTACCGCACCGCAAGGGGTAGTTGAGGAAGCGGATGACGGCATCACTCTGATGGATCTGCTCAAAATCATTCGTAAGCATCTGGCCACCGCGATTATTGCATTCGTGGTGGTGGTGGCAGGCGTGAGCGCCTATACCTTCCTCGCTCCGGCGAAGTATACGGCTACGGCTCAGACCATGGCTACTTACAATGCTTCTCAAAATGGTGTCGACATTAACCAGCAGTCCGCTGGCGGCAGCTACATTTCCAACCAAATCACCTCATATCCGACGCTTGCCACCACTTCGAAGGTGCTTAAGCCGGTCATTGATGATCTTGGTCTGGACGAAACTGTGACGGATCTTGCCGGCCAGGTCACCGTCACCAATCCGACCAACACCGCATTCGTGAACATTGCCGTGGTGGATGGAGATCCGAAGCAGGCCGCGGACATCGCCAATTCCGTTGCCGAATCGCTGAAGAACGTCATTGAAAGCGACCTGTACTCCGGAGATAAGTCCCCGGTGAAGCTTTCCATCGTGCAGAAGGCACAGGTCCCGACGTCTAAGTCTTCGCCGAAGACTGCCCTGTATTTGGCTGTCGGTGTGGTGCTCGGCATCATCATCGGCGTGTTCGCCGCACTCATCAAAGACCTCCTCAACACCAAGGTTGAAGAGACTTCCGACGTGCGCGGCATCGTCCGAGCATCCTCCCTTGGCTCCGTTCCGATGGACGCTTCGCTTGATGATAAGCGCCCGGTGTTGGTGAGCCAGCCCAACGGTGCCATCGCCGAAGAATTCCGCCGTATCCATACGAATATTGAGTTCCTGCAGACCGACCGCACCGAAGGTGTGGGCCAGCTGCTTGTCATCACGTCTGCGCAGCCGTCCGAAGGCAAGACCACCATGGCTATCAACACTGCGGTGGCCCTTGCTGAAGATGGTGCGAAAGTACTGCTTATCGACGCTGATCTTCGCCACCCGTCCGTTGCTCACCACTTGGGCATTGAAGGTGCCGCCGGTCTGGCGCACGTGCTGTCCGGACAGATGGGTCCGAAGGACGTGGTGCAGAGCTACTGGAAGCCGAACCTGCACATTCTGCCTGGCGGCAAGAGGCCGGCGAACGCTGGCGTGCTGCTGGGTTCCGAAACCATGAAGCTCATGGTGGAGCAGGCGCTCACCCAATACGATTACGTGATTATTGATACCGCCCCGTTGACGGTGTCCAACGATGGAGCGGTATTCGGCCGTTGGGCCAAAGGCCTTCTGCTGGTGGTCAGCCGCAACGTGTGCGAGAAGAAGTCCCTGCAGGAGGCGGCCGACACGCTCGCCACCGCGCAGGTGCCGGTGCTTGGCTTCATCTTCAACCGTGCAGATCCGAAGAAGATCAACTCCCACTCCAACTATTACTACTACTATGAAGATGGTGCTCCGCGTAGCAGCCATCGTGCAAACGGCAAGAAGAAGAGGATCTGACGTTTTCCTTCTTCACGGAATGAGGGGTGTATGGCAACTGAGAACGATGATTCCCAGTCTATGAACGGTATTCTGTCCAACATATCTCGGGATGTGGTGGACACCAGCTGGGATATTCCTCCGCTGACCTTCCCCAAATTGCAGCCTACCGATTCGGAAGAGGCCGATGGTGCGGATGAGACTCCGCTTGCGGAGCCCCGTACCATCGCTTCCTCCGTACCTGCGCAAACGGAACAGCCGGTTTCGGCTGCGCCAACAATCGCGGATATACCCAGTATGCCGCTCGACACCATCGATTTCGATGATGCGGTTGCACCAGCCGATGCCGAGGAAACCGCCACTTTGCCACCCCTCGTCTCTTCGACAGATGAACAGGACGCCGAAGCGACTCAGGCCTTTGATGCATCAGATGGCATAACCGACCTAGAGGAACTTGCCGCGGAAGATCCGGAACACGATCCGCTGAAAACCATTCCGGCCGCACCGAAAGAGCCATCTGCGGACAAGCGAAAGATTATTGCCATTGTCGCTGCGATTGCGGCAGTGGCGATTGCTGTCGCCGGCGTCATCGTGGTACGCAATCATATCAATTCGAAAGAACAGCGTGCGGCAGTGGTGGTATGTGAGAAGGTGAAATCCAAATACTCCAAAGCCAACGAAAAACTGCAAAACGCCATCGAACAGGCGACCAGTCTGCAGGGCACTGCGGCAAACCAGGTGGCGGATGCCGCCACAATCGACCAGCTCACTCAGGCCGTGACCAAGGCGCAAAACCTCAAGACGGTCGGCGGATGTTCGGTGATGCTGTCCGAAACCACACTGCGTGCGCACGCCCGTAGCATGAGCAAGCAGATCAGCAATATCAAAGAACAGACCAAGGCCGTTACCGCAGCAGCCACAGCTGTGGCCGCCAGCAAGCGAGCTTTGGAAGTGAATAAGACGACTGCCGCATTGCAGAAGGCCATTGCCGACGCAAAGACGTTGCTTGACGGTTCTGCAGGCCAGGTTGCGGACGAGTCGACACGTGACGCGCTTGCCAAGGCGATTGACGCTGCCCAGAAACTCCTCGATGGCAAAAGCACCGATGTTGCGGCCATGCAGAACGCTTCGAAGGTGATTTCCTCGACTTCTGACGGCGTGAACAAGTCTGTGGCGGAGCAAACTGCTGCTAATGCCCAGTCGAATACCAATTCGAATACCAATAACGGCACTACGAACCGGCGCTACACGTATACGTGGCAATTTGGTCCGGGCTCTGGAAACGGTGTGAACGGTGGCGGTTCGAGCGGCGGTAACGGCGGTTCGAGCGGCGGCGGTAACGGCGGTTCTAACGACGATAATGGCGGTTCGAACGGCAACGGCAACGGTGGTTCGAACGGCGGCGGTAACGGCGGTTCAGATACAGGTACTGCTGGCGAATAAGCCATACCGGAGAAGGATTTGGATATAGCGAATGGTACCCCCATAGGTCCCTCTTAATTTCTGGGGGGGCTGTGGTAAATTGTTTGCCGTATGCAGCTGAAGGGGAGGGAGATACATGCAAGGCGTGAATACCGGTGAATCCGGCGCACCAAACGGCGAGCAAGGTATGAGGACTCAAGAGATTCATATCGTCTCGTCCAATGCGCATCGACAGGCATACGCGTCCATGCAGAATCAGCGTCTGCAAAAGCAGTTCGAGCCGATGACTTTTTCCAATACCCCGTTTCCTGCGGAAAAGGAAGGACATAGGCGCGGCAAGGCTGAATCGACTCCCCGGTGGCGTTTCGCCTTCGTCGCCAGCCTGATCGCCATCGATTTGGCAGTGATGCTGCTTTCGTTGACCGTCAGCCTTGTAATCAACGGTGCTGCTTTCGATGCCATCGGCGATGTAATGCCGTTTTGGCTTTTCCTCATTCTGTTCAGCCTGATTTGGTTGCTGTGCTTGGCATTCACGGGCACATACCACCGCCATGTTATGGCGGACGGCTATGAGCTGTATGCCAAAATCATCAATGCGTCGTTGCTGACCATCATCTCATACTGCAGCCTTGCATTTATTTTCAAACTTGCATTGCCCCGTACTGCGTTGATTATCGCGCCAGTCATCGCCTTCTTCTTGGATATCATCGCACGTTGGCAGATGCGTCAAGCGTTGCATCGTCACCGCAGCAAAGGCTCTTGCAAGTACAGAACGGTGGTCATCGGATCTTCCGATGGCATCAACAAAGCCTTGCAGACCATGCGCAACTGCATGAATTGGGGGTACGAACCAGTTGCTGTATGCCCAATTGAAGCGGATCCAGCTTCAAAAGACGCTTATGTGGTTACCTCATACACACCGGATGCCAATATCGAAGGCTCCAGCAAACTTAAGGTGATTCCTTTCAACTCGGCATTCCCACGTATTTGCGAAAGCCTCGGTGTACAGGAAGTCTATGTGGCTGACGTGCTTTCGCGTGATTCCGAAATGTTGCATGGTCTTTCTCTTGCGGTGGAGTCGGCTGGGTATGGAACTTGCCTTGGCGGTCTCTCTGGCGGATGTGAGCGGTCACCGTTTGTATCTGCGAAACACCACGGAACAGCCAGTTCTGTTGGCTTCCCTGCCGCAGTACACGGGAGCTGCGAACGTAATCAAGCGTTTGCTGGACATCATCGGCTCACTGTGCGCGCTGATTATTTCCTCTCCGATTCTTCTCGGCGTCGCCATCGCCATCAAGCTTGATGATGGCGGTCCGGTGTTCTTCTCTCAGACCCGTATCGGACTGCACGGCAAGCCGTTCAAAATGTATAAATTTCGTTCCATGGTCACCAATGCTGAGGAGCTGAAGAAGAAACTCGCTGAGGAAACTGGGCAGGAAGACCGGTTCATCTTCAAAATGAAAGATGATCCGCGTATCACCAAGGTAGGTCACTTCATCCGTAAGACTTCTTTGGATGAGTTCCCGCAGTTCTACAACGTGCTCAAAGGCGATATGTCTCTGGTCGGTCCGCGCCCGGCATTGCCGGAAGAAGTGGCCCGCTATGGTTCCCTATATTCCGCCCGACTGCTGGTCAAGCCGGGCATCACCGGTCCGTGGCAGGTGTCCGGCCGGTCGGATCTTTCACAGGAGCAAAGCGAATATTTGGACGTCTCCTACATTGAGAATTGGTCCATTGCTGGAGATCTTGCGATTCTTGCCAAAACCGTGATGGTAATCTTCACTGGCCGTGGATCGTACTGAGCCAATAAGTGGGTTTTCTGTGATTTTCCCTCTGTTCTTGTGATGGAACAGAGGGAAATTTCATTTGGCGGCCGAAAAAAGGGGTGCCATGTGGCACAATAATGCGCTGGAATAGTCAAATTGAGTGCTTAATGATTTGAGGAGCAAAGCATGGGGCAACATGCTCAAGCAATACGGGAAAAACATACGGCACGGAATGTGACGCTTATTGTACTTGCGGTGCTGATCGTGCTACTTGCCATTGCCGCAGCGTTCGGTATACAACTGTATAAGCAGGCAAAAAGCGTCAAGGCGCACGAATCACAAGCCATATCCTCACTATCCGCAATCAATGACCCTGCAAAGCTCAAGGATGCCGCCGCGTCGCAGGCGTCCATCGCGCAGGCTCAGCAGCAGACGGCGCAGGCCAAGCAGATTGCGCACGGTTCACTATGGAACGTGGCCGCGAAAATGCCGTTCGTCGGCAGTGACATCGCCACTGTGCAAGGCATGACGGAAGTCGTGGACAACCTTGCACAGCAGACACTGCCATCGTTGACCACTGCGGTGCAACAGCTTGCCGATGCCAATCTTTCCGGTGCGGAAGGGCAACTCAACCTGCAGCCAATCACCGATGCGCAAGGCAACTTCGACAAGCTCAACCAGCAGGTGCAGCAGCAGAACAAGCAGTATAACAGTCTTGCCGAGCCGAAAATCGGCATGGTGAAGAAAGCCTATCAGCAGGGCAAGGACCAGCTTGACAATATCGCCGATTTGGTCGGGCAGGTCAGCAACGCCACTCACATGCTGCCTTCCTTCCTCGGCCAGAACGGTGCCCGCACATACTTGCTGGCGGCACAGACCACATCCGAAACACGTTCCGGCGGCGGCTTGGTTGGCTCCCTCGGCACCATGACTGCGGATCATGGCAAAATCGCGGTGGGGGACTTCCACCCGAATGGTGAATTCGTCAATGGCAACAATGGCACCGCTGAGGAACATGCGGTATTCAACAGGCCGTTGGGTTTCTCCTTCGACGTGCGAGACACCTTCGCGGTGCCGGATGTTTCCCGCAACGCGGAAATGCTCAACGCTTCATGGCAGCGTTCGCAATATGCCTGCAACATCGACGGTTTGATTTCCGTGGATCCGGTGTTCATCCAGAAAATGGTGGAGATCAACGGACCAGTCACCTTGTCCAACGGCACTGTGCTTACCGGCGAGAACACCGCCGAATACATGCTCAACACCATCTACAAAGACGTTCCTGTGGCACAGCAGGACGAATACTTCGAGTACATTGCCAAAACGGTGATGGACGGCGCTTTTGGCAACATGACTGTGGACAAGATGATGAAGGTGGCGCAAAGCATCGGTGATTTGGCCGAGAACCGCCACTTCTACGCCTACACGTTCCACGATGACGAAGCGAAGTACTTCCAAGGTGCTGGACTCGCCAAGAATGCGCCTGAGAGCGAAACCAATCCGGAAACGGGCATTTACATCAGCGAGCAGAATCCTTCGAAGATGGGTTGGTATATCGACCGTACCAGCGAAGTGACCAAGACAGGTGACAAGACCTACCACGTGAAGTACACGCTGACCAACCGTATGACTTCCACGGAAATGGCTGCCTGCACGAGTTACATTCTCGGTGGTGAGCAGAAGGGCGTTGGTGGCGTGCCCGTGGCGCCGAGTGGCACATCCGCGCAGCGTGTGCTGATTTACGCGCCTGCAGGTGGTTCGATTGGATCAATCGCCGTGACCGGTGATGTGCGTGACCGTAGCAATG
>OJSA01002295.1_pt1 | contig 13457 bp, 10 predicted proteins | sample 1599341 | NCBI WGS metagenome assembly OJSA01 (sample SAMN04168657, study PRJEB22393) | human gut metagenome | biome: human gut microbiome; feature: stool | host: Homo sapiens | collected 2014-03-20 | reverse complement strand
TGTTCCCCGGTCAGGGAGAACACCACCCATTCGGCAATGTTGACCGCGTGGTCGCCAATCCGCTCCAAATACTTGGAAATCATCAAAAAGTCCACCGCCTGGGCGCCGCAGTCCGCATCCTGGTGGATCATGCCGATCAGCTCCGCCTTAATCTCTTCAAACAGGTCATCCACCTCGTCATCGGTGTCGATGACCTGTTGGGCTTTTTCCAAATCCCGGTGGACAAAAGCGTCCACGCTCCCCTTCACCATCCGGATGGTGGCCTCTGCCATCATGGGGATGTGCCGCAGCTCCTTGATGTAATCCTCCCGGGCGATGCGGCAGGTGATCTCCCCGATGTCGGCGGCGTTGTCGCCGATCCGCTCCATATCGGTGATCATTTTGAGGGCGGTGGAGATCAGCCGAAGGTCTGCCGCCACCGGCTGCTGCTGCAAAAGAAGGCGCAGGCAGCGGGTTTCAATCTCCCGCTCCATATCGTCGATGTCCTTGTCATAGCCGATGACCTCCTGGGCCAGTTCTACGTCCTTCTCAATCAGGGCCTGCACTGTGGATTCAATGGAGCGTTCAATAAGGCTCCCCATCTGGATCATTTCCAGGTTGAGGGTCTCCAGCTCCCGGTCAAACCGTGTTCTCATCGTCCCATTTCCCCTTTCGTTAACCGAACCGGCCGGTGATGTAGTCCTCGGTGCGCTTGTCTTTGGGCATCGAGAAGAGGTTGGCGGTGTCGTCGTATTCCACAACCTCCCCGTGGAGGAAAAACGCCGTCCGGTCGGATATGCGGGTGGCTTGCTGCATATTGTGGGTCACTATAATTATAGTGTATTTTTTCTTAATCTCCAACACCAAATCCTCAATTTTCATAGTGGAGATGGGGTCAAGGGCGCTGGTGGGCTCATCCATCAGCAGCACCTCCGGCTTCACCGAAAGAGCTCTTGCGATGCACAGCCGCTGCTGCTGCCCGCCGGAAAGGCCCAAAGCGCTTTTTTTCAGCCGGTCTTTCACCTCGTCCCACATGGCGGCGGCCCGCAGGCTCTCCTCCACGATCTCATCCAGCTGGCTGCGGCTTTTTACCCCGTGGGTGCGGGGCCCGTAGGCGATGTTGTCGTAGATGCTCATGGGGAAAGGATTGGGTTTCTGGAACACCATCCCCACCCGCCGGCGCAGCTCCACTGCGTCCATCTGGCGGTAGACGTCCACCCCGTCCAGCAGGATGTCCCCTTCGATGCGGCAGCCCTCCACTAGGTCGTTCATCCGGTTGAGGGACTTAAGCATGGTGGACTTTCCGCAGCCGCTGGGGCCGATGAAGGCAGTGATGCTGTTCTGCGGCACATCCAAAGAGATGTGGTGGAGGGCCTGGAAGTCTCCGTAATACAGATTGACATCTTGAATGGAAAATTTGATCGGTTCACTCATTATTTTTGCTCCATTTTCAATTTTGCCGCCAATTTGGAGGCGGCCAGGTTCACAGCCAACACCACCAGGATCAAGATCGAACCGGTGGCAAAGGCCATCTGCCGGGAGTGGGGGAGCCCTTCGTTGGCCAGCATGTACATGTGGATGGCCAAGGTCCGCTGGGATTTCATCACATCCACAGTCACATTGCCCACGTTGGTTCCGCTGGTGAAGATGAGGGCGGCGGTCTCCCCCACAATCCGCCCGATGGCCAGTATCACCCCGGAGAGGATGCCCGGCACCGCAGTGGGCAGCACAATGCCGAAGACGGTGCGCAGCCGACTTGCCCCCAGGCCATAGCTCCCCTCCCGGTAGCTGTCCGGTACCGCCCGCAAAGCCTCCTCACTGGAGGAGATGATCACCGGCAGCACCATGATAGACAAGGTGCAGATGCCCGCCAGCATGGAGGTCTGCCAGCCCAGCATGGTGACAAACAGAATCATGCCGAACAAGCCGTAAATAATGGAAGGGATGCCCGCCAGGGTCTCCACCGCCAATTTGACCATCTTGACCAGACGGCTCCCCCGCCGGGCGTATTCCACCAGGTAGACGGCGCTGAACACCCCCACAGGCACCGAGAACAGCAGGGAAAAGAAGATCATCTCCAAAGTTGCCACAATGGAGGACAGGGCGGAGAGGTTCTCGCTGTTGTACTCCTGGGTGAGGAAGTCCAAGTTGATGTAAGGCAGGCCGTTTACCAGGATAAAGCCTAGCAAAAACAGAAGGATGCCCACAGTGAAGATCCCACATGCCCATACGATTCCCCGCAACACCAGGGATAAGGGTTTGCGGCGGTAGATCATCGCCTGTTGCTTGAAGGTATTCTCCATGGTTTAGCCCTCCTTTTTGGCCCGCAGCACGCCCAGCAGCAGGTTCAATAGAATGATAAAGGCAAAAAGCACCACCCCGGTGGCAATCAAGGCGTCGGTGTGCAGGCCAGAGGAATAGCTCATCTCAGTGACAATGTTGGCGGTCAGGGTGCGGATGGGTTTTAAAAGCTCGATTTTATCCAGGGGCATCACCGCGCCGCCCGCTACCATGACAACCGCCATCGTCTCGCCAGCCGCACGGCCGATCCCCAGTATGATAGAGGTCAACACCCCGGATTTGGCCGCGGGAAGCACCACCCGGAAGACCGCCTCCTCATAGGTGGCGCCCAATCCCAAGGCCGCCTCCAGGTAGGAGGGGTCCACCGCCCGCAGGGAGGATTCGCTGATGGAAATAATGGTGGGAAGGATCATGATTCCCAGGATAATAGCTGCCGATAGGATGGAAAACCCGTTCCCGCCAAAGTGTGTCCGCACAAAGGGCACCACCAACTGCATGCCAAAGAACCCGTAGATGATGGAGGGGATGCCTGCCAGCAGCCCCACCGCAGGCCCGATGACCTTGTGCAGCTTTTTGGGGCAGAAGCAAGCGCAAAAGATGGCGCAGAGGATGCCTACCGGCACCCCCAGGACAATGGCCCCGCCGGTGACATACAAGGTTCCCACAATCATCGACAGGATGCCGAAGGAAGGTGGGACGTCCACCGGTTTCCACCTTTGTCCAAAGAGAAATTCAAAGGGTCCGATCTCGGCGATAGCGGGCAGGCCGCTGGCAAACAAAAAGACACAGATCATGACCACCGATGCGATGGACACGGCAGCCGAAAGGAGGAATAGCGGCTCCATCAGCCGTTCCGAGAATGTTTTGTGGTTCATAGTCGCCTCCTGATAAACTTACGCAGCGGGCCTCCCCTCCCCCATAGGGAAATGGCCTGGAGGAAAAAGGCCCGAAAAACGCCAAATGGCGATGTGCGGCATGTGGATGCGGCACACCGCCAGCCAGCGGGAAAAAAGGAGCTTGCAAAACACGGTATGGACATTTTGCAAACCGGTTTCAAAAGGGTCCCCATCCCCCGGCTCTGGACAAGGGATGGGAAGGGCCCTGAGGAGTGAGCGGAAGAAGGTTATTTTATCTCGTCCCAGGTGGTGATCTCACCGGTGTAGATGGCAGTCAGGTCTTCAGAGGTGAAACCCTCCACAGGGTTTTCGTTGTTGACGATGACCGCGATGCCGTCCATGGCGATGACGTGGCTGTTGAGAGCCGAAGCTTCTTCGTCGGTCAATTCCCGGGAGCTCATGCCGATGTCAAAGGTGCCGTCCATGGCCGCCTTGATGCCCTGGCTGGAGCCTTGGGCCTGGATTTCAAAGGTGACGCCGGGGTTCACCTTGCGGTACCCTTCGGTGAGCACCTGCATCAGAGGCTCCACCGAGGTGGAACCGGCCAGTTTGATGGTGCCGGACTTTCCGGAACCGGTGTAAGGGGCAGGGGATTCCTCCACCGAGATATAGTTTTTGGAGGTGACGATCTCCTGGCCCTCCGCCGAAGCGATGTAGGCAAGGAAATCTTGGACCAGTTCATTTTCTTCCCCATTGGTCACCAGCAGGAAAGGTCTTGCCACTGGGTAGCTGCCGTCCTTCACTGTTTCAGAAGAGGGGGCAACTCCGTCAACCTTAGCGGCTTTGATGCGGTCGCTGACCGACCCCAAGGAGATGTAGCCGATGGCATAAGGATCGCCCTCCACAGCGGTGATGACCTTGTCGGTGCCATCAAATTCCAGGGCGCCCACCACCAGGTTATCCACAGTGGTGCCGTCCTGTTTCTGGATGACCCCCATCAGCTCATGGAATGCGGCCCGGGTCCCGGAAGCGGAGTCCCGTGCGATGACGGTGATGGCGCTGGAGGTTTTGAAGGAATCCTCACTGGGAGTGCTGGAGGAGCTGCCCCCTTGGGAAGAGGTTCCCTGTCCGCCGCAGCCCACCAGGGCGCTTGCTGCTAAAAGAGAAGCCACTGCAATGGAAAGAAACTTTTTCATCTTAAAATCTCCTTTGATATAACCTTTTTTGTTTACAACCGGATTATAAATCCCTTGTGTAAAGATGCAAGGCCCCCTATCGTAAAGATTGGGTAAACATCCCATTTTCTTATGTAAATTTTTTGGAAGATGGAGAAGCGACTTTGTAAAAATTGATTTGTAAAGCCTGCTCTTCCGCTAAATTCCCCTATTTCCCCTCACAAAGGCCGGTTTTTGTAAAGGTTTGCCCCCGGCGTTTTCTTTCTCACTCAATTTTACAGGCATCAATAGGATGCACCGTTATGTTCCTGTTGCGAACAGAAGAATTGTGCCGTATAATAGAACGAGCAGAAAGGCGGCGCGGTACATGAACACGTTAATTGAATTGTATGATGAACGAGCCATCGAAAATATCCTGGCAGCTGATATGTTTCGGCCCCAGCGCATCGTCTATCTCTGTCCGGGTAAGATCGCCCAAAGCCGACATTGGCAGGAAACGCTTCGGAAATTTTTCCTGCACAGAGGCTGGGAACCAAAACTGACATTTTTAGACAGCAGCATGTTTAAGGCAGACCATATACTGCGTCAGCTTCTCTCAATCAGTGAGCAGTATCCCGACTGCGCGCTAGATGTCACAGGGGGCAGCGATGCTGCGCTATTTGCCGCTGGCATGTTTACGGCTCAAACAGGCGTGCCTGCCTTCACCTACTCCCGCAAAAAGAATCGCTTCTACGATATCTTCGACGCATCCTTTGCAGACAATGTACCCTGTCATCTCTCCTATTCCGTAGAGGATTTTTTCCTGATGGCAGGAGGCGCGCTGCTTCCCGGGCGGGTGGACAACGCCATTCTTGAGAGGTACCTTGGCGACATCGATCCATTTTTCTCCTGCTTTATGCGTTTTCGGCGCGAGTGGGCCAATATCATTACCTATATACAGCGGGTTTCGCCGACTGAATATGGACAGTCCCCCTCGTTATCCATTCATGGCAGCTACACCGTAAAAGGGGAGCATGGCGGGAAAATCTCTGCCAATGAGGATGCTCTTCAGGAATTTGAGCGCATAGGCTTTATCCATGCCCTCTCCATCATTCCCGGAAAATCGGTGTCCTTCCGCTTCCGGGACAGGAATACACGTGTCTGGCTGCGTGATGTAGGCAGTGTATTGGAATTATATGTCTACAAAGCATGTTTGGAGACAAACATCTTTGGAGATGTCATCAGCAGCGCCGTCGTTCGATGGGATGATGTTTTAGGGCATGGGAGCGTAACCAATGAGATCGATGTGATAGCAACGCGAGGTGTCATACCCCTGTTTATAAGCTGCAAAGTCAGCGATATCAAGACGGAAGCCCTCAATGAACTGGCCATCCTCCGGGACCGCTTCGGCGGGAAAGGTGCAAAGGCGGTCATTGTTTCCACCAGTCGCTGCAATGCTGCTACACGGCACCGCGCCGCCCAGCTGGGAATCGCCGTGATCGACCTGGAAGAACTGAAACATGGGCAGCTGGGACACCGGCTGAAGGTTATCATGAAGGCTGAATAATCTCCATGCACCGCAGAGTGAGAAACAAGCCGCTCAAAAAACCTTTCCCCGCTTAAAATCAAATGCTGATCGCATACTGCCGCCCACGGGAACGAAGAAACCGGCCGGTATAAACGCCCATTGGCTGACCAGGCCGCAGATCCAGAAACCAAGCGCACAAACAGCTCAGCTGAGGAAGGATGCTCCTTCCTCAGCTGAGCTGTTTGTGCATTTACTGACAGGTGAAAAGCAGCCTGCGAGGCAAAGGAAAAAGAGGAAATCAGCGTCAAAGAGGGCTGGCCGAAGGTTCCGGTACATGCTTTGGGGATTATGCTAGCAGCGGGCTTCTCCCAAAAGCGATCAAAGTAAATGTCTTTTATTAATAAAATGTCTGAAACTATCAAAACCCAAATTCCGTTTGCTTAAGGCATTTTCGCCTCATCTAGAGTTACATTCGGAAATCCAAGCTTAATTTGCAAGTTAAATCCATTTAATATCTCATAAATAAATATATTTATGTCTGAAATAGGATACTAAATCGCCTATTTTATCTCTATTTTCGGACATTTATACGCCATTTTTTGATTTTTTGCCACTAGAAATTGATCGTATTTTGTCCCAATTTCCTCCTCTTTATCAGTATTTATTCTTTATATTTTATATAAATTACACATAATAAACCTCTGTATATTTGTAAATACAAGCATTTTAACAATTTGTGGCGAGATTTTGAAAAAACCTTTGACAATTAAGACTTTGGGATGTAAGATAAGGCCATCTTAAATGCAGCCAATAAAAAATAATTATGCAAAACATTGCAGCAACCCATCATTCACTGGCTGCTTCCACAAGGAGGAACACACTATGACATCCGCTCTGCTAACCGATCTTCTCTGCTGCCTAGCCGTTCTCAGCGGCCTTCTGCTGCTGGGCACCTTCTTGAGAGCTAAGGTAAAACTGTTCCAGCAACTTTTCCTGCCAGCATCGGTCATCGGCGGATTCATCGGCCTGCTGTTTGGCCCCATTGTCATGGGGGATCACGCCATCATCCGCGTCTCCCAGGATTGGATCAACACCTGGTCCCTGCTCCCCGGCATCCTGATTGTTCCGGTTTTCGCCTCGGTACCTCTGGGCATGTTCATGAACAGCAGCGGCAAGACCACTGGCATGGGCGGCAAGACCGCTCCCAATGTGCTCAAAGCCTTCGGTTTGTTCGCCGCCATTGGCGCCCTGCAAAACATGATCGGCTACGGCACCAACCTTTTCTTCACCTACTTTGGCGGCGGCAAATATCAGCTGTACCGCACCTTTGGGTATGAGCTCTCCGCAGGCTACACCGGCGGCCATGGAACTGCCGGTGCCGTAGGCAAAATTTTGGAGGGCCTGGGCATCGAGTACTGGGCTACCGCACAGGGCATCGCCGTCACCACTGCCACCGTCGGCATCATCGGCGGCATGATCATCGGCATTATCGCCATTAACATGGCGGCCAAACAAGGCAAAACTTCCATCCTGAAAAAGCCAGGCGACATCCCCGCCTCCATGGCGAAAGGGTATACTACCGACATCTCCAAGCAGGGTTCCATGGGCCGGGAGACCTTTATGAACTCCTCCATTGAGACGACCACCTTCCACCTGGCCCTGATGCTGGGCGGCTGCGGCCTCGCTTATGCGGCCCTCAATCTGCTTAAACGCACCGGCATCGCCGCATTTGCCAGCCTTCCCGTGTGGATCTACGCCATGGTCATCATGTTCGGCATCAACGCCCTGCTCATCAAATTGAAGCTCAACTGGATGATCGACACCAAAGTCAAGGCCAAAATCACCGGCGCCATGAGCGACTTCGCCATCGTCGCAGCCATCGCCAGCCTGCCGGTAAAAGCGGTTTTCGCCTACGCCGTCCCCCTGATCGTCATGATGGCCGTCGGCATGGTAGCCACCTATGTCTTTGTATTCAAAATGCACGACGTCTTTTTCAAGGGCGACTACTCCTTTGAGCGGGCCATCATCTGCTGGGGCACCGCCACCGGCGTTATGATCACCGGCATGATGCTCCTGAAAATCTGCGACCCCGATTACGACACCCCTGCATTGGCCGATTTCTCCATGGGCTTCTCGCTGATCTCCCTCTCCGGGCTGATCACCCAGCCCATCACCTTAGGCGTCTTGGCCACCGGTTCCACCATGAGCAACTTCACCCTGGCTGCAATCCTCTTTTTGATCTATATGGTCATTACTTCTGCGGCAGGCGGTCTTTCCAAAATGTTCTCCCGCAAGGCGGAGCCCGCTTTGGCAGGCGATACCCCCTCTTCTGGCTCCTCTGGGAACTAGCACTGATATTTCATCTCCCCTTACCCAAAACGACAAAAGAAGGCATCCGTTTGGATGCCTTCTTTTGCGTCTCTATAAGGTGCCCGCACCACGCCGGAAACAGGCTTCTCCCCACTGGAGGAAGATCATTCCCGGTGCCCAGCGCCCTCCTCCGCCCCTGCCAACAGGGCGTCAAAGGTGATCTGGTACCGTTTCTGAGGCCGTCCCCGCCTGGAAGGGCCGTCAGAGAGCACCTCCTGGGCGCCTCCTCTCTGGGTGATCTGCCCCAATAAGCGGCTGGCGCTGCGCTGGGTGATGCCCAGATATTCCGCCAGCTCCTGGCTGGTGAGCTGATCCCTCCCCAGCTTTTCCAGCACAGAAAGGATTTTCTGCACCGCCAGCGGCGACATAGAGAGCAGGCGGCTGAGCACCTCCGCCTTGTGGTTGGGGGAGCCGGTATAGGCGATGGCATTCTCCTCCCCCAAGGGGCCGATGACCTGGTTCTCCTGGGTAACCAGGAAGGAACCCCGTCCCCCGCTGTGCTGGGATTCCCCCAGGGCCCGGGCGGCGTTCCGGCGGGCGCTGAGCACATCTGCGCCAATCCCCCACCCGATGTTCACCGGGAAATCCAGCTGTTCCCGCAGGTATTCTTCCAACGGGCAGAAGGTGTATCCCCGGGTGAGGCGGCGGGCCACCCCACTGGAGGTGACTACGTCAAACCGCTCCTGGCTCTGGCGGATGACAAAGGAAGCCCCTTGTTCCCGGCCAAAGTCCATCAGGGCCTTATACAGGAGCACCCCTTTCATACCGCCGGGTTCCGATGGGGAAACCAGGATGAAGGCGGATAGGGAGTCGGCCATCTGCTGGGCTTCCACCTCCCTCACCAGCCGGCGGAAAGTGTCGATCATCGAGGTTTTGGAGGGGAAAAGGATCTCATGGCGGATGTGTTCCCGCTCCAAGGCACTGCTGAGGCTGGTCAGACGGGTGACCACCAGGTCGATTCTTCCGCTCTGCCAGGCGTTGCGGTAGGCCGAGAGGTAGTCCTGGTAGATGTCACTGCCCCGGACATCGCTCTCCGGGCCGTAGAGAGGCCCCTTCCCCGGAGGGAAGATCCCCCCCAGGTCAAAAGACTTGTTGGTGGCGTCGATGAGAACCCGGGAAAAATCCATCCCCCGGTTGTTGAGTGCAATGCGGGTCAGCGCCTTGTAAAAATCCCGCTGGCTCACATCCAGGTAAGCGGTGGGCTGGGGAAAAGGGCCCAAGGCGTCCTGGGCGGTGTTGTAAGGCAAAAGACCGGAAAAGAGGATGCCATCCGCCTGGGCCACCCGGCAAAGGGAAAGCATCTCCTCTAAATCGGCATAGGGCAGGTATTGGGGCTCACAGAGGTGGGAGATGACCGGGTCGATCTCCCGGATGCGGGAGAGGGAATTCTGGGCGGCGATGATGGCGATTCGCATAAGGCTCCTCCTTTCCGCAACGATTGGGTCCGATAGTTAGAAGCGCACCAGGTTCCAGAGTTCCTCTCCCTCCAGGTACGCCTTTATGTTGTGGAGGAACAGCTCGTCCGCCCGCTGGTCGATGATATCGCCGGCGCTGGCCTGGTGGGGGGTGAGGATCAGGTTGGGGATGTCCCACAAAAAGCTGTCAGAAGGCAGGGGCTCCGGGTCGGACATCGATGGCCGCTCCGGCGATGACCCCTTCTTTCAAGCAGCTGGCCAGGGCTTCCTGGTCGCAGACCGGCCCCCGGGAGACATTGATCACATAGGCGGAGGGCTTCATCCAGCCCAGGGTGGTTTTGTTGATGAGGTGATGGGTCTCTGGGGAATACGGGGTCAGGAACACGGCGAAATTCGCCTGGGAAAGGGCTTCCTTCATGCCTTCCTCCCCGGTGTAGACCTTCTCCACCCCCTGGGCCGGGCGGCCGCTGCGGGAGTATCCGATGACCTTCATCCCAAAGCCCTCGACCCGCTTGGCGATCTCGGAGCCAATGGCCCCCACTCCGATAAGAGCCACTGTCTTTCCATAGAGGCTTCGGGAGGAGTTGTAGTAACTGCGGCTGGCCCAGACCCGCTCCTCCTGGAATTTAAAATAAGTCCGGCTCTGGCGGGCCAGCATCAGCATTTTGGTGACCACGTCCTCGGCCACGGTGACACAGAAGATGGATTTGCCGTTGGTCAGGGTGAGACCCCGGCGGCGGAAGTAGTTAAGGTCCAGCATGTCGTAGCCGGAGCTGTTGATCTGCACCCACTTCAGATCGGGGAGCCGGTCCAGATTCTCAGCCCGCAGGAAGCCGCCGGGGGCGATGACCGCCTCCACACCGGCAGGGTTTTGGAACGCCTCTTCAATGGTGAGGAAGTCCACCTGGGGCAGCTGGTCTTTGCAGCCAAAGGGGTAGTTGAGCAAAAGTTTCATACTGGGGTCCTCCTTTTTTTATTTCAAGTTGGAGGCCGCTAGGGCGGCCCTTCTATAGCTCTTCCCTCAGTATAATCCGTTGAGGGGCCAATTGCAATTGAGGCGGCTACCGGTCAAAGCGGGTGCGGTAGGTGCAGTGGCGGCAGAGCTCCTCCACAGCTCTTCGCCTGGTAAAGCCCTGATGGATGGCCTGGGCCCGGGGTCCCTCTAGGATTTCCCCAAAGGGCTGTTGGAACAAGTTCCCCAGGGCGATTTCCCCATCCCCGTCCAGACAGCAGGGCACGACGGTGCCATCCACCAAGACGGCGGCCATAGTGCCGAGGCCATAGCAGAAACCGGTTTCGCTGACAAAGGGATTTTGCAGGCTGGGCCAGTCGAATTCCTCCTCCTGGCTCAAAAAGACCCGGGGCGCCAGGGTGATGCTGCGCACCTTCTCCCTGTGGGTGATCTCCTCAAACAGGTCGATGGCAAACTCCCGGGACAGCCTTTCCAGGATCACCCGGTTATTTTTTGGCATGGCGTCGCCGGCCAAAAGGTTCCACAGCCGCAGCACCAGGTAGGCGCCGGTCTCCTGGCGCAGGGCATTCACCCCTTCCAGCACACTGTCCAAATACTCCTGAAGGCGCTGGGGCTGGTCCCCTTCAAAGCTGTGGAGCGAGAGGTTCACCTGCCGCAAGGCGGGCCTATCCAGCAACTGGGGGAGTTTCTGGCGCAGCAGGGTGCCGTTGGTGGTCAGGTTGACCTGGAAACCAGCCTGGCCGCTCAGATCCAAAAACTCCCCCAGTTGGGGATGGAGCAGCGGCTCCCCTTTGACATGGAAGTAGAGGTAACCGGTATAGGGGGCCACCTGTTCCAGGATGGACGCAAACTCCCCCCGGCTGAGGAACCGGGGCTCCCGCCTCATGGGGGAACAGAAGCTGCAATGGAGGTTACAGACATTGGTGATCTCCACATAAACCCGTTTCAACCGTTTCATGGGAATCCCCCTCCTTTCTTGAGGGGAAACATCCCCTGTTTTGTCAGCATACCACACCTTCCATAGCTTCGGCAAGCTAGGGTAAAAGAAAAACTCCCCATAATGGGGAGTTTTTCTGCTTGGTTATTCGTGGCGCAGCGCCTCAATGGGGTTGAGCCGGGCCGCTTTGCGCGCCGGGTAGATGCCGAAGAAGAGGCCTACCACCCCGGAAAACACCACCGTTCCCAGCACGGCGGAGAGGGTGAACACCGGGGTGATGCCTGCCAGCGAGCAGATGGCGTAGGAACCCACACACCCCAGCCCCAACCCGATAAGGCCGCCGATCACCGTCAAAATGGCCGATTCGGTGAGGAACTGGAAAAGGATTGCCCCCGTTTTCGCCCCCAAGGACTTTCGGATGCCGATTTCCCGGGTGCGCTCGGTGACTGCCACCAGCATGATGTTCATAACGCCGATGCCCCCCACCAAGAGGGAGATGGCCGCCACTGCGGCGATAAAGCTCTGGATCATATCCATGCTGCTGTTGATGGACTCCAGCTGGGCCTTGGCGTTGTTGGCATAGTAGATGTTCCGGCCCCGGTTGCCGTGCCGGTTCTCCAGAAGGCGGACGGCAGCGTTGCCCATGGTCTCCACATCCTTCTTATCAAAGGAGTACAGGTATACCCCCCGCAGCTTGCCGCTGCTCTCTTCGTCCAGTTCTTGTACTACCCCCATGGGCACGTAGACATTGCCTTGCAAGTCCTGGGTGGCGAAATCTCCATACATGTTTTTGCAGACGCCCACAACCCGGACGGTAGTCCGCTTGTCCTTGACCCGCAGCTCGATATCCATGCCCACACAGTCGGTGGTTCCAAAGAAATCCTGGGCTAAGATGTCGTCGATGACTGCCACATTTTTGCCGCCCAGGTAGTCGCTTTCACTGAAGAACCGCCCGGAGTAAAGCTCGCTCACCCCGTCCACCAAGGCGATATGTTGGGTGCCGCCGTTAATCCACACCCCGGGGCGCTTGTCGCGGAAGATGGCGTCGCCGGTGGTCCCCACATAGGGGGTGACCCCCCGCACATAGTCCCCCATGCTGCTCAAGGCAGAAATATCCTCCATGGTGATGTACTCGCTGTCCAGAGCCTCGCTGCTGTCCACATTGATGTACACGGTGGTGGTTTGAGACTCGAACTGCTGCATCATGTACTGTTTGGCGCCGCTGCCCGCCGAGACGATGGTGATCACCGACGCAATACCGATGATGATGCCCAGCATGGTGAGGAAGGAGCGCATCTTGTTGGACTTGATGCTTTCCAGCGCCATTTTCAGGTTTTCTTTGATCATTATTTTTCCCGCCTCCCGCCGGTGGTTAAGCCGGCTGGCTGATGATGCAAGCCAGGATGCTGTCGATGTTGGTGGGCGGATTGTCGATGACAAGCTGGCCCTCGGTCAGCCCGCCGGTGACTTCTATGTATTGGTCGGAGGAATTGCCCAGGGTGATATAGGTCTTCACCGGCTGGTAAATCTGTTTCTCCGGGTCGGTCAGCTCCGCCGTGTAGCAGTAATCCCCGCCCCGGTCGGTCTTGACCGCTTCCACCGGCAGTGCCAATGCAGAGGGGGTGGAGTAGGTCAGTACATCCACGTCCACTTCCATGCCGGGGATAAAGCTTTCATCCGGGTTATCCACCTGAATTTTCACCTTGACGTTGGATTTTTCATCCGCGGCGGTGCCGATCTCCGTGACGGTGCCCTGGTAGGTTTTGTTGCCCAAGGTAATTTCAGCGGATTGGCCCAGGGCCACCTTGACGATGTCGTATTTGCCCACGCTCATCTCCACCGTCTGGGTTTCGGAGGTCTTGATCGCAACCGCCACCGTGCCTTTGGAGATGGTGTTGAGCTTTTTGGCGTTCAGCTCTTCGATGGTGCCGTCTTGGCCGGCGATAATATTGCCGGGAAGGGAG